>Ga0182739_1001965_pt1 | contig 20014 bp, 22 predicted proteins | sample eDN5th30CBELigBY_FD_128873 | JGI IMG/M metagenome (GOLD analysis project Ga0182739, IMG submission 128873) | Enriched backyard soil microbial communities from Emeryville, California, USA - eDNA 5th pass 30_C BE-Lig BY (version 2) (version 2) | ecosystem: Environmental > Terrestrial > Soil >...
CACGGTCTTCTAAGTTAAAGGTATGAATTTCATTAGCAATGAGTGCTTCAATGCCGGGATACTCGAAAATGTCCGACTTTATCTCGATATTAATCTGGAAGGGCGTTGATTTAAAGATGGCCAAAGTTTCCGCTAATGTAGGTATCGTCTGGCCAGCAAACTCCGGAGCAAACCATGAACCATAATCGAATGCCCGCAGCTCTTCCAGGGTCATATCCTTCACATAGCCTTTCCCCGTTGATGTACGGTCAATTGACTCATCATGGATAACGACTAACTGGTTGTCCTTAGTTAAATGGACGTCAAATTCAACGCCCCAAATTGCCATCTTTGCAGCTTCCTGAAAAGCGATCATTGTATTTTCGGGGTAATTGGCACTGTAACCACGGTGAGCGAGAATCTTCATTTAATTCACTCCTCCTATTTTTCGCAAGCAATCCCGTCCTTATCGCGATCACTTTTTGCGTTTAATTTGTAAAGTTCTGCTGATACGAAAGGTTTATATTTTGTTTTGCCGCCTTTGTTCGTTGTTTTCGCATCTTTTGCAACGCCGCCTTTGTAGACTTTATTTAATTCGGTGCAATTTTTATAAGCGACAGCTTTCACTTTTGTAGCTGCCTCTGCTTCCATTGTTGAAAACGAGAAACCGCTCATTAAAACAGCCCCCATTAATAATCCTGAAATATACTTTTTCATCGTAATGCTCCTTAATAAACAGTATTTTCCAGTATTTTAACATAAAAAAAAGCGAATTCACAAGGGAGGTAGTGAATTCGCTTTTGACTAACCCATAATATTATAACCGCTATCGATATAAATCGTTTCGCCTGTCACACCTCGGGAAAGGTGGCTTAACATCACGATTGTCATGTCAGCTACTTCTTCCTGGTTTGTGTTGCGTTTTAACGGAGAAGTTTCTTCGATTTTATGCAGGATCTGATTGAAACTTGGCACACCTTTTGCTGCCAATGTACGAATGGCACCTGCGGAAATGGCATTGACACGAATATTATCCGCACCGACATCGGCTGCCAAATAGCGCATTGAAGCTTCAAGTGCAGCTTTAGCAACACCCATTACATTGTAGCCATCAAGAACACGCTGTGCACCTAAATAAGACATCGTTACGATAGAACCGCCTTCTGTCATATAAGGTTTTGCCGCTTTTGTAACAGCAATCAGCGAATAGGCACTTGTATCTTGTGCAAAGGCATAGCCGTCACGTGTTGTTTCGACGAAGCGGTTATGCAGATCTTCGGCATGTGCGAATGCAACAGAATGGATAATGCCGTGAATCACTTTAAACTGCTCACCGATTTGAGTGAATGCTTTTTCAATGCTTTCGTCGCTGTTTACGTCACATTCAATAACAGTGGCATTGTGCTCTTCATAATTTGTTAAAAGCTTTTCGATTTTTCCTTTTGAACGTTCTTTACGATATGTGAAAATGACATTTGCTCCGACATCAAATAGTCGTTTTGCGATGCCCCAAGCAATACTGCGCTCATTGGCAACACCCATTACGACAATATTTTTCCCTTTTAATTGCAATAAATCCATAACGACACCCCTAAAATGATTAGTTAATATTAGTACCTACTACTAATATTAACTATAACATCTCGATTATAGATGCGCAATGAGAAAAAAGGGCAAAATAAAAAACGACCCTTTATTAAGGAATCGTTTCGTATGTTTGTATCTATTCGAATTTTAATGAGTCGCCGTCAAATGTTTCATCTGCAACTTTAATAGAGTCTGTTGGACAGCCTTCAAATGCATCTTGCATATCTTCTAGTAGATCTTCTGGAACTTCAGCAGTACCCATGTTATCATCTAAAATAACGAAAGCGATTCCTTCATCATCATAATCATAAATATCCGGTGCAGCAGCGCCACAAGCGCCACATGCGATACAAGTATCTTTATCTACGATAGTATATTTTGGCATTGTTACCTCTCCTTTATCCGTTCGTTTCCATAAAGCTCTTACTTATTCTAATGGTGTTTTCGGCACTTTTCAACCTAATACTACGAAAATGAGGGATTTGACATGCTAATCCAACAAATTCTTTTGAAAATTTTACATACTTTTCAGCAGGAACGCACTGTTTCCGCCGCCTATCACTTATTGAAAGGGAAGCGGTCAGGGCAGACAATTCATGATGTAGGCCTCTTTAATTTATATTCCTACTTTGGGCTGCTCCCAAAACTAGCTCGTCATAAATTCGATGAGCAAATTGATCTCATGTTTGCCAAGAGTATTATTATAATAGAGGAAAACGGTTTTTATACTATGACCGAACAAGGAAAACAGCTTGCCTCAAAACCTGTGCGTCTTTCGTTTGATGGCTGGCATTACCGTGGCAATGAACATTTGTTTTTCGGCAGACTTTCGCTTATTATTCAAAGCCTGTCGCATCAGCTCCATCAGAAAAAAGCGTTTATCCCGATTGAAAAAAATGAACAAGTACAGCAATGGGTACGTCAATTTTTAGTGCGACACCAATATCAGAAAGGCATGCTGCAACAAGCAATTTACTCGGAAATGTCTGCAAGTTTATCCGAAAGTGCAATCGAAGAAAACATGAAAGACATCCTCATGTACCGATTGACCGGCTATAATGAACCGGGATTTACGTGGCAGCAACTGGCATTTGGCTATAATATGCAGGAAATGGATGTTCAACTGCACTATATTAGCGCATTGCATACTTGGTTGAATGAATTGTACCGTGAAAAAACACAATACCCGCTATTGAATGAAATTATGCAAAATATACGTGTGGAAGTCGTGCTGACTGCTTCGGCAAACGCAACCGCCCAGTTATACAGAACGGGAAGAACATTGGAAGAAATCAGTCATATCCGTCGATTAAAAATGAGTACGATTGAAGATCATATTGTCGAACTTGCGATGAATGAACCGAACTTTTCGATAGAGCCATTTGTATCAAATAAAGAACAGCAACAAATTTTAGGTGCGGTCGAAGCTTACGATACGAAACGATTAAAAACATTGAAAGAATTACTGCCGCAGCTAAGCTATTTTCAACTTCGGCTAACATTGGCGAAAGGAGCGACCCATATATGAATTTACAAAGTGCCTTAAAGCAACATTTCGGCTATGATGCATTCCGGCCCGGACAAGAAGAAATCATCAAAAATATAGTGGCGGGCAGAGATGTTGTGGCCATTTTGCCGACCGGAATGGGGAAATCCCTTTGTTACCAGCTGCCGGGCTATTTATTTCAAAAACCGGTGCTGATTGTGTCGCCGCTTTTATCGCTCATGCAAGACCAGGTCGATCAGCTAAAGCAAATGGGGGAAAAACGGGTTGTCGCATTGAATTCCTTTTTAACACCAGACCAGAAAAGGTATGCCCTACACTTTTTGGAAGAGTACCGGTTTATTTTCGTATCTCCGGAAATGCTGTTGCAGCCGCAAGTAAAGGCAAGAATTCAAGCGATGGAACTTTCGCTGATTGTTGCGGATGAAGCACATTGTATATCGCAATGGGGATTTGATTTTCGACCGGACTATTTACGGATTGGTGAAATATTACCGGAGTCGAATCGTCCGCCTATTCTTGCTTTATCCGCCACAGCAACGGATACAGTTTTGGCGGATATCCAATCCTATTTGAAAATGAATGAGCCTTTTCACTATATGCACGCTGTAAACAGAGACAATATTCATTTAGTGAAAAAACTGTTTTCAGAGCGTGAGGAAAAGATTGAATGGATTATAGAACATGTGAAGAATACAGCCGGCCCGGGCATCATTTATACGCAATCCCGGTCAAAAGCAGAAGCGATCAGTTTACAGCTTCTGCAGCAAAATATTTCGGCGGCCGCTTATCATGCCGGGAAGGAACCGCAGGACCGACAATTTATACAGCAGCAATTTTTAGCAGGCCAGCTTGAATGGATAGTAGCGACAAATGCATTTGGTATGGGTGTCCATAAAGAAAATGTTCGTCAAGTTATTCATGAAACAATGCCTGCAACATTGTCGAACTATATGCAGGAAATTGGGCGGGCTGGTCGTGATGGCAAAAAAGCAGTTGCCTTTTTATTGTATTGTGACGGTGATGAGCAATTTGCAAAATTTATCGCGTCAGAAGATTTGCCGAAAAATATTCATGTGGACCGGTTTACAGAAGTGATGGCTGCTGGTGAACAGCCGCAGTCCTTGCTTGCAAACGGGGAAATGTCGGAAGTCGTTTTCCGTGTGCTGAGTTATTGGCTGGCACGTGAATCTGCCGAGGAAGTAAAGAATCGGATGCTGAATTTACAGATTAAGAAATTTGAAGAAGTCCAGCTCGTTTTAAAGCTTATAGAAGGTGCAGAATGTATGAGGAAGCAAGTCGTTCAGTACTTTGGTCAGCAATTGACGAAGCCGCAGGAAAATTGCTGTTCCAACTGTGGAATCGATGTGTCTGAACTGGTGGAAGAGAGAGATCCTTCAAAAACTATGATTAAAATGACCAATTGGCAACACCGTCTCAAGAAAATATTGTTAATAAACTCTTAATCTACTATCGAACCGTTTACTTTTATGTAGAAATTGGTCATAATAAAGTTATAATTTTTAGTAGTTGGAGGGGTGAAGGCCATGACAAAAGAAGATTACCGGGAGAAGGTAGAGGAGCATCGTCAAGAGATTGACCTACATAATGAGTCAGGTACAAAAATGTCACGTGTTAGCCGACATCGAAAGAAAAACGGAAAAAAACAAACAAACCCAATTATGACGGTGTTAACAGTTATCTTAATTTTTATCCCTTTAGTTATTCTAGCTTATGTGTGGCTAATCTATGAACCGAACACATCTGCAAGTGAAAATGTAAACGTGGATAAGAAGGATGACTTAGTAGTGGAGATTCAAAAACAGGATCCGAAAACACAGCCAGCTGCTTCTAACGATGACGAAGATAAAGAAGAAAAAAATGATGATAACTTGGCCGAAGTGGATGAGGCTAAAGCGGAAAAAGAAAAGTTAGCTGCTGAAGAAGCGAAAAAGGCGGAAGCACAAATCGCAAAAGAAAAAGCTGAAAAAGAAGCGGCAGAAATAAAAAAGGCAGAAGAAGCACAGAAAGCAGCTGCGGCTAAAGCGAAAGAGCAGGAAGCAAAGAAAAAAGCTGCTCAGGAAGCGGCTAAAGCACAGCAAAAAACACATACTGTACAATCGACTGACAATCTATACCGCATCGCATTAAAGTACTACGGTAATGGTAGTCCTGAATATGTTAATAAAATAAAAGCTGCCAACAATTTATCATCGGACAGTATTTCGACAGGGCAAGTTTTAGTAATTGTTCCATAATTTTTCTCACTTGTATAATGACTAGTAAAAAGACGAACCGTTCCGGCTCTCGTCTTTTTCTTTATGAAAGAAATTTGTTATTTTAAATACTTAGTAAACACTAGGTGAAATTAATGGTTATGAAAGCATTACATCAGGCTATTGTGTTATTAGCCTTTTTGAATTGGAGGACCGTGTATGGTCATAATAAGTTTTATCGGAATCGCCTGTATTTCAGTGCTTCTCTATATGTATAAAGAAGCACATGAAAATAACATCCGGTCACATGAAGTGAAAGCAATTGGCGATAATGAAACAATCCATCTTTATTTTATATCGGATACACATGCACGCAAAATTAATGAGGCGATGATTGATTCGATTGATCAAAATATACAGGCTGTCCTCATAGGGGGAGATTTTGTCGATCGTCGGACTTCTGAAGAAACAGTGCTCCATAATATACGCATGCTTAAAAAACTGGGCCCTATTTATTTTATATGGGGCAATAATGATATTGAATTCGGTGAACAAAAACTGCGTCAACTGCTGAAAGACCATCAAATCCATATTATTGAGAATGGATCAATCAGTCTCGAAAGCATAAATAAGCTGTCTGTGAGCGCAGTTTCATATCGTCCGGAAGAACAGAACATCCAGCAGGCAATCGGGCAATGCGAAGAAAAGAACACCATTTTCATTGCGCATAATCCAGAACTGTTCGGCAAAGTACATAAGCAGTTTCAGCCACTGCTCAGTATTGGGGCACATTTACATGGCGGGCAAATTCGTCTCGGTAAATTCGGACTGCAGCCACACGGATATTTTAAAAAAGTGAAAAACCGCTATGAACTTGTCAGTAACGGGTATGGTACGACGCTTGTCCCGCTGCGTCTCTGTGCAAAGCCGGAAAGTCATCTTATTACAATTAAATTTGAACAAGATGTAAAATGAGAGAAAAGCGATTTATAGGAATTGAATAAGGAGATGTTAGTATGCAAAAGGTAGATGCAATCATTGTTGGTGGAGGTCCATGTGGATTAGCTGCAGCGATTGAACTACAAAATATCGGATTGTCGCCAGTCATTATCGAAAAAGGTAATATTGTCAATGCGATTTACAATTATCCGACACATCAAACTTTTTTTAGTACGAGTGAAAAGCTGGCAATCGGGGATGTGCCATTTATTATTGAACAACGAAAACCGAAACGCAATCAGGCACTTGTCTATTATCGCGAAGTCGTGAAGGCGAAAAACCTTCAAGTCAATCGTTTTGAAACAGTGGAAAGTGTTAAAAAAACGGATGGTTTATTTCATGTGCGCACTGATAAGGACAGTTATGAAACACCGTATGTAGTCATTGCAACGGGCTATTACGATCATCCGAACTATTTGAATATACCAGGCGAAAATCTTCCGAAAGTGCATCATTATTTTAAGGAAGGACACCCGTTTTTCGATTTGAATGTGCTGGTAATCGGCGGGAAAAACTCTGCAATTGATGCAGCATTGGAGCTTAATAAAGCAGGCGCACATGTGACGGTCATCTATCGGGGCAATGATTATTCGCCGAGCATTAAGCCATGGGTATTGCCGGAATTTTTAGGTCTTGTACGAGAAGGCGAGATTTCAATGCACTTCAATACAGAAGTAAAAGAAATCAAAGAGAAGGAAGTCATTGTCGAAATTGAGGGACAACAAGAAACATTCGCTAATGATGTCGTATTCGCAATGACCGGTTATCACCCTGATCATCGTTTCATTCGTGAAATGGGCGTCGAGATTGATGTACAAACAGGAAGACCGACGTTCGATCCTGAAACAATGGAAACAAATGTAGAAAATCTATTTATTGCCGGTGTCATTGCTGCGGGAAATAATGCCAATGAAATCTTTATAGAAAACGGCCGCTTTCATGGGAATATGATTGCTCAAAAAATTGCTCGTCAAACTACATAAGGAGTGAATGTTGTGAAGAAAAAAGTAGTGCTGATTACAACAGGTGGAACGATTGCAAGTACACGCAACGAGAAAAATAAACTGGAGTCCGGCAAGCTGGATGGGCAAGCCATTTTATCGATGTGCCAGCTTGAAAATGAGATGGATATTGAACTGATTGATTTATACCAGATCCCATCGATGCATATGACATTCGAAAATTTAAATCTATTGAATCAAACGGTCAAAAATGTATTTGAAGATCAAACGGTGAGCGGGATTGTCATTACACATGGTACGGACAGTTTAGAGGAGACGGCCTACTTTTTAGAGCTGACAATTCATGATGAACGCCCGGTTATTGTAACGGGTTCGCAAAAATCACCAGGCGATATTGGTACAGATGTCTATTCAAATCTTCGGAATTCCTTATTGGTTGCTTCGAATGAAGAGGCGAAAAATATCGGGGTGTGCGTTGTCTTTAATGAAAAAATCATTCATTCCAAATACGTGAAAAAAATGCATTCCTCAAGCATTAACGGCTTTGGATCAATCGGCTATGGGATGCTTGGATTTATCGATAACGACGAGGTCATCATTTACCAGAAGCCAACACATAAAGAAGTATATAATATAAAAGAAAGCTACCCTGCTGTTGAAATTGTATTTGCTTATTTAGGTGCAGGTTCCATTATATTGGATGCCCTCTACGAAGCAGATGTTGAAGGTATTGTGCTGGTCGGAGCAGGTCGAGGTCAAGTTGCACCGAAAATGATGGGCGCAATTGAAAAACTTTGTCAAAAAGGAACGAAAGTTGTGTTAACGACATCGACTGAAGAAGGACGAGTATTCCCGACATATGATTATTACAGCAGTGCGAATTACTTGAAAGATGCCGGCGTTATCATGGGCGGGGACTTTGATCCGAAGAAAGCCCGTATGAAGCTCCTGTTGATGATTGCGAACGGCAATACGGATTTTGATACTTTTATGCATTAATGATAGGAACTCGGCATGAAAATAGCCGAGTTTTTATATTTTCTAGACAAATATTGGGTATGCTACACTGCTTTGAAAAAAATAGTGCTATACTATTTATGAGTCGAGAAACGAGAGGAGCCGGCATGATGTTTATACTATTATCAGCAGCGATTGCGCCGGGTTTAGCCCTTTTAAGCTACTTTTATTTACGCAATGAGATGGATACCGAGCCACGGCGTACATTAATGCATTCTTTCATATATGGCGGGGTTATAACCTTCCCTGTTTTATTTATACAATTTGTCATTAAAGAAGAACAGACATTTTCGAATCCTTATTTTATCAATGCAATATTCACCAGTTCGATAGAAGAATTCGTAAAATGGCTCATTATTTTAGCCGTAATTTTACGCCATATCGAGTTTGACGATCCGTATGACGGTATTTTGTACGGTGCCGCAGTTTCATTAGGATTTGCTACTGTGGAAAACGTCCTCTATTTATTATCTTTCGGGATTGATCAGGCATTTATGCGGGCGTTATTGCCGGTATCGAGTCATGCATTGTTCGGTGTAGTGATGGGTTACTATTACGGAAAAGGAAAGTTTTCAAGTGACGAAATACAGAAGAGGTATATTGCGCTTGCCCTTTTTGCCCCTGTAGGTCTTCATATTATGTATAATTCAATTTTAATGTTAGAAGAATACTTTTTGTATGCGATGCTGCCGTTCATGTTATTTTTATGGACGTTTGCATTACGCAAAGTCAAGCAGGCACATGAACATCTAATTGAACACTTATCCCGCAGTAACCATTTCTAAAAGGTTTGCTACAAATATTTTTGTAGCAAACTTTTTTCTATGTAAAAAACGGATTATTAAACTCTAAATAAGTGATAAAAATATGCTCTATAGATTGAAAAAAGCATCTTTCGAATGTATAAACTTTTCAAATTTCTACATCCTACTGAAAAAGGAGTGGAAATGTCAATGAAAAAAATCGTCTTGTTCGTAATCATTATATCAAGTAGTTTTGTAAGTCATACATTTGCATTTTCAGGTCAGGATGTGCAACGAGGTGCATTTGGTGACGATGTAATTGAGTTACAGGCACGACTTCAATATTTAAGTTTCTATCATGGGAAAATTGACGGGAAATTTGGTTACGGAACCTATTGGGCACTTCGTAATTTCCAGGAGCAATACGGGCTTCCTGTAGACGGGATTGCCGGACGGTCTACGAAGGAAAAACTCGAGAATAATTCGGATTTCGACAAAGCGTGGGTTCATAAACAGATTAATGCCGGGAACAGCTTCACGTATTATGGCGGTGTCGCTTTGGAAAATCAGGTGAAAAAAGGTGGAAATGGCGGAAAAAGCTCAAATAGTACAACCTCCATGCAGCTTCCACCAGGCTACACAGAGCAGGATCTTCAAATTTTAGCGAATGCCGTATACGGAGAAGCGCGAGGCGAGCCGTATGAAGGACAAGTTGCTGTTGCGGCCGTAATTTTGAACCGTCTGGAGTCTCCGGAATTTCCGGATACGATTTCGGAAATTATTTTCCAGCCATTAGCTTTCACAGCTGTTGCGGACGGCCAGATTTGGCTTACTCCAAATGAACGTGCCAAACAGGCTGTGTTGGATGCGATAAACGGCTGGGACCCATCCGAGAATGCTCTGTATTATTTTAATCCTGTAACAGCGACAAGTAATTGGATTTGGTCTAGACCTCAAATCAAACAAATTGGTGAGCATATTTTCTGCTTATAGGCGGGGGTAAAACATGAAAAAATTTGCATATTTATTAGGTTTATTTGTTGTCATATTAGCCTTTGTTTCCTTTGATCTATTTACACAAAATAAGGATTTGGAGCGAGCTGTTTATGCTACCCAATCGAGGGACCTTTCGGCAGCGACTGAAAAATTGTCGACATTGCATACAGCGGTGGAACAATCTTTACTCTTTCAGGACGAAAAAGCTTTAAATAATGAATTGGATTCCATCTGGCGGTTGAGCAGTGATTTAAGAAAAACGGTCGCCAATTTACCGATTCAGGCAGAAGTACAAAATGAATGGATGCGTTATTTAGGGAAGATCGGTGATAACGCAAAACAAGCGGCCGCAACGGGGGACTATGAAAACTGGCGCGGTAAAATGGGTACGGTTGCTTCCAATTTACATGCGTTTGCAGAGGAATGGAATATTGCGACTGTCGCGTTTTATGAAAATGACGGCGATTTAAAAAAATGGTCAACGAATCATACAACCGACCTTAAAGATTCACCGTTTATGAACGTGTCAAAACAATTAAAAACATATAATGAAACCGATTTTCCATTAACTGCAAGTGAATCGGATTATGAGAAAAAGCGGGAGTTACAGCATTTAAAAGATAAAAAAATAACGAAGAGCGAAGCCATTAAAAATTTTAAAAAGTTTTTCCCGAATATCGATGATTCCATCGTAACCGTGACAAAAAGCAGTGATAATGCACCATACCCGTTCTATCATATTCAATTTATCCATGGTTCGAAAATCGGCTATGCCGACATAACAGAAAATGGCGGCCATCTTCTGTCATTCCTGCTTGAACGTCCGGTGAAAAAGGATGCACTCTCACATGAAGAAATTTTGAATACCGCAAAAAGCTTTATGAATAAAGTAGGCTACACTGATGTGAAACTTTCCGAAACACGGGAAAATCATGAAGCATGGCATCTCGTATTTACGAGAGTGCATGGCGATGATGAAGCTTTAATTTATCCGGATAGTATTCAAGTAAAAATTGCGAAGGATAACGCGGAAATTTTAGGTGTCAACGCAATGGAATATATTCAGGAAGAAAAAATAAAAGAGCAAGGTGAGGTGCCGATCGACTGGGATAAGTTTTTTGCGGACCATGTAGGTGTCGAACAAGTGCAAAAGATTTATACTGGCAATGGAAATCTGGAGCTGCGTAAATGTTATGAAGTTATTGCAAGGCTCGACAATAAGACACAGGATACGTATCGCATAGTAATCGATACGGAAACACATGAAGTGATCAAAAACGAAAAAGTGTTTTAGCAGTATGTAGAAGGTGCTAGGTCCAGTAAAAATAATTGTAAAAATATAGCTATATTTACATTCCCGTGAGATAATAAAGTATCAATAATTTCTTATGGGGAGAGGCAAATGGAACTAAAAATTGGAACACAACTAACGCTGGAGCCAACCTATACGGAAAGGGTCGAAAAATTTAAATGTCGTGTAGTTGATCGGCAGGACAATATGATTTTTATCGACTATCCAATTAATACGGCAACTAAAAAAATCGCTTTTTTAATAGATGGCGCACAATTCCGTGCAACTTTCAGTACGGAAAAAAAGGAAAGTTACTGCTTTAATACAGAAGTTTTAGGACGTAAAGGCGGCAATGTTCAAATGATACTGCTTGCGTGTCCACCACCTGAAGAGTTTATTAAAATTCAGCGCCGCGAATATGTTCGTGTAGAAACACCTGTAGATATTGCCGTAGAACATGACGGACAGAAATTTCAGTTTGCGGCCGAAGACATAAGCGCCGGGGGAACATTGATTCATATTAAGTCACCGGTCAATTTTACTGAAGGCGATACAGTTAAGGCTTTCGTTGTCCTGCCATTTGTAAATGGCGAAATCCGCTATGTCGAAACAGATGCGAGAGTCGTGAACATGTTCGAACGAAATGACATGAAAATGGCAGCATTGAATTTCACGGATACGGATGATTATGATAAACAGCAGATTGTCCGATTCTGCTTCGAACGACAAGTAATGATCCGCAAAAAAGAAATGAATGAATTATAAGCGAAAGGTCTAAAAAGTATTTTACTTTTTGGACCTTTTTAAATAACTGAAACGAATGTTATGGACGGCCAGTTTTTTTCAAAAAAATATAGCGTAAAGAAGGTAAAATTTTTTTCCGTTATGATACAATAGCAACGGAAAGTAGGGAGTTAATTATGATGAAAAAAATTCAAATTGCAATTGATGGTCCTGCAGGTGCAGGAAAAAGTACCATTGCAAAAATTGTAGCCGAAGCACTTCGATTTACATATATCGACACAGGTGCAATGTATCGGGCAGTGACGTATAAAGCGATGAAAGAAAACATACAATTACATGACGCAGAAGCGATTGAAAAAATGCTGCAGCAAACGGCGATTACATTAAAACCGTCGGAGCAGGGCCAACTCGTTTTTGTGGATGGACAAGATGTGTCACAGGCTATACGTTCAAATGAAGTTACGGCAAATGTATCAGAAGTTGCGGCACATGCGAATATTCGTGAAATTCTTGTAGCGATGCAGCAAAAGCTGGCTGCGGACGGCGGGGTTGTCATGGACGGGCGTGATATCGCAACACATGTTTTAAAAGATGCTGAGCTTAAAATCTTCATGTCTGCAACAGTTGAAGAACGTGCACATCGACGCTTCCTGGATAATGAACGCCGCGGTATTCCTTCAACAATTGAATCATTACAGAAGGAAATTGCATTGCGGGACAAGCTTGATAGTGAACGTGAAGCTTCACCGCTCATCCAAGCAGAAGATGCTTTATTTTTAGATACGACTCATTTATCAATTGATGAAGCGGCGCAGGAAATTTTGAAATTAGCACAGCAAAAAATGCAGTAAACACTATTAAAAAATGAAGCTAACGTACGAAATTTCTGAAAATAAAGGGTTATTTTTTGTTTTTGTAGAACTTATCGAATAAAATAAAAGTGGAATACGCGAAGGAGGGCTACATATGTCTGAGGAAATGAATTTAGGGTCAAACCAAAAATTTCAAGAAGGAGATATTGTGAAAGGTGTTGCTGAACAGGTTGAAGAAAAGTCAGTAACGGTTTCGATCGAGGGGGCACCTTTCGACGGGATTATACCTATTAGCGAACTTTCAAGCTTACACATTGAAAAAGCTTCTGATATAGTTTCAGTTGGCGATCAGCTAGAGCTTATGATTACGAAAGTTGAAGAAGAGAATTTTGTATTATCGAAACGCAAAGTAGATGCACTGCACGCGTGGGATGAATTAAAAGCGAAATTCGAATCTGGTGAAGTATTCGAAGCAGAAGTAAAAGATGTTGTGAAAGGCGGACTTGTCGTCGATCTAGGCGTGCGCGGTTTCGTTCCGGCTTCACTCGTTGAAGATTATTTTGTCGAAGATTTTGAGGATTATAAAGGCAAAACTTTACGTTTAAAAATTACAGAGTTAGATAAAGAAAAAGGCCGACTTATTTTATCTCATCGTGCAGTATTAGATGAAGAGAAAGCGTCGAAAAAGCAACAAGTGATTCAAAATATCCATCAAGGGGATATGCTGGAAGGTACAGTTCAGCGCTTGGCGAAATTCGGTGCGTTCATTGATTTGGGCGGCATTGATGGATTAGTCCACATTTCACAAGTGGCACATGAACATGTTGAAGATATTTCTACAGTATTACAGGAAGGACAATCTGTAACTGTAAAAGTGCTTTCAGTCGATATTCCAAATGAGCGTGTTTCATTATCGATCAAAGATACTTTGCCTGGTCCATGGACAGACATTGAAGAGAAAGCTTCTAAAGGCGCAATCTTAACAGGTACTGTAAAACGTCTTGTTACATTCGGTGCTTTTGTGGAAGTATTCCCTGGTGTTGAAGGTCTTGTCCATATTTCTCAAATTTCCCACAAGCATATTACAACACCGCATGAAGTCTTAAAAGACGGACAAGAGGTGGAAGTAAAAGTACTTGAGGTAAATGAAGCAGAAAAACGCCTTGCACTAAGCATTAAAGCATTGCAGGAAGATTCTGCGAGCGACGAGGACTTCGATTACGAACTGCCTGAAGAAAATAAAGGTTTCTCTTTCAGCGATGTTATCGGTGATCAGCTAAAAGGATTCAAAAAATAATATTGCGAAAACCGCCCATATAAGGATGCTTATGTGGGCGGTTTTTTGCTTTTTGGGAAGCTCATAGCATGAAATTATTAGAACAAATTTATAGTTTATTAGAAAAAGCGAGTGGGATTTTAGAAGAATTGCATGCAATATTTGAACATATGGCATTCATTTTAGAACTTTTGGGAAATATATTAGAAGACCGCCTACTTATTAGAACTAGTCACGTTATATTAGATAATTTCCCGCTTTTTTAGAAAATTATAGCCCCCGAAAAGTTTGACGATAAATCGAAATCGATTTTGAATGAAAAAATGATATAATAGTCAAATTCGTGTATAATACGGAAAGACAAGAGTTTGGAAGGATGAAGTACAGATGACAAAACCAGTAATCGCCATCGTAGGACGTCCGAACGTAGGTAAATCGACAATTTTTAACCGAATTGTTGGAGAACGTGTATCGATCGTGGAAGATATTCCAGGTGTAACACGGGACCGTATTTATAGTTCGGCTGATTGGCTAGCACATGAATTTAATATTATCGACACTGGTGGTATTGAAATTGGGGACGAGCCATTTTTAGAACAGATCCGTCAGCAAGCGGAAATCGCAATTGATGAGGCGGACGTTATTATTTTCATGACTAATGGACGTGAAGGTGTTACGGCTGCAGATGAGCAAGTAGCAAAAATTTTATATAAAACAAAAAAACCGGTAGTACTTGCAATAAACAAAATTGATAACCCGGACATGCGTCATATGATTTATGACTTCTATTCATTGGGCTTCGGTGAGCCTTGGCCGATTTCAGGTTCACATGGTTTAGGCTTAGGGGATTTATTGGATGAGTGTGCGAAACACTTCCCGAACCCGGATGAAGAACAATATGATGATGATACGATTAAATTCTCGTTAATCGGACGCCCGAACGTAGGGAAATCATCACTTGTGAATGCCTTTTTAGGTCAGGACCGTGTTATTGTAAGTGAAATCCAAGGAACAACTCGTGATGCAATCGACTCTCCGTACTCATATGATGGACAAGATTACGTTATTATCGATACAGCGGGTATGCGTAAAAAAGGGAAAGTATACGAATCAACTGAAAAGTATTCGGTACTCCGTGCATTGCGCGCGATTGAACGCTCAGACGTTGTTTTAGTCGTTCTGAATGCGGATGAAGGTATTCAGGAACAGGATAAAAAAATTGCAGGCTATGCACATGAAGCCGGCAAAGCAATCATTATCGTTGTAAACAAATGGGATGCAATTGAAAAAGACGAGAAAACGATGAATATCTTTACAGAGCAAATTCGTGAACACTTCCTGTTTTTAGATTATGCACCGATCGTTTTCGTTTCGGCAAAAACGAAACAGCGTGTCCACAATATTTTACCGATTATCAAGCGTGTTAGTGAAAACCATGCGATGCGTATTCAATCATCAATTTTAAATGAAGTAATTGAAGATTCGATCGCACGTAATCCTGCACCAACAGATAAAGGTCGTCGTTTACGTATTTACTATGCAACACAAGTGGCGATTAAACCACCGACATTCGTTGTATTCGTAAATGAACCGGAAATGATGCACTTCTCATACGAGCGCTTCTTAGAAAACCGTATTCGTGAGACTTTCGATTTTGAAGGAACTCCAATACGCCTCATTACACGTGCTCGTGACTAAAATTCAATAAAAAGGGCGCTAGTTTATGCAAATGAACTAGCGTTTTTGTTCATAATAGGGTTTGACTTGAAGGATTAATTTTCAACAGACTTTAAGTGGAATTGGGGGTTTTTTAATGGAAAATGTAGTAGTTTTAGGAGCAGGTTCCTGGGGAACGGCACTGGCCGTCGTTTTAGCGGAAAACGGTCATAATACGCTCGTTTGGTCGCATCGCGAAGATCAGGCAGCTGAAATTAATGAACAGCACACAAATAAAAAATATTTGCCGAATACGGTTTTGCCGAGTAATTTAAAGGCGACTTCAAATCTGGAAGAGGCTGCAAAACATGGTTCTACTATTGTGATGGCAGTACCGACAAAAGGAATCCGGGAAGTTTGCGGCAAAATTTCGGACTATTTAACGGAGAAAGCGTTATTTGTCCATGTTTCGAAAGGAATTGAACCGGATACATTATTGCGTATTTCCGAACTGATGAAGGAAAGCCTTGCTGACAATGCGGTAAGTGATATCGTTGTGTTATCAGGCCCTTCCCACGCAGAGGAAGTCGTTTTAAAACATCCGACAACTGTAACGGCTGCTTGTGAAAATTTAGAGGCTGCAGAAAAAGTGCAGGATCTATTTATGAATCAATATTTGCGTGTCTACACAAATGATGATGTAATAGGCGTGGAAATTGGCGGTGCGCTGAAAAATGTCATTGCGCTTGCTGCAGGGCTGACGGATGGTCTGAACTTTGGCGATAACGCGAAAGCGGCCTTAATTACACGCGGTTTAGCCGAAATTACGCGTCTCGGTGTAAAAATGGGCGGCAACCCGTTTACGTTTGCCGGTCTGACAGGTATGGGCGACTTGATCGTTACATGTACAAGTGTACATTCCCGAAACTGGCGCGCGGGCAATATGCTCGGCAAAGGAATGAAGCTTGAGCAAGTATTGGATGAGATGGGAATGGTAGTGGAAGGTGTACGTACAACAAAGGCTACATACCAGCTCTCAAAAAAATACGATGTTTCGATGCCGATAACATCAGCATTGTATGATGTGCTGTTTAATCATATGGAACCGAAAGCATTGGTTGAATCCTTAATGCTGCGCACGAAAAAAAGCGAAATTGATGAGATGAGCTGAACTAGTATATTTTGCATGATTTCCAATTAATTTAATAATTTGTCACAAAACAGGAGGGATACTAGTATGCCTCCTGTTTTTTTTTACCTGAAAAGGCTATAATTATTAGCGGTAACAACAATAAATAGAAAGGCGGTTTTAATAGTGCAACTTACTTTGCAGCTTATGAATCCACTATCAAATTTACTTTTAAATTCTGCACGTGGCCCATTAGCGAGCATGCATGCATTAGATGTTATGTGGGTTTCTTTTTATTCGATTGGTTTACTATTAATCTCAATTCTCATTATTACAGCAGTCCGTAAGTGGGTACATAATATGTTTTTGTCAATTTTATTGAAATTAGTAGCATATGTCATGTTTTTTATCGGCACATTATTAATGGTTCTTGTCGTACTTACATGGCCGAACTAATATAGGGGGAAATACATAATATGAAATCATCAAAATGGTTTGTTCTTTTGTCGCTGGTCATTTTAGTGCTGACAGGCTGTGGCTCACCGACAAATTTTGACCAGTCCAGCTTAAGGCCTGATGTCGATATGCTTGCAGGTGTACAGCGTGCGGTCAATGAATACCGTGAAGATACGGGGGTCCTTCCGATTAAGACACGTGACCAGGATACAGACATCTTCATTAAATACTTAATCGATTTTGAAAAGCTTATCCCGAAATATATCGGCTCACCGCCGGCAAACTCCTATGAGAAGGGAGGTATATTCCAATATATTATTTGGGATCCCGAAGAAAACCCTACTGTAAAGCTCGTCGATTTGCGAACACCTGAGCGAATTCGCGAAATTAATATCCGCTTTAAAGGGACAACTTATCCGCAATTCAAAGATAAAATAGTTGAGCATGTTTACACGGTAAACTTCGAGAATATTGGCTATAAAGAAGATGTTACCGTACAAAGTCCTTATTCGAACAATCAATTGCCGATTGTCGTATCTGCTGAAGGGGATTTGTATGTCGATTATTCGATTGATTTATATACGTACATGAAAGACAACAATATTACAGCGGAACCGGGTGAGGATATCCGAGAGATTTTAGTGGAAAACTTCCCGGTTGTTCCTGCATACTCACTGCCATATACGGTAGATGAAAATAATGAGCCTGTCATTATGTATGATCCGACGAAAAAAGAAAATTAAACAAAAAAGGTGTGCAAAAAAGTTAAATCTTTCTGCACACCTTTTTCATATTTAAAAATCTCGGTACATATAGTGTTTTGATAATGAATACTTCTAATTGGAGAAGATTACGGTATATAAAGGAGGCAATACAATTAGCGAGCATATTTTTCAGCAATTGGCAGAACGTACGAATGGTGATCTTTATATCGGCGTTGTAGGACCTGTTAGGGTAGGGAAATCCACGTTTGTTAAGAAGGTAATGGAAGGCGTGATTTTACCTAATATCGAAAATGCCGAGGACCGTATGCGGGCGATGGATGAACTTCCTCAAAGCTCACCTGGGCCTACTATCATGACGGCTGAACCAAAGTTTGTCCCAGCACAGGGAACTACGGTTGCCTTTGGGGAAAGTGCAATACCGTTTCGTGTTAGATTAGTAGATTGTGTAGGTTATGTGATTGATGGAGCAAAAGGCTATGAGGATGAGTCAGGACCGAAGTTTGTGCAAACACCGTGGCATAATGAAGCGATAGCGTTTCAGGAGGCTGCAAAAATCGGTACCGATAAAGTAATTCGGGACCATGCCAATATCGGAATTGTTGTGACAACAGACGGAACAGTAAATGGGATGTCGCGAGCAGCAGTTGAAAAGGCGGAACAGCAAATTATCGATCAGCTTACAGAGATCGGAAAGCCGTTTGTCATTGTACTCAATAGTACGACACCGCATTCAGCTGAAACATTGCATTTACAAAATGCTCTTGCACAGAAATATGATGTTCCTGTAATTCCGACAGCTATTCAACATATGCAGTTGAACGATGTCATGCTCATTTTGCAAGAAGCGCTATTCGAGTTTAATGTAAATGAAATTCAAGTGGAAAAACCGGAATGGTTGGATGTTTTAGATGATACTCACCATTTAAATGAAACATTGGCATTTGCGACGGCGCAATTACAAGATGATTCAATGAAAATCCGTGACGTGGAAGCAGCGAGTCAACTGCTTCGCGAAATCGATTTTGTCGAAAGTTGCACCGTTGAAAATATTGATGCGGGACAGGGGATTGCGACATTACGTGTCAACATTCACAACGATTACTATAAGGAAACGTGTACCGAGTTTCTTGAAAAACCAATCGATACAAAGAAAGAGTGGCTCCTCTTTATTAAGGAAGCTTCAGAAGCAAAAGCGGCACAACGTAGATTCCGAGATGCGATTGAACAGGCGAAGGAACACGGCTATGGTGTCACATTGCCTGCGATGGATGAATTTGATCCGAGCGAGCCGGAGCTGATCGAACAAAATAATTTCTATGGTGTGCGTATGAAGGCGAAAGCTCCTTCTTATCACATTATCCGAATTGATATGGAAGCGGAATTCTCGCCACTGATCGGATCCGAATTCCACAGTCAGCACTTGCTGAAAGACTTGCAGCATGCTTATGAATTTGACCGCCAGGCATTATGGCAAACGCAATTATTTGGAACACCGCTTCACGAAGTACTTACGGAAAGTATCCGTTTCAAAATGAAGAGTGTTCCGACACATGCGAAAAACAGAATGCGCCTCATGCTGGAAAGATTAATTAATGAAGGCGAAAGAGGTTTAATCACATTTATTATTTAACATACTAACGGAATAGGAAGTACCTACGATTACAGGGCCGTTCACTTTTATAGGTGAATTGTCCTGTAATTTTAGTTTTTTTTCAAAAAATGACGAAATATATACAAAACATGGAGGAATTCAGTTGCGTAGCGGTTTTCTGTATGTTAATCTTTTTACAGGATTTAGATTCATGACCCTTTGAGAGGAGGTGAATGGTGTGAATAAAACAGAATTAGTAAACTCTGTTGCTGAAGCTGCAGGTCTTTCTAAAAAAGACGCTTCTAAAGCAGTTGAAGCTGTATTTGATACA
>Ga0182739_1001967_pt1 | contig 20007 bp, 18 predicted proteins | sample eDN5th30CBELigBY_FD_128873 | JGI IMG/M metagenome (GOLD analysis project Ga0182739, IMG submission 128873) | Enriched backyard soil microbial communities from Emeryville, California, USA - eDNA 5th pass 30_C BE-Lig BY (version 2) (version 2) | ecosystem: Environmental > Terrestrial > Soil >...
CCGAGCGAGCCGATACCGAGCAGGCCGGAGCGGAACGCGGCGCGCGCCTTGCCGGCGAGCGCATCGACATCGGTGTTCCAGAACACGAAGGCGCCGGGCGCTGCCCACTCTCCGGGTTCGGCCGCGGGCGCGAACACGAAAGTATCGGACGGATCGAGCCGGATCGTGCGCAGGAGTTTCACAGCCGCGGCCCCCCGGTATCCGGATCGAGCCACTCCGGCGACAGCAGCGCGGGGGCGAGCGCGCGCCGCTCCTCGCCGCCCGTCACGGCCTGCACCAGCAGGTCGCCGTTCGCGTCGATGGATCGACGCTTGCCGCTTTCCGCCGGCAGATAACGCAGATATTCGCGCGCCACCGCGTCAAATCCGCGCTCGTACCAGGTGTCGAGCGCCAGCATGAAATGCCGCGCGAAGGACTCCACCAGCCGCCCGGACTCGAGACCGTCGAAACCCTCGTCTTCGAGCGCCGCCGACAGCGGATGAAGCCCGGGCTCCCGTTCGCCCATCGCCACGGTGCGGATGGCCGCCCCGAATACCAGCCAGTCCGGCACCTCCGCTTCGTCGGCATCCGCGGGCCAGCCGAGCCGCCCGCCGCCGACGAGACCGCCGTCGACACGGACGCCATCCGGCCAGTCGAAGGTGATCGGCTTCTCAGGGGGCGCGTGCGTCGCCAGTGCCTCCGCCAGTGCCAGCATCCCGGCATAGTGAACGCGGCGCGCGGTCGAAAGCGCCTCCTCCGGCTCCAGCACCAGCGCGAACTCGACGAGGTCGAAGCGCCCGACATAGACCATCGTGCCGGCGGCATCCGGGCCGGCGATCCCGCGCGCATGCGCGAACGCGTCCCCGACCTCGCGCAGGGTGACGAGCCTGAACGGCGGCGGCAGATTCAGGGTCTCCGCGTACAGGGAGCGCATCCGGGGGCGAAATTCCGAAGCCATTGCGTCTCGCAAACTCACCTTGACATTATAACTATTATAGACTGGCTGGGTGCAGTCCAGAAAGTGGACACCGGGATCAGGGTGACATGGCGGAGAAGCGCACCGTATTCGTGTGCTCTTGCGAGGACACAATGCCGATCGACGCGGCGGCCGTCGAGCGCGGCTGCCGTGGCGCGCGGCTTGAGACGGCGCGCCACCTCTGCCGCGCCGAGAGCGCGCGCTTCGAGGCGGCGGTGAAAGCCGGCGGCGACGTCCTCGTCGCCTGCACGCAGGAAGCGCCGCTGTTCGAGGAACTGGCCGAGCAGGCGAAGGCCGCCGCTCTCGGTTTCGTGAACATCCGCGAGACGGCCGGTTGGTCTTCGCAGGCGCGGGACGCCGGGCCGAAGATGGCGGCGCTGATCGCGGCCGCGGCCGAGATCGCTCCGCCGGTGCCGATGGTGAACGTCGAAAGCACGGGCGTCGTCCTCATCTACGGCCGCGACGAGCGCGCAATCGAAGCCGGGGAACTGCTCAAGGACCGCCTCGACGTGACGGTGATGCTGACGCGGCCGCGGGATGTGCCGGCGCCGCGCGTCACGGCCTTCCCGGTCGTGCAGGGAACGATCCGCAATGCCAGCGGGCGGCTCGGCGCGTTCGAACTCGCGGTCGACGACTATGCCCTGCCCTCGCCTTCCTCCCGCGCCGCGCTGACCTTCGGAAGCGGGCGCGACGGCGCGACCTCGCGCTGCGATCTCATCCTCGATCTCTCGGGAGGACCGCCGCTGTTTCCGGCCGCCGACCTGCGCGACGGCTATCTGCGTGCCGACCCCGGCGACCCGGCAGCGATGCTGCGCGCGGTGCTGCACGCCGGCGATCTCGTCGGCACCTTCGACCGCCCGCGCTATGTGACGTTCACGGCGGAACTCTGCGCCCATTCGCGCTCGCGTATTGTCGGTTGCCACCGCTGCCTCGACCTGTGCCCGACGGGCGCGATCACGCCGGCCGGCAATCATGTCGCCATCGACCCGTATATCTGTGCCGGCTGCGGACAATGTGCCGCAGCCTGCCCGACCGGCGCGGCCGCCTATGCGCTGCCGCCGGCTGATGCACTGCTGCGCCGCTTGAGGGCGCTGCTGGTGACCTATGCCCAGGCGGGCGGCCGGACGCCGGTGCTGCTGGTGCATGATGAAGCGCATGGCGCGCCGATGATCGACGCGCTCGCCCGCCACGGCGACGGATTGCCCGCGCATGTGCTGCCGCTCGCGGTGAACGAGGTCACGCAGGTCGGGCTCGACGCCATCGCTGCCGCATTCGCCTACGGCGCGAGCGCGATGCGCTTCCTGCTGCGCGGGCGCGCCCGCCACGACACCGCCGGTCTGATGCGGACGCTGGCGACCGCGGAACCGATCCTTGCCGCGCTCGGCTTCGACGGCGAACCGCTCGGCTTGATCGAAACCGACGATCCGTTCGCGCTCGGCACGGCACTCGCGGCCGTCACGCCGGCGACGGCTGCGGCGCGGCCCGCGACATTCCTGCCGGCGGGGCCGGCGCGCGACGTGATGCGGCAGAGCCTGCGCGAACTGCATCAGGCCGCCCCGCACCCGGTCGATGTCGTCCCGCTGCCGGCCGGCGCACCGTTCGGCACCGTGATACTCGAGGTCGAAGGTTGCACGCTGTGCCACGCCTGCGTGTCCGCCTGCCCCACCGGCGCACTCGGAGACGACCCCGAGCGCCCGATGCTCAAATTCACCGAAGACGCCTGCGTACAATGCGGGCTGTGCCAGGCGACCTGCCCCGAAAAGGTCATCACACTAGTGCCGCAACTCGACTTCCGCGCGGTGAACGCGCCGCCACGCACCCTCAAGGAAGAAGAGCCCTTCCACTGTATCCGCTGCGACAAGCCGTTCGGCACGCGCAGCACGATCGAACGCGTGGCGGCGAAGCTCGAAGGACGGCACTGGATGTATCGCGGCGCCGCGAGTCAGCGCGACCTCATCCGCATGTGTGAGGAATGCCGGATCGCCGTCGTGACCGAAAGCGAGTTCGATCCCTACGCTGCCTCGACCCGTCCGGCAGCGCGCACCACCGACGATTATCTGCGTGAGCGTTCCGCGGCGGAGAAGCCGCCGGAGAGTTGATCCGGTCGGTCTACTTCTTGGTCGTCGCGCGTTCGAGGAAATCAACCAGCGCCTGCCGATCCTGCGCTGAGGTGACGCGCTGCTCCGGCATGGTGGTGCCGGGCGTGTAGGCCGCAGGGCCGATCTCGAACAGCCGGGCCACCGTCTCCTTGCTCCACACGATGTCCATCTCGCGCAGCGCAGGCGAAAAATTATAGCCCGGCAGCGTCGCGATCTTTCGGCCGAAAATCCCGTAGAGCGAGGGGCCGGCGCGGTTGCCTTCATCCGGCGTGAGCGTGTGGCAGGCGACGCAGGCGCGGTAGACCTCCGCCCCGCGATCGCCCGCATAGGCCGCGAGCGGATCGGACGGTGCGGCGGCCGTGGCCGCGCCGATCTGGTCGCCGGTCACCGCATTCCAGCGCCGCACGAGACGGTCGGCGCCACCGGTCAGCAGCGTGCGGTTGTCGGGCGCAAAGGCGAGCGACCACACCGGCAGGCCGGGACCGACCAGTGTGCGCGCCAGCCTGCGCGGCGCGCGCTCCACGATCCCGACCGAACCGCGGATGCCCGCTCCCGCGACCAAGGCGCCGTCACCGGAGACGGCGACGGCGATCACCGGCGAATCCCCGACCTTCACGGCCCCACGCGTCTCGCCGCGCGGCGAGAGAAACCACACCTGCCCGTCCGGCCCTGCCGCGACAATCTCGCCGTCCGGCGCCACGGCGACGGCATTGAGCGGCGTCCCGAGCGTCGCGACGATCGGCTCGCCCGCATCGGCCAGCGGCCAGATGCGCACGGTCGCATCGTAGCCCGCACTGACGACCGCGCGCCCGTCCGGCGCGAAGGCGATGCCGTTGACGTTCTGCTGATGGCCTTCCAGCACGCGCGCCGCACCACCGGCGACCGGCCACAGTCGGATCGTCCGGTCCCACGATGCCGATGCGATGAGCGTGGCGTCGGGCGAAACTGCGATAGCCGCGATCGGCCCGGTATGCCCCTCGAGCACACGCTCGGGCTGGCGCTCGCCCACGCGCCATAGGGCAACGCGCCCATCCTCGCCTGCCGTGACGATGCGCCCATCCGGCAGGAACCCGACTGCATTGACCGACCCGTTGTGGAAACGCAGCACCTGTTCGGCGGTATCCGTGCGCAGGGACCAGAGAATAGCCGACTGGTCGAAGCCGCCGCTGACCGCCGTCTGTCCGTCGGCGGAAACCGCGATCGAACGCACAGGCCCGCCATGGCCCCGCAACTGCGCCGGGGCGTCGCCCAACGTCACGCTGCAGGCGAGCGCAGCGATGCCGCCGCACACCAGAAGGCGTTGCCGCCAGTTCCACTTCGCTGCGTCGATCACCCCGTATTGCTCCGGGTTCATTTCAAGCAAAAGATCCTTGCGAATAGTCTGGCTATCGTCGCTCGCGCCGGCAAGACGCCCTCGTCCACGATTTGAACAACACAAGCGACAATCGAAGGGCGGCAGGACAGAATTGCATCGCGCGGACTGTTCAAACAGGCGGGCCGCCCCTATCAATTCGCCGCAACAGGCGCCGCCGCCAGAACAGGGCGGCCAGACGGAAGTGGTGGCATGAAGGGACGATCTATCGGGCTTGCGATCGTGGGGTCGGGGCGCATCGGAGGCCTGCGCGGACGGCTGGCTGCCGCGCATCCGTCGGTGCGGTTCATCGCGGTGTCCGACAAGGATCCCGCGAAGGCAGGCGAACTCGCCGGCCGGATCGGGGCGCAGCACCACTCCGGCGACAATCACGAGGTCGTCGCGCATCCCGACGTCGATGCCGTCATCGTTTCCACCAGCGAAGGCGATCACGTCGAACCGATCCTGGCCGCGATCGAACTCGGCAAACCGGTGCTGGTCGAGAAGCCGATCGCGCTATCGCTGGGCGATGCCGATCATGTGCTGGCCGCGATCGCGAAGCATGGCGCGCGCGTCCATGTCGGCTACAGCCGGCGCTACAAGGAACGCTATCTGATCGCGAAGGAGCAGATAAACCAAGGCCGCGTCGGCGCCGTCATCGGCGGCTCGGCGCGCGTGTTCAATTCGCGCTCGCAGGCGCTGGCGATGCTCCAGCGCAATCCGCACGCGACGCCAGTGGTCGATGCGCTGACCTATTACGTCGATCTCATGAACTGGCTGATGGGCGGCAAGCGGCTGGTCGAGGTCTATTCGCGTGGTCAGATGGGCGTGCTCAAGGCCGCCGGCTACGAGGTGCCGGATGTGAGCTATTCGGTCTTCACCTACGACGACGGCACGATCGTCAATTTCGGCGTCAGCTATTCGCTGCCCGAGAAATATCCTTCGCTCGGCCATGCCGCGCATGTCGAGATCGTCGGCAGGGACGGCGTGATGATCCTCGACGACGATCACGGCGAGCAGTTGATGTACAGCGAGAAAGGCGTGCCGCACGTCTATCTTCCCGACCATGTCGTGAACATGGTGTTCCTGCAGAGCGGCACGCCGGGCGACTGGGCGCTGGGAGAGTTCTGGGGCCCGCTCGCGAACGAGACCCGCGCCTGGCTCGATCATCTGGCGATGGACCGCCCTTGCGTGCTGGCGACGCCGCAGGAGGCGCGCGCGACGCTGGAAGGAACGCTCGCCATCGAATACGCGATGGCAACGGGCGAGCCGGTCACGCTACCGCTGAAGCCCAAGAATTTCTTCGTCGCGTCATAGGGACGCGACAGACAATCCAAAGCCAGCCGGACGTCAGAAGCCGGAACGGCAGTGAAACCGCAGGAGGAACACCGATGATCAAGACAAGGCTTTCGGCTCTGGCAATCCCGGCAGCGGCCGTTCTGTGCCTGTTGAGCCAGCCGGCCGCAGCGCAGTCGTTTCCGGAGAAGCCGATTCAATGGATCGTGCCGAGTTCGGCCGGCGGCGGCGCCGACACCGTGACGCGGTTTGTCGCCGCTGCGCTGCCGCCGATCCTGGGACAGCGCGTCGTGGTCGACAATCGCGCGGGCGCGAGCGGAAACATTGGCGCAACCGTCGCTGCGAAGGCACCACCGGACGGGCACACCTGGCTCATGATCGGCAATGCGCATGCGGCCAATGTGGGCCTGTTCAGCACGCTGCATTACGATCTTCTCAAAGACTTCGCGCCGGTCACGCAGGTCAATGCTTCGCCGCATGTCGTCGTGGTGCATCCCGACCTACCGGCGAAGACGCTCGCCGAACTGGTCGCGCTCGCGAAAACCAAGCCCGGCAAGATCGACTACGCCTCCGCAGGCTCCGGGACGGTGACGTTCCTCGCCGCCGAAATGTTCAAGGACGCCGCGGGCATCGACATGACGCATGTGCCCTACAAGGGCGGCGGCGACTCGCTGCGTTCGATCGCGGCCGGGGAAACATCGGTCTACTTCTCTCCGCTGACGGTCGCGATCCCGCTCATCCAGCAGGGGCGCGTGCGCGCGCTGGCCGTGACCGGGACCGAGCGGGTGCCGATGCTCCCCGACGTGCCGACCGCCGCGGAGGCAGGCTTCCCGAACTATTCGTTTACGCTCTGGAACGGCCTCGTCGTGCCCGCCAAGACGCCGAATGAAGTCGTGACAAAGATCCACGATGCCGTTGCCAAGGCCACGACCACGCCGGAGGCCAAGGAAAAGATGGCGAGCATCGGCTACACGGTGGTCGCGAGCCAGCCGGATGCGTTTGCAGCTTTCATGAAGTCGGAGGTCGAGAAGCTCGGCGCGCTGGTGAGAAAGCTCAACCTCAAGGTCGAGTAAGGCTGCAGCCGTACAGCATGATGCCGATTCGATGAATCGGTATCACGCTGCATCGACTTGTTTGAGCATCGCTATTTCCGAAAACCGGCGTCCACTTTTCGGAGCGATGCTTTAAGCGACGCGGTCGCCCTTCTTGACCTGGACGGTGCGGTTGTCCGCGGCCGGCAGCATCTTCGCCGGATCGCGCGTCACCACGACGTCGATGACGACGGGTCCCTTGGTATCGAGCGCCCGGCTGATGGCCGGGCCCATCGCGTCGGGCGTCTCGACGCGGATGCCGGTGCAGCCGAGCGCCTCGGCCACGTTGGCATAGTTGGTCTCCGCCAGATCCGATGCGTGATAGGCGCCGGCGCCGTACATCAGGTGCTGCAGCGCCTTCACGTAACCGGATGCTGCATTGTTTACGACGATGATCGCGATGTCGGAGCCGATGCGCCGCGCGGTCTCGAGTTCGCCCAGCATCATGTTGAACCCGCCATCGCCGGTGATGCTGACGACCTTCCGGCCGGGCGCAGCGAGCGCGGCCCCCATCGCCCCCGGCAATCCGTAGCCGATCGAAGCGAAGCCGCGATCCGGCACGAAGCCGCGCCCCGCCTGCTTGGTGTCGTAAAGCAGCCCCGCCCAATGCGCGGCGAAGCCGCCATCGGCGACCAGGATACCGTCCGCCGGCATGCGCTTGTTCAACTCGCCGAGCATGCGGCCCATGCTGACCGGGACTTCATTGGATTCGTAGCGCTCGCGCACGCTGTCGCGCCATTCGCTCATGCGCTGCGCGACCTCGGCGGCGTAGCCGGCCTGCCGCGCATGGATCGAACGCGCGTCGTCATGCAGCGCGGCATGCAGATCCTCGATGCCGGCGCGTGCATCGCCCCAGAGCGCGATCTCGGGCTCATAGGTGCGGCCGATCTCCTCGGCAACGATGTCGAGGTGGATGACGCTCTTGCCGCGCGGCGGCACCGCATAGCGCTTGGTCGCGATCTCGCCGAGCTTGCAGCCGACGACGAGGATCAGGTCGGACTGCTCGATCAGCGCATTGGCGATGCGGTCATAGCGCCCGAACAGGCCCGCATTGATGGAGTCGTTGCAAGGCACCGCGCCCTTGCCGCTCATCGTATGCGCAACGGGGAGCCGGAGCGCGCTGGCAAAGGCGGTCAATGCGGAGGCCGCCTGACTGATATGCACGCCGCCGCCGGCGAGCACGATCGGCCGTTCGGCCTTTGCAATCAACGCCGCCGCGCGCGCGAGCGCATCCGCCGCCGGGCGGCAGCGCAGCGCTGGCGCCGCCTCGTAGATCGGATCGATCCGGAACGCCTCGTCATCGAAGCCATGCGTGCCGTGGCAGACATCCTCCGGCACGTCGAGCACGACCGGACCGGGCCGCCCGGTGGTCGCAACGGCAAACGCCCGGCGCACGAGTTCCGGGATGCGTGCGGTCGCTTCGACGCGGATCAGTTCCTTGCAGGCGGGCCGCAGGATTTCCGTCTGCCGGGATTCCTGCGTCATGTTCTTCCAGGAATGCGCGCGATGGGAATCGCCCACCAGCACCACCATCGGCGAGCCGGCATTGAGCGCTTCGACAAGTCCGGTGACGAGATTGGTCGCGCCCGGTCCGAGCGTCGCATCGGCCAAGCCGACCCGGCCGGAAACCTTGGCATAGGCGTCGGCGGCGAACGATGCGGCGCGTTCGTCGTTGATCAGATGATGCGAAAGCGACAGTCGGCGCGCCGCATCGTAGAATGGCAGAAGCTGGAAGCCGCCCATGCCGAACATCGGCCCGCCACCGAACGCCTGGATCATGCGCGCCAGCGCTTCGCCGCCGGTCATTTCGTTCGTGGACATGGATGGCTCTCCCCGTATTTTGCCGATCTTGCGGCGATATTGCATTATTTCCTAGTCTTGGCATGCCTCGCGAGGCGCAGTCCTCGATCTTCAGGCCGGCGAACGCCATAAACCGGGAAAACCCACATGCCGACCCCTGAATTCGTCATTGCCGACACGATTACCAACCTACCGCCAGACGTGAAGGGCCAGGTTGTCGTCAGTGGCTCCCACGGTGGAATCTATCCCGGCTATCTCGCCGCCAAGGCGCATGTGCGGGCCGTGATCCTCAATGACGCCGGAGTCGGCAAGGACGAAGCCGGCATCGAAAGCCTCGGTTATCTCGACCAATACGGAATCGCGGCCGCGACCGTGTCGCATCTGTCGTGCCGCATCGGCGATACCGCGGACATGCTGGCGCGCGGCCGGATAAGCCACGCCAACGAGGCCGCGAGGAAGGCCGGCGTCGCACCCGGCATGCTGTGCCGGGAAGCGATCGGGCATCTCGCGCAAGCGGAAGCAATCATGGCCGACCCGCCTCCCCTGCGAGAGGGGCGCGACGAGGTGCAGGGAAGTCCCGGCTCAAGGCGGAGCATCCGGCTGCTCGACTCCGCGGCGATGGTCACGCCCGAGGATGCGGGCCACATCGTCGTAACCGGATCGCATGGCGGGCTGGTCGGCGGCGAGCCGCGAATGGCGTTGCGGACCGATGCGTTTGCCGCCGTGTTTCACGACGCGGGCGTCGGCATCGACGGCGCAGGACTGACGCGCCTGCCGGCGCTCGATCAGCGCGGCATCGCGGCCATTACCGTCGAAGCAGCGTCCGCGCGCATCGGCGATGCGCGTTCGATCTTCGAGGAGGGCGTGGTGTCGGCCTTGAACGCGGCGGCGATGCGGCTCGGTGCGCGGCACGGACTGCCGGCACGCGATCTCGTCCGCCGCTGGACCTATCTGCCCTGATCCTGCCCGCCATCTGGTGCAGCAACGGGCTGTTGCACGATTTATAGGCAAACGCTCATCGGCCGCGTCTGCATTGCTGCTTATTTGGCAGGCAAAGCCTCTGTTCTCTGTGCGAACCCTGTAAATTCAAGCATTTAGCGCAGTCCCCTGACTGGCATACGGCTTGCGAAGTGATGCGACGGCAACCTGCCAGCGCACTTGTCGCGTCCGTCTTCAGCAACAGGGATTCGCCCATGTTTTCAATCTTCAAGAACGCGGCTGCCCGGCCGCGCACAAGCAGGTGGCTGGCCGCAGCCGCCGGCCTGGTCTTGGGGCTCTCGGTATCTCAGTCCGCCTCTGCCCAGGAGACCATCAAGGTCGGCATCCTGCATTCGCTGTCCGGCACCATGGCGATCAGCGAGACGACGCTGAAGGACGTCATGCTGATGCTGATCGAGGATCAGAACAAGAAAGGCGGCCTGCTGGGCAAGAAGCTCGAGCCCGTCGTGGTCGACCCCGCGTCCAACTGGCCGCTGTTCGCCGAGAAAGCGCGCGAACTGATCGCAAAGGACAAGGTCGCCGCCGTGTTCGGCTGCTGGACCAGCGTGTCACGCAAGTCCGTTCTGCCGGTCTTCAAGGAACTCAACTCGATCCTCTTCTACCCCGTCCAATACGAGGGCGAAGAGTCCGAACGTAACGTCTTCTACACCGGTGCTGCGCCGAACCAGCAGGCGATTCCCGCCGTCGACTACCTGATGAACGAGGAGAAGGTGCAGCGCTGGGTGCTCGCCGGCACCGATTACGTCTATCCGCGCACCACCAACAAAATCCTTGAGGCTTATCTCAAGTCGAAGGGCGTGAAACCCGAAGACATCATGATCAACTACACGCCGTTCGGACATTCCGACTGGCAGACCATCGTCGCCGACATCAAGAAGTTCGGCTCGGCCGGCAAGAAGACCGCCGTGGTCTCGACCATCAACGGCGACGCCAACGTCCCGTTCTATAAGGAACTCGGCAACCAGGGCATCAAGGCCACCGACATCCCTGTGGTCGCGTTCTCGGTCGGCGAAGAGGAACTCGCAGGCATCGACACCAAGCCGCTGCTCGGGCACCTCGCCGCATGGAACTACTTCCAGTCGATCGACACACCGGCGAACGAGGAATTCATCGCCGCGTGGAAGAAGTTCATCAAGAACGACAAGCGCGTGACCAACGACCCGATGGAAGCGCATGTGATCGGCTTCCGCATGTGGGTCGAGGCGGTGAAGAAGGCCGGCACCACCGATCCTGACAAGGTGATCGACGCGCTGCCCGGCACCAAGGTGCCGAACCTCACCGGCGGCACCTCCGAAATGCTCTCCAACCACCACATCACCAAGCCGGTCTTCATCGGCGAGATCATGGACGACGGCCAGTTCGACGTGGTGTGGAAGACGGAAGGGCTGTTGCCCGGCGACGCTTGGTCGAAGGAACTGGAAGGCTCGCGCGACCTGATCGCCGACTGGGTGAAGCTCAAGTGCGGCAACTACAACTCCAAGACTCAGAAATGCGGCGGATAGCGCTGCTCTGAAGACGCCGCATGTCCGGGAGGCGACGCGAGTCGCGCCGCCTCCCGCCAAAGTCCTTCCGAATTCCGGGACCCGTTCGGATGCCTCGTCACCTTCACCGCCTGACCATGCTGGCAGTCGGCCTGTACTTGCTGCTCGCACCTGCGCCGCAAGCCGTTGCGCAGTCGGCTGCGCCGCTGGAAGGCGCGATTACAAGACTGACCACCGACTCTTTCGGCGATACCGAAAAAGCCATTGCCGAGATTGCCGCCAGCAATCACGCACGCGCCGCCGACATCATTCAGGCGCTGCAGCACGGACGGCTGGTTTTCAGCCCCGAACAGAAGCGTGCGTTCATCCGCGCCGAAGCTGGCGACGCCGTGGCCGATGCGCTGACCGGGCAGCCGGAAGCCTCACCGCCGGCAGACCTGCGGGCGGTACGCCTCAACAACCGTCTGCGCCGCGCGGTCGCCGCGGCGCTCGGAAGCCTCACGCTGCTTGCGCCCGATCCTGGCCGCCGGCTCGAAGCCGCGCAGGCCGTTTTCCGCTCACGCGATGTCGGGGCCCTGCCCGCCCTCGACGAGGCGATCGCCAAGGAGAGCGTCGGGCGCGTGAAGAAGGCATTGATCGAGGCGCGCGCCGCCGTGATCCTCTACAGCCCGGCGGCATCGGAAGCCGACAGGCTCGCCGCCGTCGAAACCATCCGCGACCGCGGCAACCAGGAAGCGCTCGGCGTCCTGCGCGGTCTCCCGGCCGACACGCCAGCGGCGGTGCGCACGGCGGCCAATGCGGCGATCGCGTCGATCGAGAGCAATCTCGCGCTCTGGAGCGTGGCGCAGAACGCATGGTACGGCCTCTCGCTCGGCTCCGTGCTGCTGCTCGCGGCCATCGGACTCGCCATCACCTTCGGCGTCATGGGCGTCATCAACATGGCGCACGGCGAGATGGTGATGCTTGGCGCCTACACCACCTTCGTGGTGCAGGAAGTGATCCGCGCGCACAGTCCCGGACTGTTCGACTATTCGCTCCTGATCGCGCTGCCGCTCGCCTTCGCTGTCGCCGGACTGGTCGGCATCCTGATCGAGCGCGGCGTCATCCGATACCTGTATGGCCGACCGCTCGAGACGCTGCTCGCGACCTGGGGCATCTCGCTCATTCTGCAGCAGGCGGTGCGCACCTGGTTCGGCCCGACAAACCGCGACGTCGGCTCGCCATCCTGGATGAGCGGATCGTTCGATGTCGGGCTGCTGACCATCACCTACAACCGGCTCTGGATCATCTGCTTCACGCTGGTCGTGTTCGCCGCGCTGCTGGCGATGCTGCGCTTCACGCGGCTCGGCCTCGAGATGCGCGCGGTGACGCAGAACCGCGCCATGGCCGCCTCGATGGGCATCCGCACCGGACGCATCGACGCGCTCACCTTCGGCCTCGGTTCGGGGATCGCCGGCATCGCCGGCGTGGCGCTGTCGCAGATCGACAATGTCTCGCCCAACCTCGGACAGACCTACATCATCGACTCCTTCATGGTCGTCGTGTTCGGCGGCGTCGGCAACCTCTGGGGCACGCTGGTCGGCGCCTTCACGCTCGGCATCGCCAACAAGTTCCTCGAACCCTATGCCGGCGCGGTGCTCGCGAAGATCGCTATCCTCGTCATCATCATCCTGTTCATCCAGAAGCGTCCGCGCGGGCTGTTCGCCCTCAAGGGCCGGGCGGTGGAGGCATGAGCACGACGTGGCACCTGCGGCCTCTCCGCTCACGGCGCAACGAGCTGAGTTTTAGCGAGCGCCCCGAAGGCAGCCTGCTCCCTCCCCCCTTGTGGGGGAGGGCTGGGGAGGGGGGTGAATCACCGACTCGGCGCCTGCCGAATACCCCCCTCCCTGTCCCTCCCCCACAGGGGGGGAGGGAACGCTGGCGCAACTCTCTTCGCACCACCGATGCCGCATTCGCATCGGACACGCACGCGCATCGTCAGCGCAAAATAGAAAAAAGAACGAGGACCTCGCGATGCTGACGGGACACCTCATCCGCACGCTCGACCGCGGCGCGTGGATCTTCATCGCCATCATCGTCGCCGTCGGCGTGCTCGTGCCGCTGCTCAACCTGCTGGTGCCGCCGGAGTCGCCCTTCCATGTGCCGAACTATATCGTCTCGCTGCTCGGCAAATATCTCTGCTACGCACTGCTGGCGCTCTCGATCGACCTGATCTGGGGCTATTGCGGCATCCTCTCGCTCGGCCACGGGGCTTTCTTCGCACTCGGCGGCTACGCGATGGGCATGTATCTGATGCGGCAGATCGGGCCGCGCGGCGTCTACGCCCATCCGGAACTGCCGGACTTCATGGTGTTCCTGAACTGGAAGGAACTGCCGTGGTTCTGGTACGGCTTCGACCAGTTCTGGTTCGCCGCCATCATGGTCATGGCGGTGCCGGGCGCGCTGGCTTTCATCTTCGGCTGGTTCGCCTTCCGCAGCCGCGTGACCGGCGTCTATCTCTCGATCATTACGCAGGCGATGACCTTCGCGCTGATGCTCGCCTTCTTCCGCAACGACTTCGGCTTCGGCGGCAATAACGGCCTCACCGACTTCAAGGACATTCTCGGCTTCAACATCCAGGCGCAGGGAACCCGCGCAGGGCTGTTCGCGGCGACCTGTGCGGCGCTCGTTCTCGGCTTCCTCATCTGCCGGGCGATCATTACGTCGAAGTTCGGCAAGGTGCTCGTCGCCATCCGTGACGCGGAGGCGCGCACGCGCTTCCTCGGCTATCGCGTGGAATCCTACAAGCTGTTCGTGTTCACGCTCTCGGCGGCGATGGCAGGCGTCGCCGGCGCGCTCTATGTGCCGCAGGTCGGCATCATCAATCCGGGCGAATTCGCGCCCGCGAACTCCATCGAGGCGGTGATCTGGGTTGCTGTCGGTGGGCGCGGCACGCTGACCGGTGCGGTGCTCGGCGCCGTGCTCGTTAACTACGCCAAGACGATCTTCACCACCGGCATGCTCGCGCCCTACTGGCTGTTCATGCTCGGCGGACTGTTCGTCGCGGTCACGCTGTTCCTGCCGCGCGGCATTGTCGGCACGTGGCGGCATTTCCGCGCACAGCGGCGCGAGCGCAAGGTGGCCGCCGATGGTGCGGGCGCGGCCCCGGCGCCGCAGCCGGCGGAATGACGGGGACGACTATGGACAATCGCGTAACACCAACGGTTCTCTATCTCGACGACATTACCGTGTCGTTCGACGGCTTCCGTGCGCTCAACAAGCTCTCGCTCACCATCGCGCCCGGCGAGATGCGCGCCATCATCGGGCCGAACGGCGCCGGCAAGACCACGATGATGGACGTGGTCACCGGCAAGACTCGCCCCGACAATGGCGAGGCGTTCTTCGACGGCCGGCACGACCTCTCCACGCTCGACGAGACCGAGATCGCGGAACTCGGCATCGGCCGCAAGTTCCAGAAGCCAACCGTGTTCGAAAGCCATTCCGTGGAGGACAATCTGCGGCTCGCGCTCAAGGCCAACCGCGGTACGCGCGCCACGTTGTTCTGGCGAGACAGCGCGGGCGAGTGCGAGCGCCTCGACCGCATCCTGGAGACGATCCGTCTGACGGCGCTGCGCGAACGCATGGCCGGCGGCCTGTCGCACGGGCAGAAGCAGTGGCTGGAGATCGGCATGCTGCTGGCGCAGGACCCGAAACTGCTGCTCGTCGACGAGCCGGTCGCCGGCATGACCGATGCCGAGACCATGCAGACCGCGGAGTTGCTGCGCGAGATCAACAAGGAGCACTCAGTGGTCGTCGTCGAGCACGACATGGCTTTCGTGCGCGAGCTCGGCGTCAAGGTCACATGCCTGCACGAGGGGACGGTCATCGCCGAAGGCTCGATCGATCAGGTCTCGGAGAACGAGCGGGTGATCGAAGTCTATCTCGGACGATGACGTATCTCTTTAGTGCCGATTGAAATTCTGCGACCACGAGATCACAGACATGCTTGAAGCCAAATCGATCGATCTTCGCTACGGCGCGGCGCAGGCGCTGCGCGGCGTCTCGCTGAAAGCCGAGGAAGGCCAGATCACCTGCGTTCTCGGCCGCAACGGCGTCGGCAAGACCAGCCTGTTGCGCGCGCTCACGGGCCACCAGAAGATCAGCGGCGGCAGCATCACCTGGGACGATGCGGACATCGCGCAGCTTGCGCCCTATGAGCGCGCGCGTCGCGGCATCGCCTATGTGCCGCAAGGGCGCGACATCTTCCCGCTGCTCTCGGTCGAAGAGAACCTGCAGACCGGCTTTGCGCCGCTGCGGCGCGGACAGCGCACGATACCGCCCGAAGTGTTCACGCTGTTTCCGGTGCTCAAGAGCATGCTCGGCCGGCGCGGCGGCGACCTGTCCGGCGGCCAGCAGCAGCAACTCGCCATCGGCCGTGCGCTGGTGATGCGCCCGCGCCTGCTGCTGCTCGACGAGCCGACCGAGGGCATCCAGCCCTCGATCATCAAGGACATCGGCCGCGCCATCGCCTATCTGCGGGACAATGCGAAGATGGCGATCGTGCTGGTCGAGCAATATTTCGACTTCGCGCGCGAGTTGGGCGACCGCTTCGCGGTGATGGACCGCGGCTCGGTCGTCTATGCCTGCGGGCGCGACGACATCGACGACGGCGCATTGCGCCGCGCCCTGGCGTTGTGACCGCGGGCCGTGTGGTGCAAGATTGCGCCCATGACGGCGTCCGCGACCGAGAGCCTATCCCCCGCCTTCCACGCCAACCGCGCACGCGGGCGGCTCGATCTGACCGTGGTCGCGGCCGGCGACGTGACGCGGGTGCAGCGCTGGCGCGAGGAAGGCTCGCTGCGCGTTCGCTTTCCCGCACACAGCCCGCCCTTGCAGGCGATCCTCCTCAACAATGCCGGAGGCATCGCAGGAGGCGACCGTTTCGACCTAACGGTCAGGCTCGAGGAGAATGCCCGCCTTTCGGTCACGAGTGCCGCGGCCGAAAAAATCTACCGCTCGCTCGGTCCGCTGGCGCAAATCGACGTACGGATCGCGCTGGCGCGCGGCGCCGAACTGGTCTGGCTGCCGCATGAGACGATCCTGTTCGACCAATCCCGGCTCGCGCGCTCGATCGAGATCGACCTCGAGCCCGATGCGCGGCTGTGGTTTGCGGAATCGCTGGTGCTGGGGCGCAGCGCCATGGGCGAAGCGCTGAACACCGGCGTGCTGGCGGATCGCTGGCGTGTCCGACGCGGCGGCCGGCTCGTCTATGCCGACGGTGTCAGGCTCGACGGTGACATCGCCGCGACGCTGGCGCAGAAGGCGTCGGCCGGCGGCGCTGCGGCGCTGGCGACCGCCCTGATCGTTCCGGGCAATGATGATATCGTTGCCGCGGTCCGGGCGCGGGAAGCGGAGTTTCGCGGAGAGGTCGGGGCTTCGGCATGGAACGGCGTGGCCTCGCTGCGCCTCGTGGCGCGCAACGGGGCAGCGCTGCGGCACGATCTCGCCATCGCCCTCGCCGCCGCCGGATGCGTCCTGCCGCGGGCGTGGCTCAATTAGACTGGAAAGTTGAAGGGCGAGCGATGAATCTTACGCCAAGGGAAAAGGACAAGCTCCTGATCGCGACCGCCGCGATGGTGGCGCGGCGGCGGCTGGAGCGCGGCGTCAAGCTCAACCATCCCGAATGCGTCGCGCTGATCTCGGATTTCATCCTCGAAGGCGCGCGCGACGGACGCACGGTCGCAGAACTGATGGAGGCCGGTGCGCATGTCATCACCCGCGACCAGGTGATGGAAGGCATTCCCGAGATGATCCACGACGTGCAGGTGGAGGCAACCTTTCCGGACGGCACCAAGCTCGTCACCGTACACAAGCCGATCCGCTGACCGGCGGCGCGGATCGCATCGAGCCATGAGATAAATGACATGATCAGATTTGCAGACCGAGCATTTGACGCGGCACCGGACTGTACCGAGCCCTATCCACCGCTCATTCCCGCGCAAGCGGGAATCCAGAATCTTCGTTCCATTGCCTCTGGGTCCCCGCTTTCGCGGGGACGAGCGGAAACAAGGCGCTGTGATTCGAGCGGAATGCGATTTGGAAGCGCGTTGCTTACTGTCACGACAGCCGCCCTCCTGCTCGCGCTCGATGTCACGCCCGCTTTCGCGCATCTGAGCCCCGATGAGCACGGCTCGTTCATGGCCGGGTTCACGCATCCGCTGTTCGGCCTCGACCATATCCTCGCGATGGTGGCCGTCGGCCTGTGGGCGGCGATGCTGGGCGGCCGCGCAGTCTGGATCGTCCCATCGGCCTTCGTCGGTATGATGGCCGTGGGCTTCGCCCTCGCCATGAGCGGGATCGGCCTGCCGTTCGTCGAACCGGCGATCCTCGCTTCGGTGGTCGTGCTCGGCCTCGTCATTGCCGCAGCAATCCAGCTTCCAGCGTTTGCAGGAGCCATTCTGGTCGGAGCCTTTGCCGTGTTCCACGGTTATGCCCACGGAACAGAACTCGGCGCGGCAAATGCTCTGCCCTATCTTGCAGGCTTTGCCGCGGCGACCGTGCTGCTGCACGCGGCCGGGATCGGCCTTGGCTTGGCGCTCGGCTCCGGGCTCGGCGCAACCACGGGCCGATGGGCGGCGCGCGCGCTCGGCGGCGCGACGGCGCTGCTCGGGCTCGGCCTTATGACGGGAGCGATGTGACCCATGATCCCCGGCGAAATCATCACCCAGGACGGCGATATCACGCTCAATGCCGGGCGCGAGATACTCACGCTCGACGTCGCGAACACCGGCGACCGGCCGATCCAGGTCGGCAGCCACTACCATTTCTTCGAGACCAATGCGGCGCTCGCCTTCGACCGGGAGAAGGCGCGCGGCATGCGGCTCGACATTCCCGCCGGCACGGCCGTGCGGTTCGAGCCGGGGCAGAGCCGGACCGTCACGCTGGTCGCGCTGGCCGGCGATCGCACCATCTACGGCTTCCGCCAGCAGGTGATGGGCCGTCTGTAGCGCGGCGCTGGCAGTTCAACCGGACAAGGCGATCTCGATGAAGGAAAGCGAACGCATTCTTCGGGACCAGATATCGCTGGTCACGCGGGCCGCACACTTCGCGGCGCAGAAGCACAGGGGCCAGCGGCGGAAGGGCACGGCGCGCGAACCTTACGTCAACCACCTGGCGGATGTAGCGGCGCTGCTCGCCGAATCGCTTGAATCGCCGGATGCCGCGCTGGTCGCAGCGGGCTGGCTGCACGACACGGTCGAGGATACCGACACCGAGCGCGAGGACCTGGTCCAGCACTTCGGCGAGGACATTGCCGAACTCGTCTCGGAGGTGACCGACGACAAGTCGATCCCGAAGGCCGAGCGCAAACGGCTGCAGGTCGAGAACGCGAGCCATAAGTCGCCTCGCGCCCGGATGCTGAAGATCGCCGACAAGACCAGCAATATCCGTTCGCTGCTGGTGAGTCCACCCGACGACTGGGAGCGCGATCGGCTGATCGACTATGTGGACTGGGCGGAAAGCGTCGTTGCCGGCTGCCGCGGAGTGAACGCGCGGCTCGACGCGCTTTTCGACGACGCGGTGCGGGAGGCGCGCGCTTTGCTCTGAGAGGCGGCTCGAGGACATGGCAGAGGACGCCGCGAGTGTCGCCGTTAGCTGCCCCTCACCCCGACCCTCTCCCCGTTCACGGGGAGAGGGAGCGCAACCGCAGAATGCCTTCAGGTAAAACGAGTAACTCAACGGAGGGAACACAATGGCCGTTCAGGAATACACCGGTGGATGTCAGTGCGGCGCGGTGCGCTACGAAGTGAAGGCGGACCTCGACAGCACCATCACCTGCAATTGCTCGCGCTGCGGGCGGCTCGGCGCTGTTCTCACATTCGCACCAGTCGGCAGCTTTACGCTGCTTTCCGGTCAGGACGCGATGACCGACTACCAGTTCAACAGGAAGGCGATCCATCACCTGTTCTGCGCCACCTGCGGCATCGAATCCTTTGCTCGCGGCACCGGACCGGACGGGAGCGAGATGATCGCCGTGAATGTCCGCTGCCTCGACGGCGTCGAGATCACCGACCTGACTCCGCAAGCCTTCGACGGCCGCAGCATGTAACCGGAACTGCCGTGAACGACCTCCACCTTCCCGGGCCAAAGCATCGGGCAGGCACAGCTTAGCGAACCCGACCTGAAGGACGTCCGGAGCGATGGCCGCAAAGATCTCACGCCGCATCTATGCCGACATGTTCGGCCCCACCACCGGCGATCGCGTGCGACTCGCCGACACCGAACTCTTCATCGAGGTGGAGAAGGACTTCACCACCTATGGCGAGGAGGTGAAGTTCGGCGGCGGCAAGGTTATCCGCGACGGCATGGGCCAGAGCCAGATGACGCGCGCGCAGGGCGCAGTCGACACCGTCATCACCAACGCGCTGATCCTCGACCACTGGGGCATCGTCAAAGCCGATGTCGGGCTCAAGGCCGGACGCATCGCGGCTATCGGCAAGGCCGGCAATCCCGATATCCAGCCGGGCGTCACCATCGTGATCGGCCCGGGCACCGAGATCATTGCCGGCGAAGGCAAGATCCTCACCGCCGGCGGCTTCGATGCGCATATCCACTTCATCTGCCCGCAGCAGGTGGAGGATGCGCTGATGTCCGGCATCACCACCCTGCTCGGCGGGGGCACCGGGCCGGCGCACGGCACGCTCGCCACCACCTGCACGCCAGGGCCCTGGCACATCGGCCGCATGATCCAGGCCGCCGACGGCTTGCCGGTCAATATCGGCATATCCGGCAAGGGCAACGCCTCCTTACCCGGCGCGCTGGAGGAGATGGTCCTCGGCGGCGCCTGCGCGCTCAAACTGCACGAGGACTGGGGCACGACGCCCGCCGCGATCGATTGCTGCCTGTCGGTGGCCGCCGAATACGAAGTGCAGGAGATGATCCACACCGACACGCTCAA
>Ga0182739_1001968_pt1 | contig 20003 bp, 17 predicted proteins | sample eDN5th30CBELigBY_FD_128873 | JGI IMG/M metagenome (GOLD analysis project Ga0182739, IMG submission 128873) | Enriched backyard soil microbial communities from Emeryville, California, USA - eDNA 5th pass 30_C BE-Lig BY (version 2) (version 2) | ecosystem: Environmental > Terrestrial > Soil >...
AGCAGCGCCATGACGAGGAAGGCGACCGAGACCACCGCCGCAAAGGCCATGTCGAAGGAGACGAAGATCTGCTCATAGATGTAATTCGCCACCATGCGCACGCGTCCGCCACCCAGCATCAGCGGGAAGAGGAAAGCCGAGAGCGAGAGCGCCAGCGCGAGCGCCAGACCTTCGGCGATCGCGGGCAGTGAGAGGGGCAGCGTCACCTTGAAGAAGGTTTTGACCGGACCCGCGCCCATGTCGCGTGAGGCTTCCTCGACCCCGCGCGGCAGGTTCTTGATGCCGCCAACCACAGTCATCACGAAGAAGGGCAGGATGAAATGGATCAGCGCAATCGCAACCCCGGCATCGCGATAGATGATCCTGAGCGGACGGGTGATAATCCCCAGATCCATGAGGAGCTGGTTGAGCAGGCCCTTGTTGCCCAGCAGCACCATCCAGCCATAGGCCCGCGTCACGGTGCCCGACATGAAGGTGGCGATCAGCAGCCCGAGGATGAGCAGGCGCAGCCTGCGATGCTCGGACCGGGCGAGGAAATAGGCCAGAGGATAGCCGATCACGATGGTGATGGCCGACACGATCAGCGAGAAGACCAGCGTATAGCCGAAAAGGCTCAGCTGGCTCTCATCGGTCAGGAAGCGGATATAGTTGTCGAAGGAGGGCGCGCCGCCGATGCGGGCGGTGCCCTCGATCTGGGTCAGGAAGCCCGAGGCGAAGAACGCGCCATAGGCTCCGCACAGCATGGCCAGCAGCACGAAGGCTGGCGCGCTGATCAGGGGCAGCTTCCTCATGCGGGCACTCGCACCGGGCGACCGCGATCCGACATGGCAAGGCCGACGACGCTGCCGATGGCGGGAACCGTTGGCAGGCGCGGCGCGACGATCTTGATGCGGCCACCCGCGAAGCCAAGCTCGATCGAGGCATTGGCGCCGGTCATGGCAACGAATTTCACCTCGCCTTGCAGGATCGCGCGCTGGTCATCCGCCGGAACCACATCGAGGCTTTCCGGGCGAAGACCCAGAAAATCGCCCTGCTGCAGATCGGCCGGCGCCGGGAAGGCGCCGATGCCATCGGCCAGGAACATCTCGCCCTCGCGCCGGCCGCTCAGCACATTGGTCATCGCGGTGAAATCGGCGACGAAGCGCGTGGCGGGGCGGTCATAGATCCCGCCCGGCGTGTCGAACTGGTGAAGCCGTCCGGCATTCATCACCGCGACCTTGTCCGAGAGGATATAGGCCTCCTCCTGATCATGGGTGACCACGACGGTCGTGATGCCAAGGCGCTGCTGCAATTTGCGCAGGTCGACCTGCATGTCCTCGCGCAGGTTCTTGTCCAGTGCCGAGAAGGGCTCGTCCATCAGCAACACGCGCGGCTCGACGACAAAGCAGCGGGCCAGCGCCACGCGCTGCTGCTGCCCGCCGGAAAGCTGCGCCGGCATCCGGTCGGAAAGATGCGAGAGCTGCACCGAGTCGAGGGCCTTTGTCACCCGGTCCCTCAGCTCGGATTTCGGGACTCCGCGCAGGCGCAGGCCATAGGCGACATTCTCGGCCACGCTCATATGCGGGAAAAGCGCATAGCCCTGAAACACCGTCGCCGTCGGACGCTTTTCTGGCGGGAGGGAGCCGACGGAGGCCCCCTCGATCACGATCTCGCCCGAATGGATCGAGACGAAGCCGCCGATCGACCGCAGAAGCGTGGTCTTGCCGCAGCCCGAAGGCCCCAGCAAGGTCAGGAGTTCGCCGCGCTCCAGATGAAAGTTGATGTCGTGAAGCGCGGTGACATCGCCATATTTCTTGACGACATCGCGAACATCCAGACCCTTGTGTCCGTTCACGAAACCACTTCCCTGTTGAAACGCTCGTTCCATGCGTTGATGTCGGCGTTGATCAGCACCTCGTCCAGACCGACGCGGTCCTCGGGCTTGGGCAGGACGGCCTGGATCTCGGGGATCGAGGTCGCGTTCGGATGCACCGGACCCATGCCCTGGGCTTGCGCGACGAGGTTCTGCACCTCCTCGGTCAGGCAGAAGTCGATGAATTGCGCGGCCTCGGCCTGACGGGGCGTGTTGACCAGCATCATCACGTCATAGGTCATCGGCGAGGGCTTGGGCGTCACGAAGCTGGCGTTGATGCCATTGTCGAGCAGCATCTTGTAGCCCGCGGGCGGCGTGACCAGCACCGAATACTCGCCCTGCGCGATACCTTTGCGGGCCGTGGTGTCGGAGGTGTACCAGGACACCACGTTCGGCGAGAGTTCCTTCAGCGCGGCAAAGCCCGGATCGACATTCGTGAGGTCGCCCCCGTTGATCATCGCGGCAATCGCCAGCACACGGCCCTGATATTGCGTCATCGCCGGCACGCAGAGCGACTGGCTGAAACGCGGATCCCAGAGGTCGGACCATTCGGTGATCGGCGCATCGACCTCGTCGGTCAGATAGGCGATGCCCATCGGATAGGAATAAAGGCCGACCCAATGGCTCGACCGCGCCGTTTCCTCGATCGCGGCGGCGGCGGGCAACAGGTCATAGGGCATCGGCAGGAACAGTCCCGCATCTTCTTGCGCCCGCGCCGCCAGCGCCGAGGTGGTGAACCAGACATCGACCTCGGGCTTGTCGCGCATGGTCTGGAGCTTCACCAGCCCCTCGCCCGCGGAGGCCTGGGTGATGACCTTGACCTTGATGCCGGTGCGCTCCTCGAACAGGGCGGCCGCCTTGGAGACCGAGCCGGTCCATGTGGAGCCCCAGATCTGGACCGAGATCTCCTTTCCTGCATTGGCGAAGGCAAGGCGCGGGGCGGCAAGCGCCACGGCCATGCCCAGACCGGCAGTTCCCAGCAGACGACGACGAGATATGATCGAATTGACCATGGTTGGGCTCCCTGTAGGTTTACGCTTTATTGTCCGCGCCAAGATGGCGCCGATAGGCCGAGTAGATATGCTCGCGCGCCTCATGCTCGGCGGCGAAGGGATCGCGCTGTTGAATGGCCTCGGCGATCTTCATGTGGCCCTGAATGGCTTCGGCCGTCTCGCTCACGGTCAAGGCCTGCAGAAGCCGGGTCGAGGTGAAGAAGACGCGGAAATTCTCGGCTTCGATGCGCAGGTTGTTCGAATGCGCGGCGATGGTGATCGCGTCGTGGAAGCGATGGTTGCGCAGCCGCCTTTCGCCGAGGTCGAGATCCGCGCCCTGCGAGTATTGCGCGCCAAGGGCAAGGATGGTCTCGATCTCGTCATCGGTCGCGCGGCGCGCCGCAAGATGCGCCGTCACCCCGTCAAGGGCCGCGCGACGGATGATGAGTTCCTCGAGGTTTTGCAGCGGGTCGACCACGCTGAGGCCCGAGGGTTCGGCGGGCGCCAGATACCCCTCGGCCGCCAGCCGGGCGAGCGCGTCGCGCAGGGGCGTGCGCGAAACGCCAAGCCGCTCGGCCAGAGGAACCTCGGAAAGCTTCTCCCCATGCGCCAGATCGCCGCTGACGATCCGGTCGCGAAGGGATTCGTAGACCAGTTCCTTGGCACTTCTGCTTGGGGTTATCTGCCAGTCGCTCGCCATATCCTCACCTCTCCTTGTATTCAGGATACAGGAAGACCTGCCATTTCCTTGGCGCGATTGACAGCCTTGTCTTTCTCGAACGAGGCGAAAAGCGCGCCCTCCTGCGCAAAGACCGGGGTTTCGGCGAACATCGAATAGGAGGTAGCCCGGCCGGCATAGGCCGATGCGGTCAGGTCATGGACCAGCGACATCACGCGGAGCCGCGTTTCGGCGTCGTAATTGCCGACGCGGAAGAACTTCTCGACATCGGCCCGCGTCTCGGGCGAGCGCAGCATCGCCTCGTCCGGCAGCATCACCGGGGTTCCGCCGACCAGATCGCGCAGCAGGTCGACCATCTTGCCGTAGTTCATCGAGCAATAGACCCGACCGGCATTCTGAATCTGCTGGTTCGGCATGACAAAACCGGATTCCGTGGTCTGGCAGGCCTCTTCGGCGCCCAGCAGGAAGCCGTCGATCGTCGCCTTATAGGCCATGAGCTGCGCGATCTTCGAGCGGACCGGCGGCATGTTCAGCGTCCCGGCCTGCTCGGCGTTGAGCAGCGCCGCGCCGACCAACAGCTCGGCCTTGGCCTGGCTGCGCACGAGGAAGGCCTGTGCCGACCAGCGCGAGAAATCCGACCGGATATAGGCGGCAAGCTCGTGATGGCGGCAGATCAGCACGTCCTCCCACGGGATCAGCACGTCATCGAACACGATCAGGGTGTCCAGCTCGTCGAAGCGGGCGGCGAGCGGGTTCTCGAAGCTGTTCAGATCGGTGTTGTTGCCCGACAGACGGCGGCGGCAGATATGGCGCACGCCCGGCGCATTCAGCTTCAGCACGCAGGCGATGGCGAAGTCGCGGTTCTCCTCGCACCAATAGCCGACCGTCGGCTTGATGAAGGCGACATGGCCATAGGGTGCGCCGGTCTCGAACTTGGCGCCGCGAATGATCACGCCCTCGGGCGTCTCGCGCACGACACGGGTGTTCATGTCGAGGTCGTCCTGCTGCCAGGGCTGCTTGGAGCGGTCGCCCTTCACATCGGTATTGCCCGAGGTCATGAACAGGTTGTCGCGCTGCAGGCGCTCGATCCAGGCGACGGCGTTCTTGTGGTAACGCTCGTCATATTTGTCGAGCAGTTCCTTGCGGTTGGCGAGGACGAAGAGCGGCGTCACCGTCTCGTCTCCGAAGCGGTCGATCGTCGGGCAGATGTCATCGAGGATGGCGGTCGTCATCAGCCGGCGGGCGCGCAACTCCTCCTTGGTGGTCGGAACCTGATAGGTCCGCGCCCCAAGCGTCCCGTCCTCGCGGGTATAGGTCATCAGATCGCGGGTCTTGGGATCGTGATGCATGTCATAGATGCGCGCGATGGCATCGACCATCGGCTTCAGCGCCGGATGGGTCGCGACGTCTTCAACCTTCTCGCCTGAAACCCAGACCTGACGCCCGTCACGGAGGCTTTCGCGATACTGTTCGGCCGTCATAAGCGCCATGGTGAGTCCTTCCGGGGCATTTGAATCCTGTATACAGGCTACAAGACCAGATTTGACGCCAGAGGCAAGGAAAATTTTGGACGGCCACCAATTTTGGCTAATTATTGTGCAAATGCACCGCGATATGGCTGTTTTCGCGGCAACGACCATCTACCCCGCAGATGCTCACCGGCGAAGGGCGGGCGTCGTGGCAGCGGAATCCCGCCGCTGTCAGGTCTGTGAGGACCGAACCGACGGATGACGCGTTAAACCTTCATCACCATCCATCGAGGGCATCACGATGAAGTCCCCCTTCAGATTGGCGCTCGCCGGGCTTGCGCTCGGCCTGATTGTCGCCACACCCGTCACCGCCGACCCCGGCAAGGGAAACGGTCACGGAAAGAAGCATTCCCGTCACTATGATGACGACAGGCCGCGCGGCGGTCATTACGGCCGTGCCTATTACCGCGCCGATTGCCCGCCCGGCCTTGCCAAGAAGAACCCGCCCTGCGTTCCGCCGGGACATGCAAAAGGCTATGGGACGCGCGTAGGGGATATCCTGCGCGTCGGAGACTATGCCATCATCCGCGACCCGAGGCGCTATGACCTGGAGGCGCGGCGCGGCTGGGATTATTACCGTGACGACGACCAGATCTATCGCGTCGACAGCGGGACGCGGAAGGTGCTGTCGGTCCTGAACCTGATCAACGCCTTCAGCAACTAGGGGCGGTAACTCTCCAGCCCGGACCGCAGCCGGCGGTCGGTGCCCCGCTTGCTCTGGCCGGCGGGGCAGGGAGTGATTCCCTCCTACATATCGGAAAGCACGTGGCGGGGTCGTAAATCACGACTCCGTCGGCTTCTTTTCGCCACACAACCCTCTAAATTTGCAGGACTTTTTTGATATTCAAGATTGTTTTGCAACAAAGCACCACAATCTTGGGTTTAAGGGGCTATGTCCGTTACGAGGGAGCAGGCAGCGAAGAAAGCAAGCTTCGGAGGAGAGAACCCGTGTCCGACACCACTCAGATCCGCATGATTAACCTGCAAGTCATGGCAGAAAAGGCAATTGCAGCCGACAAGGCTGCTGGCACCTATGGCGAGAATCTCGCCTCCGACGACAAATACTACCTCTGGCAGTCGGAATTTCAGACCCGGCCGATGGGAATGGAGAACCAGCCCGAAGCCTATGCGAGCCTGCTGCGATCGAGCATTCCCGACGCGAATACCATCCGCGTGATGTTCAATGACTGGTCGTTCAACAAGAATGGCTCGCTTGATCCGCAGTTCGAACGTTTCCTCAGCGCGGCAACCCAGCAGGGCTTTCAGCTTGTCTTCACTTATGCCGATGGCGAGGCGCAGCGGCTGGGCGAGACGGGGAACCTCGACGTCGAGGGGATGCGCGCCGGGCTAGCTGGTTCGGTCCATGACCGGATGATCGGAAGCTGGGGCAAGATGCTCGACTGGCTGGATGCCCATGGCGATGTGAAATCGGCCGTCTACGCGCTGGAGGCAGTCAACGAGCCGGCCTCCTACAGCCGGGCCGAGGACATGGGTGGCGGCAGTGGCGAGTTCGTGCGCCTTTACGGCGACCATATGGCCGAGGTCGCGGAACTGATCGACGCGCGTTCGGATGCCCGCATCATGGTCGGCGGCTGGGCCTATTCCTCGCTCTTTGACGTTCTGGCCGAAACGACGGCCAGCGATGGCGGGACCAGCGTTCTGGACCAGATCCGCGCTGCGGTGGGCGACGACCTTGTCTGGTCGGCGCATCTTTATCCCCATTGGGCGGCGGGTGCAGGTCCGGGGCAAGAGATCGACGGCATGGCGGACCTGATCAGGCAGCGCTATGGCGCCATCGGGGATGATGATCTGGTCATCACCGAGACCAACCTCTCGCACCATGCATCGAACATGGCCTTCTGGATGGCCCGGACCTATGAGGTCTTTGCAGAGGCCGGGATCGGGCTCGGCTGGTTTCCGGCGGCGGAAACGGGCGACTCGTCCCTCGTGACCATCACCAATGGCAAGCGGGTCAATTTCCTGCATCCCGACATCTATGCAGAGGCCATGAACGGCTTCCTGCTTGGCCAGTCCGACCCGGACCGGGCGGGGAACGAGCGTGTCGTTGCGACGCTTCTTCCCGGCACCGTCTATGAGGAGGACGGCAGTGTCATTGCGGTGGACGGGCTTGGCTATGGAACCGGGCACGGTGGCAATGACACGCTTGTCGGCATCGGGCGCGCGTTAAACATGCTTTATGGCGGGACGGGAGACGACAGCCTTACGGGGACCGCGGGCCGCGATTACCTGTTCGGGCAGGGCGATAATGACCGCCTCGTGGCCGGTGCCGGCCATGACGTCCTGTTGGGCGGCGATGGCGACGATTTCCTGCACGGCGGAGCCGGCAATGACGTCCTGACCGGAGGTCGCGGCGCGGATCATTTCGTGCTCGACGGCGGGGGCGAGGATCTCGTGACCGATTTCCGGGGTGATCTGGGCGACCGGATCACCATTGGCGGCCGCGAATGGACGGCGGCCCAGCTTATGGCCTCGGGCAAGCTGGTCGACCATGACGGCGACGGCATCTCCGATGATCTGGTGCTGGACTGGGCGAATGGTCGCGCCGTTCTTCTGAACCTGCGGCGCCCCGATGGAATCGTGCAAGGCACCGAGGGGGCGGATAACATCGGGGTCGGCTATGTCGATGTCGAGGGGGATACCCTGACATGGGAGGGCAAGCCGGTTCAGGGCCTGGGCGGCAACGACACCATAAATGGCAGCATCTCGAACGACGTGATCGACGGTGGCGCTGGCAACGACGTGCTCGCCGGACGCAGCGGAAACGACCTGCTGACCGGTGGCGACGGCGCTGATAGCGCCGTGGGCCATGATGGCGACGACACGCTGAACGGCGAGGCGGGCAATGACAGCCTGTTCGGCGAGACCGGTAACGACCTGATCCGCGGCGGAACCGGACAGGACAGCATCCTTGGCGGAGCCGGAATGGACACGCTGTCCGGCGACGCGGGAAATGACACCATCGACGGCGGCAATGACAACGACCTGATCAGCGGCGGGACCGAGAATGACAGCCTGCTCGGCGGCGCGGGGAATGACACGCTCAGCGGCGACTCCGGTGCCGACGTGATCTCGGGCGGTTTCGGTCGGGATGAGATCTATGGCGGCGACGGGGCGGATTATCTCGACGGGAATGGCGACGATGACACGATCGACGGCGGGGCCGGCAATGATACGCTGGCAGGTGGCTACGGCAGCGACCTGCTGACCGGGGGCGCGGGCAACGACACCTATATCGTGGAAACCGTCGGCGATCGCGTGGTCGAGGCCGCGAATGGCGGCACCGACCGCGTGCAGACCTCGATTGCCTGGACGCTGGGTGCGAATCTGGAAAACCTCGTCCTTGCAGGCAGCGGCAATCTCAATGGCACCGGGAATGCCCTTGCGAACAATCTGCTGGGGAATGCTGGCAAGAACATGCTGAACGGCGCCGCGGGCAATGACACGCTGGCCGGTGGCGGGGGCAACGACACGCTGTCGGGCGGGGCCGGCAAGGATGTGCTGGATGGCGGCGCCGGTGCCGACCGGCTGATCGGCGAGCAGGGGGCAGACCGGCTGACCGGCGCGCAGGGCGCCGATGTCTTCGTCTTCCGGGCGCTTTCGGATTCGACCGCGGCCGCGACAGGCCGCGACACGATCACCGATTTCAGCATGGCCCAAGGCGACCGCATCGATCTGAGCGCGATCGACGCCCGGACCGATCTGGCGGGAAATCAGGCGTTCAGCTTTATCGGTGCGGCCGCCTTCACCGGCAAGGCCGGAGAGCTTGCCACCCGAAGCGTTGCCGCAGGGACGCAGGTGCTCGCCGATGTGAATGGCGACCGGAAGGCCGATTTCGCCATCCTGCTGGACGATCCCGTCACCCTCAACGCGAATAGCTTCCTGTTGTGAGGGCAGGGGGTCGAGGTTTCGCCCGCGTCCTCCCCAAAGGGAGACGCGGGCGAGCCTGTCTCGGCGCGTGGCGGGTCAGGCCTTCGGCGCGGTCTGGGTCATCGAGGGGCGCTTTGCCACCTCGTCATACCAGGCCGCCAGCCTTTCGCGCCCCTTGCGCCAGTCCTTGTCCGCAAACCGGAAGTCCAGATAGCCGAGCGTGCAGGCCATTGCGATCGCGCCGGCGTGGAACGGACCCGAGATGGCCTCGAACCAGCGACCCTCAAGGTCATCAAGGCCCGAGTCGATCTTTTCCATCTGGCCGCGCGCCCAGTCGTCCCAGCGCTTTTCCTCGGGGCGCAGGACGTTTTCATAGCGGTGCAGCAGCGCCGCATCCAGAATCGCGTCGCCAAGCGCCTCGACCGTCAGGACGGTGAAGCGGCTGTCATCCTGCGGATAGATCGTCGTTCCCGAGGTGCCGATCGAATCCAGATAGGCGGTGATGACGCGGCTGTCGAATACCGGGGAATCATCCTCCAGCAGCAGGCAGGGCACCTTGCCGGTCGAGTTATGGCGCACGATCGCGGGATCGCGCTTCACCGGCCCTGCCGCCGAGGGCAGCAGTTCCACCTGATCGGCAACGCCGCGCTCATGCGCCGCCACCATGACTTTGCGGACATAGGGCGAGGCTGGCGAAAAGAAGAGACGAGCGGTCATTCCTGGGTTCTCCGGTTCCGGGTCGATTGTCTGCCCCGCACGGGTTTGTCGGGGCTGGGGATGCGCAGGAAGTCCTGCGGGTAAAGCTGCAATTGCAGTTTCAGGTGTTCCAGCGCGAAGGTGATGTGTTCGCGCATGATGGCGGCGGCGCGTTCGCCCTGCCGCTTGCTCAGGGCATGGGCGATGCGGTGGTGGTCGTCATGGGACCGCGCGATGACGCGGAAGTCCCGCCACATGATTACCCGGTCGGATGCCGCGGGCACATTGTGCAGGCTTTGCACGAAAGTGGTGATCCAGGGATTGGCCGAGAGGCGCATCACCGCCGTATGGAAATTCACGTTCATGCGCCGATAGTCGCCAAGATTCTCGGGCAATAGCTCGCCGGGCTCCAAAAGGCGATCCCCCTCGGCCACGAGTTCGGAGAGGTGGCGGGCGGCCTCGTCGGTCATGTTGGCGGCAGCGAGGCGACAGGCCAGCGCCTCCATCTCGGCCCGCACCTCGAAGGCTCCAGCAACCTCGGACAGCGAAAACTCACGGACATAGAAACCGCGGTTGCTGGCATAGGAGACGAGCCCGGTCTGCGCCAGCGTCGTCAGTGCCGCCCGAAGCGGCGTGCGTGAGATCCCCAGCATTTCGGCCAGCCGGTCCTGATGGAGCTTGTCACCGGGCAGAAGCTGTCCGCTGAGGATCGCCTCGCGCAGACGCTCTGTCGCCAGCTCGGTGCTGGTATGCGGTTCGGACAAGTGGCTCTCCTTCATGTATGTCTTGAATGTATCCAAAATGCGTAATTTGGAAAGATTTAATTTGCCATATTGCCGATAATGTGTTCATTGCAAGATCAATGAAGGTGGGGAGCCTCTCGATATGAATGGAACTTGTCTTGTCACCGGCGCGGCCGGTGGCATCGGTGAATTTGTCTGCCGCAGGCTTGCAGACGAGGGATTTCGCGTCCTCGCGGCAGACCTCTCGCTGAAGGCGGCCGCGCGCGTCGTGGCGGGATTGCCGGGAGAAGGGCACCGCGCGATTGCGCTGAACGTCGCCGACGAAGCCGCTGTCACCGCAGCTTTCGCCGAGGCCGAGGCGCTTGACGCGCCGATCGATCAGGTCGTCGCCGCGGCGGGCATCCTGCTTTTCGCCGCGAATGGCGAGCGCCCGCCGATCACCGATATCACCCTGGCTGATTGGGACCGCACGCAAACCGTGAACTCGACCGGGACTTTCCTGCTTTTGCGCGAATACCTGCGCGGCGCGAACCGGCGCCGGATCGAGAATGGCCGCTTCGTCGGCTTCTCCTCGGTCGCGGCACAGCTTGGCGGCTATCGCTCGAGCTCGGCCTATATTGCGTCCAAGGGTGCGGTCATGGCGCTGATCAAGGCCGGCGCGAGGGAATCCGCGCATCTGGGCATCACCGTCAACGCGGTTGCGCCGGGCCTGATCGACGCGCCGATGCTGCGCCTGTCCTTGCCGCCCGAGAACGACGCCACGGCGGCTGCCAACATTCCGCTGAACCGCATCGGGACACCCGAGGATGTCGCGGGGGCCGTCGCCTTCCTGATGGGCGCCGACGCCTCTTACATCACGGGCGCGGTTATCGACGTGAACGGCGGCTATCGCATGCAATGACGCGCCGGGGGAGGGCGAGATGGTCAAGATTACAGAAAGACTGACCCACCTGCTGGGTCTGATAGCAGGCGCGACAGTCGCGCTGATGATGTTCCACGTCATGATCGACGTGGTCGGCAAATACGCGTTCAACGCGCCGCTGCCCGGAACGGCGGAAATCGTCGCCGCCTATTACATGATCGGCTGCGTCTTCCTGCCGCTGGCCTGGGTCGAGGCCTCGGGCGGCTCGATCGTCGTCGAGGTGGTCTACGAGAAATGTTCGCCGCGCGTACAGGCGGTGATGCTGAAGCTCGCCGACGTGGTCTCGATTGTCTACTACGCGATCCTCGGCTGGTTCTCGTGGGGCGTGGCGGTGCATGCCTGGCGCATCAACGAGACCGTTGACGGGATCTGGCGGATCACCACCTGGCCCGCGAAATTCCTGCTTCCCCTCGGCTTCCTGCTGGCGGTGGTCGTCATCCTCTTGCGGCTCATTCTGGGCGAGCGCGGGCGTGTCCGCACCTCGGCCCATGCCCTGGAAATCTGAGGTTCGTCATGGAACGTCTTGAAATCGGCTTCGCCGGCATCGCAATCATTCTTGGCCTGATCGGCATTCGCGTACCAATTGGCGTGGCCATGGGCTCGACCGCATTCTTCGGGATCTGGGCGATGATGGGGCTGAAACCCGCGATCGGCATCACCAAGGCCATCCCCTTCAACCTGATCGGCGACTGGAACCTGTCGGCGATCCCCATGTTCCTGCTGATGGGTTTCGTCGCGGTCGAGGCGCGCCTGACCAGTGGTCTCTTCGGCGCCGCGCGGATCTTCCTTGCGCGGATCCCCGGCGGGCTTGCCTCGTCCACGGTATTCGCCTCTGCCCTCTTCGGCGCGGCCAGCGGATCGAGTGTCGCGACATCGGCGGCCTTCTCGCGCATCGCGGTGCCCGAGATGCTGGACAGCAAGTATGATCCCGGCCTTGCCACCGGCTCGGTCGCGGCCTCGGGAACCCTCGCGGCGCTGATTCCGCCCTCGGTCCTGATGATCGTCTATTGCCTGCTGGTCGATACCTCGATCAACACGCTGTTCATGGCGGGCTTCATCCCCGGCATCCTCACGGCCTGCGCCTTCATTGCGATGATCACCATCCGCTGCATCCTGAACCCGAACCTTGCTCCGCGTTATGTCGACAATTCGACGCGGGCCGAGAAGTTCGCCCTGCTGCGCGACGCATGGCCGCTGCCGGTCGTGACGATCATCGTGATGGGCGGCATCTTCACCGGCGCCTTCACGGCGACGGAATCGGGCGCGGTCGGTGCGTTTCTTGCCTGCATCATCGCGGCCATTCGTGGACGCCTCAGCGTCCAGATCCTGAAGCGGGCGGTGATCGACACGGCGGCGGGCACCTCGGCCATCTTCATGATCGTTGTCGGTGCGGCGCTTTTCGCCCGGTTCATCGCGCTGGCTACCATTCCGACCTGGGTGATGGGCTTCTTCGACGGCTACAGCACCATGACCATCGTGATCCTGATCTGCATCATCCTGGTGGTGATGGGGACCTTCATGGAAGAAATCTCGATCATGCTGCTGACGATGCCGGTGCTGGTGCCGCTGCTGACCCAGCACGGGGTCGACCTGACCTGGTTCGGCATCCTCGTCATCAAGCTGATGACCATTGGCCTGATCAGCCCGCCGGTCGGCATGAACGTCTTCGTCATCAAGTCCTCGCTGGGCGACAAGGTCTCGCTGAACAGCATCTTCGGAGGCGTCACCTGGTTCATCGCCGTGGACCTCTGCGTGTTGGCCCTGCTGATCGCCGTGCCCCAGATCAGCCTATGGCTGCCCGGGATGATGGTCACCCGTTAACGACCCCACCCGCCGGGATGAGGAGCCCGGCGGGCCCCACCACATACAAGGGAGAATGAGCAATGCGGAAATATCTTCTGAGCGCAGCGATCCTGCCGGCACTTCTGGGCAGCGCGACCGCCGATACCTATCAGGCGACGAACTGGATGGCCCCGGCGCATATCCTGAACGAATACCCCTATCAGCAATTCGCCAAGGACGTCGCCGCGGCCTCGGACGGGGCGATCGAGTTCGAGGTCTATTCCTCGGGCGCCCTCGTGCCCGCACCCACGACCATGCAGGGCATCGGCGACAGCGTGGCGCAACTCGGCATCGTCTATCCGCCCTACAACCCCTCGGAACTGCCGCTGAACAATGCGGTCAACGACCAGGCCTTCACGGCCCGGGACAGCACCGCGGCCGCCTTCGCCTATACCGAGCTGGGCCTGACCAACGCGCGGGTGCAGGCGGAATGGAACGGGAATGGCGGCCTGTTCCTCGGCGGCTATGCGACGCCCTTCTATACCCTGATCTGCATGAGCGACATCGTCTCGCCCAAGGACGTTTCGGGCAAGAAGGTGCGGGTCGCGGGAACGGCGCAGACCGCCTGGATCCAGTCGCTCGGCGGTGTCCCGGTCTCGGTTCCAATCGGGGACGTCTATTCGGGTATGGAGCGCGGGTCCATCGACTGCACCATGTCGGACGCGACGAACCTCGACAAAGGCAACAAGTTCTGGGAGATCGCCAAGACCGTGAACACCCTGCCGCAAGGCGTGGTGCTGGGCGCGACCTATGTCGTGGGCACGGATTTCTGGGCGGGTCTCGAACCGGCCGAGCGCCGTGTGCTGCTCGACAATATGGCGGTCGGCCTCGCGCGGTCGCAGGCGGCCTATAATGTCGGTGTCGCCGCTGCCCTCGAAGGATCGAAGGAACGCGGCCTGAAGGTCAGCGAACCGACGCAGGAGATGACCGACACCCTTGCCGCCTTCCAGAGCAAGGTCGCGGCCGAGCTGCCCGCGAAGTCGATGGCCGAGCGCAAGATCGAGGATCCGACCGAGGTTCTGAAGCAGTTCGTCGCGCTCGAGGACAGGTGGATCGACTTGCTGAAGGACGTCAACAAGGACGATCCCGAGGCGCTGGCGGCAGTGCTGAAGACCAATCTCTACGACGGCATCGACGAGACGACGTTCGGCACGAACTGAACCGAACCACCCCCGCGCACGATCCCGGTCCGCGCGGGGTTCCTTTCCGACCGAATGGTGATCCGAATGACCTCCCAATCTGCTCCTACCGCTATCGTCACTGGCGCGGGCTCCGGCATCGGCCGGGCCATCGCCTATCGCCTTGCCGAAGAGGGCTATGCCATCATCGTCGCCGACCGCGCCGAGGACGGCGCCAGCGAGACCGTCCGCCAGCTTGTCGCGGCGGGCCGGGACGCCCGCGCCGCGGTGCTGGACATCACCGACCCGGCCGCCACGCAAGCGCTGATCGACGGGGCGGGGGATCTGCGGGTGCTGGTCAATAATGCCGGCATCTTCAATACCAAGGATTTCGACAGCCTCACGCCTGAGGATTTCCGCCGCATGTATGAGGTGAACCTCGTTGCGATGTTCACCCTCTCGCAGCAGGCGGCGCGGGTGCTACCGGAAGGCGGGCGGGTCGTGAACCTCGCCTCGCGTGCGGCCTTTGGCGCGCGCAACTATGCCCATTACGTCGCCTCGAAGGCCGGGGTGGCCGGTTTCACCAAGGCTCTGGCGCTGGAACTGGCCGAGAAGCAGATCACGGTCAACGCCGTCGCACCGGGCGTGATCCTGACCGACATGCTGCTTGAGCGCTCCGAGGGCGTCGAGGGGCTGCGCGTGCAGCAACCCTCGGGCCAGCTCGGCACACCCGAGGACATCGCCCATGCGGTCGCCTTCTTTGCCGATCCGCGCGCGCAATTCGTCACCGGGCAAGTGCTCATTGTCGATGGCGGCCGCTCGGTCGGCGGCACGGCGGCGTTCTGAGGGGCCGGACATGTTTGGAATTTCCACCCTCGACGGGCGCACCGCCGTCGTCACCGGCGCGGGGCAGGGCATCGGCCTTGCCATTGCCGAGGCCCTGCTTGCCGCAGGCGCCCACGTCGTCGCGGTCGATCGCGAGATGGCCGGGATCGCCGGGCTTGGCGCCCGTCCCGCCGTCACCGCGCTGCAAGGCGATGTCACTGACTCGGCGCTGCCGGAGCGGATCGGCGCGGCGCTGGATGCCGCGGGCCTTACGCTGAACATCCTTGTCAACAATGCCGGAATCGGTGCGGGTGCCCATGCGCTGGGGACCAGCGACGCCGATTTCACTCGCTTCTACGAAGTGAACGTCCTTGGCCTTTTCCGCCTGTCCCGTTGGGCCGCAGCTTCCATGATGGCGACGGGCGGTGGCGCGATCGTCAACACCGCCTCGATCTTCGGCGAAATCGGGGCGCAGAATTCGGCGGGCTATACCGCGTCGAAAGCGGCGGTGATCGGCCTGACGCGGCAGATGGCGACGGATTTCGGCCCGAACGGCATCCGCGTGAATGCTGTGGCGCCGGGCCTGATCGAAACGCCGCTGACCGCCGAGCGCATCCGCACCGAAGCCTGGCGGCGTCATCAGATGGTGGACGGCGCGCCACTGCGCCGGGCCGGAACGCCGCAGGAGGTGGCCCGCGTGGTGCGCTTCCTCGCCTCGGACGAGGCAGCCTTTGTCACCGGTCAGGTCATTGCCGTCGATGGCGGCTGGGCCATGGGCCGCTATCCGCGCGAGGAGGCGATCAATGCCTGAACCCCTTTCACCCGACCTGCCCGCGACCTGCGACCTGCTGATCGTCGGATCGGGCGCCGCTGGCATGGCCGCCGCGATTTCGGCGCGTCACCATGGTCTTAACCCGGTCATCATCGAGAAATCCGAATATTTCGGCGGCTCGACTGCGATCTCGGGCGGGGCGATCTGGGTGCCGGGCAATCCCATCGCCACGGCGGCCGGGATGCCGGACAGCCGCGAGGCGGCCCGCACCTATATCCAGGGCGAGACCGGGAACCTCTTCAATGCCGAACTGGTCGATGCCTTTCTGGACAAGGGCCCCGAGGCGATCGGCTTTTTCCACGAAAAAACCGAGCTGAAGCTGGCCCATCGCGTCGTTTCCCCCGACTACCACTCGGATGCCGAAGGCGCGACCGAGGGTGGCCGCTCGCTTGATGCCTTCGACCATGACGGGCGCCGTCTGGGCAGGAACCTGCACCGCATGCGCCCGCCCTATGGCGATTTCACCATCCTTGGCGGCCTGCCGCTGGGGCGGCCCGACATGTATCATTTCCTGCGCATGACACGCTCGACCGCGTCGATGGTCTATGCGACGAAACGGGTGGCGCGCTATGCGCTGGACCGGGTGAGGCATGGCCGAAATACCCGTCTGGTGATGGGTGCCGCGGTTTCGGGGCGTCTGGCCGAGACGGTCTTTGCCCTGAACATCCCGCTTTGCACCGGGCATGAGCTGATCAGCCTCGTGAAGGACGAGGATGGGAGGGTGACCGGGGCCGAGGTCAAGGGACCGAAGGGGCTGGTGCGGATATCGACCGCGCGGGGCGTCGTGCTGGCGGCGGGCGGCTATCCGCATGACGTGACCCGGCGTCAGGCGACGTTCGAGCATGTGAAACGCGGGCTGCCGCATTATTCGATGTCGCCCGTCACCGGGACCGGCGGCGCGATCTCGGCCGCCGAAGCGGCGGGGGCGGCCTTTGTCGACACGAACGCCAATGGCGGCTTCTGGACGCCGGTATCGCTTCTGCCCAATCCCGATGGCAGCAAGCGCCCCTTCCCACATCTGTTCCTCGACCGGGCCAAGCCGGGGGTCATCGCGGTCGGGCATGATGGCCGGCGCTTTGTCAACGAAGCCTCAAGCTACCATGATTTCGTGCAGGGCCTGATCGGCAAACTACTGGCCGAGGGCCAGCGCTCGGCCTGGTTGATCGCGGATCATCGCGCCACGCGGCGCTACGGGCTCGGCGCAGCCCATGCTTTCCCGGCGCGGATCGGCAAGCATATCGACAGCGGCTATCTGAAGCGCGACGCGACGCTGGAGGGATTGGCGCGCCAATGCGGCATCGACGCCACGGCCTTGCGCGACACGGTCGCGGCTTTCAACCGGGACGCGGCACGCGCCGAGGACACGACCTTCGGCAAGGGCTCGACCAGCTATCAGCGCTATCTGGGCGATGCCGAGAACCAGCCCAACCCGTGCCTGCGCCCGCTGAAAGGGCCGTTCTACGCGGTCGAAATCTATCCGGGCGATATCGGCACCTCGATGGGCCTCGACATCACCGGGAAGGGAGAGGTCAAGGATCGTTCTGGCGCGGTCATTCCGGGGCTTTTCGCCTGCGGCAATGACATCAACTCGATCATGTCGGGGGCCTATCCGGGGCCGGGGATCACGCTGGGGCCGGCACTGACCTTCGGCTATATCATCGGCCAGACCGCCAGCCAGCAAACCCGCTGAAAGAGCGCGCCCCCGGACCTGTTCGATCAGGCCGGGGACGCGGTCCCGGCAGGTTCGAACAGCCCGCGCAGCTTTTCGGGCGAGGCGACCAGATCGGACAGGCGATAGCGGTCGAGGACGGCCATGAACGCCTCCATCGCTGCGGACAGCGCATGGGGCAGGTCGCAGACCGGGGCGATCACGCAACCGGTGCAGTCGATCACCTTGTTATGGCCCTCGGTATGGCGGATCACTTTGCCGATGCTGATTTCGGCGGCCGGGTGACCCAGACGCAGCCCGCCATTGCGCCCGCGCAGGGTTTCGACAAATCCCGCCTGACCAAGATCCTGCACGACCTTCATCAGATGGTTGTGCGAAATGCCGTAAAACCCCGAAATTTCCCGGATCGAGGCGACCTGATCGGGGTGAGTCGCGAGATACATCAGCACGCGCAAAGCGTAATCGGAATATCGGGTCAGCTTCATTTTGTCACATTACATGCAGATCAGATGCATGTATATACCGGTCGGGTAAGATGCATTCAGGATACTTCTTTTAGGAGAATGCCATGACGACCCCCCTCTCGGCTCAAACCATCGCTCTGGTGAAGGCGACGATTCCCGCTCTTGCGGAACACGGACCCCGGATCACCGAGGCCATGTATCGCCGCCTGTTCCAGGATCCCGAGATCGCCCGCCTGTTCAATCAGGCCAACCAGCGCAGCGGCGCGCAGCGTTTCGCGCTGGCCGGGGCCGTGCTGGCCTATGCGCAGAACATCGACAATCTGGGCGCGCTGGCCGGCGCGGTCGAGCGGATCGCCCAGAAACATGTGGGCTACGCCATCCTGCCCGAGCATTATCCGCATGTTGCGACCGCCCTCCTTGGCGCGATCAGCGAGGTGCTGGGCGACGCGGCGACACCCGAGATCCTTGAGGCATGGGGCGAGGCCTATTGGTTCCTTGCCAATATCCTGATCGCGCGCGAAGGCGTGCTGCGCGACGACCTCGACGCCGCGCCCGGCGGCTGGACGGGCTGGCGGCGCTTCGTCATCGCCGAGCGGCGGGACGAGAGCGACACCATCACCTCTTTCACCCTGAGTCCCGAAGATGGGGGCAAGGTCATCCCGCACCGGCCCGGCCAGTATCTGACCCTGCGCTTCGAGACCGCCGGCCTGCCGGGTGTCATCCGCAACTATTCGGTCTCTTGCGCGCCAAATGCGGACCATTACCGCATCACCGTCAAGCGCGAGCCGCAGGGCGAGGCCTCGCGTTTCCTGCACGACCAGCTGGCGGTCGGGGCGGTTCTGGAATGCACCGCGCCCGCTGGGGATTTCCAGCTTCCCTCGGCACCCGCGCGTCCCGTCGTGCTGCTGTCGGGCGGGGTCGGCCTGACGCCCATGGTCAGCATGTTGGCGGAAATCGCCGGCAACCATCCCGACCTTGCCGCCTATTACATCCACGGCACCACGAGCCGCGAGACCCACGCGCTGGACCATGAGATCCGGGCTTTCGCGCAATCGCATGGGCAGACCACGGTGGCGACGTTCTATGAACGGCCCGCCCCGGCGGATAATGTGAACACGGGCTTTGTCACGATGGACTGGCTGCATGCCAATGTGCCGCTGCGATCGGCCGACATCTATCTGTGTGGACCAAAGCCGTTCCTGCGGCATTTCGTGGGTGAGCTTGCCAAGGCAGGCGTCCCGGCGGATCGGATCCATTACGAGTTCTTCGGCCCCGCCGACGAGGTTCTGGCGGCCTGATCCAGGCCACCTGAAAACAATCCCGCCGTGGCACAGCACGGCGGGATTTTTCGTATCCGGCTGCCCTATGCCGCGCCCGTCAGAAGGGCCAGCTCGTCGGGCGCGAGGGCCAGCGCGGCTGCGCGGGCAAAGCTTTCCACCTGCGCCACCGAGGTCGCGCTGGCGATCGGCGCGGTCACACCGGGCTGAGCCATCAGCCAGGCCAGCGCCACCTCGGCAGGCTTCGCGCCATGCGCCGACGAAACCTCATCCAGCGCGGCGAGGATGCGCTCGCCCTTGGGCGTCAGGTATTTCTCCATCCCGCCGCCGCGGGCGGATTTGCCGAAATCGGCGCTCGAGCGATATTTCCCGCTGAGGAACCCCGAGGCGAGGCTGTAATAGGTGACGACGCCGATATTCTCGCTGATGCAGAGATCCTGCAGCGCCCCCTCGAACGAGGCGCGGTCATGGAGATTGTATTCCGGCTCCAGCACCTGATAAGCGGGCAGGCCATTTTCCCGCGCGACCTTCAGCGCCTCGGAAAGCTGCGCAGCATCCACGTTCGACGCACCGATGGCGCGGACCTTGCCCGCCTTTTGCAGCTTGTCGAAGGCGCCCAGCGTCTCCTGATAACTGGTGCCCTGCGGGTCCGGCCAATGCGCGAAGTAAAGGTCG
>Ga0182739_1001971_pt1 | contig 19993 bp, 16 predicted proteins | sample eDN5th30CBELigBY_FD_128873 | JGI IMG/M metagenome (GOLD analysis project Ga0182739, IMG submission 128873) | Enriched backyard soil microbial communities from Emeryville, California, USA - eDNA 5th pass 30_C BE-Lig BY (version 2) (version 2) | ecosystem: Environmental > Terrestrial > Soil >...
CCGCTTGAAGCGCGACCAGGCCTTCGGCGCCGGCGAACTGCGCGTGGGCCGCAGCTACCGCGTGGACGCGATCAGCGAACGCCTGGTGTTCTTTCCGTATGCGGTGATCGGCGCGGACTGGCTGTGGAACAAGAACCGGGTGACGGGCTTTGACATCGACGGGTCCGACTCCTACCGGCTGCTGGGCGACAACTCATCGTGGTCGATGGGCGCCGGCCCGGGCTTCAACTTGCGCTACTGGTTCCGGGAAGACCACTACACCGCGCCCATGTCCTATCTGGACCTGACGACCCAATACCGTTTCAACATCGGCGGCGGGCAGGCCGACCGGGCCAAGGGCCTGTTCATCAACCTGACCCTGTCGTACTGACGGCACACCGACACGCATCAAAAGGAGAGTCTTCGCATGCACCTCGCAAACCGCCTCCCGAAGCGCGCCCTGCCCGGCCTGGCCCGCGCGCTGGCGTCGGCCGCCCTGATGGCGGCCTGCGCCGCCGCCGCGCAGGCGCAGCAGGCCCCGCAGGCATCGTCCATCGTGATCCAGGGCAAGGACAACTGGCTGTTCCCCGGCTGGGGCAGCCTGACGCAGGTGGACATGCGCGGCATCGACGCGTCCACGCAGCTCGTGCGCGAGACGCGCGACGCGCTGGCGGCCAGGGGCATCCAGCTCGAAGTGCTGGTGCTGCCGGACAAGACGCTGTTCTATCAGGACAAGCTGCCGGACGGCAAGGCGCTCAGCGCCGACGTGAAGAAGCGCTACCAGACCATCCAGGACAAGCTCAGGCAGGCCGGTATTTCCACCATCGACGACGAGGCGGTGCTGCAGCGGGTCAAGAACGGCGGCCAGGACGTCTTCTACCGCACCGACCAGCACTGGACGCAGGCGGCCGCCGACGCCACCGCCGAAGCGATGGCGCAGCGCATCGGACAGGACGTGAAGACGCTGGCCGGCAAGCCCGGCACGGGCATGCAGTTGGGCAGCGTCGTCAACGAACGCCGCTATGGCGATCTGGCCGAACTCTTTCTCACGCCGGACCAGCGCAAGCAGGCAGGCCGCGAAACCTTCACGGTGCGGCGCCAGGCCGAGGGCCAGAGCCTGCTGGACGACACGCCGGCGCCCGTGCATGTCACCGGCCACAGCATGGTGCAGCCCTACTTCGGCTTTCCGCAGAAGCTGTCCAATGCCCTGGACCGCCCGGTGTCGGTGAACTGGAAGCCCGGCAACGTGGGCCACTGGGTCATGTTGCTGGAGTACCTGGAGTCGCCGGCGTTCAAGCAGAACAAGCCCCAGGTGCTGGTCTGGCAGATGTTCGAGCCCACCTACGCGCAGGGCCCGGACGCCCGCGGGCTGTGGGACAACGCCTCCCTCATGAGCGCCGACGCCTGGCGCGCCCGCATGAAAGCGGCGCTCGGGAAATAAGCGCGTGAAACCGTCGGACCAACCGGACACTGCCGGACGCCCTGACGCGGGCCGCCGGGACGCCGGCCGCCCGGACGCCGGCCACCGTCTTACCGCCTGCGTCGTCGCCATCCTGCTGGCGGCCGGCCTGGGCTGGGGCGGCTGGCGGCTGGCGCAGGCCCGCATCTCGGGGGCCGACGTGGCCCCTTCCGCCTGGCTGGACGGCTCGGCGGGCGCCGTGCTGAACCGGGCGCTGGCCTTGCCGCGCCAGGCCGACGTCGACACCTGGAACGCCGCGCTGCGTTATCGGCTCCTGGGCGACCTGGGCGATCAGGTTGCGATGGGCTGCCCGCAATGGCTGTTCTACCGCGACGGCCTGCGGCCCCCGCCCGGCGTGCACGTCTTCAATGAACGTCTGCGGCTGATGCGGCATTGGGTGCGGGAACTGCGCGCCAAGCAGGTCCAGGTGCTGGTCGTCGCGGTGCCCGACAAGTCGCGCATCGAATCCGGCCAGCTTTGCGGCCTGCCGGTGTCGCAACCGATGCGCCAGGTCCTGGACGACTGGCAGGCGGCGCTGCGCGCGGACGGCGTGCCCTTCGTGGACCTGCGCGAGGCGCTGCGGGCGGCCCCCGCGCCCCGCTTTTTCCGCACCGACGTGCACATGAACGCCCAGGGCGCGCAGGCCGCCGCCGCGCGGGTGGCCGAGGCAGCGCTGCCCCTGCTGGGCGGCGCGGGCACGCAGGCGTTCAAGACCGATCCGCCGCCCGCGCCGCAGCCGCGCATGGGAGACCTGATTGTGCTGGCGGGCCTGGAGCGCGCGCCGCCCGGCTGGCGGCCCGACCTGGAGCAGGTGTCGGAAGCGAAGATCGAGCCGGTGCGCGGCGGCGGCCTGCTGGACGAGCCGACGCCGGTGGACGTGCTGCTGGCGGGCACCTCGAACGGCCGCCGCAGCCAGTTCGCCGAACGCCTGGGCAGGGGCCTGGGCCGCGAGGTGTGGAACATGAGCCTGGACGGCGGACAGTTCTCGGGTGCGTTGACGATGGCGCTGAACCAGCGCGCGCAGTGGCCCGCCAGCCTGAAGCTCGTGATCTGGGAGTTCTCGGAGAACGCCCTGTCGCTGCCGCTGACCGCGGACGAACTTGCCCTGCTGGCCCGCATCCCGTAGCGAACCGACATGCTATTCAATTCCTACCTGTTCCTGTTCATCTTCCTGCCGGTCACGCTGGCGGCGTACTACGCGCTGGGGCCGCTGAACGTGCGGCTGGCGGCGTTGTGGCTGTGCCTGACCTCGCTGGTCTTCTACGGCTGGTGGAATCCGCAGTTCGTCGTGCTGCTGGCCGGTTCCATCGCCTTCAATTACATCGTCAGCCAATTGATATTGCACTACGCCGGGCGGCCCCGGCTGCAAGGGCTGATCGTGGGCCTGGGCGTGGGCGCCGACCTGGCGCTGCTGTTTCACTACAAGTATTTCGCGACGCTGCTGAACTTCCTGAACGACCTGGGCATGACGGCATCGACGGCGGACGACATCATCCTGCCGCTGGGCATTTCGTTCTTCACGTTCACGCAGATCGGCTACCTGCTGGACTGCAAGGCGGGCGTGGTGAAGGAACGCAGCCTGCTGAGCTACGTGCTCTTCGTAACCTTCTTTCCGCACCTGATCGCCGGTCCCATCCTGCACCACAAAGAGATGATGCCGCAGTTCGCGCAGCCGGAGAATTACCGGTTCCGGGCCGAGAACCTGTCGGTGGGCGCGATGCTGTTCGTGATCGGGCTGGCCAAGAAGGTGCTGCTGGCCGACGGCATCGCGCCGTATGCGGATGCCGGGTTCGCCGCGCCGGGCGAGCTGCAGTTCTTCGGCGCGTGGGGCGCCAGCCTCTGCTATGCGCTGCAGCTCTATTTCGACTTCTCGGGCTATTCGGACATGGCGCTGGGCCTGGCCAAGATGTTCGGCATCCGCTTCCCGCTGAACTTCAATTCGCCCTACAAGGCCGGCAACATCATCGAATTCTGGGCACGCTGGCACATGACGCTGACGCGCTACATCACCGCCTATCTGTACTACCCGGTAGCAGTGGCCGTGAACAAGTGGCGCACGAACCGCAACCTGCCGGTGGGCTCGGCGGGTCTGAAGACGGCGGGCGGCTTTGCGGGCAGCATCGCGTTGCCCACGCTCTTCACGATGACGCTGGCAGGCGTGTGGCACGGAGCGGGCTTCCAGTTTGTCGTGTTCGGCCTGCTGCACGCGATGTACCTGTCGGTGAACCATGCGTGGCGCATCTTCGTGGTGGGCCGCAAGCCCGCGGCGGCGCGCAACACCCATCCGGCCACGCGCGCGCTCTGCGTGCTGGTGACCTTTGTCGCGGTGCTGGTCGCGCAGGCGTTCTTCCGCGCCCACGGGGTGGGCGACGCGGTGCTGCTGCTGCAGGGCATGGCGGGCGCGCGCGGCCTGGAAGCGCTGGACCTGTCCACGCATGTCTCGGGCCTGGCGGCAGGCGATGCGTGGCGCCTCGTCGCCGGCCATCACCTGCAGTTCATCTACGCCGTCGTGCTGCTGGGCATCGCGTGGTTCACGCCCAATTCGCACCAGATCCTGGGCCGCTGGTCGCCCGCCCTTTTCAAGCCGCACGAGGCCCCGCAGGCCTTCATGCGCTGGCGCCCCAACCTCGCCTGGATGGCGGTCATGCTGGCGCTGCTGGTTTTCTGCCTGGTCAACCTGCACAAGGAAACCCGGTTCCTTTACTTCCAATTCTGACCGCACACACGGTCGCGGAGCATTCCATGGACATCAACGCTATCGAAGCCAAAGTGGCGCAACTCGTCGAAGGCATCATCCTCACCCAGGTCGACCCCGACACGCTGCTGATCGAATCGGGCCTGGTCGACTCGCTGGCCGCCGTCGACGTGGCGCTCGCCGTGGAGCGTGAGTTCGGCTGCAAGATCCCGCCCACCGAGATCGACGTGCACCTGGAATCGGTGCACACGCTGGCCGCCTTCATCGCGCAGCACAGCCGCGCCTAGCGCGCGCCGAGCGGAGGGCCGGACCATGCGTTTCGATTTCAATGCCTGCGATTTCGTGGACACGCAGGGCGGCGCGGACGCCATCGCCGTGGTGGACGCGCACGGCGCGACCTCGTGGGGCGCGCTGCGCGCGGCCACCGAAGCGTGGGAAAAGGCCGCGCGCGACGCCGGCGCGCGGTCCGACGTCCCGCTGGTGATCTCCGGCCACAAGGAGACCGCCTTCCTGGTGGCCATGCTGGGCTGCCTGCGCCTGGGCGTGCCCTTCGTGCCGGTGGACGTGATCAACCCGCCCGAGCGCATCGCGCGCATCGGCGAGCTGGTCCGCGCCGGCCTGCGCTACGACGCGCAGGCGCAGTCTTTTATTCCCGCGGGCGACGCTTCCCCGTTGGCCGAAACCGGCCTGGCCTACATCATGTTCACGTCCGGCAGCACGGGCGATCCGAAGGGCGTGCAGATCGGCCGCGAGAGCGTGGCGCTCTTTGCCGGGTGGATACGCGATTGCCTTGCGCTGGGCCCCGCGCCGGTGTTCATGGACCAGATGCTGTTCAGCTTCGATTTCTCGCTGTTCAACTGGGTCGGCGCGCTGGCGCTGGGCGGCGCCTGCGTGCTGTGCCCGCGCGAGACCATCGCGCAGCGGGACCGCTTCGTGCAATACCTGGCGGGCACGCGCATCGGCGTCTGGGCGTCCACGCCCTCGTTCGTGCGGCAGCAGCTCTTCAATCCCGACTTCGACCACGTCCACCTGCCGGACCTGCGCGTGTTCGTCTTCGGCGCGGAGTCGCTCACGCCGGCCCTGGCCGAGGAAATCTGGCAGCGCTTTCCGCAGGTCCGCATCGTCAATTCCTATGGCCCGACCGAGGCCACCTGCTCCACGACCTGGGTCGAGATCGACCCGGCGCTGCGCGCGGCGGCGCCGAATCCTTTTCCGATCGGCCGCGCCAAGCCCTACGCCGACGTCTTCATCGAGAACGGCGAAATCTGCATCGCCGGCGACCATGTCATGCGGGGCTATCTGAACCGCCCCGACCTGAACGCGACGCGCATGTTCACGCGCGACGGCAAGCGCGGCTACCGCAGCGGCGACCTGGGCGAGATGGACGCACAGGGATGGGTCACCTTCCGCGGACGCATCGATGACCAGATCAAGCTGCACGGCTACCGTATCGAGCTGGCCGAGATCGATGCCGCTCTTGCCGCCCTGCCCGGCGCGCGGGCTGGCGCGACGGTGGCGCTGCGCCGGCCCGACGGGGCCATCGTCCGGCTGATCGGGTTCGTGGAACCGGCCGCGAGCGGTCCGGCAGGCCTGCAGCCGCTGCCCGCACACCTCGCCGACTGGAAAGACACGCTGGCCCGGCGCCTGCCCCCCTACATGATCCCGTCCGAGCTGCTGGCCTGCCAGCGCTTTCCCACCACCAGCACGGACAAGGCGGACCGCAAGCAGCTTGAACGCCTGTACCTCGAAGCGCGCCTCAGCAAGAAACCGGAGCAGCAAGCATGACACGCACGACCCATCGCCTCGCCCTCGCCATCGCCCTGGCGGCCGCCTGCGCCAGCGCCGCCGCCGAAGGCGTGCTGGCGCAACTCTATGCCGCGCGCCCGCCCGCCGGCTCGTCCTTCGTGCGTGTGGTCAATCCCCACGTGCATCCGCTGCAGGCGCAGGTGGCGCAGGGTCCGGTCCAGGAGATCGGCCCCGACAGGCAGGCCACCACCTACGCCATCGTGAAGGGCAACCAGCCCTTCGACGTGCGCATCGACGGCAAGCTCGCCGGCACGCTGCAGGTCGCGCCCGACACGTTCAGCACACTGGTTCCGCGGCGCGACGGCGGCCGGCTGTCCTTCAGCGTCGTCGACGACAGCGCCGGCGCGATGGATGCGCTGAAGGCGGAACTGCGCTTCTACAACCTCGCGGCGGACTGCGCCGCCGGACAGTTGTCGGTCAGCCCGTCGGGCCCCGTCCTGTTCAAGGACGTCGATCCTGGCGGTTCCGCCGCGCGCGCCATCAACCCGGTCAGCGCCACGCTGGTCGCCGGCTGCGGCGCGGCCGTGTCGCCAGCCCTTGCCCTGCCCGCCCTGCAGCCGGGCGACCACTACAGCCTGTTCCTCACCGGCACGCCGCAGGCGCCCGTCCTGAAAGGCCAGGCCAGCGGCACGGACCCTTACAAGAAATAGGAAGACTCTCATGCGCCGCGTATTCCGGGACGACCACGAACTTTTCCGCGACCAGGTCAAGCGCTTCATCGCCAGCGAAATCGCTCCCCACTACGCCGAGTGGGAGCAGGCCGGCGTGACGCCGCGCGCGTTGTGGCGGCGGGCGGGCGAAGAAGGACTGCTCAATTGCGCGCTGCCGGATCCCTATGGGCCGGGCGGCGACTTCGGCCACGCCGCCGTAGTGATCGAGGAACTGGCCCGCGCGAACTTCCTGGGCATCGGCTTTTCGATCCATTCCGACATGGTCGCGCCGTACCTGCTGAACGTCGGCACCGACGCGCAGAAGGCCCGCTGGCTGCCGGCCATGACGCGCGGCGAGACGATCGGCGCGATCGCGCTGACCGAGCCGGACGCGGGCAGCGATCTGAAGGCGGTGCGCACGCGCGCGCGGCGCGATGGCGACCACTACGTGCTCAGCGGGCAGAAGACCTTCATCACCAATGGCGTCAACGCCGGACTGGCCATCGTGCTGGCCAGCACCGATCCCGACCTGGGCGCCCGCGGGCTGTCGCTCTTCTGCGTGGAGAAAGGCCTGCCCGGCTACACGAAGGGCGCGCCGCTGGCCAAGATCGGCCAGCACAGCCAGGACACCTGCGAGCTGTTCTTCAATGAGGCGCGCGTGCCGGCCGATTGCCTGCTGGGCCCGCCCAATGCCGCGTTCGAAATCATGACGCGCGAACTGGCGCGCGAGCGCCTGGCGATCGCGCTACGCGCGGCGGCCTCACAAGAAGGCATGCTGGAACAGGCCGCGCAATACACCCGCGACCGGAAGGTGTTCGGACGGCGCGTGATCGACTACCAGAACACGCGCTTCAAGCTGGCCAACGCGCGGGCCCAGAGCGCCATGCTGCGCGTCTTCCTGGATGACTGCCTGGCACGCATGCTGGACGGTGAACTGGACGCCACGACGGCCGCGATCGCCAAGCTCAATGCCACCGAGATGCAGGGCCGCATCCTGGATGACCTGCTCCAGCTCTATGGCGGCTATGGCTATATGGCCGAGGTCGGCATCGGCCGCGCGTGGGCCGACGCGCGCGCGCTGCGCATCTTCGGTGGCACCAACGAGGTCATGCTGGAGATCATCGGCCGCAGCTTCCACTGACGCTGCGCGGCCGGCTTCAGATCCGCGCGTCCATCCAGGCCCGCATCAGCGCGCGCGCCTCGGGCGTGTCGTCGATGACCCAGGGGTCCAGCGCAAAAGCCACGATGCGCTTGGCGCCATAGCCTCGGGCCACTTCCCATTGCTCGCGCACGCGTTCGAAGTCGGCCGAGCGCGCCTTGAAGGTCGAGCCATCGGTGGCGCCCGAGGGCAATTCCTCGAACAGTTCCAGGATCAGGTCGAACGAGGCGTCGCGGGCCCGCAGCATGTCGTGCAGCGGCGCCAGCGCGCGCAGATTGGCCAGGCCCGCCACGCCCACGCCGTCCTGGATCATGGGATGGATGCCCACATGATCCAGGATATGGCTCCACAGCGTCGCCAGCGATCCCTCGCCCGGCAACCGGCTGTGATAAGTGGAAATGCAGGGCACTCCGCGGCTGGTGGCCTGGGCCGCGCGCGACAGCGCATCCAGCCACGGCACCAGCAGCGCCTGGCGTTCGGCGGCCGCCCAGTTGTACTGCTCCAGCTCATACGGCAGATACCATCCGCGGAACGCGCGGCGCTCGTTCCAGCCGGATTGCTGCATGTAGGCGATGCCACGCGCGCGCGTCTGCTCCAGGTAGGCGGCCAGCGACGTCGTGTCCGCGCGGGCCAGCACGTCCCACCAGCGCTGGTCGTAGGGCAGGCCCACGTGGATGCCCAGCCCCTGGCGCGCGGCTTCGTCGAACAGCGTGTCCAGCAGCGTCCCGGGCGCCATCCAGTCGTCCGGGCGCCCGCCTTCCAGCCCGGTCCATTGCAGAAAGATCTCGCGGCAGCCCAGCCGCCGGAAGCTGCGCAGACGCAGCCGCCAATCGTCGGGCGTCAGGTCCGCGTGGCTGCGCCAGAGCTGCAGGAAGGTGGCGTTCAGGGACAGCGGGGGCGAGCAGGCGGCCAGCGGCGCCAGCGCGCCCAGGGCCAGCGCCTGGAACAGGCGCCGGCGCAGGCGGGACTTGATCTGCGGATGTACCAGGAGACTGCCCTGCCCTTATCCGCGATTGCCGAAGAGGCCCGACAGCGAGCCGAGCAGGTCCGCCGGATTGAATTGCTGGCCGGGCTGCACCGCGCCTTCCGGCGTGGCCTTGTCGACCAACTGCGGCAGCAGGGCCGACAGCGAATCCAGCACGGAAGTGGTGTCCTGCCCGGTCTTGGCGGCCAGTTCGTCCACGACGCCGGGTTCCAGCACCGCGCCGAGCTGGGTGGGGCTGACGGGCAGGTTCTGGCCGGTTCCCACCCAGGAGGCCACGATCTCGCCCAGCCCGCCCTTCTGGAAGCTGGCGATCAACCCGGTCAGCCCGCCGGGATATTTGTTCAGTTGCTCAATCAATGCAGGCAACAGCGAGGCCGATCCGCCCTGCTGACCGCCGCCGGCCATCGAGGCCAAAGTGTCCAATAGGCTCATTGCCGCGCTCCTGGAAAAGTCGGAAAACCAGTATAGGCCGACGAAAAGCGTCGCGCGCGCCGATGCGCCTGCGGCCGGGCTCGACTTTGCAAAAGTTGTAAATCAGGCCGGGCGGCTCATCCTTTCGGCGGGGTCGTCGATGCCCTCAGCGCCTTCAGCGCCTTCTGGCCCGCGCGCCCGTCGGCCGGCAAGCCCAATTCGCGCTGCGCGGCCTGCAGGGCCTGGCGCGTGCGGGCGCCGACCATGCCATCGGGCTCGCCCACGTCATAGCCGCGGGCGATCAGCAGGCGCTGCAGTTCGCGCCGTTCGGCGCGCGACAGGCCCGGGTCGTCCGTGGGCCAGGCCTGGACGAACGGACCGCCACCGCGCAAGCGGTCGGACAGATGCGCGATGGCCAGCGCATAGCTTTCGGCGGCGTTGTAGGAATACAGGGCGTCAAAATTGCGCGTGACCAGGAACGCCGGGCCGCCGCGGCCCGCGGGCAGCAGCAGGCCGGCCGGCGTGTCGCCGCCCGGCAAGGGCTGGCCGTCGGCGCGGGTCACGCCCTGTTTTACCCAGGACGACATCGGACGCTTGTTCTTGCGGCCCGCGCCGGCAGTGTCCAGCCCGGCGGGCAGCCTGACCTCGTAGCCCCAGGCCAGCGCCGGATTCCAGCCCGCGCGCTTCAGGAAGTTGGCGGTGGACGCGAGCGCGTCGGGCACGCTGTCGACCAGGTCGCGGCGGCCGTCGCCATCGAAGTCCACCGCCAGCCGCAGGTAGGTGGACGGCATGAACTGCGTCTGGCCGAACGCGCCCGCCCAGGAGCCGACAAGGCGGTCGGGCGCGATGTGCTCGTCCTGGATGATCTTGAGCGTGGCGAAGAATTCGCCCCGGAAATACGCCTGGCGCCGGCCGAAGCACGACAGCGTGGACAGGGACGTCAGGAGCGGCCGGCCGCCCAAGGTGCGGCCGAAGTTGCTTTCCACGCCCCACACCGCGGCGATGGTGGCCGGGTCCACGCCATAGCGCAGCGATGCGCGCTCCAGTTCGGCCTGCCAGCGCGCCATGCCGGCCTTTCCGTCGGCCACGCGCTCGTCGTCCACCAGGCCCGCCATGTAGTCCCAGATGGGCGTCTTGAATTCGGGCTGCGCATCCAGCAGGTCGATCACCGCCATGTCGGGCGCGAGCCCGGCGGTATGCGTGTCGAAGGTCGCGGCCGCGACGCCGGCCTTCAAGGCGGGCCCGCGCAACTGCGACAGGCACGCGGCAAATGGGTCGGCGGCCAGCGCCGCGGACGCCGGCAGGACCAGCGCGGCGCTTGCCAGCGCGCGGATCAACAGGGAGGTCATGCTTGGGATTCCTTGGGAGATGCGATCGCGGCGTCGCCTTGCAGGCGCCGCGTCCAGTCTTCGACTTCGCCGGCGTGCGCGCGCTTTTCAAACAGCGTGCGCCAGTTGGGCGACAGTTCGGGCAGCGCCGCCAGCGCGCGCAGCACGTCCGGCTCGAGCACGCGGCGGTTCAGGATGTCCTGCACGCGCGCCAGCGTCCATTGCGGATGCGGCCGCTCCTGCAGCGACACCGTGTCGCCCGGCGCGAGCCAGCCGGCCTGCAGCACGCGGTAGTACCAGCCGGTCATGCCGCTGGCCTGCACCTGCGCCGCCATGCCCTTGTGCTGGAACCGGTGATCCAGCTTCCAGCACGGCTGGCGCGCCTGCGACACCTGGATCAGCGCGGCGCCCGCGCGGTAGATGTCGCCCACGCACACGTCGCGCTCTGTGATGCCGGTGGTCGAGATGTTTTCGCCGAAGGCCCCGGGCGCGCGCAGCACCGTCCGCTCGCCCAGCGCCGCAAGCCAGGCCGGATAGTGCTCGCGCGCGTAGTGATGCAGCGCCTTCTCCGGGCCGCCATGAAAGCGCCGGTCCGCCTGTTCGTCGCCGCCCAGCCCTTCCGGCCCCAGCCAGCGCCGCTCGGCCACGGGATGCTTGTCGATGCCGCTGTCGCGCCCTGAATCGCCCAGCGGGCGGACCGTGCCCGTCAGCAGCGCCTCGATCGTGATGTCCATCTGGATGCCTTCCTCAGCCGGCCTGCAGCGCGGCAAGCTCGTCGTCGTCAAAGCCGGCGGCGCGCCGCGCCTCCAGGTTGAAGGGGCCGCGCAGACGCGGCGCGTCGTATTGCCTGGCCAGTTCGGCATAGCAGGCCACCGGTTCCTTGCCCGCCAGCGCGCACTGCTGCTTGTACCAGTGGTTGCCGATGGCGACGTGGCCGATTTCGTCGCGCAGGATGATGTCGACGATGGCCGCGCTTTGCGCGTCGCCCGCGCCGGCCAGCTTGTTGCGGATCATGGGCGAGGCGTCCAGTCCGCGCGCCTCCAGCGTGCGCGGCACCAGCGCCAGCCGGGCGAGCAGGTCGTCGCGGGTTCTTTCGGCCATTTCCCACAGCCCGTTGTGCGCGGGAAAATCGCCGTAGGCATAGCCCAGGGCGTCCAGGCGCTGGCGCAGCAGGTCAAAGTGCAGCGCCTCTTCGCGCGCGACGCGCAGCCAGTCCCGGTAGAAGGCCTCGGGCATGCCGGCAAAGCGCCACATGATGTCGAGCGCAAGGTTCACCGCGTTGAACTCGATGTGGGCCAGGGCGTGCAGCAGCGCCGCCCTGCCCTCCTGCGTGGCCATGGAGCGCTGGCTGACCTCGGCGGGCGCGACCAGCGCAGGCCGCGCCGGACGGCCGGGCAATCCGGCAACAGGCGCAAAGACCCGCTCGCAATCCAGTCTGGCGTCGTCCGCGATGGCGCGCACCCGCGCCAGCTTGTCGGGCCATGCCGTGGCGGCCAGCGCCGCCAGCGCCTGCGCACGCATGCCGAGCGCCTCGTCCCCCTGTGCCATCGGGGCTGTCCTGCTGGTGTTCATGTTGCCGTCGTCCCGGGCCGCGCGCGGCCGCTTCGAATCCTGCCTGTATTCCTGCATCAAATACTGCTTCAAATCCTGCTTCAAAGCCCGCTTCAAATCCCTTCCAGCGCCATGGTCCGGACACCAGGCGCACCCGAAGACTTTATCATTCGCGGATGGATTCCCTGCGCCTGACCCTAGAAACCGATCTGTCCCGCATCGACGCCCGGCAATGGGACGCGCTCGCGGGCGACCAGCCCTTTCTGCGCCACGCCTTCCTGCTCGCCCTGCACGAGACGGGCTGCGCTTCGCCGCGCACCGGCTGGGCGCCCCACTTTCTGGCGCTGTGGCGAGGGGACGCGCTCGCGGCCGCTGCGCCCCTGTACCTGAAATCGCACTCGCGCGGCGAATACGTCTTTGATTATGCGTGGGCCGACGCCTTCCAGCGGCACGGCATGCGCTACTACCCCAAGCTGCTGTCGGCCATCCCGTTCACGCCGGTCACGGGCCCCCGGCTGCTGGCGGCCAACGACGAAGACCGCGACGCCCTGGTGCGCGGGCTGGTGGCGTTTGCGCAAGAAATCAACGTGTCGTCCCTGCATCTGCTTTTTCCCGACGATGCCGACGTGCGCGTGCTGCGGGAGGCCGGCTTCATGATCCGCGAGAGCGTGCAGTTCCACTGGACCAACGCCGGCTACGCGGATTTCGACGCATTCCTGGCCGCCATGAGCCACGACAAGCGCAAGAAGATACGCCAGGACCGCAAGAAGGTCGCCGCGGCCGGCCTTGCGTTCCGCTGGCTGCGCGGGGCCGAGATCGGCGAGCAGGAGCTGGCGTTCTTCTACGACTGTTATTGCCGCACCTACTTCGACCACGGCAACCCGCCCTACCTGAGCCGCGCGTTCTTCGAGCGCGCGCACCGCGACCAGCCCGAGGCCTTCGTGCTGATCCTGGCCGAACGCGATGGCGAGCCGGTGGCGGCCGCGCTCAACCTGGCTGGCGGCGATGCGCTATATGGCCGCTATTGGGGCGCGACGGAATATGTGCCTGGGCTGCATTTCGAGACCTGCTACATGCAGGCCATCGCCTACTGCATCGCGCATGGCATCGCGCGCTTCGAGGGCGGCGCGCAGGGCGAGCACAAGATGGCGCGCGGCCTGCTGCCCACGCCGACGTGGTCGGCGCATTGGGTGGCCCACCCCGGATTCGCCGAAGCGATCCAGAATTTCCTGGACGAGGAAACCGCCGCCGTGACGGACTACCTGGGCGAACTGGAATCGCATACGCCGTTCAAGGGCGCTTCGTAGGTGTCAGGGGCACTGGGGGGTGTCTGACACCCGCGAAACGCACGAGCAAGCTGACGGCAATCTCTGTCGGGTGTCAGACACCGACCGCTGCCGGGTGTCAGAGAAAGCGGTCCAGCAGCTTGCGGCTGTGCTTGTCCAGCGCCTGGATGTCGCGCACCAGATAGAAGATGCCGTGGTTGTCGGCGATGAGCAAGGTCTGCGCCGACAGGCGGCGGATGTCTTCTTCGCCGCGCAGCGTGAATGACGTCGGGCCGCGGTCGGTCTCGACCTTCCAGACGCTGGGCGTGGCGTAGGTCGAGACGCTGGACAGCTTGCGGATCTCGGGCATGAATTCGCGGCTTGCGAGTTCTTCTTCGATCAGGGCGCGCGGTTCGGCGGGCACGTCGGACAGGTGTTCGATCCAGAGCAGCTCGTGCCCGTCGCTGGTTACCAGCGACAGGCCGCGCCCCGCCTCGCTGATGGGAAAGGCGCGCACCGGAATGACGCCTTCGTGCGATTCGCCGTCGGCGGACTGGAATTCCAGGCGCCCGAAGGCATTGCGGCGCAATTGAAAGAACGGCAAGGTCATGATGGGTTCCGTCTGGGCGTCCGGGCGTCAGGCCACCGCGGCCATGTCTTCGCTGCCCGACGCCTGCGCGTCGGCTTCGGCCTGGCGCGCCTGCGCCTGGTACAGGCGATAGTAGGCGCCCTCGCGGGCCATCAATGCTTCGTGCGGCCCCTGCTCCACGATCTGGCCGCGATCCAGGACCACCAACCGGTCGGCCTTGCGCAGGGTGCTCAGTCGATGCGCGATGGCAATCGTGGTGCGGCCGCGCACCAGGTTGTCCAGGGCCTTCTGGATTTCCTTTTCGGTCGTGGTGTCCACCGACGACGTCGCTTCGTCCAGGATCAGGATGCGCGGGTCGATCAGCAGCGCGCGCGCGATCGAAATGCGCTGGCGCTCGCCGCCGGACAAGGCCTGGCCGCGCTCGCCCACCAGCGAGTCATAGCCATGCGGCAGGCGCAGGATGAACTCGTGCGCATGCGCGGCGCGGGCCGCGGCCACGATCTCGTCGCGCGTCGCGTCGGGCCGGCCGTAGGCAATGTTCTCGGCGATGGTGCCGAAAAACAGAAACGGCTCCTGCAGCACCAGGCCGATGTTTTGCCGATAGTCCGCCACCCGCACCGAACGGATGTCGGCGCCATCGACCAGGACCGCGCCTTCGGACACATCGTAGAACCGGCAGATCAGGTTGATCAGCGTGCTCTTGCCGGATCCGCTGTGCCCCACCAGGCCGATCATCTCGCCGGGCGCGATGGTCAGGTTCAGGCCACGGATGACCTGGCGGTTGCCATAGCGGAACCCCACGTCGCGCAGTTCGATGCGGCCATTGATGTGCGGCAGCTTGGCCGGATTCAGCGGTTCGGGCACGCTGGACACATGATCCAGGATGTCGAAGATGCGCTTGGCGCCCGCCGCGGCCTTCTGCGTGACCGATACGATGCGGCTCATGGAATCCAGGCGCATGTAGAAGCGGCCGATATACGCCAGGAACGCCGCCAGCACACCCACCGTGATCTGCCGCTGCGACACCTGCCAGATACCGAAGATCCACACCACCAGCAGGCCCACCTCGGTCAGCAAGGTGACGGTGGGCGAGAACAGCGACCAGGTGGTGTTGACGCGGTCGTTGACTTCCAGGTTGCGGTTGTTGGCTTCGCGGAACCGCGCGACCTCGCGCTTTTCCTGGGCGAACGCCTTGACCACGCGGATGCCGGGGATGGTGTCGGCCAGCACGTTGGTGATCTCGGACCAGATGCGGTCGACCTTTTCGAAGCCATGCCGCAGGCGGTCGCGCACCGCGTGGATCATCCAGATGATGAAGGGCAGCGGCACCAGCGTGACCAGCGCAAGCCAGGGATTGATGCTGATCAGGATGACCGCCGTCATGGCGATCATGAGGATGTCGGTGGCGAAGTCCAGCAGGTGCAGCGACAGGAACACACAGATGCGGTCGGTTTCGCTGCCGATGCGCGAAATCAGGTCGCCAGTGCGCTTGCCGCCGAAATACTCAAGCGAGAGTTGCTGCAGGTGCGCATAGGTGGTCGTGCGCAGATCGGCGCCGATGCGTTCGCTGACCCAGGCCAGGATGTAGGTCCGCGCCCAGCCCAACCCCCAGGCCAGGATGGCCGACCCCAGCAGGCCGCCCAGATAGAGCCGAACCAGGCCGTAATCGATGGGCGCGCCGTTCTGGAACGGAATCAGCACATCGTCCATCAACGGCATCGTCAGGTACGGCGGCACCAGGGTGGCGGCGGTGCCCAGCAGCGTCAACAGAAAGCCGGCGAACAGCGGGCCGCGGTAAGGCCGCGCAAAACGCCACAGCCGCAGCAGCGCCCAGGTGGTCGACGGCGCGGCCTGTTCCTGGTTGCATGTCGGGCATTCTTCCTCGCCCGCCGGGATGACGTTATTGCAGATGGTGCAGGTACGTTCCGACAGCTCTTCGGGCGGTTTGCCGGAAAGCCGGATGGACTGCTGCGTTTCGAACTGGGCCAGCAGGCGCAGCGCAGCCGGGTTGCACGCCAACGTAAAACGCCAGGCGGCAAGGCGCCCGGCGTCGTCGTGCAGCTCCAGCACGGCGGCGCCGGCATGGTCGCTGAGGGATAGCTTTAATTGGGGGCCATATGGCCAGGATTCCCAACCGGAATTGTCAGGAAGGCGCGCGATCAGCCGTTTATCGGTCACGGCGACCAGGCCGGGATGGAATTTCAGCCGCTGATCGAGGTCTATCTCGACCCAGGCCAGTAGGGTTTCGTCATCCGCCAGTTCGGTGCGGATCTCATCCCGCCAGCGGGCAGGAAATGCGTCGGCAAGGCCGGAAAGCAGGTTTGGTTTTTTCATTGGAACGCATACCGGGCCAGGACTCTGCCCTACTAGGCGGCAACCGGTTCGACGCCAGCGGCGGCAAACGTGTCCCTTCCTTACAACACAACGAATTCACGCCTTGAAGGCGTCGTATAGTAGCAGCCGATTTTTCTAATTAGGAATATCTGGGATCCCCCGACTCGTTGGCATTATTCTTAAGGCGCAACCCCAATAAACTCGCGGTCTAGCATAGGGGCGTCCGCGCGTGCCAACCTGCTTCTCGAGCAAATTAAAACATGAAAAAGAAAGACATTGAATTTATCGATGTCGTGGCTTTGCGCGGCCCGAACATTTGGACGTATCGCCCGGTCCTTGAAGCATGGGTGGATATCGGCGAACTGGAGGACTACCCCTCCAACACGATTCCCGGATTCTATGAACGGCTGACCGAATGGCTGCCAACCCTGATCGAGCACCGCTGCAGCCCCGGGGTGCGCGGCGGTTTTCTGGCCCGCCTGAAAGAAGGCACCTGGCCCGGCCACATTCTTGAACATGTGACGCTTGAACTGCAGAACCTGGCCGGCCTGCGCGGCGGGTTCGGCAAGGCGCGCGAAACCTCCCAGCGCGGCGTCTACAAGGTCGTCGTGCGCGCCTGGCAGGAACAGGTCACCCGCACCGCCCTGAACGAAGCGCGCGATCTCGTCATGGCCGCCATCGAAGACCGGCCGTTCGACGTGCCCGCCACCATCGCCAAGCTGCGCAGCCTGATCGACCGCCACTGCCTCGGTCCCAGCACCGCCTGCATCGTGGACGCGGCCGACGACCGGGACATCCCCTACATCCGCCTTTTCGAGGGCAACCTCGTCCAGTTCGGCTACGGCGCCGCGCAGCGCCGTATCTGGACGGCCGAGACCGACCGCACCAGCGCCATCGCCGAAGGCATTTCGCGCGACAAGGACCTGACCAAGGAGCTGTTGTCCACCTGCGGCGTGCCGGTGCCCGAAGGGCGCCTGGTCAAAAGCGAGGAAGACGCCTGGGATGCCGCCGAGGACATCGGCCTGCCCGTGGTGGTCAAGCCCTACGACGGCAACCATGGCCGCGGCGTCTTCACCAACCTGACGACGCGCGAAGAAGTGGTCTCCGCCTACCGCGTCGCCGTGGACGAAGGCAGCGGCGTCATCGTCGAACGCTTCGTGCTGGGCAACGAACACCGCCTGCTGGTGGTGGGCGACCGGATGGTCGCCGCCGCCGCCGGCGAGCCGGCCTGGGTGACGGGCGACGGCACGTCCACCATCACCGAGCTCATCGACAGCCAGATCAACACCGACCCGCGCCGCGGCCGCACCGAAAACCACCCGCTCAATTTCGTGCGCCTGGACTCCGCCGCCCGGCTGGAGATCGCGCGCCAGGGCCTGACAGAAGACAGCATTCCGCCCGAAGGCCAGCGCGTGCTGGTCCAGCGCAGCGGCAACGTCGCGTTCGACGTCACCGACCGCGTGCATCCCAGCGTGGCAGCCACCGTGACCCTGGCCGCGCGCATCGTCGGCCTGGACATTGCCGGCGTGGACCTGGTGGCCGAGGACATCTCGCGCCCGCTGGACGAACAGCGCGGCGCCATCGTCGAAGTCAACGCCGGGCCCGGACTGCTGATGCACCTGAAGCCGGCCGACGGCGCGCCGCGGCCCGTGGGCCGCGCCATCGTCGACCACCTGTTCCCGGACGGCGACGCGGGCCGCATTCCCATCGTGGGGGTGACGGGCACCAACGGCAAGACCGTCGTCGCCCGCCTGGTGGCGCGCCTGCTGCACCTGTCGGGCAAGCGCACGGGTCTGGCGTGCAGCGAAGGCCTCTACCTGGACCGCCGTCTCGTGCAAAAGGGCGATCGCGCCGACTTCGCCTCGGGCTCGCGCCTGCTCATGAACCGCAACGTGGACGCCGCCGTCATCGAGAACGACAGCGGCGTGATCCTCGGCCAGGGCCTGGCCTACGACCGCTGCCAGGTCGGCGTGGTCACCAACATCGACGACGGCGACCATCTCGGCGATTTCGACATCAACGAAACGGACCGCCTGTTCAACGTGTTCCGCACGCAGGTGGACGTGGTCCTGCCGGACGGCGTCGCCGTGCTCAATGCGCGGGATCCGCGCGTGGTCGAGATGGCCGAGCTCTGCGACGGCGCCGTCATCTTCTTCGGCGTCGACCCCGCCCTGCCCGCCATCGCGCAACACCTGGCCCAGGACGGCCGCGCCGTGTTCGTGCGCGACGGCAGCATCATGCTGGCGCGCGGCGCGCACGAAGAACGGCTGGCGGACGTGGCCGCCATCCCGCTGACGCATGGCGGGCGCGTGGCCTTCCAGGTCGAGAACGTGCTGGCGGCCGTGGGCTCGGCCTGGGCGCTGGACATCCCGGTGGAACTGATCCGCGCCGGCATCGAGACCTTCGACATCGACCAGGCGGATGCCCCGTGGCAGTTCACGCTGTTCGAACGCAACGACGCCACCGTCGTGGTGGACGACGCGCACAACGCTTCGGCGCTGCGCCCGCTGATCACGGCCATCGATCAGTTCTCGTCCCAGACGCGCACCGCGGTCTACTCGGCCGGCGCCGACCGCCGCGACGCGGACCTGATCGAACAGGGCAAGCTGCTGGGAGACGCCTTCGACCGCGTGGTCCTCTATGACGACGCGACCGTGCGCAGCAAGCGCCCCGCGGGCGAGGCGCGCGCGCTGCTGCGCCAGGGCCTGGCGCAAGGCAGCCGCGTCAAGGACATCCAGGAAGAGCCCGACCACGGCACGGCCATCGGCGGCGTACTGGACGGCATCGCGTCCGGTGACTTCGTCCTGCTGCAATCCGACGAAGCCTTCTCCGGCCCGACCATCGACCTGGTCCGCCGCTGGATCCAACAACACTGACACATTCGCGCGCGCGCCCGCCTCCTACCGCGGACGCGCGCCAGACGACAGGAATCCCTGCCATGGAAGTCTCCCGTATCCGAGCATTGCGCGGCCCCAATCTGTGGAGCAAGAACACCGCGATCGAGGCCATCGTGTCGTGCGCCGACGCCGAATGCTCCATCGACAACCTGCCCGAGTTCGAAGCGCGCCTGCGCGCGCGCCTGCCGCAGACCGGCCTGCTGCGCCCCGAAGGGCACCAGGACGCGGTGTCCATCGCCCACGTGCTGCAGATCGTCGCGTTGACGATGCAGGCGCACGCCGGCTGCCCCGTCACCTTCGGGCGCACCGCGTCCACGATCGAGCCGGGCGTGTTCCAGGTGGTGGTCGAATACAGCGAAGAAGAAGTCGGCAGGCTGGCGATGGACCTGGCCCAGCAACTGGTGCGCGCCGCGCTCGACGACACGCCGTTCGACATCGCCGACGCCCTGAAGCGCCTGCGCGAACTGGACGAGGACGTGCGCCTGGGCCCCAGCACCGGCTCCATCGTGAATGCCGCCACCGCCCGCAACATTCCCTACCGCCGCCTGACGCAGGGCAGCATGGTGCAGTTCGGCTGGGGCAGCAAGCAGCGCCGCATCCAGGCCGCCGAAACCGACCTGACCAGCGCCATCTCGGAATCCATCGCCCAGGACAAGGACCTGACCAAAATGCTGCTGGACGCCGCCGGCGTGCCCGTGCCCAAGGGCCGCTCCGTGACCAGCGCCGAAGAGGCCTGGGAAGCGGCGCAGGAACTGGGCGGCCCTGTCGTGGTCAAGCCGCGCGATGGCAGCCAGGGCCGCGGCGTCGCGGTCAACATCGAAACCCGCGAGCGCGTGATCCAGGCCTTTGAAGTGGCCGAGGAGATCAGCTCGGAAGTCATCGTCG
>Ga0182739_1001972_pt1 | contig 19987 bp, 27 predicted proteins | sample eDN5th30CBELigBY_FD_128873 | JGI IMG/M metagenome (GOLD analysis project Ga0182739, IMG submission 128873) | Enriched backyard soil microbial communities from Emeryville, California, USA - eDNA 5th pass 30_C BE-Lig BY (version 2) (version 2) | ecosystem: Environmental > Terrestrial > Soil >...
AGCACGGCGCCGCTGCCGAAGGCGACGCGCCAGCCCATGTCGGGGTCGAGAACGTTGGGATCCAGCAGCCAGACCGACAGCAGCGCGCCGCCGGCGGCACCGATCCAGAAGCTGCCGTTGATCGCGAGATCGATGCGACCGCGCAGCCGTGCCGGAATAAGTTCCTGAATCGCGGAATTTATGGCCGAATACTCGCCGCCGATGCCCGCGCCGGTCAGGAAGCGGAAGAACAGGAAGCTGTAGAAGTCCCACGAAAAGGCGGTGGCCGCCGTCGCGACGAGATAGACGCCCAGAGTGACGTTGAAGAGCTTCTTGCGGCCCAGCCGATCGGTGAGATGCCCGAAGAACAGCGAGCCCAGCACCGCACCTGCGAGATAGGCGCTGCCCGTCAGGCCGACCTGCTCGGCCGTCAGTTGCAGGCGCGGGCTCGTCTGCAGCGCCGCCGCGACGGAGCCCGCCAAGGTGACTTCCAGGCCGTCGAGAATCCAAGTGATGCCCAATGCCACGACGACGAGCCGATGGAAACGGCTCCATGGGAGTCGGTCGAGGCGGGCGGGGACGTCGGTGCGCACAGCCGATGCAACGCATAAGCATCGCGAAAGTTCAAATGGGTTGGCCATCAACGCCGCCGCAAGGCTGGTCTGCCCGGGCGGTGGTGGCGATGGCGAGTACCGACGCCTAGAATTACCCGATGTCCGACAATACGATGGTAGCCGGCGTAGCGCCCGTTTCTGCCCCCGCGGCCCTGGCCCATTCCGGCACCCCCTCCGCCAACAACACGACTTTTGCCGTCATCCTTTCCTTGAGCTTCTGCCACTTGCTCAACGACATGATGCAGTCGCTGGTGCCTGCGCTGTATCCGATCCTCAAGGATTCATACGCACTGTCATTCGGTCAGATCGGGTTCATTACCCTGGCCTTCCAATGCACGGCGTCGATGCTGCAGCCGGTCGTCGGCCTGTACACCGATAAGAAGCCTCAGCCCTATTCCCTCATGGTCGGTATGGGTTTCACCCTGGTCGGCCTCCTGCTGATGTCGCAGGCGAATTCATATCCGTTGATCCTGTTCGCGGCCGCGCTGATCGGCATGGGCTCCTCCGTCTTCCACCCCGAGGCCTCGCGGGTCGCGCGCATGGCCGCCGGCGGGCGCTATGGTCTCGCCCAGTCGCTGTTCCAGGTCGGCGGCAACATGGGATCGGCCGCAGGACCGCTGCTGGCGGCCTTCATCGTCGTGCCCGCGGGCCAGCGCAGCATCGTGTGGTTCTCGGCCGCCGCGCTCGTCGCGATGATCGTGCTCTTCCAGATTGGTCACTGGTACAAGGCCAACCGCACCAGCCAGAAGCCGGGGACGCGCAAGACCGCCGCGGCCGCCGGTCACGTGACCCTGTCGAAGGCGAAAGTCGGGGTCGCCGTAGGGATCCTGGTGGCGCTGCTCTTCTCCAAGAACGTCTACAGCGCCAGCCTCGGCTCCTACTTCACCTTCTATCTGATCCAGAAGTTCGGTGTGGAAGTGCAGACCGCGCAGCTCTTCCTCTTCGCCTTCCTGGTCGGCATCGTGGTCGGCACAATCATGGGCGGCCTCGTGGGCGACAGGGTCGGCCGTATCCCGGTCATGTGGTTTTCGATTCTGGGCGCCCTGCCCTTCGCGCTGATGCTGCCCTATGCCAACCTGTTCTGGACCGGCATCCTCGCGGTCACGGTGGCGATCATCATGGCATCGGCCTTCTCCGCCATCCTGGTTTACGCACAGGAACTCCTGCCCGGTCGGGTCGGGCTGGTCGCCGGCATGTTCTTCGGCGTTTCGTTCGGCCTGGGCGGCCTCGGCGCTGCGGCGCTGGGCGAGATCGCCGACCATGCCGGCATCGAGGCCGTCTACAAGGTGACACCCTTCCTGCTGCTGCTGGGACTACTCACGGCCTTCCTGCCCAAACACCCGAGCGCGCCGAAGCTGCCGGCCTGATCGGGCCTATCAAGCAAGACCGGCCGTCACGATCCGGCCGGCTTCAGCGATCACCGCACTGCGCGCCTCGTCGGAGATCGTGGAGCCTGTGTAGTAGGTCGTGATGAAAATCGGCGCGCGGCCGGGTGGCCAGGCCACCGCGATGTCGTTGGCGCTGCCGTTGCCACTGGTGCCCGTCTTGTCGCCAACGCGCCACGCGGTCGGCACTCCGGCCCTCAGCCGCTTGCCGCCCGTCTTGTTCGCGACCAACCAGCCGATCAGGCGTTGGCGCGAAGCGGCTGACAGGACGTCGCCAGCAACAAGCTTCTGCATCGTCCCCAGCATGGCCAGCGGCGAAGTCGTATCTCGCGGATCGCCCGGCGTGCCCTCGTTCAGCTCAGGCTCGATGCGGTCGAGGCGCGTCACCGTATCGCCCAGTGCACGTGCGAAGGCCGTCAATCCCGCAGGACCGCCGAAGCTCGCGAGCATCAGGTTCCCCGCGGTGTTGTCGCTGAGGGTTACCGCCGCCGCGCAGATCGCATCGACCGTCATGCCGCCCGCACCGACATGCTCCTTGGTCGCGGGTGAGTACGGTACGAGATCGCTTTCGGCGAAGACGATGCGGCGGGCGAGCTTCTCCTCGCCGCGATCGACGCGGGCCAGCATCAGGGCCGCCGCCAGGAACTTGAAGGTGCTGCACATCGGGAAACGCTCGTCGCCCCGATAAGCGAGGTGGCGGTCGCTTGCGGTGTCGAGCAGCGCCACACCGAGGCGGCCGCCGTTGCGCCGCTCGAGTTCTCGCAGCGCCGACACGGGATCGTCGGCGAAAGCCGGCAGGGACAGAAGCGGCGCGACCAGAACCGTGCGGCGGGCGATCGAAGCGGGCACGTGTATCTCCTTGTTGAAGCCGCTGCGTCGGTATGGGGCGAATGTGGCAGCAACCGGCCTGTCGCCCGTGCCTGGTTGCGCTAAAGTGGTGACCTGATCCGCCTCGAGATGGCGCATCTCCTCAGCACCGCCACAAAGCCCAGGAGACATGTATGGTTCTCGGAATGTCGATCGCGACCTTCACCCTTGTGCACGTCGTCATCAGCCTGGTCGCCATCGCGGCGGGCGCCGCCGCGTGCGCGCGCATGCTGGAGGGACGCCGGCTGGATACCTGGAACTCGGTATTCCTGCTCTTCACTGTGCTGACGACGGTGACCGGGTTCCTCTTTCCCATCACAGCGTTCACGCCCGCGATCGGCGTTGGAATCATTTCGTCGGTTGCGCTCGCGATTGCCCTGCTTGCACTCTATGTCGGCCGCCTCGCCGGCGCGTGGCGCTGGGTCTACGTCGCAAGCGCCCTGTTCGCTTTCTATCTCAATGTGTTCGTCCTGGTCGTGCAGTCCTTCCAGAAGATCGGCTTCCTGAACAGATTCGCACCAACCGGCGCCGAACCGCCCTTCGCCGTGACGCAGGGCGTCGTGCTGCTGGGCTTCATCCTTCTGGGCTTCCTGGTCTTGAAGCGCTTTCGTCCCGCTTGAACAATCGAGGAAACGACATGAAGGACTTCGCGGGAAGGATCGCCGTCATCACTGGTGGCGGCACGGGCATGGGTCGCGAACTCGCACGGCAGCTTGCGGCCGAAGGCTGCAACATTGCGCTGGGCGATGTGTCGGCCGGCGCGATGGCCGAGACCAAGCGGCTCTGCGAGGCGACTGGCCTCAGGCAGGGCCAGCGAATCACGGCGCATATCGCCGACGTTTCCGACGAGCCACAGGTGCTGCGCTTTCGCGACGAGGTGGCCGAGCAGCAGGAGAGCGACCGCATCCATCTCCTCTTCAACAATGCCGGCATCGGCGGCGGCGGCAGCTTCCTCGTCAACGAGCGCGACGAATGGGAGCGCACGTTCAACATCTGCTGGGGCGGCGTCTATCTCAGCACGCGGGCGTTCATGCCGATGCTGAAGCGCGCCGACGCGGGCCATATCATCAATACGTCGAGCGTGAACGGCTTCTGGGCCTACATCGCCCCCAACATCCCTCAGACCGCCTATGCCGCAGCCAAGTTCGCCGTGAAGGGCTTCACCGAGGCGCTCATCACCGACCTGCGCCTCAATGCCCCGCACATCAAGTGCTCGGTGGTAATGCCCGGCCATATCGGCACATCGATCATCGCCAACTCGCGCAAGCTGCAGAGCGGCAACCAGACCGACGAGATCACGGCGCACGAGGTCGGCCTCGCGCGGGCGCGCATCGCTTCGATGGGCATTGATGCCACCAACCTTTCGGACGACGACGTCCGGCGGATGATCGCGGAGCGCGCACGGCGTTTCCTCGAGGAAGCGCCGACCACAGCCGCCGAGGCGGCGACGATCATCCTCGACGGCGTGCGCAACGAACGCTGGCGCATCCTGGTCGGGCGCGATGCCGAGCGCATCGACAGCCTCGTGCGCGAGACGCCGGAGCAGGCCTACGAGACGGAGTTCTTCGAGGCCTTCACAAAGGAAACGGGTTGGGTCGTCGGCGGCAGCTGATCCCGCCGCCCCTCGCCCGATACTACCGCCGCAACGCGTCACGTGTTGGAAGCTGGCGGGAGCCAAGCGGCGACGTTTGCCGATCCTCGATGTCGATCACGACGCGCTCCGCGTCGTCGGATGGCGGGCGTCGGTTGGCCACGGCCTGGCGGTCGTACAGGAACAGGCGGCGCGCATTCGCCGGCGGCTTGCGGACTGCCTCGGTGAGGCCACGTGTTCCCTGCAGCACGACCTCGTATCGATCCGGATCGGTGGACGACAGGCTGACATAGCAGGCCACGCGTACACGGCCCGCCTCGTTGACCGCCACCTCGAATGTCTGTCCCACGATCTCGGGCAAGGCGACGCCCGCGGCGCGGAGATCGTCATAGAGCCTCTCGACCTCTTCCTTCGAGCGCATCACGGACCAGGTGGCGAGTTGGTCCGCGAGTTTGCCCCGTGCCCTGGCCGCGTTCAGCCCGTCCTGGACGCGCTCGAGCATGTACTGCCGGACCCGCGGCGGCTCGATCTGGCCCACGATCACGGAAGACAGGGGCGCCGGCGTCGCCAGGGAGTTGTTGCAAACGTTAGCAGCCTGATGCGACAGCGGCAGCCGTGGCCGTTCGAGACCGATCGGGCAGAGATTGAGCGCGAGGAACTCGCCGATCGTCTCGACATACTGGAACTCCTCGACCGGCCTCGCCATCAGGTTGGCGGCGAAGGACGGCGGCAGCCCCATGTCGGCGGCATATTTGATCAGCATGGCGGCGCCGCTGCGCCCATCGGCGAACCCCTGGAGGCGGCTCGCGATCGGATCGTCGGAGGTCAGACGCCTCAGGTGGCTGCGATCAAGGAAGAAGTTATGGAAGGCGACCTTGCCACCGACCTCGACGTTGCAATCGAACGGATAGGCCCCGCCGGTGCGGACGGTGTTCCCGCCCAGAAGGGCGAGGGCACAGGCCGAGAGGCAGAGGTCCTGCTTGCGGACGACCGCGACGACCCTGTAATTCCTCAGCAACTCACCGATCCGGACCCCCTCGGACAGATCGCCACCGACACTGCTCAGCTCGATCGTCGCCAGCGGCATTCCGGACCTCTGCGGTGCCAGCTCCCTGAGCTTGTCTAGCAACTCGCGCAGCCTCTCCGCATCGCCGGACTCGATCATGCCCGTCAGGCGCAGCCTCGGGCTTTCGACGGCGACGGTTCGGGAGAACAGCGTCGTCGGGGCGGAGGCCGTGAGAGAAACGATCGTTGCCGCTCGCAGCTCCCCCGTCCCGGGAACCGGTGCGATGCAGATGACCGTCAAGACGAGAATGGCCAGCACGATTCGCATGAGCGTCCTGCGCGCGGCTTCTTGCGCCCCAGACCACGCACACACCGCGTCGAGCGATGTCGGCGGCCTGCCGACACTCCGGTCTCCACTCGCAACACGGGCCAACGCTTGCACGATACCACCGAGCCCAACGAGAAAAGGCTCCAGTCCCCGCAATGACGGTGACTGGAGCCTTATCCGTTAGCATCGCGCTCCTCAAACAACGAGCGCGCAATGGTTTCTTTTGTTTCTCCGGTGCCGCTGATGCAAGCTTCCGAGAAGCCGCCGGCCACGCAGGAGAAACGTGTGCTCAGGCCTTGAGGTTCACCGCGGCTTCCTTGCCGCGCTCGACCTGAACCTCGTAGCTGATCTTCTGACCTTCATTCAGGCCGTTGAGCCCGGCCCGCTCGACCGCGCTGATATGGACGAAAACATCCTTGCCGCCCGTGTCGGGCTGGATGAATCCGAATCCTTTGGTGGCATTGAACCACTTAACGGTACCTGAAGCCATTTGGTTAGTGTCCTTACGTTCCGGCGCGAAATCTGTGCCGTCGTTACGATAGCAACATTTCACCCCGTCTGACCATCGCCTGTCCACCGGCAAGGAGAAGACAATCCCGAGTTGCCTTGAAAGCGCCTCTTTATGGTCGCCGACCGGCCTCATATGCGCTGCCGTTCGTCCTATCCTACGATCGGGACTCAACGAGATGGCGGAGTAAATCCCTTACTGCGAATTTTCTTTTCGAGAATCGCAATGCCGCCTGCCGTGTCGCCCTTGTTGCACTTGGCGATCCCTTCGAGAATGTCGAAGTCCGGTCGCGTCCCGCCATTACCGCCAGCATCGCCCAAATAGCGGGTCGCGTAGTCTCCGAGCTTCTTGCAATAGGCGGCATCGTCAGTTTGTGCCGCGGCATTGCAGGCGAGAAGCGACGAGAAGAGTACAAAAGCTGTCAGTCGTGTCATCGATCGGACGCTCACTAGAATTGGTGAGCCAAAAACAGGCTCGGCGCGACGCCGCGATACGCGCCGCCGCCTCGAGCGACAATAGGCGCTCTCCGGCTTTGTCCGCCACGCGAAAGCCGTTCACGAAAAAGCGATATACGCGCAATCCGCGACCGTATCGCACTTCAGACCTCCAGCCACTCCTTGCGGATCGCCGTATCGGCCTGGAGTTCGGCGGGAGAGCCGCTGAAGACAATCCGGCCATGCCCCATGACGTAGAGCCGGTGGGAAATCTTGAGCGCGATGGTGAGCTTCTGCTCGACCAGGAGGATCGCCGTGCCACGCCGCGCGATCTCGTCAAGCAAGCGGCCGACCTGCTCCACCAGCCTGGGCGCCAGACCTTCGGTCGGCTCGTCGATAATCACGAGATCGGGATCGCCCATCAGCGTGCGGCACATGGTGAGCATCTGCTGCTCGCCGCCCGATAGCACGCCGGCCGGATTGTCCTGCCGGTTGCCGAGATTGGGAAAGAGCGAGAAGACGTCATCGAAGGTCCAGCGTCCGAATACGCCGGCGCGCTTGAGCCCGAGTTCCAGATTCTGCTTCACCGTCAGGCCGGGGAATACCTGGCGATCCTCGGGCACATAGCCTACCCCGGCATGGGCGATCTGGTCCGGCCTCAGGCCGGCGATCGACTGCCCCTTGAAACTGATCTGCCCGACCGGCGGCACCAGCCCCATGATCGCCTTGCAGGTGGTCGAGCGGCCGACGCCGTTGCGGCCCAGCAGGCTCACGATCTCGCCTTCGTCGACCGCGAGGTCGACGCCCTGCAGTATGTGGCTCTTGCCATACAGTGCATGCAGGTCGCGCACCTCGAGCATCATGGCATCGCCCTCATGCCGCAATCGTCCCGAGATAGGCCTCTTGCACGGCGGCATTGCCGCGGATGGCGGCCGGCGTATCGGAGGCAATGACCTCGCCATAGACCAGAACGGTGATGCGGTCGGCAAGACCGAAGACCACGCTCATGTCGTGCTCAACCATGAGCAGCGTCTTGCCCTCCGACACGCCGTGGATGAGCTCGACGGCGGCATCCGTCTCGCTGTGGCTCATGCCGGCGGTGGGTTCGTCGAGCAGGATGATATCGGCACCGCCCGCGATAGTGATGCCGATCTCGAGCGCCCGCTGCTCGGCATAGGAGAGCAGCCCGGCCAGGACGTTCCGGCGGTCGACGAGATTGAGCCGGTCGAGCAGCCGATCCGCCTCGGCATTCAACGCCTTCTGCCCGCCCAGCAACTGCCAGAAGGAGTAGCGATAGCCGCGCGACCACAGCAGGCCGCAGCGAATGTTCTCGAACACCGTCATGCGTGGGAAGATCGAGGTGATCTGGAAGCTTCGCGACAGGCCGAGCCGGTTGATCTCCTGCGGAGCAAGGCCGGCGGTGGACTTGCCGTTCACTCTGATCGCGCCTGAACTAATCGGAAAACGTCCGGAGATCAGATTGAACAGCGTCGTCTTGCCGGCACCGTTCGGGCCGATCACGGCATGGCGCTCCCCCCGGGCAATGCCGAGATTGACGCCGCGGATGATCTCGGTGGGGCCGAAACTCTTGCGAACGTCGCTGAGTTCGATGGCGAGATCCTTCGATCCCGCCATCATGGGGCACCCGCCCGGCGCTTGGCATCTTCCATCAGCGTATCCCACCGCTCGCGGAGCGCGCGCGCTTCGCGGTGCAGCCAGAGGGCGCCGACGGCCAGGGCCGCGACCGCGATCGCCCACGGCACGGGCGACACCGTGTCGACGGCGTGGCCGGCGATCGCGAATCGCTTGCCCTGCGCGGCCCCGATGGTGGTGAAGGACGCGAGCTCGACCAGCAGCACGAACCCCAGCAGGAGCATCAAGGCCGGCGGCAGCGCGCGCAGGTAGGGCAGCAACAGCTCGCGCAGCCTGCCACCCCGCCAGATCGGCGCGTGCATTCCGAGCAGCCCGGCGAGTCCGACGGGCGCGTACATCACCATGACGATGAACAGCACGCCGACGTACAGAAGCCAGGCGTTGCTGAGCAGGCTGACACCGCTCTGCAGCAGCACGACCACGATGGTGCCGAGCACGGGTCCAAAGAAGGCCCCCGCTCCGCCGATATAGACGGCCAGCAGCGCGTTGGCCGACTTGACCGCCGAGACGGTGTCGAAGGTGACGATCTCGTAGATCATCACGTAGAGGCCGCCACCGATCCCGGCGAAGAAACCCGCCAGGGTGAACTGCATCCATCGCACCCGCCGCGGGTCGTAGCCGACGAACTGCGCCCGCTCGAAATTGTCGCGTGTGGCGTTCGCCATCCGGCCGAGCGGCGTCTGCATCTGCAGCCTCATCAGGGCGGCAGCGACGAAGGCCCAGGCGAGGACGAGGCAGTAGACCTGCCAGGGCGACGTGTAGCGGACACCAAGCAGGCTGGTGTCCATCACACGATTGATCGTGATGCCGCTCTCACCGCCGAAGAAGCCCATGAACATGAGCGCGGCCGCGGACACGAGCTCACCGAGGCCAAGCGTTATCATTGCGAAGGCGGTGGCGCGCTGCTTGGTGACGAGCCATCCCAGGACGAAGCCGAAGAAAAGTCCGCCCAGTCCGCCGGCCAGGGGCACCAGCTCGGTCGGCAGCCAGATCGTGCCTGCCTTGACCAGATTGACGGTATGGGCCGCGCAATAGGCGCCGAGGCCGAACAGCACGGCATGGCCGAAGGAGAGAAGCCCGGCCTGACCCAGCAGCATGTTGTAGGAAAGCGCGAAGATCGCCATGACTCCGATCTCACTCATCAGGGTCAGCACGAAGCCGGAATGGCGGCCCCTCGTCCAGTCGTAGAACAGGAAGGGAAACGCCAGCAGCACGACGAGCGCCAGCAGCCAGGGCCAGTTGCGGCGAAGCAGGGTCATGTGTCGCGCGTCCCCATCAGGCCACGCGGGCGGAACACGAGGATCAGCACCATCAGCAGGAAGGGCAGCAACGCCCCGACACGCGGCAGCGTCACGTTGAGTACCTCCGCAAACGGCGTGCTCGAAGTGACGGCGATGCCGAACTTCGCCAGCAGATCGGCCAGCGACACATCGAAGACGACGGCGAAGGTCTGGACAAGCCCCATGAGGATCGAGGCGATGAAGCACCCGGCCAGCGAGCCGAGGCCGCCGAAGACCACGACGACGAACACGATAGGCCCCATGGTGAAGGCCATGGCGGGCTCGGTGACCTGATAATTGCCGCCGATGACGCCGGCGAGTCCGGCCAGTGCAGTGCCAGCAGCGAAGACCAGAGTGAAGATGCGCGGCACGTTGTGCCCGAGCGCGGAAGCCATCTCCGGATGGGTCAGTGCCGCCTGGATCACGAGGCCCACGCGCGTGCGCCTGAGGCCGAGCCAGATCGCGCCGAACATCAGCGCCGAGATCAGCAGCATGAAGGCGCGATAGGCCGGAAACTGCGTGCCGTAGACGCGGAACAGCGGGAAATCGAGCAACTCGGGAATCCGGTAGGGGACCGGCAGCAGGCCCCAGGTCATCTGCACGACCTTTTCGATGATCAGGGCGAGGCCGAAGGTCAGCAGCAGCTCGGCGACATGGCCGTGGCGATGGACGCGCCGCAGCCCCCACATCTCGATGGCGGCGCCGATCAGCCCGCACAGCAGCGGCGCCAGGATGAGGGCCGGCCAGAAGCCGACATACAGACTGATCGTGTACGCGAAATAAGCGCCGAGCATATAGACGCTGGCGTGGGCGAAGTTGAGCACGCCCATCATGCTGAAGATGAGCGTCAACCCGCTCGCCAGCATGAACAGCAGCATGCCGTAGACGAGACCGTTGAGGAGTGAGACGACGAGAACTTCCATCGAACCTGTCCGCCGCTAAGGGCGATGCCCGCCTCCCGATCGGAAAGCGGGCATCCGGGTTCAGAGCCTAGGGGCGCTTCATCTTGCAGCTGTTGGGCTGGTCGATGTCCTTGGCCAGGATCGTCGTCTCGGTCGCCCACCCGAGGCCAGTACCCTCGGCGTCGTACTTCACGCCCTTCTTGAACGTGCCCACGAAGTATTCGCCGATGAGCTGATGGTCAGCCTTGCGCATCGTGGTCTCGAAGCCGAGAAAGTCGCGGATCGACATGCCTTCAAGCGCATAGGCGATCTTGGTCGCGTCGAGCGACCCCGCCTTGTTCACCGCCGCTTGGAGATACTCGAAGATCGTGCGGAAGCCGGCCGAGGTGAAGTCGAACTTGTGCTTGTCGCGGAAGCCCTTGGTGAAGGCCTCGGCCTCCTTGTTGCCGGTCTCGACCGAGACGTTCTCGCTGAACGGCATTACCGACAGCACCCGGTTCTCGCCGGCGGCGCCGATCGCCGTCGGGCCGCCGGCCAGATGGGCATAGAAAGTATAGTAGCGCAGGTCGGCACCGGCATCGATACCGGCCTTGATCAGGAGGTTCATGTCGGGGCCCCAGTTGCCCGTCATCAGCGCCTGCGCGCCCGAAGCCTTGATCTTGGTGATATAGGGCGAGAAGTCCTTGATCTTGCCGAGCGGGATCAGCTCGTCGCCGACGATCTGAACATCGGGCCGGAGCTTCGCGAGATAGGTCTTGAGCTCGCGCTGCACGGACTGGCCGAACAGGTAATCCTGATTGATGAGATAGACCTTGGTCGTGTCCTTGGGCAGGGCGCGGACCATCACTTCGGCCTTCATCGCAGCATGCAGGTCGAAGCGGAAATGCCAGAAGCTGCATTGCTCGTTCGTCAACTCGGGCGCCACCGCGCCGCAGTTCAGGTAGATGATGCGGTTGTCGGGATTGCGATCGTTATGCTTGTTCACGCCGTCGATCAGGGCGGCGGCAATGTTGGAGCCGCTGCACTGCATGATGAACGGCATGTTCTGGTCGGTCGCGCTCTTCAGTGCGATCAGCGCATCCGACGGTTGCGACTTGTTGTCGAACGGCACGAGTTCGAACTTCTTGCCGAGCGCGCCGCCCTTCGCGTTGATGAAGTCGATGATGTACTGCATCTGCTTCAGATTGGCGTCGCCCACCTGGGCGAAGGGACCCGAGAGCGGATCTGTATAGGCGACCTTGATGGTCTGCTGCGCCGAGGCCGCGCCCATGCCGGCAATCGCCAGCACCAAGCCAAAAAGAATGGAAATCCCGTTGCGCACACGCATGGTCTCGTTCCTTCCCTAGTGGTTGTTTTTTGTTTTGCTTATTCATTCACTCACTAGTGAATTAACGCGTGTGACGCAAGCGCGACCTGCTCCCCTCCTCGGCTTGGCTAGCGTTTCCGGCGCGAACAGACCGACAGGAAGCCGGCGGCCATGAAGGTCGCCATGCGCTCCTTCACGGCGGCGTAGTCGCCCGACCGGCAAAGCCCTCCCGACAGTTTGTCGATGCGGCCGGTCTTCGCGAGCGTCAGCATCAGCGCGCCGGTCACGAAGTGGTAGCCCCAGAAGATGTCCTCCTCCGCGCACTCCGGCAGGGCCTTCTTGAGCAGGCCGATCAGGCGCAGCACCACCGGATCGAAATGCTCGTCCATCATCCGGGCACCCCATTCGGGCGTGCTTGCGACCTGGGCACCCAGCGCGCCGTAGTTGCTCCAGCCTTCGCCGCCCTCGGTGTAGAGATCGAGGTCGGTGTCGAGGAATGCCCGCAACGCGCCTTCCACCGTCGGCAAATCGCCGACCTTCTCCTCATAGTCGTTGAGCGCCTTCAGGCGCCGCTCGCTCGTCACCACGGCCCGCCGCGCGAACACGTCCTCGAACAGCTTCCTCTTGTCCTCGAAGTAGTAGTTGATCAGCGTGTGGTGTACCCCGACGCTGTTGGCCACGTCTTTCAGCGTGACGCCGTAGAAGCCGTGCTTCGAGAAGAGATATTCCGCAGTATCGAGTATTTGCTCGATTGTCTCGGCACGCTGCTCCGCCTTGGCCGAATTCCTGCGCCGCTGTTTCACTGCCGTGGACAAATTGAGGCCTTTCGATCGGTCACTGGCTCTCGCCAGTTCCGGCATCAGTATCCGATTTCGGACAGCTGTGGCGATCCCCCTTGCCGGTCACGCTGCATGGATTTCAGCCGCATCCGGCGAGCCAATCACCGACGTTCGCTTGTATTACCCGCAGTCCAGCCCACCGGCTGCCCAGGCATTTCGATAAGATTGCCTAGCAACCACCTCCTCGCCTCATGAAGGCTATTGAAGAGTTCGACGGGGCGATCGCTACTGGTGGCATCGGCAAAGAACTCCGCGAAACCCTCACGCGCGGAACCCACGACGAAAGCGAGCGGACCGCGCCGGGGAGCATCCGGCCCGCCGCGCAGAGCACCGGCGAGACGCTCCACCTGCTCCCGGGTCACCTCCGACGAGGCCCCCGTGACGTCGACGATCTTCGCGTAACCTCGGATCTGCGGTGCCTTCAGCTTCTCGATGCACTCGACGATCTCGTCACCAGTTACCGGTCCCCGAGCTACAACCAAGATGACCCTGTCGAGGGCAATAACGTCCGTGTAAATCGGCATCCCAGCGCACCCCATCGCGCGCAGCCGGGGCCACGCGCATTACCTTATGTCAACTGGACCTGAGCAAAGCCCATGCCGCGCCCTGTTTCCGTCACCACCAGTAGATCCGAGAAGGGCCGCCCATCTTTCCACGAGCGACCGGGCCCAACCCAGCCCCGAACGAGCATCGCCAGGCTCGCGGCCCACACCAAGGGCGCTCTGACGCGGCAACTGGAGAAGCGTAGGCTTGATGTAACGTGACTTGCAAGAAAGATGCGGCTGGCACTCTTGTCGCGTAACGCCTCGCGCTCCCTCCCACACGCCGGGTGACGCAACAGATTTGGTGAGGCCGAACTGGTAGCTCAAATAACCCGTTTCGAGGAACACAACCGACTGATGGATCAGATGTTCATGGCGGTGATGCACCTTGACGACCCGCCGACGCTTGGAGAACGCCGAGTTGCGAAAACTCCACAATTGAAAAGTTAGAGAGGTAAGCGATGAGCGCGAGCAAGACCGAAAGAGGCGCTTCGCAGAGGCCTTCCCCTGGTGGGCAGAAGGTAGGCGAAATACGGCTGGGAGATGAAGGTCCAGATACACCGTGGCGCGGAGGAAGCTCGACGAGGTGGCTTGCCGGTCGGACTCAAGCACGATCCGTCGCAAGACCGTGGATCCATCAGTGTCCATATGCCAGGGGCGACGAAAGAGCAGGAGGATGCTGTCACCGCGTCGGCAGGGGCTGAACACAGCTCGACGTAGCGATCACCGCCACAGGAACGTGAACGGAACGGGACCGATATCTAAAGCAGCGATTGAGGGTGTCTAAAAGAGAAACCGCTATCTCGCGCGGCTCAGGTTTCCCTGCTTCACTTGCTGATTTGCTTGGGAAAGGCGAATGGTGCCCAGGGGCGGAGTCGAACCACCGACACTGCGATTTTCAGTCGGAGCACCAGCATGCGATATCAAGGGCTTGGCTGGTGACGATTTGCAAAACCGGCCCCGATCCGTCCACGAATGCAAAACCGGCCGCCGCCCGCAAGGTGTGTGCATCACGCACGCCCCTTCAGCACCCGCCCAAATTGCCCCGCTGAGCGCGATCCCGCCCGGAGGCCCGGAGTGCGCCCGGACCTGCTGGCGGCTGTCTGGCCGCCAAATGGCTGCCACGGGCGGGCGGTTCGGCGGCGACCGGTTCTTTGCCGGCGAACTCGTGCAAGAATTGCACAGGTTCGATATGATGGTCGGGCTGCGGCGGCTGGTGGGTAGTGTCCTAATTTGGGTCTCGAAGACCGAAAGTGATTCCTTCCCACGGAGGAAACGCGATGCCGTCATTTGTGAGTTGGGTCTTCGCGCCGTCTTCCAGGGCCCTCATGTCGACCGGGGCGCCCGGCAGCAATCCAATGGGTATCCCCACTGGATAGGAGGCGATCACTTTTCCTTCGCGGATACAGTCGATGAATTTCTGTCTTACAGACATGGGCGCCTTCCCTATCTTGATTTTCGCTCAGCCACTATCGCCGCCCGCACCGCGTCGAGCGGTGACCTGATGCCGCCCAGGTGCAGCACGGCGTAGAACCGGCGCCGGTCGCTGCCGTCGACCGGCGACGACCACGCATAGGCCCGTGTGGCCTTGGGGTGCCCCTCCAGGTCGAAGACGTGCACGACGCCCTCCCAGACGGTCTTGCCCTCGTAGAGCTCTTTGACGGGCATGGCGTCGACCAGTACGGCCTTGCCTCCGTGCTGGCTCTCTACGGCCTGTTTCAATTGATCAGACGAGACTTCTCGCACGCCGGCCTGCCTTTGCTATCTTGGCGGGAGCTGTATAATAGAAATGTGCAGGGGCCGCCCCGCCACAGAGCGACTGCAGCGGGGCCGGCAACCTGCTAGGATTTTTTCGCGCGTCTTTTGCGCACAAATCACCTTCCTTTCCTTCGAGTCGTCGGGGGTTAAGGGGTTAGCGGGCGCGACCCGCCGGGATCGGCTGCAGGGGGTAAGGCCCCTGTGGCCGATTTCGTTTGTGCTATCCGGCGCTCCTCGGATGAGCGACGGCCTGGACGTCAATCTTGCCTTCGCCCTTGTAGATCAGGGTGAAGTTCTGGGCGGCGGCCTGCAGCCACGCGGCACGCCCCTCGATAGTCCAAAGAGTGCCCGGCTCTGGAAGCGTCTGCAGAAGCCCCTCGATAAAGGGATGCAGGCCGCGCGGTGGGCGACCACCACCGTTTCCGCCGCCGGACCGATTTCCGTAACCGGCACCACCGCCATTGCCATCTCCCGTCTCCGGGATCGGACTTTCGATGGTCGGCGCATCATCCGAACCCAACGCGGCCACGGCGGGCTTGATCAGTCGGTCGCGCCCCCCGGCATCAAAGAACCCCGCTTGCTGGGCCGAGCGATCAAACGCCTGCCGGGCTCGTTCCTTCTGCTTGGGGGCGACGCCGAAATTCACAAACGTATTCTCAAGCGCTGCAGGCCGCGGCGGCAGCTGCTTGCCGCGGAAATCCTCATACAGCTTCCGGTACAGATCCACCTTCAAGAAGGCCTCGACCTTGGCAGATGCTGCTCGGTCCTTATCCACGATGGAGAAGCCCAAGTCCGTGAGCTTGTACTTGCCCTGCTGGGTCTCGATCACACCGAAGGTCTTGGCCGTTCCGATCTTTGTCCGAAAGTTGCCGCCGCCCGGCGACAGGCTCATCGCGCCGGCAAGCTGCACGGCCTCGCGCGTCTCGGCCACGTCGGAGAGCCCGGCCAGTGACCGCCACTGCATCGGCCGGCCGCCGGTCGAATCGTACAGGGCGCGCATCAAGTGCAGCGCCAGGGCTTCGGGCTTGGAGGGCATGGGCGGGCAACGGCGGGCTGGTCGTCGCGTTCCGATTGCGGTATAGGATCGCCATGCGCTCGACCTTCATCCTCATGCCGCGACAGCGACGGCAACCCAGGAGAGCCCGATAGTCTCGGGCTGGCGTAGCTCAATTGGATAGAGCGGCGTCTTTCTAAGTCGAGGGCTGAGGGTTCGAATCCTTCCGCCAGCACCATTCTCTCAAAGAGCAGAGGCTATCATGGCCGACGATATCGACGGATTTGCACCCGATGCGCGCCCCATCTGCGTGTTCTGCAACACGCCGTGGACCGACGACATGATCAAGGTTTTCGATATCGACGCGAGCCACGGCGAAGGGAGTTACGATTTCGGCCCGGAGAACCAGCGAGCCACAATCGATATCACCTGCACTTCCTGCAACCGGCTGATCTATCGCAAGGAGTATCGCGAGGGCTGGTGATGTTTCGCCCTCGTGGCGCAACTGGATGGCGCACCGGACTCCGACTCTGGAGGTTGCACGTTCGAATCGTGTCGAGGGCACCAATCCCGCTTCGTTCAACGGTAGGACCCATGGCTCTGAACCATGTGATCGAGGTTCGAATCCTTGAGCGGGAGCCAGAACGAGAAAAAGCCCGCCGACCCGGTGAAGGGCCGGCGGGCAAAGGTGGCGCACGGTGCATGGGCCGCGATCTGGATTTGGGCTATGCTGCCCTTATGACCATCCCGTCCGCCATCGTGCTCGCCACCCTCTGGACCATCGCCGTTGCGAGCGTGATCCTTGTCGTGCGCTTCTGGCGAAGGCCGTGCGCATCGGAGCCGCTGCCCACGCACCTGCTCGACCTCGATTACTGGAAGGATCGGCCGATCCACGCCAACAGGCTCGCGGTCGAGCACACCCCGATTGAGGCCGGCAAGATCACGGCGTCGAAAATAGAGGCGGACAGTGAGCGGTAACGCCAGATATCTCGTCTTCGCCTTCAACCACTATGAGGCGCTGGGCGGATGGGGTGACCATCAAGGCGCGTTCGACACCCTGCCCGAGGCCATCGCTTGCATGGACGATTGCAGCGGCAAAGATCGCGACGCTCACGTCGTCGATCTAGCCTTGGGCGAGATCGTCCGCGAGCGCATCAAGGGTGGGCCGGCGGAACCTTCCGAAACGAAAAAAGCGCCGCCCGCCGGTTAGGGCGAGCGGCGTAGTTTAGGGAGGAAACGCCCAAGATGGGCATGCCGGGTCCGGACGGGTCCAGTCCCCGACTTCGTGTGCGCCGTGGCGCAGATCAGGAATGCTCTCGCAGGCCCTCCGGCAGGGGTGGCAGCGAGACGGTCTGTCCGGCCAGCGCGTGCGTGCAATCACTCAGGAATTCGATCCGGCCGGCCCGCAGGAAGTAGTGGCAGCGCATCGGTTCAATCTTCACACCGTCGGGGAAGGTGTGCCCCGGCGATGAAATGTTGATGCTCGGTGCGAAGGTCGGGCGGTCGACGTTGCCGTCGAACGACCAGCGGGCGCCGCAGTGGTTCGGCTTGTCGACGTGGATGGCGTGCGTCTCCTTGCAGCCAGGGCACCAGTGCGAGAAGCCGCCCGCGAAGTTCCGTAGAACGTTGCTGACCTGGCCCATGCTCACCCTCCCGTCGACGGCTTGAAAACACACCGCACGACGCCGCCGCGAACACAGACCCACCAGTCGTCATCGATCGACGGATAGAGCCCCTGCCCGACCAGCGCGCGCGGCATGAGAACGACGTCGCCGGCGCCGGTCACGATCTCGACCCCGGCCGCGGTCTCCCGGAACTTCGTGGCGTGCTCGCGCCGGCAGTCCGCGGGACCGCAGCAGTGCACGCCGTCGCGGTCGACGTAGTGCGGGCTCGCCATGATCCAGGCGGCGTCACCGTGGGCCAGGGCGGTGAAGGTGGCGACGCTGAGAGCGACCGCCGACAGACCGGCGAGACGGCCGATCATGGCTGTCGACACGCCCGAACCTCGGCCCGCATCCGCCCGTAGTCCGGCATGAACCGGGCCCGCACGACGCCATCGGCCGGCAGGCCATGCAGCTCGTCCGCCGCCTTCGCCTGATCCGCCGGGCTGTACTCGACGATCTGCGGGCAGACCGGCAGCGGGATCTTAGAAGCGGCCGGAGCGCAAGCTGCGGTCGACATCATCAGAAGTGCGGGGACCAGCAGCGTTCGCATCGTCCATCCTCTTCTTGGCTTCGATCGTGGTGTTGAGGGTTTCGACCTGTTGCTCGTTCTGGCCGGCCTTCTTGGCGTCGGCCCGGTCCTTCATGCTGAGGAGGGAGCCGAGCAGCTTGAGGCCGGCAACGATGGCGCTAAACCACGACATCATCCGGCCCCCGCCTTGACCTGCGTCACCCCGAACGCGGTGAGGTTGCGCAGCAGCTCGGCGATGACGGTTTGTGCAACCCTGGCAGCCTTGAGGCGCGCTTCCTCGTCGGTGTTCGCGGCGGTGAAGATCTTCTCGCTGGATTCGATCGCCGAAGCCGCTGCCGCGAGGCCCTTGTTGAGGATGTCGCCGACCGGCTCGCTGTAGCAGAGCGGCGGCGACAGGCTCTCGGCACTGCACACCGGCAGCAGGTTGTAGACGCCGACGAAGCCCGAGGCGGTCACGAACAGCAGCTTGGCAGTGCCGAACTTCTGGTCGGCGCTCTCCTGTCGCTCCTGAACGGTGCCGCTGCAGGCCGGCAGGAGCAGCGTGGCCCCAAGCATCATCGCGGCCGCAAGGGCCGTTGCCATCTTCTTCATCGCTCTCTCCTGGGTGGGACCGACCGGCGGCCGGCTACTTCTTCGACTTCTCGACGAGCGCGTCGCCCTTAGGGGTGACCGCCACGACCGTCACGTCGGGGATGCTCTCGACCTTGCGGATCTGCGCCGTGGTGCTGGCGCTCTTGCCGGCGAACAAGGCGCTGATGATCGGCAGCAGGACGCCCAGCGCGCCGACGATCACGGCAACGCCCTCCCCGATCTGGCGGACCATCTCGACGGCCTTGTCGGCATCGTCCTGCCCCATGAAGCCGAGCGCGACGGCGACCGCCAGGCCGGAAGCAACTGCAGTCACGACGTGCCGAGAGACGGCCACGACCTGGTCCTTGGTAAACCGGCCTCCGAAGAGACGGCGCAGGAGCTGGATCATCGGGCGTGCCTTTCGTACGCGTTGGCGATCTTCGGGGCGTAGACATCCACGGCGCCGGGACCGTTGTAGCCGGCGGCGAAGGCGTGCCAGTCCTTGCGCTGCAGGGCGTCCTGCAGAGGACGATTCGCGAAGATGAACCGCACGAAGAGATCGAGCTGGCCGGCCTCCGTGAATGCAGCAGCCTTGAATTCGTAGGGCGTTGGGAAGCCCAGCGCCGCGAAGTGGAAGCCCATGATCTGGAAGAGCCCCCAGCTGGTCGCCTGGATGGCGGCGCGCTCGTCGAGCGCCGAGGCTTCGTCGAACTGTGCCCACGCCTCCAGGCGGGTCTTGGCGGCAACCGACGGCGTCCACTGCTGGCGCGAGATATGCGGGTGGCTGTCGTTGAACCGGTAGTCGGTGAGCTTGCCGAACCAGTGCGCCTCGAGGCGGATCGGCGGACGGGGATGCCCGGCGATCGTCCACATGCTCTGCCCGCTGGCCTCGACCTCCGCCACAGCTTTGACGGCCGCGACGTCGGCGCCGAGCTTGTCGGCCGCCGCCTGATATTCCTGTTCGGTCATCGTGGGACGCCTTTCACTTCTTGGTCAACAGGTGGAACACGACAGCGGCCAGGCCAAGCACCGAGGCGCCGCAGACGCTGATCACGGCGATCCACATCCGGTTCGACACGACGTCGAGCCGGGCGTGCAGGCTGGTCTGCCCCTGCGCCATCTGGGTCAGCGCCGTGAGGATTCCGGAGTAGCGCTCCGCGCAAACCGCCTCGTGCAGCTCGAGCCGGGCGTTGGCGCGGACGGCGGAGAAATCCGGCGCGCGGTCGTCGTCATCGTCAC
>Ga0182739_1001973_pt1 | contig 19982 bp, 12 predicted proteins | sample eDN5th30CBELigBY_FD_128873 | JGI IMG/M metagenome (GOLD analysis project Ga0182739, IMG submission 128873) | Enriched backyard soil microbial communities from Emeryville, California, USA - eDNA 5th pass 30_C BE-Lig BY (version 2) (version 2) | ecosystem: Environmental > Terrestrial > Soil >...
TCATTCAAACCGCCGATGGACTGGTCCATGCCACCTACACCTGGAACCGGACACGTGTTCGTCACGTGATCATCGATCCCGCGAAACTGATCCCGCAATCGATGACTGATGGGAAATGGCCAGCCTCTTCGCAAAGCATGAATTAGAGCGCCTTTGTCAATCTTGTGGCGAACTTGCCTCGCGGCATTCAATCTTTCATCAAGTGAAACCCTTTCGACGCGGGCGCATGAGGGGTCAAACTGGTCTTGTGCCAGTGACTCTGGCTTGTCCTCACAATGAAAGCATTTGGTGTTCCCGATCTCAAGAAATGTTCTGCCGGGTGAAAAATTTTGTCCAATTCCCGGAGCATGAACAAAATACAAGGCTGGTTATGCATCATTGATGTCGCATGCATGGATGGGGGGACCAGAGACGAAGGACTGATCGCAATTAGGGGCGCGAGATGCGATCAACACTTTCACAACAGGGCAAGCAGAATTGTCGATGCGTTCAAAACCTCGGATTCATCGAAAAAATGAGGCAGGCATTTCTCCCTGATCAGAGCGTTTTAGTCAATCTTGTGGCGAACTTGCCTCGCGGTATTCAATCTTTCACAAGTGAAACCTCTTCGACGCGGGCACATGATAGACCAAACTGGTCTAGAACCGTACTGATTTCCAACAGGCTGCTCACATCCACCAGCACGCCCCCTGGTCCGGCCATGCCGGAAAGTCAGATCGCTGGGAGAGTCAGATCCCTGGCGTCTTTTGGCCTTAACAAATTTTCCATTGCTGATGAAATCTTCCATGAGAGTTTGCGGACTTCTGTTTTCGGCGCTTCTTCCGGGATTGATGGTCCCGGCTGCACTTCAGGCTGCCGAGCGAGCAACCCCTTCTCCCCGGCAGGTAAGCGGAATTTATCCGCATCTGGCGATGTACAACAATGAAAACGAGTGTGGAACAGGAGCAGTGGTTCCCTGGGCAGATCGGCTCTGGGTGATCACCTATGCTCCACATAAACCGCAGGGGTCTTCAGACAAGTTGTATGAAATCACTTCCGATCTGCAGCAGACCATTCGTCCGGAAAGCGTGGGGGGAACTCCCGCCAACCGGTTCATTCATCGCGAATCCCAGCAACTGTTCATCGGCCCGTATGCGATTGATGCCCAGCGCCAGGTCCGGGTCATTTCACCCAAACAGATGTTTGGCCGGCTCACCGGCAATGCGCGACATCTGTTTGACCCGGAGCACAAGCTCTATTGTGCGACAATGGAAGAGGGAATCTATGAAATCGATGTGCGTACTCTCGACGTCAAAGAACTCTGGGCCGATGAGCAGGTGAAGACCGGCAGGCACGCCAATTTGCCGGGATATCACGGCAAAGGGCTTTATTCCGGCCAAGGCAGGCTGATTTATGCAAACAATGGAGAACATGGCCCGGAAGCACTTAAGTCTCCCAACATTCCCAGCGGGGTTCTGGCCGAATGGGATGGCAAAGGAGATGCCTGGGCCGTGGTTCGTAGAAATCAATTTACGGAAGTGACAGGACCGGGAGGCCTCTCCGGTAACGAATCCCCCGAGAAAGACCCCGTGTGGTCGATTGGCTGGGACCACCGCTCTTTAATACTGGAAGTGCTCGACCAGGGAACCTGGCAGACCTACCGGCTTCCCAAGGGGAGTCACTCCTATGACGGCGCACACGGTTGGAATACAGAATGGCCGCGCATTCGTGAAATCGGCGAAGCAGACATGCTGATGACCATGCACGGCACCTTCTGGAGATTTCCCAAAACTTTTTCAGCGAGCCATTCCAGCGGCATCAAGCCGCGCAGCAACTATTTGAAAGTCGTTGGCGATTTTACCCGCTGGAACGATCAACTTGTGCTGGGATGTGACGATGCAGCCCGCAGCGAGTTCCTGAACAAGCGGAATCTGAAAGGGAAAGTGGCAGGCACGGGACAGTCTCATTCCAATCTCTGGTTTCTTTCCCCCGATCAACTCGATCAATTGGGGCCGGTCATTGGCCGCGGAGCGGTCTGGTTGAATGATGACGTGCAGGCCCATCAACCAAGCGACCCCTTTCTCTTTTCCGGATATGACCTGAGAAGCGTGCACCTGTCCCACAAAAGCCCCAGCGCTCTGAACCTGGTCTTTGAGATTGATCGTGCTGGGACCGGTCGCTGGGAAACCCTCAAAAACGTCTCTGTCCCAGCACAAGGAGGCACCTGGCTTGAATTCGCCTCCGAAGATCCGGGAGTCTGGATTCGTATTGTTCCCCAGGAAAGTGCTCATGGAGTCACCGCATTTTTCCACGGTCGAAACCACGATCGCCGTCCCTCGGAAAGTGATCCGATGTTTACCGGCCTGGCAACGCTGGAAAACACGCAAATGTCCGGCGGACTCCTGCACGCGCGGGGGGCGGATTTTCGCACACTTCGATTTGCTGCATGCAATCAAGATGGCGAACTGGAAGGTTATGACCTGGATGCAAATCTGATATTGAAAAAGAACAACGATGCAACAGGAACGGAATGGGTCCGGAAAAACTGTGCCGTCCCACAGGGAGTCATCAGTGCCGATGCCGCATCGGTCCTGTATCTCGACGGATCTGGAAGGAGATGGCGTCTGCCTCGAGGAAGGGATGCAGCCTTCGATTCTGCCGGCCCGGTTGGAATCGAACGGGTTTGCAGAGAGGTTTGCACAGAACGGGATTTGCTGAACGCTTATGGGACGTTTTATGAACTTCCTGCCGAAAACGCTGGAGGCTTTGCCAGGATTCGTCCCATCGCTACGCATCGTTTCCGCATCAGCGACTTCGCCTCTTATCGTGGTCTGCTCGTTCTCAGCGGAGTGAACTCATCTCCCTCGACAGAGAATCCCCATCTTATTCACTCCGCAGATGGAGCCTGTGCACTCTGGGTTGGAGCCATCGATGACCTCTGGAAAGCGGGCAAGGCACAAGGAATTGGCGGACCATGGAAAGATTCATCCGTACAAGCCGACCAGCCTAGCGATCCCTATCTGGTCACAGGTTATGACCAGAAGCATCTGAGCTGTTCGCACACCGCCACGAAGCCTGTCACGATCACGCTCCAGGCGGATTTTACAGGCAACGGCGAATGGGTGGATTATCAAAAATTCATCGTCCCGCCCGGGCAGGAATTGAAATATGAATTTCCTGCCTCTTTCGCTGCGTACTGGATGCGAACAATTTCGGATCAAGCCACGACCGCCACCGTCACATTGACATATCGTTAATTCTGCTTGCGTTTATATTTGCCTTGCAGAGTTTGCGCATTTTCGCATGTGAAATAATAGACCTTTATGTGTTTTATGGAAGATATGGGGCCTGTTTCGTCCGAATTTCTGCCAAAATTAAAAAAATGGCAATGCTGTCAGGAAAAGTTGTCCAATTCAAATTCGTGACCAAAATACAGGGGGACCCAGCTTTCCAATTTAGAGTCTGCCCGGAAAGGTCAATTTGTACTGCAATTGGTTCTTTTGTGTTCTGAGCTTCGCCAGCCTGCATCGACGAATCCTGGGAATTCGCCTGATTCGGCGTCCTTGTCAGAATACAAATCGCTCGATCTCGCCCGACAAAACACCTTTCCGGATCGACTCTCAGTGCAAGTTGCTCTCGTCTGTGCCCGCGGTGGATGCGTTTTGATTGATAAGATGGTGGATGTCGCAAGGCGGGGACGGGCACTGCGGGGGCAATGCACCTTAAATACCATTGATTTTTGAGATTCCGATCCGTGGCAACCGACGACCATCACGTTGACAACACAACGCTCCGGGCAGATGGCCAGCGTGAATTTGTCCGGCTTTGGACGGCGGCTTCCCGCAGAGTTCATTCCTATATTTTAACACTGGTCTTGAACTGGACAGATGCTGAGGATTTGCTCCAGGATGTGGGAGTGACCGCCTGGGAAAAGTTTGGTGAATTCGATGCTCGGAAGGATTTTGTTGCCTGGGCCTGTGGGATTGCCCGCAATAAAGTTTTGACATTCAATCAGCAGAGCGTTCGCAGGCTCGTGATTTCTTCAGAGTTGGTCGAACAGCTCACCGATGCGGTCCGTCTGGAGTCTGCTGCACTTGAACAGCAACATGAAGCCTTGCAGGATTGCCTGTCGCGTCTTAACGAAATGGACCGGCAGTTACTTCGATTGCGCTACACACCGGATCTATCCGTCAAAGTGGTCTCTGCAGAAACCGGACGTTCTGTTGATGCAATTTATAAATCGTTGCAACGAATTTATGCCCGTCTGAACGAGTGTGTTTCACGAAAACTTTTGTTGAAAGGCACTCCATGACAGATCTGGAAAGCCTGCATCGTCTGCTTTCGCTGGAACGAGAGGAACGAGAATCTCCAGAGGTCGTGGCCTCGATTCGAGAGATCCTGTCCCGCGACAACGAAGCCTGCCGCGCTTATGTTCGCTGGACTTATTTTGAAGCCAGCCTGTCCTGGCATCTCACCGGAGATCTGGATGGCCATCAGGAAGTCCTCCGTCATTTAAAAACGGAGCGTCGGCGTCAGCAACGTCTGTTGGTCTGGGGACTGACGAGTATCGCCACGGTCCTGACAATCATGACAGGATACCTGACAACCGTCGTGATCAGGAAATCTGTTCCGGAACTGCAGATTGCTCCGATGATCGGCTGGTATCTGCCGCAGGAAAATCTCGATCAACACGGCAGACCCACCCAGCCTGTTGCATTGTTGCGTACGGGAGATCGACTGCAGACTCGCGGTGAGCACGTTGTCATTCAGATGTCTCAGGGAGCCACCATTGCCTGGTCCGGCCTGGTCGATCTGGAATTGCGGTCGCCGCAGGAAGTTTTTCTTCATGGCGGAAATATTTGCGTGAAAGTCCCGGCCCGGGCGCTCGGCTTCCGCGTGATGTCCCCTGCCGGCACGACAACTGATTTCGGAACTCAATTCGGGGTCTCTGTCGGCTATGACGGCACGACGGAAGTTCATGTCATGCAAGGCAAGGTCGAACTGAAATCGATGACCCAGGAGAGTTGCCCCATCATTGCCGGAGGAGCCAGGACCTTGGATGTTCAAGGAAAACTGGGGCCTCAGCGGGTCGCCAATGAAAGCCTGTTTTCGGAACCACTATTAATGCTGAATGGAGTCACGCATGTCCGCGGGGATGTTCGCTTCTGGCCCCAGCCCCCGCGCAATCTGACTGTGTACACCGCCATCACGGACAAGTCGATCGGAATGTTCATCGAACAGGAAAAATATGTCCTTCCGGAACCACTCTCGGTTTATGCCCCGCAGGCCGGCTCATTTCATAGTGGAGCTTCACCGAAATTGATTGAACTCCCTGCGGGGACGATCTGTCGGTCCTATTTTGTACACGCAGATTCCAGCGAACCCGTGAACCTGCATGTCGAATTCACATTCGACCGTCCAATTCTCGGTTTTTTGTTGAGTGAATCCCAGTTGAATGCCACGGACCGAACCATCGGTCGCAGCGATCTCAACTACCCGATCCATTTTCCCGTTGAGCAACAACCGCAATACCGTGCTTTCATGGTGAGTCCCGGAGCCGGCAGCGGGAGTGGAGACAGGCTGGCAATCCTTCCCGATGGCCGGTCTTTAAGACTGGACCTGGCACTGCCCATGAACAACGGCAGGCCGGATGTCGACCAGTTGCGCATCCTGGTTGCCGATGAGAGCTAAGCAGTGATTCAATAAATTTATTAAAGAGATTCAGGGCTTCCACAAGGTGAATTCAATCAACTCTTGAATATGCTTTCATGTTTTGTGCTAAATGTGTGATGTTTTATTTATTAATGAATTCTGAAGAGGTGTCCGATGGCGATCAAAGATAAGCGAACAGGATTTACATTGATCGAGTTGCTGGTTGTGATTGCAATTATTGCGGTGTTGATTGCTTTGCTGCTCCCCGCCGTCCAGCAGGCTCGCGAGGCGGCCCGGCGTTCGCAGTGCAAAAACAATCTGAAGCAACTTGGCCTGGCGATGCACAATTATGAATCGACTCATGGAATGTTCCCGCCAGGTTATGTGGCATCTTATAGCAATTGGCAGACTGATGCTGGGAAAAAAATGAGCGGTGCAAACGGAACGGTTCACAGTCGTGCCGAATGGAACTGGACGGCATTTGTTGCTCCTTATCTGGAGCTCAGCGGGATCTATCACACCCTGGGAGTTGCCAATCGCACTGCAGCTGAGGCATTGAATGATACCGCGGCAGTCAACATCCCTAAAACGCGACTCCCCGCATTCTCTTGTCCCACGGACCCGGCGCCCCCGCTTTTGGAAAATATTCGACGGGTTCTCTCAACGACAAGTTCCTCAAATTATCAAGGTTTGGCGCCAAATAACTATATCGGAGTGAACCTGGGCGGGGCAGGCGTCAGCGCAGTCGGCTTGCAGAATGGCCCCTTTGGAACCGCGAATGGCATTTTCAAAGTGAATGGTGCCACTCGATTTCGAGACGTTACGGATGGGTTGTCCAGCACCCTGATGTTGGGGGAACGGGCCTACGAATATCCCGGCATCAACCCGACCACTGGTGCTCAAATGCAAAATAAGTCGTACGCAGGCACATTGTTTATGCAAGCGGCTGGAGTCGGAACAGGAGCATCGACAGACCCCGATAACCAGGAGGCATCGGCGTCACTGGGAACATGTTCCGACATTCAAATGCCCAATCGGAAGAGCCCTGGCGACCAGAAATGGATTCAATCTGTTTTTTCTTCAAATCATGTAGGTGGAGTCCAGTTCTGCCTGGGGGATGGTTCCGTTCGCTTTATCTCCGAAAATATCAATGGCACCACATTTGGACGATTGGGAAACATGAACTGGGGGTCGGTCCCCGGTGATTTCTAGACCAGTTTGGTCTATCATGTACCCGCGTCGAAGAGACTTCACTTGATGAAAGACTGAATACCGCGAGGCAAGTCCGCCACAAGATTTATAAAAACGCACTCGTGCCCTGTCAGCGCTTGAATTTAGGGTACGTGATCGCGAAACGTCCTCCGTTGTCGGACTTTGCGTTAAGTCCTATCCGAATTTTAAAAATTGACGAAGCACTAGTGTTGCACCGCAACTTGGGGTTCGGGGCGGTTTCTCGCGACTTCGCTCCATTGCCACTCGTCGCACCTTTTTTATGTCCCAAAATTGAGATGCGATCAACATACTGATTTATGGATAAATTTATATCTGTATGAAACCTGTGTTTCATAAATTCCACAAAAAGATCTGCTTGCGAAAGAATCGCGATGAATCGCTATATTCTGTGTCTGTTCACTCTCACAATGGTAATGGGATGTGGAGGAGAGAAGCTTCCACGAGTCCCGGTTTCCGGGAAAGCCACCCTGGATGGCCAGCCAATTTTGCTGGCACAAATTTTATTTGTGGCATTGCCGGACGATGTGACATCAATCAGGCCGCAATCCGCGGGACAGATCAAGGATGGAAATTTTCAAATCAAGCCCAGCTTCGGACCCGTCCCGGGCGCACAATTGGCGAGAATTGTTTTGCTGAAGGAGACAACTGTACAGCCCGATCCCTCTTCGGAGACTCAGCAGGCAGGCGTGCAGCTCGAGGAAGTCGGCAGCATCACTGTTCCGATTGAGATCCCGGAGAATGGAACAAACGAACTGAACTTCGATCTCAACTCCAAAGACATGACGACCGGGGAAGCTTCCTCGGGAGTCTGACGTCGGCCCGAATTTTTAGAGCGTTTTTGTAAATTTTTTCGCAGACTTGCCTCGCGGCATTCAGTCTTTCATCAGGTGAAACCCTTTCGACGCGGGCGCATGGTAGACCAAACTGGTCTGGCCCGCCGGTGGCAGGAACAAGGGCTGATCGTGACCCCTTCACTCAACTGGACCAGCGAGACACTGGAATACATTGGATATGGCATTCCTCCGGGCTCTGTCGTGGCCGATGAGGCCCGGCCGCGATTCAAAGATGCGGATTTCCTGCGGGCAGGCTCGCTGACGTCGACCTCAATGTTTCTCAGGCCTTTTCCCAGGAAAAAAAGGCCAAAAAACGCATCTTCAAAACAGATCCTCAAAAAAGGGTGAGTAACGGGACTTGAACCCGCGACCCCCAGATCCACAATCTGGTGCTCTAACCAACTGAGCTATACCCACCATACTTTTGCAGCGAAATTTGTTGTTCGCTTCGGAAGCGGACAGGATAACGGAGAAAAAGGATCGCGGCAACTCATTCTGGACGGGGTAAAAGACTGGTTCTTGCCGAAAAGCGGTCAAATTCCTTCGGGATTGGCGAAAAAAAGCACCAATGACAATCTTTTCGTCACTCATTTGCGAGTTTACGGGTAAATGAGTAACGTAACGGGATCTTTTGATCAATTCTCTTGTCGCTTCGCCCTTCTTCCATTGATGCTCACATGAACGATTCCCCTGCGTCGGTGCTTTCGTCAGATGATGTTCAAAAGATCGAACAGTTGCGGAATGCCTATGGCAGGCTGAAAGCCGAGTTAGGGAAGGTTATTGTTGGTCAGCAGCGAGTGATTGATCAACTTGCCATCTGTCTCTTTTCGCGAGGGCATGCCTTATTAATGGGAGTGCCTGGGCTGGCCAAGACGCTGCTGGTGAGCAAACTTTCTGAAACGATGTCTTTGAAATTCAGCCGGATTCAGTTCACTCCTGATTTAATGCCCATGGACATTACCGGGACAGACATTCTCCAGGAAACGGAAACCGGTCGGCGGGCATTCCATTTTGTACAGGGGCCGATTTTCGCAAATATCGTTCTGGCGGATGAAATTAATCGCGCTCCACCAAAGACGCAGGCAGCCATGCTGGAGGCGATGCAGGAGCATAAGGTCACGGTTTTAGGAAATACCTATCGCCTGGACGATCCATTTCTGGTGCTGGCCACCCAGAACCCTGTCGAACAGGAAGGGACCTATCCGCTTCCGGAGGCCCAACTGGACCGCTTTATGTTTTTAATTCAGGTGGACTATCCATCCGAAGCGGAAGAACTGGAAATTGCCCGTACAACCACTGGAGAGAGTCTTCCTTCATTGAGTGCATTGCTGCATGCGGAAGAAATTCTCCCATTGCAGCAACTGGTGCGGCGAATTCCCGTCCCGGATCATATTTATCAAGCTGCGGTCAGGCTGGTTCGTAAAACACGTCCACAGGAAGAAGCGGCTCCTGCCTGGCTCACGCCGCTCGTCTCGTGGGGAGCGGGACCACGCGCTGTCCAATATCTCATCTTAGGAGCCAAGGCACGGGCGGCCTTGCAGGGGCAGTTTATGGTGCAACTGGACGACCTGAAAGCAGTGGCTGTTCCAGTTCTCACACATCGTCTGATTACGACATTCGCTGCTCAAAGCGAAGGGATCGATGCCCGAAAGATTGTCGATCGTCTCGTGGAAGAGACGCTTTCGGACAGGGGTTAGAGCGTTTTAGTCAATCTCGTCGCAGACTTGCCTCGCGGCATTCAGTCTTTCATCAAGTGAAACCTTTTCAACGCGGGCAGATGAGAGACCAAACTGGTCCAGGAATTAGGGTGTTGTGTTCAATAATGGCGGAGCGTATTCCAATGTGCAGCACAATTTGGATGACGATGCGTGGGACACTTTCTGCCCATATTTCTGCCTGTCTGGTACTGGTGGGGGCCTCAATGGCGATGGCCCAGACAAAGACTGTCCCAGATGCTATTAAAAAAGAATTCCAGGCGGCTGATCAGAATCGGGATTTTAAAATCACGCTGGAAGAGTATCGGGCGCTGCCGGGTGACCCGCGAGCACTGGTTCGTGATTTTAAACTCTTCGATTTTAATGATAATCAATCTCTCGATCAGGAGGAATTCGCCGCGATCCCTGGCCGGATTGCAGCAGAGAAACGGGGTGCACTTCCGGATCCAATGGATGACCTCTTACTACAAGCTGTTGTTGCCATGGATGCTGCTTATGGAGACTGGGATAAGGCTCCGGGTCGGCAAATCCATTCGCGGATTTTTGCCCAGGGGTTTGTTATCTCCCTGGCCCCTTCCACAACAACGGCCAGCGGCAATGTGTCTGTGAGTTCCAGTCAGATGGAGGAATTTTCCAAAGCAGCCGATCAAAACAAAGACAGTCAGGTTTCGCGTGAAGAAGCGGGGAGATTCCTGGAGCTTCAACTGGGAATCATTCGTGCCGATGGTCGAAAAACTCGGTTGCCCAATGGCCGCGTCCTGCAACTTTCCAGATTTCTCAATGCCGATCGTAATCGTGATTACAAATTAACAAAGGATGAGTTCCTGTCCGGATGGGGCGGAGATGATCTGGAAGCGGTTTTTGTTGCTGGAGACAAGAACCATGATCAAATCATTTCCTTCGGGGAATTTCAGGCTCCAGACTGGGTCGGCTTTGACGATCCCATTGCACGATTCCTGCAGGCAGATCAGGATTTTGATGGAGAATGCACTGACGAAGAATTAAAAACGGTGACAACACCGGATCAACTGGCGCTCATTCCCTTTGTGCTGGCTGCCATGGACGATGATGGCAATGGGAAACTTTCGCTCAGAGAATTCCGGTTATCTCCCTTGGGAAACCGGTTTTCCGGTCTGGAAACCGCTCCTGTTGACAGTAACCGAGATCGTAAATTGTCGTTTCATGAATTCCGGTTTAGTGGCATTGGATCACATCTGTTGCACCGGGTTTATTTCCATCGACTCGACGTGAATCAAGACAGTTTTCTGACAGAAGACGAATTTTATATTCGATATAAGCAGCCGGACAAAATTTATCATTTATCCGAGGACGGCCAGGAATTCCGTGCGATTTATACGAATTCCGAATACCCGTTTTTTGGATCGCCAGGTGTTTCGAATGATGGCCAGCAGGTGCTCTTCGATACCTGGAAGGGAGGAGAGACCTTCACATCCGGACGTATTTTCCAGATGCCGATTACAGGGAAGACCGGAAAGGACCTCTGCGATGGCCTGATGCCCAGTTGGTCCGCGGATGGCAAGCAGTTTGCCTGCAGTCGAAACGGACAGGGAAATGCGGATGACTATGGCATCTGGATTATGAATGCAGATGGAACACCGTTCCATAAGATCTCCCGTGGATGGGGGGCACAGTGGTCTCCGGATGGAAAAACAATTGTTTTTACACAAAATGGCGGGGTCTCTGCATTCGATGTCGCCACCCGTGAGATTCGTGAAGTCGCCACATCCAATCAGATTGGCGTGGACTATGTGATGTATAATATGAGCTGGACGCCCGACAGCAGCCGCATTGCCTTTCATGCCAGACTGGGAGCCCATTACGCGATTGCCAGCATCGCGATGACGGGAGCGGAAATCGACCCGCAGATTCATCTGGATTCCGAATTAGGAATTGAAAACGATGTCGCCTGGAGCAACGACGGCAAACGTATTCTGTTTAATATGATTCCACAAAAAGGAGGGTCCTATCGGCTGCATGAAATCGATGCGGTTCCGAATGCAACTCCCCGCCGGGTTCAGGGTGTTCCGGAAGACCTGATGACCTGCTCCGTGACACGTATTCCTGGAGGGCAGGGGTTTCTGGTCTTCTCACGGGATCGTTAGAGCAAGTTGCTCTGGCCGGAGCCCGCGCAGTTCGCATTTCGACTGATGTAAAGATGACTCACCGCGTGGCGGAGCGCGGTCTCTGCAGGATGAATGTGTTCTAGAGCGCATTAACGCCGCAGTGTCCGGGTTCTGCCTCGCGGTATTCAGCTTTTCATCAATCAAAATACCTTTCCCGCGGGCACAGTCGAGAGCAACTTGCTCTAGCCTGTCTGCCGTGACGAGTCGTGAGATCGAGGTCGAGATTTATGATTACAGACGGTCGACATCGGGAATTTCTGAATCATCAAACTCTGTCGAGGCTGGCGGCCATTCCGTTGTTTTCGCGACGGCCCATGCTGGGGAATGTCTCCGGGATTCATGCCAGCCCGCATCGCGGCGCCAGTGTCGAGTTCGCCGAATATCGACGCTATGTTCCGGGGGATGATCCGCGGCGTATGGATTGGCGGGCCTATGGCCGGTCGGATCGTTTTTATGTCAAAGAATTTGAAGCGGATACGAATCTGCGCTGCTGTCTGATTCTGGATACCAGCAGGTCGATGGAATTTGGTTCAGCAGAATTTACTAAAATTCAATATGCGCGATGCCTGGCAGGATCTTTAGCCTATCTCGCCATTCAACAAGGGGATGCCGTCGGCCTGACATGCATTGCCGAAAAGATTGTTCAGACAGTCCCGGCCAGGCGGACCCCCTCTCATCTGCGGGTGATGTACGACATCCTGGAACAGGCCCGCCCGAAGGGCGACACGCAACTGGTCTCCCGGTTGCATGAACTGGCGGAAACAATTCGTCAACGGGCGCTGATTATCGTCATTTCGGATTTTTTTGTGGATGTGGGGGAACTCCGTTCCGCGTTCGAGCATCTTAGGTTTCGTAAACACGATGTCGCGCTGTTTCATTTGCTCGATCCACTGGAGCTGGAATTTAAATTTCAGCGTCCCATGCGGTTTCTCGACATGGAAGGGGGGCCGTCTATCTTTGCTGAACCCAATGATATTATGGATCGGTATCAAAAGGCGCTGGATGAATATCTGGCTGCCATGAAACAAATGACACTCGAAACGTCTTTGGATTATCAGCGGATTCGAATTGATGAGCATTATGAACAGGCGCTCTTGCGATTTTTGATCGCGCGCACTCGAACAAAGGGGGCGCGATGAATTTTCTTCAGCCCTGGATGCTCTACGCGCTGCCGGTTGTGGCACTGCCGATTGTGATCCATCTGATCAATCAACGGCGTTACCGGACCATTCACTGGGCCGCCATGATGTTTCTGCTGGCTGCCAATCGGATGTCCCGGGGCTATGCCCGGATTCGCCAATGGCTGATTCTGGCGATGCGGACACTGGCGATTGCCGGATTGATTTTTGCAATCAGCCGGCCGCTTACCAGTGGATGGTTGTCACTGGCTGCGGGGGGACGTCCGGATACCACACTGATCCTGCTGGACCGTTCGCCCAGCATGCAGGAGCAAGGGCCCGCTGGGCAATCCAAGCTTGTCTCGGCGATGTCGCAACTCACACGTTCGCTCGACCTGATCGGGTCTCAACACTGGATGCTGATTGACAGTGCCGATCCGCAGCCCGTGGAATTCGAAAAACTTTCCGAACTGCCCCGACTGGTTCAGTCCAGTGGTGTCAGTGCAGCCGCCGATCTTCCGGTCATGATGCAGTCTGCCCTGAAATATCTACAGGAAAACCGACCGGGTCGCAGCGAAATCTGGATCTGCTCCGATGTTCGTCAAAACGACTGGGATGCGGAAAGTGGTCGCTGGCAGGGGTTGCGAGATGCTTTTCTGGCGCTGCCGCAACCGGTGCGTATTCATCTGTTGTCCTATTCCGAGATGTCCGATCTCAATCGTTCGGTCCGCGTGACGGGGGTGCGACGGCAGGAGACAAGTTCCGGACCGGAACTCCTCATTTCCATGCAGGTCACGCAGGCGCAACCGGTCGAAGGTTCCACGATCATTCCTGTGCAGTTGGAAGTCGATGGGGCACGCTCGGAAATTTCTGTCGAACTTCAGGCCAATCAGGCCGAGATCATGGACCATGCTGTTCCGCTTTCCCAGCAGCAGATCAAAGGCTGGGGACGAGTCTCGTTGCCAGCAGATCAGAATCCAGCCGATAACGATTTCTATTTTGTGTATGACAAACCTGTCACCCGTAAAACGATCATTGTTGCGGAAAATCCGGACACCGCTCGCCCGCTGCAATTGGCTGCCGCCATTCCTCCAGAGGCTGGGATTCAGTCCAATGTGGAAGTCGTCAATACGGCCGATCTGGGGAATGTGGAATGGGAAACAGCGGCCCTGATTCTCTGGCAGGCTCCCCTTCCGTCCGACGAAACTGCCGTCCCGCTGCAGCGATTTCTGGAACGGGGGGGACAGCTGATTTTCTTTCCTCCGGAATCTCCCGATGAAACGAAATTTGCTGGCCTGCACTGGGGAAAGTGGCAAGAATTGGAAGCAGAATCTCCAGTGGCCTCCTGGGTGGGAGATCAGGATCTGCTGGCCCATACCCGAAGTGGAGTCGCCTTGCCTGTGGGCCAATTGCAGGTGTCCCGGTTCTGCACGATTGAAGGGGAGCCGATTCCGCTGGCCACATTGCAGGGAGATGTTCCCTTGCTCATGCGGGCTGTCACGCTGAAGAGAAATGTTTACTTCTGCTCCACGACGGCGTCTCCGGCAGACTCTTCGCTGGCCCGGGATGGAGTGGTGCTGTATGTCACCATTCAGCGTGCCCTGTCGGCAGGAGCGGCTTCACTGGGAGATGCCCGGCAGTTCGTGGCGGGGCAAGTGCCGGAGCATGCTCTGGAAAATCCACAACGGCTGGCTGGTGCCGAAGATGTCCTGTCTTCGACTTATGCACTGCAATCCGGTGTTTATCAGCAAGGCGAACAACTGCTCGCCGTCAATCGAAGTCTGGTGGAAGATACCACAAAGATCGTCTCAGTAGAAAAAATCAGTGGTCTGTTTGAAGGACTCGATTTTGATCGAGTGGATGAACAACTGGGAGCCGGGAGTCCGTTGCTCTCAGAAGTCTGGCGAATCTTTCTGGGGCTCATGATGCTGGCCCTGCTGGTGGAAGCCTGTTTATGTCTGCCCCGCGTGGCCGCCCAGGCGGATCGCCGATTGCAGCACTCCGCTCAATTCTCCAGTGCACATGGAGCTGCAGTATGAATGCCCATCGTGCACTGGTTTTCATGAGTGATCCGGTCACAGCCAGCATTTCCATCATGGTGGTGATCGCCACAATTTGTATCAGCTATTACAGCTGGCGACGGGGAGGATTCCAGCGAGGGCATGGCCTGCAGGAGTTGTTGCGAATCGGCATCGTGTGCCTGGTGGCGGTACTGTTTAATCAGCCGGAATGGATTGAAGAGTTTCAACCGGAAGAACGCCCCACGGTGGCGGTGCTCTGGGATGACTCCCGCAGCATGGAGACGCAGGATGTCGTCAAAAAACAATCGAGAACACCCCCCTCGGAAGAATCGTCGCCGTCCGGAAAGCAGACCGTGACACGGACTGAATTTATTCAGGACCTGGTTGATCCGGAAACATGGAAGAGCATCTCAGAGCGTCTGCATGTGGTGATCGAGCCGATCAAATCTGCTCCGTCCGAATCCGGAACGGACCTGTACACTCCACTGGCCGAACTGCCGGATCGGATGAAAAGTCTGCTGGCCGTGGTGTTGATGTCGGACGGGGACTGGAACGCGGGTCGACCACCGGTGGAAGCCGCTTCTCAACTCCGCGTGAAAGGGATTCCGGTCTTTGCCATTCCCGCAGGAAGCGCCAACCGGTTGCCGGACGTCGAACTGGTGAATCTCGATCTGCCCACGTTTGGCGTAACGGGCAAAGTGGTTCGCATTCCATTCACGATTGAAAGTTCACTCCCCCGTGAATATCTCACAACCATCACTTTAAAAACATCAGACGGAGCCACCCTGACCAAAGATCTGCGTATTGCTGCCATGGGCCGCACGAGCGATTCCATTGCCTGGAAGCCTGCGGAATCGGGCGACTTCACCGTGACGCTGGAGATTCCTCAGCATGGTGATGAAACCATTGCCGAGAACAATTCCAAGACCGCCCCCATCGCGATCCGGCAGGAAAAACTACGGGTCCTGGTGGTGGAATCGTTGCCGCGCTGGGAATACCGGTACTTGCGCAATGCCTTGTCCCGTGATCCCGGGGTGGAAGTCTCCTGCCTGCTGTTTCATCCAGGCTTGAATAAAACGGGCGGCGGCTCAAAGGACTACATCAAATCCTTCCCCGGCACGATCGATGAACTCAGCCAGTACGACGTGATTTTTCTGGGAGATGTGGGAGTTGAAGCGAACGAGCTGACCGAAGAACAGTGCCGCTTAATGAAAGGGCTTGTCGAACATCAGGCCAGCGGACTCGTGTTCATTCCCGGGCTGCAAGGCCGGCAGGCGAGTCTGCTGGAAACGGAATTGAGTGAACTCTATCCAGTCATGATGGATGAGGGGCAACCGGAAGGCTGGGGATCGCGCACAGCGTCTCCTTTTGAATTGACGGAACGTGGGCGAACCAGCCTGCTCACCAAACTGGCGGAGACACGAGAAGAAAACATTCAAGTCTGGGAAGATCTGCCTGGGTTCCAGTGGCATGCCGCCGTGGTCCGGGCCAAAGCAGGCAGCGAAGTGCTGGCTGTGCATCGTGATGTGGTGAATGAATTCGGACGGTTGCCGCTGCTGGTCACGCGGACCTACGGAGCCGGCAAAGTTCTTTTCATGGGGACGGATGCGGCATGGCGTTGGCGCAAAGGAGTGGAAGACAAGTATCACTACCGTTTCTGGGGGCAGGTGGTCCGCTGGATGGCCTATCAGCGAAATATGGCCAAGGGGGAAACGATGCGGCTGTTTTATACGCCGGATCAACCTCAGCTGCGCCAGACCATGGCCCTGCATGCCCATGTCATGAGCGCGGGGGGAGAGCCGCTGACTCAAGGGGACGTTCTGGCCCGTATCGTGGCCCCTTCCGGAAAAATCGAATCCATTCGTTTGCAGGCCGAAGGAGAAGAATGGGGTGTCTTTCATAGTCATTATGTTCCTGGAGAGCCGGGGCAACATCAGGTGATTCTCAGTTGCAAGCAAACGTCGAAATCGCTGGAGACCAGTTTTTACGTTCAGGGGGAGGTGCTGGAGCAGATCGGGAAACCAGCCCGGCCGGAAGTCCTGGAGGAAATTGTCCGGGTCACACAAGGCCAGACCGTTCGCCCGGACGAATTACCCCAACTTTTGCAGTCGTTAGCCGAACTCCCATTACCGGCCCCCTCCATTCGCCGCCTGCAATTATGGAGCAGTCCGGTTTCGGCAACTTTGCTCATTCTGTTGCTGGCGGCGTTTTGGATCTGGAGAAAGGCGAGTGGACTGATGTAAAATCAGCGATTCCAAGTTCCGTGCGAGTTGACATTTTCAATCCGAGTTGTTTCGCAGCTTCTAGTTTTTCGCAACTTTCAATTGTTCGCAGCTTTCAGTTGTTCTCAGTGAAACATGTCCTGTTTCGTCTGGAGTTCTCATGCCGGCTCCCACACTGCTTGATATTCCCGCTTCCCTGCGACGCCAGTTGCTCGCATTCCGCAAACAGCTTTGGAAGCTGAAGCTCACCGAAGCCGTTGCCGGAACAATTGCCGTTCTACTGGCGGCCTACCTGGTCGCCTATGCGATTGATCGCATGATCGATCCTCCCCGGAGCATCCGCTGGCTGATCTGGGGCATCGCACTTGTTTCTGTCGGACTGATCCCACTCGCCTGGCAGCGCTGGGTCTGGGGGCATCGGCGACTGGAACATCTCGCCCGGTTGCTCAGCCGCAAGCATCCCAGCGTGGGAGATCAGTTACTGGGGATTATCGAACTCTCACAAAACCGGTCCGAACAAGCCCGCTCCCCAGTTCTGGTGCAAGCAGCCATCGAACAAGTTTCCTCTGTGGCCGCCGCGCGGGATTTTAGTGATTCGGTCCCAAACCCCCGGCATCGCCAGCGTCTCTGGACTGCAGGAATTCTGGCAGGTTGTGCTCTCTTGCTGCTGGGCGTCACTACGGCCGCTGCCCAGAATGCCTGGTTGCGATTTCTGGCCCCGTGGAGCAATATGCCGCGTTATACTTTTGCTGCGATCGAGCCTCTGCCCGCTGAAATGGTCGTGCCGCATGGTGAATCGTTTACATTGAGCGTCAAATTACAGCCAACCACTCAGTGGACCCCAGCCCATGGCGAAGTCCAACTCAACGGGCTTTCTCCGGTGCAGGCGACACAGGACTCGGGAACATACCGTTTTGAGCTTCCCGGGCAGATTACAGCAGGGACGCTGCGGGTTCGTGTGGGTGATTCCACCAGCGTGGTGAAAGTGGAACCGATGCTGCGACCGGAGTTGAGTGGCCTGGGAGCAACCATCACCTTGCCGGCCTACCTCGAACGCACCCAGCCTGTCGCCAAGGATATTCGCGGCGGTTCACTGTCCGTGGTGAAAGGGAGTGCCGCGACAGTCACCGCCACCATCTCCCGGGAGATTGCTTCTGCTACGGTCAACGAGCAAATTCGGCTCCCCATCGGAGCACGCTTTTCCAGCGCCCCGCTCAATGTCAAAGATCCGCAGGAACTGGTTCTCAACTGGCAGGATGAATTCGGCCTGTCCGCACAGCAACCGTATTTGCTCTCGGTCCAGGGGAATGAAGATGAAGCTCCCTCACTGGTCTGTGAAAACCTGCCCCGCCAGCAGATTCTACTGGATAGTGATGTCCTCCCGTTTCAAGTCCGGGCGCGCGACGATTATGGCGTCAAGCGTGTTGGAATGGTCTGGCAGGGTCTGGACGACAGTCTTGCCGATCCCGCCCAGGGGGAACGGATGCTGGGAATGGGGGGAAGCGAAATGGAGTTGCTGGAACTCAACGGCACATTCTCCGCCAAGCAACTCGACATCGTTCCTCAACCCATCGGCGTCCGGATTTTCGTCGAAGATTATCTTCCCGGACGTGAACGGGTCTATTCACCGCAATATGTCCTGCATGTCCTGACTCCAGAACAGCACGCCATCTGGGTCACCGCTCAACTCAGCCGCTGGCATCGGGCTTCACTGGAAGTTCGAGATCGGGAATTGCAGTTGTACGAGGTCAATCAGGAACTCCGTAACCTGCCGCCGGAAGAACTCGACAACCTGGAAACCCGCAAGCGGATCGAAGCCCAGTCGTCTGCCGAACGGGCCAATGGCCGCCGTCTCACCGCGCTCGTTTCATCTGGTGAAGAAATACTGAAGCAAGCCATGCGCAATCCGGAAATCGGTGTCGGCCATCTGGAGAAATGGGCGGAAATGATGCAGATCCTGAAGGACATTTCCGGCAACCGGATGCCTTCCGTGGCGGATCTGCTCAAAGACGCCTCCACCGCCCCGGTCGCTTCTCAGAATCAGAAAGCGGCTCCCCATGCCGGGCGGAATCTGGCACAAGCCTCCTCTCCGGGTGATCCCAAGAAAGGAGCCCCCAAGACCATGCCCGCGGTCCCGTCGATCTCCGACGTGGAATCAACGCAGAACACTCCCAAGCCGGATGAACCCAAGCCCCCCACGGAATCCAAACCCAAACAGCCACGTTTGACATTGCCGACCACCAACCTGGCCGGCACCGGTAAAGGAAATTCCAATCCTCCGCCGGCAGAGAAGAATGTGGACGATGCCGTTCGGGAACAGAAAGACCTGCTGGCCGAATTCGAAAAGATTGCGGATGAACTCAACACCGTTCTTGCCAATCTCGAAGGAAGCACGCTTGTCAAACGCTTGAAAGCCTCCGCCAGACGGCAACATCAGGTCGCCACCAAACTCGGCTCCATGGTTCCGGATTCTTTCGGGATTGCCGAACGCAGAAGAACCGGAACAGACAGCAGCTTCAACGATCTCTCCGGAGTTGAAGCCAAGAGCAGTCAGGACGTTTCCAACATCATGGACGATATGTCCGCCTATTTTGACCGCAGTCGTTTTCAGCGATTCAAAGTGGTACTGGATGACATGCGTAAACAGGAAGTCACTTCCAGTCTGCGAAACCTGTCTGACGACTTGAAGAAAGAAAATGGGCTCTCGATTTCGCAGGCGGAATACTGGAGCGAAACACTCGACCGCTGGGCGGAAGATCTGGTGGAAGTCACCAAGAGTGGGGCCTGTCCCGGATGCAAGTCGAAAGGAAGCCTGCCCCCTTCCATCGTTCTGGAAGCCCTGCAGATTCTCGAAGCAGAGGTGAATCTGCGGGAAGAAACGCGCGTGGCCGAGCAGGCCCGGGCGGCAGTCGAGCAGGCCGATCACGTCAAGGAAGCCCAGCGACTCTCGCAAAGCCAGCAAGGTTTGCAAAAACGGATTGATCAGGTCCTGATTCGTATCCGCGAGTTGCCGGACGCCGAAGCCGACTTTGCCAAAGAACTAAAACTGCTGACTCAAGTCTCCA
>Ga0182739_1001974_pt1 | contig 19977 bp, 21 predicted proteins | sample eDN5th30CBELigBY_FD_128873 | JGI IMG/M metagenome (GOLD analysis project Ga0182739, IMG submission 128873) | Enriched backyard soil microbial communities from Emeryville, California, USA - eDNA 5th pass 30_C BE-Lig BY (version 2) (version 2) | ecosystem: Environmental > Terrestrial > Soil >...
CATTAAATTTGAGCCAGGAAAGTTCTCTATCCACATATGGAATAACTTCCGGTCCCATTTCTTCAATTCCTTTAATTTCCATTTTTTCTTTTCCTCCTAGTAGTAATATACTTATTTGGTTATTCCACTATAATAATATATATTTGGAGCAATTATCACATAGTTATGGTTTATTTCCAAAAAATAAAGGATGAAGATTTCTCCTCATCCTTTATAAAATTTTAATAGTCCCGGAAAATTGCCGAATAATTCCAATCCTCACGCAGCCGTTTCACGATGCCGCAAGCATAAATCAAATTATCACCAAAACGCATATCGCATTTCCTTTCATATTCAGCCAACACCTTTACGATATCACTTTCGGAAAGAACCAAAATCTTTCCTACAGCCTTTCTGATATTGTCGGAATTGCATTGAGAAATGATTTGATCAAGAGTCAAAGTTTGAATCATGGTTTACACTCTCCTAGGATAAAATTAGTAAATTCATATACAGATAAATAATATATAATCAATATTGGTTATACTTGCAGTATAAATTTAAAACATCCTATTGTAACAAACTAAATTTGAAAGGAATGAATGTATATGTTTGAAAATGTATCGGAACTATGGATTGGTATTGTTCTCGTCATTGGTGTAATCGTCGTCACTGGTCGGTGGATCATCGCCAAGACAACCGGTAAGGAGCTTGTCTCTGGAGATCTCGATATTCTTGCAAATCTTCGCTCCAAAATCGTCAAAGGTATTTCTACAAATACCTATTTAATCGAATTGGAAAAGACCGAGGGTCGAGAAGCTGTACGGCGAGAGATCGAGGTTCAGATCAATGAATTCATTGAATCGACCACTGCACTCACAACAACGGAAAAGGATCTTTTGATTTCTCTGGATAAGAGTCAATTGATTCTGTATATTGAAACCGAACTTGTTCGTCTAAAAGTCCTCAAAGGCTAAAAAAAGGAATGGGAGAGAAATTCTCCCATTCTTTTCATTTTTTATTTTGCATATCATGCCAAGCTGCGGCCAATAACAAAATTAAGAATATCACTAAATACAAAAAGTGTGAATTGAACACTATCTTCCACGTTCCTTTGGATTTGTCTTCAAATGTAGTTCAATCCATGCTTTAATTAGTGGAGAAGTGAATTCTATATAATTACTCTCATATTCAACTATTTCTGATTTAACTTTAAATTTAGTTTCAAGAGGTTTTAATACTTCGAAGATTTGATCTATATCAATAACGGTTAAGCTATTTAAACTTATAATTTTACGAGACTCAATATCTTCATAATCTCGCTCACCATTTAAATATGCTAATTCTTCTCGATAAATCTCACCCATTGGATCAGATGTTAACTGACAAAGGGATTCGATATAGGGCTTATGCTCCATTATAATACCTCCAAAATATCATAGTAGGTTACAGTATAATAATATATATTTTTATAATCATATAACTATATATTGAGCATTGATACATTTGATCTCGAACGCGCTGCTGCGGCTACTCGCCTCCCTACAATGGACGGCGATCCGGTTGGCTGCATTTGCTGCGGTTCGGATTTGCTCGTGGGCGCCTTTGTGGATATTGTGCGCCGGATTACGCGGATGCGGCGATTACCGCCGCGATATGGGCGCTTTCGCGCCAGACGAATGGATGCGGTGGCCGGTCGGCTTGACGGGCTGCCGCCTTTCGTTTTGTTTTTTTTTGAAAAGTTGAGTAGCATGGGTAAATCCCATGCTACTTTTTATTTTTGTATAGTGCCCTATCATGGAATATTTAAACACGTATATAATAATATTATTCCATAAGAAGGGGAGATTGATGTAAAATGAGGATACCTAAGATAAACGCGTCGTCATATAAATCCAAGGATTTCGACTCAATTGTAGAAACTATTGATGTCGATCTTCTGGAGGAAATTGAATACGTACCGGATATAGATCCTGAAAATACCAAAGAATTCCCTAAAGTAATTAAAATTATTAAATCTATATGCCGTGCATGTCTAGAATATAAGAGTCTTATGTGGTTTCTTAAGGAACATAGAGACTTTTACAAGACTGCAATCTATAGAGGGATTGTAAAAACTCCTGATAAAAAATTCTCTGTAGAGGTTCACCACGTGCCATTTACAATGGAAGATATCGTGGTAATAGTCATTCTGAAACGTATCTCTAATGGAGAGTCTTTGCAATACCTAGACATCTGTGATGAGATCATGGAACTTCATTATCAAGGTCTTATCGGACTAGTTCCTTTGGATAAAACTACTCATGCTTTGATTCATAATGAGAATGCACCGGAGGTATTCTACCCACTCCAGTTTATTGACTTTGGAGATTATCATGAATTCTATAAACAATACAAGAAATACATTCCTGATAATATCAAAGCTGTATACAGTTATCTTCAAGATCTTTCGATGCAGTTCGAGAAACTGGAAGATGCTATTCCTGATTATATGAAACCTAAACAATTGTACTGGAAAGGTTTCATTCGAATTGAAAAGTTCGAATCAATCTTGGATAAACTGAAAAAATAAATATTTCAAACATATAATTGAAATGTGATGGATTGGTTAGTTCATCCTTTTTCTCTTCCCCCAGTTTCGTTACTTTGGTAGATAGGTAAATCCTATCTACCGCCTTTTTTTTGTCGAATTTTGTACAAAGTATATATTATTAATATGGATAGAATAAAAATGAAAGGATAATGATCATGGCTACTAAAGAAGTTATCGAGCAATTGGAAAAGGATCAAACTATATTTAAAAGGAGAGAATACGGAGTATGGAAAAATTTGATGGAAATATGTCACGATTCTTCACATCCGAAGTATAAACTCTTTGGTGGTAAGGGGATTCAAGTCTGTCAATTATGGAGAGAACGGAAGAAGAGTCGAGGATATCTCCATTTTATAGGTGATATGGGATTTGCACCGGATAAACATTTTACTTTAAGAAGATTGAATCCTAAAGAAGATTTCAAACCTTCAAATTGTATTTGGTTTGAAGTTGATGAATTCAAATCTTCATCATCTAATATTGGTATACGTAGAATCACAATTAAAGAAAATGGTTTATTTAAAGACTTTGGTAATAAAAAATAACGGTTTTAACATCCGATTAATCGGGGAGGGAGAAAGAAGAGGGCCGGGACGGACCGAGGTCTTGAAGAGGTGCCCAGAAAGAAAAAAGTTAAAAAAGAATATCAACCCCGAAGGGGAAAGAGAGAAAAAAACCCGTAGGGAGAAAAAGAAATATAGAAAGAGAAAAAAAGAAAAAGATCTTAAAAGAAAGGACAGAGGACCGGACGGAGTCCCTGTTAAATTTCTTGGTGCAAGTATTTAAGACCTGTAGATATATATTATTTATTAGTAACTTGATATTCAGAGACGAATTCTGAATATCAATATCTTATTTCAAGGGAGAAGGATTAACTATGTCGAAGAAGAAATCCAGCAAAAAAGAAAGCAATAAAAAGGAAGTTAAGAAAGAAACCAAAGGAAAAGAAATCAATGTATTGGAATTGGATAAGAAGTTAGCCAATCTTCCACATACTTCAGATGAATATCAAAAAGTCCTTCAAAAGATCCAGAAAGCTGAGAAAGATTATTATGGTGATCAACATATTCTGTGTATAGAGACAGATGCTCTGAGAGAAAAAAGAATTCCAACAGCACTATTTGGTAGTAAAGAAAGCTACGAAGAATTATGCAGAGTATTGAAATTCAATGAATTCAATATGTTTAATGATGTCAGTTCGTATCAACCAAGATACATGGTTGAGTATGATTACAGATACAAACAAGTATTAACATTTGGTTATATCACAAATAAAGATAGAACCGAATTCATCTTACTGAGAAAGAATCAAAGCAATCGTCTTGGTATGATCGGTGGACATACAGATTTCCACATATCTGCTTATGCTGGCAATCCTGAAAAGTTCCTGATCAATAATCTCTATAAGGAATTATTTGAGGAAGTTAAAATATTCAGAACGGTAAATGGTCAAGAGAAGCAAATCACAAATGAAAATGAATTATGGGATACAGTAACTGCAAAGATGGTGGTCAATGATTATAATGATCACTATAAGCTTCGTAATATTGGTTTCATCTATGAGATCTATTTGGATGTACCAAAACTGGATGAGATGTTTAGATTCGAAAGTAATGAACCTCATATTCATACTGTAGAAAAGGTAACGTTAAAAGAAATTAAGGAAGCAACTCGTTATCATAGTATGCTTAAAGCTATCGTCGCTATTCTTACAAATAGCGAACCAGTAGTTAATTGGCTTAATCCTGCATACTACTAATCAGTAAATAAGAGAAGGGAAATTTCCTTCTCTTTTATTTTTCTAAAGGAGGAATAAAATGAAGATTATTAAGAAAATTACTGGTAATTACTTAGAAACAAATGTAGCAGGAGTTAAAGCCCGTGAAATAATTGATAGAGATCTTAGAACTCTTTGTGTAGTATTTATGCGACTGGATACAATTCCAAAAATAAGTGTGCAACGAATATGCACTGATAGTCTACACAGTGTTTCATTACATGAAGTTTATTCTAAATATGATTCCATATTTGATCCGAACAGATCAAAAGCTGGAACTATTACTATCTATGCTGACGCTATATGTAATGACGTTAAAAATAATGAACGTAGATTTGAAGAAGAAGTTATGAAAGCGCTTTGTCATGAATTAGTTCATTACAGGCAAGAAATGAATCAAGATATAAATCTTCATGATCACTCTAAACTTCTATTTAAGGATGGGTTTGATTTCGATGCATATCGAGATAGTCCATATGAAAAAGAAGCTAGAGAAATTGGAGATAAACTTTATAGCATACTTATTACTGATAGTAATAGAATACAATAAGGAGCTGTGAATTAACTATGAGGCATTTTGGAGTATTTAAATGGAGAATCCCGCTGAGAGAATTTGGAGTAAGTTCTTTGGCAGACTTGGAAACACTCGAAAAATGTGGGCTTGAATTAAGTAAGCCATTTAATGTGGTAGTGGTAAGAATTATACTTGCAACATCACAGCATGATGGTGATATTGGGCAAGATGAAAGAGATATATTAAGCGAAACCATTGATGAGCTTTCATCTTACTTTCTTCCAACAAGCGTGTTGAAGAAGATTTTTAACACGATTAGTCGTCATATTAGAGAAAATGATCCTGATGATATAATTATGATGGGTGATAAAATCGAAGCAAATCCTGATTTTGTTAAGGAGGCGGAAAAAGAATTTATGACACGTGTTAATAATTATGTACGTGGATTGATTCACGATCAAGGTTATATTTATGAAGCTGATCCATCAGTCGCTATAAATTATGGCAATTATAAATTCAATCCTATAACTACTGGTAATTTTATGAAATTTACTATGCCTAAACCTTCTGTAGAAGATAAAAGCCATAAATTGAAGAATATCAGAAGTGTTGAGAAAATTGTTAGATATGATGAAACTGACTGGAAAGTTAATTATACAGTAGGTATGGAAGCAGATGAAACTTATGCTCATAAGATTGAAATCTGTGACTATAATGATTTCGAAAATAAAACTGAAATAGTCATTAGAACTGATTCTCATTTCATCAAAGCATTAGATCAGCAGATCAAAGATGCTATTATTGAGCTTAAGAAGAATCTCTGGACTATTGACAGATTTGAGAAGTGGAGTGGGGATTTAAGTGGCTGATACAAATAAACCACTTCCCGGTGGCACTTATGAATACGAAGATGGTGAATCTTATCTTGTTTATGCAATAAGTACACATGCAATCACTGGTGAAATCATGGTAGTGTATGAATCATTGAACGATCCAAGTAATGTGAAACATTGCTCCATTGATCAATTCATGGAATCTGGTAAATTCACCTTAGTTAAACATCCTTCACATATTCCAATGGATTAAACAAACGAAAAAGGAATAGCACTAAAATGTGCTATTCCAATTTTTTTTTTGAATTTATTTAGGATATTTACCTGTAAGTACAGCAGTGAACAAAAGCAGCAATTTCTTATTCCGACTATTCATAAACTCATCTCCCCGTATAATTTACTTTTTAATTAGTTGAATACATATACTAATTAATTAAGTAAATTATAGCGCATAAAAAATAAAGACTGGACGATTGTGTCCAGTCTTTGCATATTATTCTACAGCTACGGTAAATGTTACTGTGTAAGTCTTCTTCGTAGTTCCATCCTGAGCAGTTACTACAACCGTAGCAGTGCCTGTTGGTGAAGAAGCTTGAGTAATTACAGTTGTCGCATTAGCCTGTGCAACAGTTGCTGCTACTGCTGGTGCAACTGCTGTTCCAAAAGGAAGTTCAACGTTATAGTTCAATGTGTTAGCACTGAAACCTGTTACACCTGTACCACCCACAGTCAATGTAGCTAAGTTTGCATTAGTGCTTGGCGCTACAGAGAAATTGATAGTATAGGTTTTCTTCGTCGTCCCATCTTCAGCAGTCACCACAACTGTAGAAGTGCCCGATGTAGAAGAAGGTTGTGTAATTTGCAAAGTTGCACTACCTACTTGAGTCGTGGCTGCAACGACCGGTGTAGTAGTTGTACCGTTAGGGAGTACCACATTGTAGCTCAAGGTGTTAGCATTAAAAGCTGGCACTGATGTACCATTTGCAGTCAATGTAGCAAGGTTTGCATTAGTGCTCTTTGGTACCAAGAAATTTATTGTATAAATTTTCTTTGTAAATCCATCTTCAGCAGTTGCTATAATTTGTGCAGTTCCTGATGCAGATGATGGTTGAATAACTTGAACCGATGCACGAGGATCTTGAGATGTCGCTGCAACGACCGGTATGATTGTTGTACCTGCAGGCAGAACCACATTGTAGTCCAATGTTTTGGCATTGAAGCCGCTCACACCTGTGCCATTGTAAGTCAAAGTTGCTAAGTTTGGATTAACTCCTACAACTACACTGAATTTGATAGTATAGGTTTTCGTGGTTTCATCCTCAGCAGTTACTACGATTTTTGCAGTTCCTCTTGGAGATGATGCTTGAGTAATTTGTACAGTTGCAGCTGAATTATCAGCTACTGCTGTAACAGTTGGTACAGTTGTTGTGCCATTAGGAAGTACCACATTATAAGTGAGAGTATTTACATCAAACCATTCTACAGAAATGCCATTAGACGATAGCGATTTCAAATTCGCATTATCACTCAGCGGCACATATGCCCAATCGGGTGCAATAGGTGCTTTAAACGCAATACGGTCGATCGCACCAACGTCAATAAAGGTGATAGCTCTAGCGTCATTCTCATCAAGATTATCTTCAATACTTGTAGCAATTTTGGCATATAGTTTAACTCCGGTGATGTAATTTCCTTCTCCCATATCTTCGTCAATCCATTTGACGCCGTACCCTTCTCTTTTATACCACTTCATTCTGATAATATCGGAGTTAGTGGTAACGATATATTCAATACTGTCAAAATCGTCTGGACCTGCACCATATTCGGCTAAGAGGTGACGAACCATATTTCTATCCAATGCCATAGATCGATCATTCCTTTCATTTTAGTCAGATTTATCTCATTGTTCCTTTAATAACGAAAACACCTTTATAATGCTATCAAATAATTAAGGACGGTGAAAAATAAATGGATGATGAAAAAAATTATGAAGTTTTTAATGATGGTGAACAGGGTGTAACCATGCCCAGAGAAGAAATCAAAGAAACCATCAGAATGTATAGACAAACGACGTCTTTCTCCCATCTTCTTGGAAATGTAACAAATGTTATAATAAATTACCTTGAAGATATGATGACTGATAAGAATTACTTTAAACAAAAACGTGTTACTACTGAAGTTGCCTTTAAAGATATAAAGGAATTTAGAAAAAACCTTATAGCTGCTGAAAAACCATATCTCATTGTAGATCCTAAGATCATCATGGATCAAGAATCTGATGCTCTGCCTTGGAGTCATTGGGATAAATTTATTCCACATGATCATAATGCGACACCTATGCTATATATGATGAATCATGAATTCTTCTATAATGATACAGATTATAGTTTCGCATTAGGTTATACAATTGCTAGATATAAATTTCAATTTGGTATTACAATCCTTGTAGATACACAAATGAAAAGATTATCTCTTGAAAATGAATTGAAGACTAATTTGAGATTCAAAGCATTATTCCCTATCAAGAGATACACTGAAACTATGATACCTAAGCCTTATATAAAATATATTGCTGATAAATACAATATGGATATAACATCTGAAGATTTCTTAATAGAATTGAATAAAAGAAGTCCATTTACGATATTAAGATTACACAGGCCTGCTACTGGAGAAACGGAATTCTTCATCTTACAAATGACGGATATTCAAATAAATCTACCTGAATATCCTCAGGGTGAGAGAACTATGCAAAATAGGGTTGAAATGAACTCTAGAGTTACATTTGTTATAGAAATTGAAACAAATCTCATGAATAATTTCCTACTCTTGACTCATGATACATTCGAAGCTAGTGAATCTATGTCTAAATACATGACTAGATTGAGCATTAGTTCCAAAGTTCCAACTATAGATAATTTCTTGGGCAGTAAATCTCTATACTATAAGATCGCAGCTCAATTTGATAACTCTAGCGAAGTTGTAGATCTTCGTCAATTTTTGAGTTATGATACACTTCCTCTGATAGATTATATAAATCAAAATGATCTACAGGATGATTATATTCAAATTAGAGTGTATAAATGGACTGAGCAAATTGATCATACAAATCCTGATATACTTCAATTTGACAAGAGAAGTTTTAAATTAACTCTTAATGGTTTAGATCCTGAAGCTGTATATAATATAGCTATTTATTTTGATATGAATTTCTTGGCTAAAATTAAAACTTATCTTACACTCCCGAACACAACTGGTAAGGACTATGAGAAATAAAAGAATTGTAGAAGGGTGTGAAAACCCTTCTACAATTATCTTTTCGAAACAATAGACAAAGCGTTTAAATTCTGTCTTCATTAAGGGGAGGCCAACAAGATGGTGGGTGAACAAGTCAAACTACATCAAAGACGACGCATACGAGTTATTGACGAAGCCAATTTTATTATTAGTACAAAATGTACTACACGAGAAGCTGCTTTAAAATTTAACATGTCAAAAAGTTGTATCTATCGAGATATGACAGAAGTTTTACCAATGGTAAGTGAAAATCTTGCAAGTGAAGTAAGTTCTATACTTCAATACAATAAAGCAGTTAGACATTTGCGTGGAGGTGAAGTCACACGCAATAGATACTGCAAAAAATTGCAAAACAGAAAGGGATGGGCATATGAGCATCGTAAACAATAAGCTCAGACTCATTATGGAAGGATATTCTATTGAAGAAATAAACTCTGGAGATATTGGATTCTCTAGTATTATCGAAGCTCAGGTTGAAGATAATAATTCTATTTTCATTGAGAGTACAATTGCAGATATTAGATTGATGTCTGAAAGTTTTATCATTAATGAATCTGTATATAATAACGTCAAGCATAAGATCAAAAAATTCCTTGATTGGATTAAGAAGAAAGTCAATAGTATTATTGCATGGATTAAAGATAAATTTTTCGAAAAGGCTGAAGATGTTCATAAATTGGCTGATAAAGTTGAAAAGAAAATAGATAGTGGAGAAATTGAGAGAAAGATTGAGGAAATCAAATCTGCTCCTCTACCTACTGAAGAAGAGAAAAAGATTGAACCCGAATCTCCTAAACCTAAAGAAGAGGAACCTAAACAGGAGCCGAAGCAAGAACCAAAACCTGAAAAGAAATCTCCAAGGTCTAAAGCACAAATGATTAGTGATTATAAAAGAGAGCAAGAAGAAAAGATAAAAGCTAAAATTGCTAAAAAGATTCATGATGATAAGGTATTAGATATCATCAAAGCTGCTAAGGAAATTATTGAAGTTGTTAAAGATACTAAACTTGTAGCTAGTAACTTCAATGACCCATCGACTTCATTTCGTGGGCCGAGAAGAGCAGAAGATATCGAAGAATATCTGTGCGAGAAGCTTTCTGATGGAAAGATTCAAAGCGTTGATCAATTGGCTGAATTTATCTCTGGCTCTATTGAAGAAGTTGAACTAAGTGCTGGCCTTGGTAAGAAAATTGTACGTTTGGTTGGCACATTGAAGACTCAAACTACTGGTTTTGTTGATATATACAATATCTATAAAGATAAAGTTGATAAGTGGGGAGATTATGTAATAAAATCTCTCAGTACAACTTCTGAAGAAAATAAACAATCTGCTATAGAGTATCTGGATTATATGTCCAAGATGAATAATACAATTTTGAATTTACTTACTAAAATGATGGGAATAACAAACAAGCTTCTTGCAGATTGTGAAGTTGTTCTCAAGAAACTTGATTCTCTATAGAACAGTTGAATAACCCCAATTAAGATAAATGAAAAGGAGATGTTGAAAGTATGTTAAATCTTAACGACAAACTTAGACTTATCACGGAAGGCTACTCCATTGAAGAAATCAATGCAGAGCCGGGAAGATTTGAAAATATCATTAGCGAGAACGCCGTGAAAGTAACGGATGAATTGGCTATGATATTGGAATCGGCGAATGTTGATCTTGATTTCATTCAAGAATCGGCTGAGGTTCTGAATGAATCCGCATTGTCCACTCTGATGGACAAAGTTAAACGGTTCATTGCATGGATCACAGAAAAAATTAACAATATCATCAAATGGGTCAAAGAAAGGTTCAAGAAGAAAGGCGAACAATCTTCTGAAGTTGTTAAAGTCATTGAAGAAAAAATCAAAACTGGCGAACTAAAGGATAAGATTGAAGCTATCAAGGAACAAAATGAAGAAAAATATGAGGAAGCTGTTGAGAAGCATGAAGAAACAAAACCTGCTCCTAAACAGTCGGAACCTGCTGTTCATAACGAAGAACCAGCGGCTGAACCTGCAAAACGGGCATTGCCTGATATCTCAAAATTGAAGATCACTCTTGCTGAGAAAGTTGTAACAGGCAATGTCGGTGATGTGGTTACAATTGCAAAGAATATTGCAAGCATCGTAAACACGTCGCTGAAAAATATGGAAAATTTCCGTATGGCTTTGATTCGCGGAACTTCCAATGCTCAATTGAACAGTGAAGATAACATTGCTAACCTTCTTGTCAATCTTTCCACTGGTAATAAAGTTAAGCAGAAGAAAGATCTGCGCTATCATATTACTGGCAATGATAAGGAATATCAAGCTTCTGTTGAAATCGTCAGCAAAGTTGCTGTAGAACTCGACAAAATGTTTGCAAATCATAAGGAAGTTTTCGAGATCTATGAAGAGATCAAATCTTCTCTCTCGAAACTGAGAGATGAATCTGAAAGCATTATCCAAAAATATAAAAATAGTGCAGAAGTACGTGAAGAGACTATCACAAGACGCGTTAGTCAAATGATTCAGCTCATCACTACTGCTGTAGCAATCCTGAATGATATCAACAGCATCGGCATTGAAGTTACTACTCAATGCAGTAAAGCTCTTGATCAAGTAGCATCTCTGTAAAAAAAGAAAATACGGATGGGAGTAAATTCCCATCCGTATTCTTTATCTGTAACCAAGACTGAAATCGAATGCCACACCAACGAATGCTGCATTCGAAATTGCTGAACTTTCTATATACATAATTTCCTTATACCCATTAATCGCAAAGATTGATTTAATATCAAGCTCTGGATAAATGGTTTTAAATGATGTAGGATATAATGTATCGTCCTGATCTATAACATAATCTCTTAATTTATCATAGAAATTAGAAACGGTGTCACTATTATCATTATAAATTACATATTGATCATCAGATGCATCGGAGTTATCAACACGCATAATTACACCCTTTAACGTTTCAAGATATCCATAGATTTCACTAGCAACGATATCATGATCACTAGTATCAAGAGTTCTAATACCTAGTTTAAGAGTTTCAGGATTAAACATATTTACATCAGTTTCTTCAGTAAAGATTTTCTCCAGTAATTCATTATCCGTCTCATCAATATTTTTACCAAGAATTCTCCCTCTAATTACATCTTTCCCCTTCATAAGAAGAATTGCTATTTCTTCAATGTCCTCATTAGCAACATTGTCGAAATTAACGAAGATGCAAATCTTAAGATTTCTACTAGATTCAATCATTGTTATCTTCCTCCTTATTTCCATGGAATGCAAAATCCATGTAATTATTTTTGAATAAGAGTAAATCTTTAAGATGAGACATTTCTTCATTAGTTGAAGAATATCTATTAATGTCATGAATAGTAGCTGACATAAACATGTCGGCCAAGGTTGACATAGGTAGAATATTCATCACATTAGAAATACTTTGTCTGTAAGATCTAGCTGTATTTTGAGTGAATTTGTTGATATTAGTTATAGAGGTTTTAAATTCGACAGATACATTATTATTTGTATATCTATCATTTTTAGAGATACAATTCAGATATTGAATTATATTATCTTGAGACATATCTGTAGTGCTCAATTCGGTAAAATCATAGAATCTGTCTTTATAGAAATTATAATCATTATTGAAAGTAATGATTCCTTTAAGAGTTTGAATCTCAATTAATCTATTTATAGGAATCAAATATCTAGCATTAATTCTAAATAGTTTATTGAGATCAACTCTATCAAGATCTGAAGATTTATTTAAGATAGTCATATAGGCTTCATTTATATTATACATATCACCAAGTACATCAAGATATCTGTGAGAATATTCCACCGATTTTAAAGAATGTTTATTTTGATCTTTAAAGAATTTAGTGGTAGATACATAATCAAATATATTAGGAATCATAAATTTAAGTATAAGCTTTTCAGCAAGCAGTTCAGAGAAATCAGTTTTAACAGGGCATTTATATATTATATAGGATAATGTGTAAAGTCCCATGCTGATATAATAATTATCCGGAGTTTCTACTATATTAAATCTTGATAAATCATAATTAAACAGTGAAGATATTTGAATTTCATCTTTCTCTATGGAAATAATAATATTGATAGCTTCAAAGTATGAAGGTGTATTCAAATAAATTTCACTGGTTCTTTCATATTTACGACAAAGTGTTTGAGTCAGATGATTTACAATGAGATGAAAATCTTCTGGAATATATATTATTTTCATGATAAACTAACGCCTCCAAGTTATTATTTTTAATAAATCGTTGGATTAAGTTTTATAAAAAATATAATATTGGAGCGCGGTAAAGGAGTGAAAGAAATATATATTATTATAGTGGAATAACCAAATAAATTTCATTTGAAGGGATGATAACGATGAAAGAAAAAGAAATTCAAGAACAAGCAGCAAAGCAGGTAAAGATCAACGAGTCCACTCGCAAATCTACTTTGGAGGTTTATGCGAAACTCATCATTCTCGTCAGATCGGCCTGGGATATCGAAGCCGGTATCGAAGTAGGTTCCAAAATGGTTTCCGACCTCCTGTTTAACTATCCTAGAAAGGAAGGTAAGGAAGCTGTTAATATGATTTTGGCTGATGATATGGACGCTTTCAAAGATGAAAAGAAAATGTTCCGTATCTACGTCCAGAAGATTCTCAAAGACGGTAAAGACGATGCTAAAGAAAGAATCAAAGACAATGACAAGGTAGTTAAAAACCTTGTCAAAGGTATGGAAGCGATGGAGGCAGAATATCAGAAACCTGCAACTCCTCATCCGTTCGGGACCGGCATGAAACGGGTTGAAAATGAAATTCGCCACCGTCCACGGGCCTTGTTTGAAGATTTGAAATTCCGCATTGCTCGCACTGTCGGTATTTACTAATATTAGTTTTAACACTGCATAGCATATGGGTGGGATGTAATTCCCACCCTTTTGATTTATCACTCTAAAATTAAAGGGGAAATTTAAAATGACTTATTTCTTTAATCATGAACACGCTCGTGACGACTACGCTCAATATGATGGCGATGTTTTACATGGAGTTAAACTTGATATTGAACGTGATATGATCGGCAAAGTCATTGTTATGGAAGCCGGTGATAAAGGCCCGGTATTCCGTAAAAGGGGAATGCGGGTTATGTTCGTAAACCATACATCGAAAATTGTTCCGGGTTTCGTGCTGGTTGAAGATGTCGTTCTTAAAGAACGTTTTGGCTTCATCATCGGCAGAAACATCCAGCCTAAAGAAACTCTTGGAGAAGACGACTTCTTCTCTCTGATTTCCGAAGGCTATGTCCGGTTTAATACTCATAGATATAACACTGACAAGAAAGCTATTGTGATGGAGTCTGACACGTTCTTCGCGCCAGATGAAATCACAGATAATGATAATAAGATTTACACTTTATATTATTCTGTCAGTACGTTTATCACTGACGAAAATTTCGATATCTTTAAAAGGAAATATTTTGTCGGCAGTAGAATATTTGAGCGTTCCGAAATGACTTATACCGAAAGTATATTCGCCAATGTTCATTTCGGTCGCCCTGACGCTGAAATCGAAAATTATTTCAAAGATGATCATCGGTTTAATCTTACTTATATAAATATCAATTCTTTGAAAGGTAAAGATCCGAATGAAATTCAACAACTGCTTATCGAAAATGCTAACAAGAATATCGACAAACTCAATTCGATGAGCGACGTTGTTAGAAAGGTTGCGAAAAATATTCCAAGATCTGCATATGGTAGTATTGGTAAAATCGCATCTGCAATCAATATCTATATTATTGCAAATAATTCAAATCAATAAAAGAATGGAGAGAGGGATTAATTTCCCTCTCTCCTTCTTATTTTTTTTACAGTTTTTCACCGTATACTTCTTCATAGAGTGACTTACAATTTTTCTTCATTCCTATGAGTATCGAATTTATCAATCCTGTTTTCACGGCTGAGAATGTCATACGGGCGCCAAGGCTGATAACCCCGAGATAGGCGTCGATTTTGTCTTCAGGGTCGGAAAGAAGATATGGTTCTTGGCCTTCTTCCCAGATATCGCAAGCAATTGCTTTACAAGCAATAAATGCTGCGAGTTTATCTCCAATGGAAAACGTATCTTTGTATTTGATATAAACTTCAATCAGGATTCCACCCTTTTCAACCTTAACTCCTTTAACTTTACCACTGATTCCCGGATCAATGTAATAAACCTCGGTCAACGGAACGTCAACATCATTAACGTTTACATGGGAAGAAATTTCTTTCATTCTATTCTTATTTTGATTCTCGTAATAAGTGATAAGATCTTGGATAGATTTATTGTACTCTTCTTTTGGCTGAGTGTAATAAATCTTGATATCCTCAATATTACCATTATATTTAGAAGTGATTGTATTTCTTGCAGCTTCTTCAACGTTAAAGTTTTGATCCTCTTCAGCAAGATTCAATATATTATTAATCAATTCATCATCATGAGACGTGTCAAATATCATCAGTGGCTCATTGACTTCTACTTTATCGCCCTTTTTAACCATCTTAGAGATGTTAGCATTAGGACCGAGTACGATATCTCTTTTGATTACGATATGCGAACCCATCTTATCAGAAAGTTTTGTAGAAATCCTAGTAGAATCCTCGAACGTTTTGGATGAATACACCAAAGCAGTCCGTGCAAGAGGACCATGCATAAATACCGAATCTCCAGTTCTTTTATCCACATCAAAGAATTCCGGATTATGGGCAATGATCTTACCGGCTTTAAACACTTCTCCTTCTTTTACAAGAGGATCAAGTTTATTGGATACGAAGAATCCAGCACCGGAGTTCTTACCAATTTCAGGCTGTAAGCTGATAACATCTTTAGTATTATCACTATACCCGAGAACCAGGAGATTATTCTTATTATCAATCTTCAGAACTTTACCATCTTTCTTAGCTTTGAATACGAATGTATCTCCGATAAGATGTGGCAAAGCTTTTTCAAATCCAGTATATACAAGATTTCGATCAGAACCTACACAAGCAAGAGTATGTCTCGATTGAGCCGAAGACATCGCAACCCGTTCAGGTTCATCCGAAGTAACCGAGAAAGGAAGTGCAGCTTCAGCACCACTAACCAAATTAGGTGTAGTAAGCTTATTAAGATCTTCTTTTTTGTCGGTCACATCAATATATCCACGGGAAGATACAATCTTAGCATCCACTGTAAGAGTACGAGCGATACCAATTGCTCCCGAGATTGGAGAAGCTTGAGAAATAACACCAGCCATTGATGGATGGAAAGACCGTTTTGAAAGGTTAAACGACCTATCTTCATTCATACCAGCCGGACCTTTGAACGTTGTACTTCTCATCAAATCAATAGTATAAAGAGGATTAAGGTCACTATAATCTTTTGTAACTTGGTTGGTAAGAATCTCGATAAGAACAGCATCTGGCTTAGCCGAGAACTTTTTAACCATAGATTTATCTGCAGATAAACGATAGTCTTCATAAGCTTTGGAGATAACTTTATATAAGAATGCTGTAACCATTTCGTTAGAACGAACACGGTGCATTCTCATCTCACCCTCATCGGTGTAAGAGTTATCTTCAAGAAGACTATTAGCATACAGAAATACATCGATAAAGTTTGTAGGAAGATTGAAATCTCGAAGGATTTCTTCTGTAATAGGGTCAATAAACAACTGCTGGAAGTTTTCGAATGCATATCCGATATTGCTACGACCGAATAGAGTATCGAAAATTTCATGATACACATCTTTAGCAAGGAATTGCTGGATTCCATACATCTTAGTAGGTACTTCCATGAATCCATTCATCAAGAGTGTATTTCTCAATGGATACACGTCATAGATAAGCCAGGCATCAGAAAATTCAATGACTTCCTGAGATCCCTTTTTATAATCCGGTGTATACTGAGATTTTTCTTTAGATATAATCGTATAGTTAATATTAGCACGTTTCATAAGATTGATTAATCCCTCAAGATAAGAAAGCAATAGAACTACAGGAACTCTCCGATTCATTATGAGAGATCTGGAATACATATACTTTCTACCTTTAGGAATAGATTTGAAAAGATTTTTAAAGGATTCATCGTATTTAGAGACTTCATTTGCAAGGAAGTCAATGAGATCCTGATTTTCTTTATAATCTACAGTATTGTCATGAGTAGCAAACCAAACAACTTCTTTATTATTTCTGATAGCAAGAGGTATGGAATCAGAAGTCCTACTAGGAACTTCCATACCCAACTCTTCCATTTTCTTTCTAATATCGTTTTGAGAGAAATACACCACCATATCAGGGAAAATAATCTTTCTATATTTAGAAGCAAGTTCATCATATTCGATCGTGGTTATATACACCTTATTACCTTTGGCAGAACCAAGCTCGAATTTTACTTTACTATTGGAGAGCATAGCAGATTTCTTATAGAACTCGATAACTTTAGGAGAGATATTCTGCCCAAATCGAGTAATAAAGGATTTCTTATAGTTTGTAGCAATTTGTACTGTATTAGGTCCGGTTTTAGTGATAGGAAGAGGAATGATCTGGTTGATCATGATCTTCTTATTACCACCAATTTTCATGAACCTACTATTTGTAAATTTAGGAAGAAGAATTTTGAAGTTATGTCGTTTACCTTTCTCATCTTCGAAAGTGAACGAATATTCTTCAACTTTATTAAGAGGATCACTTGCATCTCTAGTCTTGACGTCGATCATATACAATGGTCTATCTTTGTATTGAAGATTAGTCATCATATTGACAATATCTTTGACATAGTGATTCTTCAGATATGCTTCATCAAAGTTAGGGAAAGTCATTTTTCTAAGAGCTGGATTGATGGTATCGATAGGTAATTCAATCGGATCAATCTTATTAGAAGCTGCTCTTGCTTGAATTTCCTCAATAGTCATATTGTCAACCTTAAGCAGTTTCATATCATTAATGATTTTCAATTCTCTAGCAAGTCTAGGTTTAGATTTAGGGAGTGTCACATTCAATTCGGTATTGGCTTTTTCAAGCTCAAGTTCCAAGAATGTAACTGGTGCATCAGGTATTTTAGGATCTTTATCCTGCATACTGATTCCCATTTTATTTGCAGAAGAATTTATAAGAGTATCAAGACTTTCAGCATCAAGCTCGTCATCAGTAGTATGATTTGTGATTTTATCTTGAATAGTGGTACGATTTCGAGCTTCATTAATATCATCAGCTTCTTCTTCAGAGATTACAGCGTCGATGCCTTTTCTTGTGTGATGGAGTTTATTCCATATTTTTCTGAATTCTTTATGTGTATCAGCATTGAAAGTTTCAGGTGTAAGTAAGAAAATTTGTCCTTCATAACTAAAATAGAATTTCCATCCACTGAAATTAGATACAAAGTAATTGAAATCTTCTTTAAGTTTATGGAAGAATATGGAGATAAAGTTTCCAGTTTCTCTAAGATTAAAAATACTCGGATCTTTAATATCCTTAATCCAATTATCTATAGGAATCATAATGCATTTATTAGTGTAAGTAGTTTGATCAACCTTTTCAGCTACAAGAGTTTTAAAGAGTCTGAAATATTCATTAACTCTTATCATACCTACATGATGATCTTTGAGCTTGAAAAATTCATCATTAAGGTAACTCATATCATGAATGTAGTTTCTCGATTTAAGAATATTAGAGTTTACTGCTAAAGTAATCTCGGGATAAATAGGTTGAAGCTTTTCTTGGAACATTTTCCGAAGATCAGTGTCTTGAATACGATAACGAATTACAGTATTATAAATCTTATAAGCAAAAAGTTTTTCATGGAAGTAGTATTTCAGAAATTTGACATTCCACATTGGGTCTTTGAAGAATTTTAATGTAGCAACATCATTCTTTACGATAGGGATAAATACTGTACCTCTATCTGGATGCTTAACATTTAATGGCAATCTAAACTTAGATTCGTTTCTATAGAGTGTGTTAGGTTTTAGAAATTTAACATCTATCAAGTTTATCAAATCCTTTCTTTATTGTGTAAGATTATTTTGGTGTTTTCACTATTTATTTTAGCCAGAAACAGGCTACAAATATATATTATTAAATTAGTATGAAAACCTCATATTAATAAAATGAAGAAAGAAGGTTGACAAATGGCTGTTGCAGTTACTGATGTTAACAAGAGCACTATTATGAACATGCTGCATGTTGATGTGTTCGGCTTTACTGCAGATGATATTGAAGCAAAAGCAAAAGAAGTTCATAGTCTTGTGGTCAATGGCGACGATGCACCGAAACTGAAAATGGTTGCTGGTTACGGTAGGACTGATTCTGGTAATATTGCGGTATTCTATAATGGATTCTTCCACCAGAAGCCTCCCGAGAAACCAGCAAAAGGCAAGAAAAAATAAAATAGCCTCCAGAGTAATTAAAAATCATACGTCTAACCTAGAATTAAATCCACCAATTTTAATAAACAAGGAGAGATATCACGATGAAAATCCGTGTAGTAAGTGTCAATGACACAATCCAACGTCTGATCGAGAAAAATCCTTCGCCGCGTAAGGTCTACAATAAGGCCGAGCTGACACAAATCGTCGAAGCTGTGTTGAGCGACAAAGAATACGTTGCTCAGAACACGAAAATCAAGAAGGGCGAATTCATCACCGAAGATCGCTACCTGGCGAAAGAATTCAAGAAAGCTCTGGCTGACATCCTCAAGCAATTGGGGCTTAACAGCAGCGAAGCGCTGGCCGCAGTTGAGGAATATCGCGTTCCGAAACATCTGGCAGCAACGATCATCGATGCGGTTCATCACGCCGATCATCTTTACATGGACAAAGTCGGCAAAGCTGTGAAATTCCACGGCCCCGGCGATGTGGATCAAACATTTTTCATGCGCGACTTTGACGAGCGTACTCGTCGCAGCCATGTTCCGAATCAAAAGGACGCCGCTGGCAACCCGGTTGTGAAGGACGTTAAGTTCAAGAAG
>Ga0182739_1001975_pt1 | contig 19963 bp, 19 predicted proteins | sample eDN5th30CBELigBY_FD_128873 | JGI IMG/M metagenome (GOLD analysis project Ga0182739, IMG submission 128873) | Enriched backyard soil microbial communities from Emeryville, California, USA - eDNA 5th pass 30_C BE-Lig BY (version 2) (version 2) | ecosystem: Environmental > Terrestrial > Soil >...
GACGATTTTTTTGTTTTGTAAATAATACCCCAAATCGTTGTCTGTTTCTTCATTGCTTGCTGCTTCTTCAGCAGCTTCGCTTTGTTCGCTCATTTCAGAAACGACCCAGCTGGCCACATAACCAATTTGTCCGCCTGTTAATTGAATTTCATACCAATCATTTTCAAAGCTAATGACTTCGAATGTATCTCCTTCATTGGCACGCTCAAGTATAGTAGATTGGGTATTTGGATTTTTTCTAATATTTGTTCCATTATGTAAAATGGTTAATGTTGAGTTTTCTAGCTTTTGTGCATTTTCTTTTGGGTGTTCTTCTGTCTTGTCTGCTGTTAGTTGAATATAATCCCCTGATACCCATCCTTTTTGTTCACCATATTGAATTTCAACCCAACCATTACGTTCAGAAATAATGTCAACCACTGTACCTTGATCAAGTCCTCCGACAATGTCTGAATCTAATGAGGGGGCAGTGCGGAAGTTTAAGGAGTCTACACGAATGTGCCCTGTCTTAGATGAGTTTCTTTCCTGCTTTTCCTGTCCTTCTGAAGCAGTTTCAGATGAACCTTCCCCTTCATTCTGTTTGACAAGGTAATTTGCGACCCAGCCTTTCTTATCATTCTTCAGCTGAATTTGCGTCCATTCTCCGTCTTCCTGCAAAACGGAATAGACTTCTCCTTTGTTCAACTTGGTCATAACTTCATAATCCCGACCTGGACCACTTCTGACATTCAAATCATCAGTTGAGATTGTGATGGTAGTTCCTGCTGCTTCTGTTACTGAATTTGTCTCAAGCCAGGTAAGACAGAGAGCGATGCAGATGAGAAAAATTAATTTCTTTTTAAGCAAATCCAGTTCCCTCCCTTGTTCTGTTTTTGAATCATTTTTTGCTTAAATTTCTAGTTCACTGCTATGAACAAATTGGATTTTTCCTGCATGAAAAATTACTTCTCCTTGAGCAGATAATATCCCTTCTCTTGTATCGGATTATTTTAGCGATTATTTAGTTTTTTCCTTATGAAATAGTTTCTTTTTATGAAATTATTAATGCTAATTTGGGAAAGCTAACAAAGTAAACAAAAAGAATGGATAAAAAAGAGACTTTGTAAAGGTGGATGACAATGCGGCACGGAGATAAAGGAATGTCAGCTCTTTCTGGACACAACCAATTAACTGGTGTAGATTTTCATGACCTGACTCAAAAAGAACAGAATGCTCAAACCATTGAATTCGCATCTGAATTTGGGCTATCTCCTCAGGATGTCAAAAAGTTAAAAAAGCAAATGGAAAGAAATTAACTACAACTATTGACAATTTTCGAGAAGCTTCGTAATATTATGTAGATAATGTGAATATTGCCGTAGAAGAAGAAAAGTAATTTAGACCCACTTGGTTAGAGAGGAAACACCACAGGCTGAAAGTGTTTCTGCAAGCTGACTAAATGAAGAACACTTCTGAGGCTTCACGCTGAACGAGAAGAAAGTATTTCTTTAGTAGGGGATGAACGTATACAGGCGTTAACGAAAAAAGTGGAAGTAATGCATACATATTGCTTCAATTTAGGGTGGTACCACGGGAATTAATGCTCTCGTCCCTTGTATAAATCATACAAGGAGACGGGAGCTTTTTTATTATTTTTGTCATATAGCCTATTAAGATTTTAGTAGCATAGATAGGTTTACTATTTTTTCTTTCAGGGAGGTTTAGTGCTATGTCTATCCAGATACCTAGAGGAACTCAGGATATACTGCCGGGTGAAGTAGAAAAGTGGCAGTATATCGAAAAAAAAGCGCGTGAGCTTTGTGAAAGGTTTCAATACAGAGAAATCAGAACTCCAATTTTTGAACACACTGAACTGTTTACAAGGGGTGTCGGTGAAACAACAGATGTGGTTCAGAAGGAAATGTATACGTTTGATGATCGCGGCGGACGCAGTTTGACACTACGACCAGAAGGTACGGCTTCTACTGTTCGTTCCTTCGTAGAACATAAAATGTATGGCGATCCTAATCAGCCTGTTAAATTATTTTATATGGGACCGATGTTCCGCTATGAAAGACCGCAGGCTGGTCGTTTCCGCCAATTTGTACAATTCGGTGTCGAAGCTCTCGGCAGTCAGGATCCGGCTATTGATGCAGAGGTAATTGCGCTGGCCATGTCCATCTATAACAGTCTGGGCTTAAGTAAATTAAAGCTGATTATTAACAGTCTTGGTGATAAGGAAAGCCGTCTGGCACATCGCAGTGCGCTGATTCAGCATTTCCAACCGCGAATCGGTGAGTTTTGCCAGGATTGTCAAAATCGTCTTGAAAAAAATCCAATGCGGATTCTTGATTGTAAACAGGACCGTGATCATGAGCTCATGAAATCAGCTCCATCAATCATTGAATATCTAAATGAAGATTCAAGAGAATACTTTGAGAAAGTACAACAGTATTTAACATCTTTGGATATTCCATTTACGGTTGATCCTAATCTAGTTAGGGGTCTTGATTATTATAATCATACGGCATTTGAAATCATGAGTGATGCAGAAGGCTTTGGTGCTATTACAACCCTATGCGGCGGTGGACGATATAATGGCTTGACCGAAGAAATCGGGGGTCCAGAAACACCCGGAATTGGTTTTGCCTTTAGCATCGAACGCTTCATTGCTGCATTAAAGGCTGAAGCTGTCGAGCTTCCAGTAAATAAAGGGATTGATTGCTATCTCGTTTCTTTAGGTGAAGAAGCAAAGGATTATACCGTAGGACTTTTGCAAAAACTTCGCTTGGCAGGCATCTCAGCTGAGAGAGATTATTTAAACCGGAAAATTAAAGCGCAAATGAAAGCTGCTGACCGCTTAAATGCTAAGTTTGTGGCCATTCTAGGAGAAGATGAGTTAAAGGAAAAGCGGATTCTTGTGAAAAGAATGGAAACAGGCGACCAGTGGGAAATGGATTTAGAAAACTTTGTTGATACATTTCATGAATTACAGCAATAGGGAGGAAAAGGGATTATGTTTGGAAGAACTTATTTTTGCGGCGAAGTGCCGGAAAGTGCAATTGGAGAAAAGGTAAATTTAAAAGGCTGGGTGCAAAGACGCCGTGATTTAGGCGGATTAATCTTTATTCATTTACGTGACCGTACTGGAATTATTCAGGTTGTTTTTAATCCTGAGGTTTCACAGGAGGCATTAGAGGTAGCAGAGAAAGTCCGCAGTGAATATGTTGTGGATGTGGTTGGTACTGTTATTGCAAGGGATGAATCTACTTTTAATCCGAATTTAAGTACCGGTAAGATTGAAGTACAGGTTGAACAAATGACCATTATTAATGAATCAAAAACACCTCCATTTATGATTGAAGATGATGCAGAGGTGTCAGAGGATGTTCGTTTAAAATACCGTTATTTAGATTTAAGAAGACCGGTTATGTTTAATACATTAAAAATGCGTCACCAAGTAACAAAGGTTATGCGTGATTTTCTTGACAGCGAAGGGTTTCTTGATATTGAGACACCAATTTTAACAAAGAGTACACCAGAGGGTGCGAGAGATTATCTTGTACCAAGCCGTGTGCATCCAGGTGAGTTTTATGCACTGCCACAGTCACCGCAGCTTTTCAAGCAAATGCTAATGGTCAGTGGTGTTGAACGCTATTACCAAATTGCTCGCTGCTTCCGTGATGAGGATTTACGTGCAGACCGTCAGCCAGAATTTACACAATTGGATATTGAAACAAGCTTCATGAGTGCTGAGGATATTCAAGGCATGATTGAAAACATGATTCAAAGAATTATGAAAGAGGTTAAAGGAATCGACATCACTGTTCCATTCCCACGTATTCCATACGACGAAGCAATGGGCAGCTATGGTTCAGATAAACCTGATACAAGATTTGAGCTTAAGCTTACAGACCTGTCTGAGGTTTTCCAAAGCTCTAACTTTAAAGTGTTTGCTGGTGCTGTTTCAACTGGTGGACAGGTTAAAGCAATCAATGTTAAAAATGGTGCTGTCAATTATTCAAGAAAGGATATTGATGCACTTACTGAATTTGCTGCACGCTATGGAGCAAAAGGACTTGCATGGCTAAAAGCAGAAGACGATGGTTTAAAAGGACCGATTGTTAAGTTCTTTAGTGAAGAAGAGCTAGCGGCTGTAAACCGTATCCTGGCAGTTGAAAAGGATGATTTAATCCTATTTGTTGCAGATAAGAAAAAAATAGTTGCTGATGCTCTTGGCGCGTTAAGAGTGAAAATTGCAAAGGATCTTAATTTAATTGACGAAAGTAAGTTTAACTTCCTTTGGGTAACTGATTGGCCATTGCTTGAGTATGATGAGGATAATGGTCGTTATTCAGCAGCACACCATCCGTTTACAATGCCTGTTAGAGAAGATATTGAACTGCTTGACAGCGAACCAGGCAAGGTTCGTGCCCAAGCGTATGATATCGTGTTAAACGGATACGAGCTTGGCGGTGGTTCACTACGGATTTTTGAAAGAGATGTTCAGAATAAAATGTTCAAGGCTTTAGGCTTTACAGAAGAAGAAGCAAATGAACAATTTGGATTTTTATTAGATGCATTTGATTATGGAACACCACCACATGGCGGTATTGCGTTAGGGCTTGATCGTTTTGTGATGCTGTTAACGGGTAGAACTAATTTACGCGATACCATTGCATTCCCTAAAACTGCCAGCGCAAGTGATTTGTTAACCGATGCACCTGGGGAAGTAAGTCCAGCGCAATTGCTTGAGTTAAATCTTGCCTCAACTGTTATCAAGTAATAAATGTGACAAAAACAGTCATTTTACATTTCTTGAATGCTTGTTTGCATTATGCTATCATAAAAATATGAAAAGAGTCCTGATGTGTACGTAGTATATCCAATCGTTTGACCGAACATTTTACCTTTGGGAGTCCGGAGTTTCCAATTAGCGTACAGGCCTGACCTAAGAACTTACATTCGTAAAGTTCTTACTCAGGATTTACAATAATTGGAATAGTGCACCCACCTGCTAAGTGCGGGTTCAAACAAAGGCTTAAAGCGACGGCATAATTGGGACTCTTCCCATACATATGAGTTAAAACCATGTCGATATGGCGTGGTTTTTTTATGCCATTTATTACAAAAAATCCTTAATTATTCATACCTGTATACTTGTTTTAAAATTATAGTATGTTATAGTTCTAAACAGGAAATCTAAAGGTAATTGAAGATGCAAATGGAGTTGGTTTTAATGTTACATCAATTTTCTCGTAATGAACTTGCAATAGGTAAAGAAGGGCTAGAAAGGCTAAAAAATAGTACCGTGGCTGTTCTTGGAATTGGCGGTGTCGGTTCATTTTCTGCAGAGGCACTTGCCCGTTCAGGAGTAGGCAAGCTTATTCTTATTGATAAAGATGTTGTTGATATTACAAATGTAAATCGTCAGGTAATCGCTTTGCTTTCTACCGTTGGAAGGCCTAAAGCCGAATTAATGAAAGAAAGGATTGCCGATATTAATCCTGATTGCGAAGTAATTGATCTGAAAATGTTTTATACTGAAGAAACATATGAAGAGATTTTTGCCCATAATCTAGATTTTGTTGTCGATGCTTCTGATACGATATCGTATAAAATCCATTTAATGAAAGAATGTCTAAATCGACAAATCCCTATTATTTCAAGCATGGGAGCAGCAAATAAAATGGATCCTACCCGTTTTCAGATTGCGGACATTTCGAAAACACATACAGATCCGATTGCAAAGGTCATCCGAACAAGATTAAGAAAAGAAGGAATTAGAAAAGGAATTCCAGTTGTTTTCTCTGATGAAAGTCCAATTGTGATCAGGGAAGATGTTCGAAAAGTGGTTGGAAAAGACGATGCAGAGATCCGTAAGGCCAAAATGCCGCCGTCTTCAAATGCATTTGTTCCGTCTGTTGCAGGTCTTATCATGGCCAGTTACGTTGTGAGAGAACTTCTTAGCGACATCAAAATCAGTACGGTAAAAGACGCTTAAGCTTTGTAGCGTCTTTTTTCAATGCCATATATCGCAAGCCAGCCAAAGCTCGTTTTTAGGTGGAACTGTCCATCTGAAAAGTACAAATAGGGCGAATTAGTGCATTGCAGGTGCCTGACACCATACGATACACTATAATGAAAGCATATATGTAATGGGGGTTTTGGGATTGAACGGTGAACCGCTTGCTTTTCGGATGCGTCCGACAATCATCGAGGAAGTAATCGGACAAAAAGAGATTATCGGAAAAAATACAAGTTTATATAAAATGGTAAAGAACGGCTATGTGCCTTCTATGCTTTTATACGGGGAGCCTGGTATTGGAAAAACCTCCCTTGCCTTCGCGATTGCAGGAACGACTAAGCTCCCGTTTGTCGCTTTAAACGCTACAACCTCTGGTAAAAAGGATGTTGAAGAGGTTGTACAGGAAGCTCGTTTAACAGGAAAACTTATTCTGTTTTTAGATGAAATTCATCGTTTTAATAAAGCACAGCAGGATTATCTACTTCCGCATGTAGAGAATGGCACCATTGTGCTAATTGGAGCAACAACAGAAAATCCCTTTCATGACGTGAATCCAGCCATCCGCAGTCGTTGCGGACAAATTCTGCAATTAACAAGACTTGCTAAGGAAGATATTAAAGAGCTCATTATTCGGGCATTAAAGGATGAAGAAAGAGGCTTTGGCAAACTCTCGATAGACATTACCGAAGAGCAAATTGATGCGATAGCTGAAGGTGCTGCAGGGGATGCCAGGAAATCACTTACGATGCTGGAATCAATCGTTTACTCTTCTGATATTGTTGAGGATACATATAGAGTTCAAAATGATACAATCGATAGGATGATCAAAAAAGCGGGTGTGTACGGAGATAAAAAAGGATCTCATTATTACAATCTCTTATCCAGTTTACAAAAAAGCATCCGTGGCAGTGATGTGAATGCTGCTTTATACTACCTAGCTCATTTATTGGAAACGGGTGATTTAGTATCCGTTAATCGTAGATTGCTGGTTATTGCCTATGAAGATATAGGACTTGCTAATCCAGATGTTGGAGGCCGTGTTCTTGCAGCAGTAACCTCCTCGGAACGACTTGGACTTCCAGAGGCAAGAATACCACTTGCCGCGGCAGTTGTTGAAATGTGCTTATCTTCAAAATCGAATTCTGCCTATAAAGCGCTGGATGCAGCGATAGACGGGATCAGAACAGGAAAAGTAGGGGAGATTCCAAAACATTTACGGGACGCCCATTATTCTGGTGCAAAGGTTCTCGGCCATGTCGGTTATCGGTATCCTCATGATTATCCAATTGGAACCTTTGGCGGCTGGGTGAATCAGGAGTATTTACCTGCTAATTTAAAGGGCACTAAATATTACCAGCCAGTTGAAGCAGGTGAAGAAAAACGGTTAGCTGCGATATATGAAAGACTGGAACAGTTTAAAAAGGGAAAATAGCTGTATTAAAACGCTTCGTCCGGTCAAAAGTCGGAAGCCTGCAAGGGTATAGGATAGTATGATATAATAGATTAAGTTTATCTATATAGTATGCTTTTATATAGCACTATTCACTTTTTTAGTTTTAATATATATTTATCAAATGAATTGAGAGAGGTGTTAGGAAATGAAAATTTCAACAAAGGGACGTTATGGCTTGACGATTATGATTGAATTAGCCAAAAAATATGGTGAAGGACCCGTTTCTTTAAAATCAATTGCACAGGCAAATGATTTATCTGAACACTATTTGGAGCAGTTAATCGCTCCTTTACGGAACGCAGGCTTAGTGAAAAGTGTTCGCGGTGCTTATGGAGGGTACATTTTAGCGGATGATCCATCCAAAATAACATCAGGTGATATCATTCGTGTTCTTGAAGGTCCCATTACACCTGTTGAAGGAATTGAGGATGAAGAACCGGTAAAACGGGCATTATGGATTAGAATAAGGGATGCAGTAAAGGATGTTTTAGATAACACTACGATCCAGGATTTGGCAAATCATAAGGATGAGGGTGAAATTGATTCCTATATGTTCTATATTTAATTTTATTCAGCCAATGCCCTTCTCTTCTGAAATTAAACGGTGAATTGAAAAAGCTCTTCGATTCATGAGGGTACAAACCCAGCTGAATAAAGTTAAGCCTCCGGCGGATGTCTCGGATTCTAAGAGGAATTTATCGAGCGAGCTCGATAAAAATCCGGACGCAAATTCGACGAGCGAATTTGATAGAATAGCTCAACAAAATAAGAAGGTGAAACAATTTGGAACGGATATATGTCGATCATGCGGCAACAACCCCCATGCACCCTGCTGTAATTGAAAAAATGGCTATGTCAATGGCTGATTATTTCGGTAATCCTTCGAGTATTCATTCTTACGGACGTGAAGCACGAAAAATCGTTGATGAGGCTCGATTAGGAATAGCCCGAAGCATTGGAGCGAAGGAAACTGAGCTAATCTTTACGAGCGGTGGAACGGAAGCTGATAATTATGCTGTTTTTGGCGCTGCGGAAGCGAATCAAGCGAATGGAAAACACATTATTACCACAGCTATTGAACATCATGCTGTTTTGCATGCATGCCAAGAATTAGAAAGAAGAGGGTTCGAGGTTACTTATTTACCTGTTGATGAAAATGGTAGGATTTCTTTATCAGATTTTCAACAATCACTAAGAGACGATACGATTCTTGTCACCATTATGTACGGTAATAATGAAGTTGGAGCGATCCAGCCTATCGCAGAAATCGGTGAAATTCTTTCAGAACATCAAGCTGTTTTTCATACAGATGCGGTGCAGGCATACGGAATGGAAAAAATAGATGTTAACGAATTGAAGGTTGATTTGTTGAGTGTATCTGCTCATAAAATAAACGGACCGAAGGGAATCGGTTTTTTATATAGTAAAAATGGAATCAAACTAATCTCCCGAACTTTTGGAGGAGATCAGGAAAGAAAAAGACGGGCTGGCACAGAGAATGTTCCGGCAATTATTGGTTTCTTTGAAGCTGTTAAGCTGATGGAACAAGACAGGGAGAAACGAAGAGACCAATATAAGCTGTATAAAGAAACACTTGTAGATACACTCAAAGCCTATCCTATCCAGTTTACGGTTAATGGGTCTCTTGAGACATCGTTGCCGCATGTGCTGAATCTCAGTTTCCCTGGAACGAATGTTGAGGCACTTTTGGTTAACCTTGATTTAGCAGGTATTGCTGCTTCTAGCGGGTCTGCATGTACAGCGGGTGCAGTAGAGCCTTCGCATGTTCTTGTCAGCATGTTTGGGAAGGAATCTGATAAATTGACAAATTCGATTCGTTTCAGCTTTGGTGTTTCAAACACAGTTGAGCAAATCAAAAAGGTCGGAGAAGAAATGGCAAAAATCGTACAAAGATTAACAACTAAATAAGACTAGCAAAAGGAGGCAGTTCTGTTGAAGGAACCAAAAGACACACGGGTTGTAGTTGGAATGTCTGGCGGCGTGGATTCATCTGTCGCGGCCCTTTTGTTAAAGCAGCAGGGTTATGATGTCATTGGAATCTTTATGAAAAACTGGGATGATACAGACGAGTTTGGCGTTTGTACAGCGACAGAGGATTACGAAGACGTGATACGGGTTTGCAATCAGATTGGGATTCCATATTATGCCGTTAATTTTGAAAAGCAGTACTGGGATAAAGTTTTTACGTATTTTCTCGATGAATATAAGGCGGGAAGAACACCAAACCCAGATGTAATGTGTAATAAAGAAATTAAGTTTAAAGCATTTTTAGAGCATGCGATGAACCTGGGAGCCGATTATTTAGCAACAGGACATTATGCGAGAGTTGAATATCGTGACGGCGAATATAAAATGCTTCGGGGGATTGACGAAAATAAAGATCAAACCTATTTTCTAAACCAATTAACACAGGAACAGCTTTCGAAGGTTATGTTCCCAATTGGTGACATTGAAAAAGCTAGGGTTCGGGAAATTGCTAAGGAAGCAGAATTAGCGACTGCAACGAAAAAGGACAGTACAGGAATTTGCTTCATTGGGGAACGAAATTTTAAAACCTTCCTAAGTCAATATTTACCCGCTCAGCCGGGAAATATGGAAACCTTTGATGGCAAAGTAGTAGGAAAGCATGATGGCCTTATGTATTATACAATCGGACAGCGTCATGGACTAGGAATTGGCGGAGCCGGTGAACCATGGTTTGCAATTGGTAAGGATCTAAAACGCAATGTTCTCTATGTCGGCCAAAGCTTCCATAATGAGAAACTATATTCAACATCAATCACAGCAGTGAATGTAAGCTGGGTGTCAGATAGAGATAAATCAACAAGCTTTGAATGCACCGCAAAATTCAGATATCGTCAGGCTGATAATCAAGTCAGAGTTGAGTTACTAGAGGATCAAAAGGTTAGAGTCGTGTTCAAAGAACCAATCCGTGCGGTTACACCAGGACAAGCAGTCGTTTTTTACAATGGTGATGAATGTTTGGGTGGCGGTACAATAGATGAAGTCTATAAAAATGATGCAAAGTTAACATATGTTGGATAATGGAGAGAGATCTAAAAAATGGTGTCAGATAGCTGCAGGGTAACTGTAGTGTCTGCACCTTTTTTTGCTTAGTTCGAGTACTTCTCTAGTGTAGAAGTATGCTATACTTTTAAGTTGAATAATAGGAACGGAGTGAAGAGTTTGGATAAAAACCAATTAGGAATCGAATACATGCAGGAAGGTAAGTGGGAGGATGCCGCAAAGGTTTTCATGGAGGCGATTGAAGAGGCTCCGGAGGATCCCGTTTCATACATAAATTTTGGTAATCTTCTTGCTGTTGTGGGTGAAACAGAAAAGGCATTACAATTTTTTCAAAAAGCAATTGAATTAGACGAAAATGCAGCCGCCGCCTATTATAGTGCAGGAAATGTATATTATGAAAACGAGCAATTCGATCAGGCAAAAACAATGTTCGAAACAGCAATGAAAAGAGGCTTAGACTCATCAGATAACTTCTTTATGCTAGGCATGTCCCTAATTGCTATGGAGCAGCCGTTGAAGGCTCTTCCTTATTTTCAAAGGTGCACGGAATTAAATGAACAGGATGCAGAAGGTTTTTTTCAGTATGGACTTTGTTTAGCGAACCAAAGTTACCTTGATGAAGCCATTGAACAGTTTGAAAAATGTATCAAGATCGACCCACAGCATGCAGATGCTTTTTATAATCTAGGCGTCGCATACGGATTCCAGGAAGATGGCGACAAAGCTTTAGCTATGTTTGACAAGGCATTGGAAATCCAGCCTGATCATTTATTAGCAGGTCACGGGAAGCGTTTGATTGAAGAGGCTGGGCAGTAATGGGACAAGGACGATGTCATTGACGGTAAGGAGGGGAACATAAAGGTGGAGAAACAGGATTCACTTGATTTATATGCGGAACAGGGAAAGTTTATCAAAGGGAGACCGATTGTAACCATTTTTCATAATGAACAAAATTTGTATACGGTTCTCAGAATCAGAGTCGAAGAAACAAATGAAAATTATGAAGATAAAGAAGCGGTGATTACTGGCTACTTTCCGAAAATCCATGAGCAGGAAGTGTATATTTTTTATGGAGAGATGAAGGAGCATCAAAAATTTGGACTTCAATTTCATGCTACACATTTTCGGAAGGATATACCGCAAACAAAGCAAGGAGTTGTCAGCTACCTTTCTAGTGAGCTTTTCAAGGGGATTGGTAAGAAAACAGCTGAGAAGATTGTTGATACGCTTGGTGAAAACGCGATTACGAGGATCTTAAACCAACCTTCCCTCTTAGATCAAGTTCCTAAACTTCCGCCTGATAAAGCAAAGGATTTATATGACACCTTGATGGAGCATCAAGGGCTTGAGCAGGCAATGATTGCGTTAAATCAATACGGATTTGGCCCGCAATTATCGATGAAAATATATCAGGCGTATAAAGATCAGACCATAGATGTAATCCAAACGAATCCATATAAGTTGGTAGAGGATGTAGAGGGAATTGGCTTTGCTCGTGCAGATGAACTCGGGCACCAGCAAGGAATTACTGGAAATCATCCAGACCGAATAAAAGCAGGCTGTCTTTATATTCTGGAACAGGAATGTATGCAAAATGGTCATGTATTTGTCGATGCTGAACAGCTTTTAGTCAGTGTGCAAAAGCTTCTCGAAGAAAATCAACGTGATCAAATTGAATATGCCGATATCACAAGTGAATTATTAAAGCTTGAAGAAGAAGGAAAAATAATCGTTGAAGAAAAAAGGTTTTATTTGCCTTATCTCTATTTTTCAGAAAAGGGCCTTGTGACAAGTATTAAGAAGCTGCTTGAGCAAAAGGAATATGAGGATCAATTTCCTGAATCGGAGTTCTTGCTGGCACTTGGAAATTTAGAGGAACGAATTGGTGTTCAATATGCACCCACGCAAAAGGATGCGATTCAAACAGCCCTTATGTCGCCGTTGTTATTATTAACCGGCGGTCCCGGAACCGGAAAAACAACCGTCATTAAAGGGATTGTCGAATTATATGCTGAGCTGCATGGCTGCTCACTTGATCCAAAGGATTATAAAAAAGAGGAGCCATTTCCATTTTTGCTTGCTGCACCCACTGGACGTGCTGCAAAACGAATGACTGAATCAACCGGTCTACCGGCTGTAACAATTCATCGACTACTGGGATGGAATGGAAGCGAGGGCTTTGATCATCATGAAGACAACCCGTTAGAAGGGAAAATCCTCATTGTAGATGAAACGTCTATGGTGGATATTTGGCTGGCTAACAAGTTATTTAAAGCCTTGCCGGAGCATATACAGGTCATTCTTGTCGGCGATGAGGATCAGCTTCCTTCAGTAGGCCCAGGGCAGGTATTACGAGATTTGCTTCATTCTAATGCGATTCCAACTATTCGTTTAACGGATATTTATCGTCAGGCAGAAGGATCCTCGATAATTGAACTGGCACATGAAATTAAAAAAGGGAACTTGCCATTGGATGTCAGTGTTCAGAAGAAGGATCGCTCTTTTTTTCGTTGTCATACGGGGCAGATTGCCAATGTAATTGAAAAGGTTGTCTTAAATGCCAAGAAAAAAGGGTATCTGCCAAGGGATATTCAAGTCTTGGCACCCATGTATAAAGGACCAGCAGGCATTGACCGTTTAAATGAGATGCTGCAGGAAATCCTAAATGGAAATCCGGATGGATCCCGCAAAGAGCTGGTCTTTGGCAGTACAAAGTATCGGGTCGGGGATAAAGTCCTTCAGCTCGTCAATCAACCTGATAAGCATGTGTTTAATGGTGACATGGGCGAAATTGTGTCTGTTTTTTATGCAAAAGAGAATACGGAAAAGCAGGATATGGTAGTAGTTTCCTTCGAAGGCGTCGAAATAACCTATACGAGACAGGATCTAAATCAAATCACGCTTGCTTATTGCTGCTCTGTGCATAAATCACAGGGAAGTGAATTTCCGATTGTGATTCTGCCAATTGTGAAAAGCTATTATCGAATGCTGCAGAGAAATTTAATTTATACCGCCATTACAAGGAGTAAACAATTTTTAATTCTTTGTGGTGAAGAAGATGCACTAAGACTCGGTGTTGAGCGCGCTGATGAACAATCCCGCAAGACCACTTTGGCTGAGAAGTTGCAGGAGATAAAGGCAAAAGTGGTATCTGTTGAGGCGGAGCTTCAGCAGACTGACATGACCTATGAAGAATTGGTGATGAATGTTGATCCAATGATTGGAATGGAAAATGTAACACCCTACCAGTTTATGTAAGAAAAGAGTATCCACGGATGCTCTTTTTTGTCATATCAAACGTGATTGATATTGGAAAAGCTTTCTTCTTATGTTTTAGAGGCTTCAGCAGATAATAGTAATGTTCGGAAGGGTGGGGATTATCTTTGCGGACGTTTTCTTTATTAAAGGGACTTCCTGTATTTGAACTAAAATCAGGTTCAAAAATTGGAGAAATCTGTGACTTAAATATATCAAATGACGGTATGGTTAGAGGTTTGCTGATCAAAAAAGGCGTTTTCTTTAAAAAAACATATAAAATCAATGTGAAGGATGTATCTTCTTTTGGCTTTGATGGGGTAATGATTGAAGACCGTAATATTTTAGAACCATTAACAGATCCAAAGGAATACACGTTTGAAAACCAGAGACGATTGCTTGGCAGAATGATGATGACGAGCGAGGGAGAACGTCTTGGTTTCTTAGAAGATGTATATTTTCTGGAAGAAGCGGGAACGATTATAGGGTATGAATTATCGGATGGCTTCTTTTCAGACATCATAGAAGGAAAACGTGTGGTGAAAGCTGATAAACCGCCTGCAATTGGGAAGGATGCCATCATAGTGAAGGTTAAATAACTGTGAGGTGTTCGAATGTTTAAATGTCCTAATTGTCAGAGTAAGGATATCGGAAAGATTGGCATCAACCAATATTACTGCTGGAATTGTTTTATTGAGCTTACTCTTTCAAATGGGTTGATCTTGACCCATCAAGTTGAAGAAGATGGTTCACTAAGCTCACTTGATGATCTGTTTGATGAAGATGAACGTCGGTTTATCCTATAAAGTTTGAGGTGAATTTTATGAATAAAGTGATAACTTCCATGCTTGCAGTGAGTGCTGGAGTAGCCGCTTATAATTATGTGCAAAAAAATAACCTCGTTTCGAACCGGCAAATGCGGAAAATGAAAAAAGGCTTGAAAGCATTATTCTAATAGATAAGGGATAACCTATATTGGGTTATCCCTTATTCATATCATATTTAGAGTAAAAAGATTCGCCAAATAGGTATAAAATATGCATTTGCCTTCACAATAAGGAAAGGAGGCGATAAGCGTTGAATATCTCTTTAAAATGGTATTACCGTTTAGGTTTTCTGCTCCTTTTTATGATTGTGCTGTTTATTTTTATTAAACTGCAGCCTATTTGGCTTCCGATAGTAATGGTCATTTTTAAGATATTGTTTCCGTTTATCGTGGCAGCTTTTATTACCTATCTTCTTCATCCGATTATTGAAAGAATCCATGAAGGAGGATTACATAGAGGAATGGCTGTTTTTATTATTTATTTTCTTTTTTTTGGCGGAGTTGGCTTTGCTGTTTATAAAGGGCTGCCAGAGATTATTAAACAATTGAAGGATTTGGCTGAGAGTGTGCCAGAGCTTACCAATCAGTATCTTGACTTTGTTAATTATGTTCAACATAAAACAGCTGCCTGGCCGGATGGAATACAGGAACGAATTAACGAAGGGATTGTATCCATAGAGCAAAGCTTAGCGGCTATCCTTACCAATGTAATCAATTCTATTCTAGAACTGGTTAGTTCGCTTTTTACGTTCGCCATTATTCCTTTTATATCATTTTATATGTTGAAGGATTATGTATTGATAAAAAAAGCAGTATGGTATTTAACACCAAGGAAATGGCGGCAGGGAGGAATCATTCTCTTACGGGATATTGATAAATCTCTTGGCAGTTATATAAGGGGGCAGACACTTGTCTGTGTTATGATTGGTACAATATCTGCTTTATTATTTTGGTTTTTTCATATGAAATATCCGTTACTGCTTGGGCTTATTATTGGTATTACAAATGTAATCCCATATTTTGGACCGGTTATCGGTGCGATACCGGCTGTCATTATTGCCTCTACTATATCAGTGAAAATGATGATTATTACTGCTTGTATAATCTTTTGTATGCAATTTTTAGAGGGGAATATTCTGTCACCGCTTATTGTTGGGAAAAGCCTTCATATGCATCCACTTATCATCATGCTTGCTCTTTTTGCCGGAGGGGAAATAGGTGGAATACTAGGCTTGATATTATCCGTGCCGATTGTCGCGATTTTGAAAGCAAGCTTACTTCATATCAAAAAACATTTCAGTAAAAAGAATACGATTGATCTTTTCAAACAAAATGATACAAGGGAAGAAGTATAAATGCGACGAGAGAATTTGATTAGGTTCAAATATTGACAAGCTATTGAGAATATCGCATAATGCGTAATATAATCACACTTACATAATAAAACATGAAGAAGGAACGAGTATGTTAGAGCCCATCTAGTGATGTAACACGTAAGAGAGGAGCTTCCGAGGCTGAGAGAAGCTCTAGATGAAGAATAACAGAATGCTAATCCTGAGTGCAGCTAATCACTGCCGTCATACCGCGTTAAGGTGATATTGAGAGATGAATGTGTGTTTGCATTCATAATCAGGGTGGTACCGCGAGCCAAAGCTTCTCGTCCCTGTCCAGGGAAGAGGGCTTTTTTTGTGTGGAAAATTAGAAAACAAATAGGAGGATACTAAAGTGAAAAGACATACAGGAGCAGAAATTCGTCAGATGTTTTTAGATTTCTTTAAAGAAAAAGGACATGCGGTTGAACCGAGTGCTTCGCTTGTTCCCCACGAAGACCCATCATTATTATGGATCAACAGTGGAGTCGCAACACTTAAGAAATACTTTGATGGTCGTGTGGTTCCTGAAAATCCACGTATCACAAATGCACAAAAGTCGATTCGAACAAATGATATTGAGAATGTTGGGAAGACAGCCCGACACCATACATTCTTTGAAATGCTGGGAAACTTTTCAATCGGTGATTATTTTAAAGAAGAAGCCATTGAATGGGCTTGGGAATTTCTAACCGATGAGAAATGGATTGGGTTTGAAAAGGAAAAGCTATCTGTTACGATTCATCCTGAAGATGAAGAGGCTTTTGAACTGTGGAACCGTAAAATCGGGATTCCAGAAGAGCGGATCATCCGTTTAGAAGGAAACTTTTGGGATATCGGAGAAGGTCCGAGCGGTCCTAATACAGAAATCTTTTATGACCGCGGCCCCGAATTTGGAAACGACCCCGAGGATCCGGAATTGTATCCAGGCGGAGAAAATGATCGTTATCTAGAAGTGTGGAACCTAGTTTTTTCTGAATTCAACCATAACCCTGATGGCACATACACTCCGCTGCCAAAGAAAAATATTGATACAGGGATGGGACTGGAACGTATTACTTCAGTCGTACAAAATGTAGAAACAAACTTTGATACGGATTTATTTATCCCGATAATTCGTGCAACAGAGGAAATATCAGGTGCACAATATGGTAAAGAAAAAGAGACAGATGTTGCCTTTAAAGTAATAGCTGACCACATTAGAACAGTTGCCTTTGCCATTGGTGATGGTGCTATTCCATCAAATGAAGGACGCGGCTATGTTTTAAGACGTTTACTGCGTAGAGCGGTCCGTTATGCGAAACAAATAGGCATCAATCGTCCGTTTATGTTTGAGCTTGTAGCTATCGTTGGTGAAATCATGGTTGACTTCTATCCTGAAGTCAAAGAAAAACAAGCGTTTATTGAGAAAGTCGTGAAAAATGAGGAAGAACGCTTTCATGAAACCTTACATGAAGGGTTAGCTATTCTAGCTGAAGTGATGAAAAAGGAAAAAGACAGAGGAAGCAGTAAAATTTCCGGTGCCGATGTATTCCGCTTATATGACACATATGGTTTCCCTGTTGAATTAACAGAGGAATACGCGGAAGAAGAAGGCATGACTGTTGATCATGAAGGTTTTGAAAATGAAATGGAACAACAGCGTGAACGTGCACGATCTGCACGTCAGGATGTTGATTCAATGCAGGTTCAAAGCGGTGTCCTAAGTGAAATTAAAAATGAAAGTAAATTCGAAGGATATGACCAGCTGCAATTAGAAGCAAACGTTATCGTGTTAGTAAAGGATGGTCAAGTAACAGAGGAAGTTCAAGCTGGTGATGAGTTCCAATTTATCCTTGACCAAACTCCATTCTATGCAGAAAGCGGCGGTCAAATTGCGGATAAGGGAATCCTTGCTGCTGAAGGAATAAAGGTTGATGTGCTAGATGTACAAAAGGCACCGAATGGCCAGAATCTGCATCGTGCCATCGTGGTCGAAGGTAGTCTTAAGGTCAATACAACGGTATTTGCCTCTGTTCATGAAGAGAATCGTTCTAAAGTAATTAAAAACCATACAGCAACACATTTGCTGCATCAAGCACTTAAGGATGTACTTGGTACACATGTTAATCAAGCAGGTTCATTGGTAGAGCCTGATCGTTTACGCTTTGACTTTTCTCATTTTGGTCAGGTTCAGCCTGAAGAGCTAGAACGAATTGAAGAAATTGTTAATGAGCAAATTTGGAAAAGCATTGGTGTTGATATAAGCTATAAAGGAATTAATGAAGCAAAGGCAATGGGAGCAATGGCCTTATTTGGTGAAAAATATGGTGATATTGTCCGGGTTGTTAAAGTGGGCGATTTCAGTCTTGAGCTTTGCGGAGGCTGCCATGTTCCGAATACGTCAGTTATTGGGTTATTTAAAATTGTTTCTGAAAGTGGGATTGGTGCCGGTATCCGACGTATCGAAGCTGTGACAGGTGAAGGTGCTTATAGCCTGATGAACAATCAAATTAGCATTCTAAAAGATGCGGCTGCAAAATTAAAAACAAATCCTAAAGAAGTGCCGGCTAGAATTGAAATTTTACAGAATGAAATAAAACATCTTCAACGTGAGAATGAATCTTTAGCCACAAAATTGGGCAATATTGAAGCGGGTAATCTTGTATCTAAAGTGAAGGATATAAACGGGGTTCCTGTATTAGTAGCAAAGGTTCAAGGGACAGACATGAATAATCTCCGTAATATGGCCGATGATTTAAAGCAAAAGCTTGGAAGCGGTATTGTTGTTCTTGGTAGTCCTGCAGAAGACAAAGTTAATTTAATTGCCGGAGTAACAAAGGATTTAATGGATAAAGGTTATCACGCGGGTAAACTCATTAAGGAAGTAGCTGCAATCTGCGGAGGCGGCGGTGGAGGCCGTCCAGATATGGCACAAGCAGGAGGAAAAGACCCTGCTAAATTGGATGCAGCATTAGAATATGTAGAAGAATGGGTGAAATCCGTTTGATATTGTCAAAAAGTAGTGTAAAATATATACAACTACTATCATAAATAATTGCAAGAATTAGTGTTGATTATGGTTGTGTTTCCTCTACAAAAAGTGAGGTGTAAATAATGAGCTCATTTGACCAAACAATGAGATTCAATTTTCCTGAAGAACCTTTTGAACATAATGTCAAGGAAGTGCTTTTCCAAGTATACGAAGCTTTACAGGAGAAAGGCTATAATCCGATTAACCAAATTGTTGGTTATCTGCTATCGGGCGATCCAGCCTATATTCCTAGACACCGGGATGCACGGAATATGATACGTAAACTGGAACGGGATGAAATTATTGAAGAATTAATGAAATCCTATTTGAAAGAAAACAAAGCATAGGACATGCACAAGATGGGATAAAAGACAGTAGGATGCTGCTACATTCTTCTGTATCATTTGTTTAGCTTAAAGAAAAACAAGGCACTTTTGGATAGTGGAAGGTGCCTTGTTATATGATAAAGTGTACATACAAATCGAGACCGCTTTTTGAACAGGAAAATGGTATTCATCACATTTCTTTTCGAAATAAGATGCATCAAAATTGTGAGGGATCATAAATGCGAATGATGGGCTTAGATGTTGGTTCCAAAACGGTTGGCGTTGCATTAAGTGATGCTTTTGGCTGGACTGCGCAAGGATTAACAACAATAGCAATTAATGAAGCTGAAGGGGAATATGGCTTCAGTGAAATGGAAAAGCTGATTAAAGAAAATGAAGTTAGTACGATTGTAGTTGGATTGCCCAAAAACATGAATGGAACAATTGGTCCACGTGGTGAAGCGAGCCAATTTTATGCAGATGAGCTGCATAAACGATTTGGTGTTCCAGTTGTACTTTGGGATGAAAGGCTAACAACAGTTGCGGCTGAGAGAGTGTTGCTTGAAGCGGATATGAGCCGTAAGAAAAGGAAAAAAGTTATTGATAAAATGGCAGCTGCTATGATCCTGCAAGGATATTTAGATAGTAAAAATTAATGAGGTGAA
>Ga0182739_1001976_pt1 | contig 19961 bp, 17 predicted proteins | sample eDN5th30CBELigBY_FD_128873 | JGI IMG/M metagenome (GOLD analysis project Ga0182739, IMG submission 128873) | Enriched backyard soil microbial communities from Emeryville, California, USA - eDNA 5th pass 30_C BE-Lig BY (version 2) (version 2) | ecosystem: Environmental > Terrestrial > Soil >...
CGAGGCGAACGGATCCTGGAAGATGAACTGGATGTGCCGGCGCAGCGTCTGCATGGCGCTGCCGCGCAGGGCGCCGATGTTCTTGCCGTCGAATTCGATGGTGCCGCCCTTGCTCTTGACGAGCTGCAGCAGCGAGCGGCCGGTGGTGGTCTTGCCGCAGCCCGATTCGCCCACCAGCGACAGCGTTTCGCCGGGATAGAGGTCGAAGCTGACCTTCTCCACCGCATGCACGCGCTTCTGCACCCGGCCCAGGATGCCGCCGGCGATGTCGAAGCTGGTGGTCAGGTCCCGCACCTTTAATACCGGGCCGTTCTCCCGGCGCACGGTGGAGGATGCGGCCACGGGCGGCGCGGCGGGCGCGGCGCCCGGCTGCGGCGCCGCCTGCGCGGCCCCGTCCACCCGCAGCAGCGGGAACGGCGAGGGCTCGTCGGTGCCTTGCATGGCGCCCAGGCGCGGCACGGCCGACAGCAAGGCGCGGGTGTAGGCGTGGCGCGGACGCGCGAAGATCTCGTCCGAACCGCCCTCTTCCACCTTGTCGCCCCGGTACATGACCAGCACGCGGTCGGCCACCTCGGCCACCACGCCCATGTCGTGGGTGATGAAGATCACGCCCATGTCCATTTCTTCCTGCAACTGACGGATCAGCTGCAGGATCTGGGCCTGGATGGTGACGTCCAGCGCCGTGGTGGGCTCGTCGGCGATCAGGAGCTGCGGCTTGCAGGACAGCGCCATGGCGATCATGACGCGCTGGCGCATGCCGCCCGACAGCTGGTGCGGATAGCGATCCAGGATGGCGCCGGCCTCGGGGATGCGCACCCGTTCCAGCATGCGCAGCGTCTCGGCGCGCGCCGCGGCCGCGTCCAGGCCCTGGTGCAGCTGCAGCGCTTCGGCGATCTGGTTGCCGGCCGTGAAGCTCGGGTTCAGGGAGGTCATCGGCTCCTGGAAGATCATCGCCACGTCCGCGCCGCGCACGCGCTGCAGCAGGGAGTCCGGGGCGTTGAGCAGGTCCATGACCTCGCCGTTGCGCCGGCGCAGCAGCATGCCGCCGTTGACGATGCGGCCGCCGCCGTACTCCACCAGGCGCATCAGCGCCAGCGAGGTCACGGACTTGCCCGAGCCGGATTCGCCCACGATGGCCAGGGTTTCGCCGCGGTCGACGTGGAAGGAGACGCTGCGCACCGCTTCCACGGTGCGCTCGGGGGTCTTGAAGCGCACGGTCAGGTCGTTGACCTGGACGACGCGTTTGGGATCCATGGTTGCCATATCGTTTACTTGTCCTGACGCGGATCGAGCGCGTCGCGCAGGCCGTCGCCCAGCAGATTGAAGCCCAGCACCACGAGGAAAATGGCCGATCCGGGGAAGATGGACATCCAGGGCGCCTGGGTCATGAAGTTTTTGGCGGTGTTCAGCATCGAGCCCCAGGACGGGTTGGGCGGCTGCAGCCCCAGGCCCAGGAAGGACAGGCTGGCCTCGGCGATGATGGCCGTCGCGATGGTGATGGTGGCCTGCACGATGAGCGGCGGCATGACGTTGGGGAACACGTGCCGGCCGATGATGCGCAGGTCGGAGGCGCCCAGCGCGCGGGCGCTCTGCACGTAGTCCTCGTTCTTGACGGCCAGCACCTGGCCGCGCGTCAACCGGATGAACTTGGGCGCGGCCGACACGCCGATGGCGATCATGGCGTTGGTCAGGCTGGGGCCCAGGAACGCGGCCAGCGCGATGGCCAGGATCAGGAAGGGAATCGCCAGCAGCGCCTCGGTGGCGCGCGAAATGATGCTGTCGGTCCAGCCGCCGAAATAGCCGGCGGCCAGCCCGAAGGGCACGCCCACGATCAGGGCGATCAGGACGGACACCAGGCCCGCCATCAGCGAGGCGCGCGCGCCGTAGACCATGCGGCTGAAGATGTCGCGGCCCAGTTCGTCGGTGCCCAGCCAGTAGGACGCCGACGGCGCCTTGCGGATGGTGGTGAAGCTGGTCTGGAACGGATCGTGGCTGGCCAGCAGCGGCGCCAGCACGGCCAGCATCACGAACAGCAGGACGATCCCCAGGCCCAGCATGGCGATGCGGTTGCGTTTGAATTTGGCCCAGGCGCGATTGCGGCTGCGGGGCGGCGTGACGGCCGCGGCCGTTGCGGGAAGTGCGCTCATGAATGCCTCAGGCGGGGATTGACCAGGATGTACAGGATGTCGGCCAGAAGGTTCATCAGGATGAAGCCCACCGCGACGCAGAGCACCACGCCCTGCACCACCGCGTAGTCGCGCGTGAAGACGGCGTCGACCACCAGCTTGCCGAATCCCGGGATCGTGAAGACCTGCTCGGTCAGCACGGCGCCCGCCAGGAGCTCGCCGAACAACAGGGTCACCAGGGTGACGATGGGCATCAGCGCATTGCGCAAGGCATGCCGCAGCACCACCCGGCGCGGCGACACGCCCTTGGCGCGCGCGGTGCGCACGTAGTCGGCCGACAGGGCCTCCAGCATGGCCGAGCGGGTATGCCGCATCAGGTAGGCCGCGATCGCCGTGGACAGCACCAGGGACGGCATCAGCATGGTCTTGATCGAGAGCCAGAAATCCTCGGACGGCGGCACGTAGCCCGACGCCGGCAGCAGCTTCCACTGCACCGACACCACCATGATCAGGATGATGCCCAGCCAGAAGTTCGGGATGGACATGCCGGACAGCGCCGCGATGTTGGCGCCCATTTCGATGGGCTTGCCCTTGCGCACGGCGGCCAGGATGCCCATGGGTATGCCGACCAGCAGCGCGAAGAACATGGCCATGGCGGCCAGTTGCAGCGTGACCGGCAGCTTCTGGCCGATCAGCGTGGTGACGGGAACGTCGGTGCGCAGCGACTTGCCCAGGTCCCCCTGCAGGACCTGTCCGGCCCAGGCGGCGTACTGCACGGGCAGCGGATCGTTGAGGCGGTATTTTTCGCGCAGGTAGTCCAGGACCGCCGGGTCGCGCTCTTCGCCGGCCAGGGTGAGCACCGGATCGCCGGGCAGGATTTTCTGCAGCATGAAGACGATCATCGACACCAGTATCAGTGTCGGTATCGCGACGATCACGCGGCGCAAGATGAGTTTAAGCATATGAGAAACCGTAAGACAGGAACGGCGGACGGGGCCGGGAGGATAAACCGCGGCGCCCCGCCGCCGCAAACGACAACCGGACGCGCAAGGCGCGTCCGGCTGGCGCGGCGCGTAACTGCCGCGCCGCGATTACTTCTGCGCGAACGTCACGCCTTTCAGCCGGATCATGCCGTCCGGATAGGGAGTAAAGCCCTTGACCTTCTTGGCCATCGCGAAGGGCCAGGGTTGGTAATAGTTATACACCCCGGGCAGTTCGTCCTGGATGATGGTCTGCGCCTGGTCGTAGATGGCTTTGCGCTTGGCTTCGTCGGGCACGGTGCGCGCCTCGTTCAGCAGCTTGTCCACCTCCGGGTTGCAATAGTGGCCGTCGTTCAGCGCACCCTTGCAAGTGACGAAGGCGTGGATGTTGCCGTCCGGATCGACCCGGCCCGACCAGCCCAGCATCACGACCTGGAAGTTGCCGCCGGCCGATTCCTTCTGCAGCGCCGCGTACTCCGTGGGGCGCAGCGACAGGTCGAAGCCGGCTTCGGAGGCCATGGCCTGGACGATCTCGGCGATCGACGAGGTGGTGGTGTTGTTGCCGAACATGACCTCGGCCTTCACGCGCTCGAAGCCCGCCTGCTTGAGCAGCGCGCGGGCCTTGGCCACGTCGCGCTTGGTGGGCGGGAACTTGTCGCTGTGATAGGGGCTGGCGGGCGGGAACGGCTGCTGGGCCGGATCGAAGATGCCGCCGCCGGCCACTTCGCTGATGGCGTTGCGGTCGATGGCGTACTGGAAGGCCTGGCGCACCAGCTTGTTCTTGAACGGATTGTCTTCGGCGCGCTTGCCGTTGGCCACGTTGAACATGAACTGCTGGAAGCCCAGGCCGGCGATCGGCGCGAAGGTCAGGCTGGCGTCGCCCTTGACCTGCGGCACGTCGGAGGGGTTGAGGCGTTCCAGCAGGTCCAGGTCGCCGGCGCGCAGGTTGGACAGGCGCACGGTGGTGTCCGGGATGGGCAGGAAGGTCACGCGCTTGAAGGCGTAGTCCGAGGCGCCGTAGTATTGGTCGAACTTCTCCAGCACGATGCGGTCGTTCTGGATGCGCTCGACGAACTTGTACGGGCCCGAGCAGACCGGCTTGCGCCCCACGGCCGCCACGTCGTCGGTGAAGGTCTTGGGCGACAACATCATGCCGGCGCGGTCGGACAGCTGGGCCAGCAGCGTGGCGTCCGGCTTCTTCAGCGTCAGCACCAGCGTCGCGGCGTCGGGCGCCTCGACCTTCTCCACCGAGGCCAGCTCGCCCTTGCGCAGGCTGTCCGGCAGGGTCATGGCGCGTTCGAGGTTGGCCTTGGCCGCGGCGGCGTCGAACTTCGAGCCGTCATGGAACAGCGCGTCTTCGCGCAGTTTGAACGTCAGCACCTTGTTGTCGGGGCTGAACGACCAGGACGTGGCCAGCTGCGGCACGAAATGCAGCTTGGGATCGATGTCGACCAGCTTGTCGCACAGCGACGTGAACACGATGCGGCCCACGTAGGTGCGCGCCCGGTGCGGATCCAGCACGTCCGGATCTTCCTGCAGGCCGATCCGGATGTTCTGGGCGGAAGCCGCGCCCGCGGCCAGCGCCAGCAGGCTGGCGCCGAAGGTCAAGGTCAAGCGTTTCATTATTTAAATTCCCCTTGTGGCTGCGCTATTGCGTATCAGAAGCCGACCGCCTGCCCGTCGCGCCGGCTGTCGCTGGCGGCGACGTAGCCCAGCTCGTTGTCGCTTTCGGACATGCGCCAGATGAACTGCCCCGCCCCGAAATCCATGTAGGGATCGTCGACGGACTTCAAAGCATGCCCGAGGTCTTTCAGGCCCGCAATGGTGGAAGCCTTCATATTGGTCTCGATATCGAGCGTGAAGTCGCGATTGACCTTCCAGCGGGGCGCGCAGCAGGCCGCCTGGGGATTCTGGTGGTAGTCGATCATGCGGACCACGGTCTGCATGTGGCCCTGGGGCTGCATGTCGCCTCCCATCACGCCGAAGCTCATGACCGGCTTGCCGCCGCGGGTCAGGAAACCCGGGATGATGGTGTGGAACGGACGCTTGCCGCCTTCGACCACATTGGCCGACTGCGGGTCCATCGAGAAGCCCACGCCGCGGTTCTGCATGCTGATGCCGGTGCCCGGCACGACCACGCCCGAGCCGAAGCCCATGTAGTTGGACTGGATGAACGAGATCATCATGCCGTTCTCGTCGGCGGCGGTCAGGTAGATGGTGCCGCCGGCATGCGGGCGACCGGCTTCGAAATGGGTGGCCTGGTCCAGGCGGATCAGCTTCGCGCGGCTGTCCAGGTAGGCGTCCGACAGCATCTGCTCGGGCGTGACCTGCATGGAACGCGGGTCGGCCACGTACTTGTAGAGGTCGGCGAAGGCCAGCTTCATGGCTTCGATCTGGATATGTTGCGATTGCACCGAATCCACCGGGATGTCGGCCATGTCGAAGCGCTCGACGATGCCCAGCGCGATCAGCGCGGCGATGCCCTGCCCGTTCGGCGGGATCTCGTGCAGCTCGTAGCCGCGGTAGGACTTGGAAATCGGCTTGACCCATTCCGGGCGGTAGCCGCGCAGGTCTTCCAGGGTCATGGCGCCGCCGCATTCCTTGCTGAAGGCGGCGATGCGCTCGGCCAGCTCGCCTTCATAGAAGTCGCGGCCCTTCGATTCGGCGATGCGGCGCAGCGTGTTGGCGGCATCGGGGAAGCGGAAATGCTCGCCCACCTTGGGCGCGCGGCCCTCGGGCAGGAAGGCCTGGGCGTAACCCGGCTGCGCGCTCAGTTCCTCCGCGGCAGCGGCCCACTTGTGCGCCACCACCGGCGGCACGGCATAGCCGCGCTCGGCGATCTCGATGGCGGGCTCGAACAGCTGCTCGAAGGGCAGCTTGCCCAGCTTTTCGTGCAGCGCGGCCCAGCCGGCCACCACGCCCGGCACCGTGACCGCGTCCCAGCCGCGCTTGGGCTGGATGGCCAGGCCGTTGGCGCCCACGCCGTACTTGCGCTTGAAGTACTCGACGTTCCAGGCGGCCGGCGCCACGCCGGACGAATTCAGCCCGTGCAGTTCCTTGCCGTCCCAGACGATGGCGAAACAGTCGCCGCCCAGGCCGCAGGACACGGGTTCGACCAGGACGATCGTGGCGGCCGCGGCGATGGCGGCGTCCACGGCGTTGCCGCCCTTGAGCAGCATGCGCAATCCGGCCTGGGCCGCGAGCGGGTGCGACGTGGAAACCACGTTGCGGGCGAACAGCGGAATGCGGACGGAAGGATAGGGGTTGCCCCAGTCGAAGGATTTCATGTCGCTAGTCTCATAACGGTTAGGCCTGCGGTCGGCCCAGGCAGCCGAAAGTACTCTTGTGATCTAATTAAATCAATTTGATTTTTTGTTCCGTCATAAAAGAATTTTTTATGAGTACGATCCGTTTCCTGCGCACTTTCCTGGCGGTCGCGCACCATGGCTCATTTTCCGAAGCCGCCGAGCAGGTGGCCCTGACCCAGGCGGCCGTCAGCTTCCAGATGCGGGCGCTGGAGGCGGAGCTGGGACGGGAACTGTTCGACCGCAGCGGCCGCCTTGCCATTCTTAACGCAGCCGGCCGGGAATTGCTACCGGAAATCAAGCACTTGCTGGATCTTTACGACCGCATGAGGCGGCCGCGGACCGTGCCGGGCGAACTGGCCGGCTCGGTCTCGGTGGGCAGCATCGTGTCCTGCATGGGCACCCTGTCCAAGGTGGTGTCGGGCATGAAGAAGCGCCATCCCAAGCTGGACGTGCGCATCCTGTCGGCCAAGGCCAGCGAGCTGGCGGGCAAGGTCGAGGACGGCGAGCTGGACGCGGCCTTCCTGGTGGAAGCCGGCCGCAAGATGGCCAGCACCCGCTGGACCCCGCTATATGAAGAAGAACTGGTGGTCATCGCGCCGCGCTCGGCGGCGGGCGCGGACGCGCGCCAGGTGCTGGCGGGCAATCCGTTCCTGCGTTTCGACCGCACCCAGCGCACCGGCCTGCAGATCGACCGGCTGCTGCGGCGGCTGGCGGTGCCTCTGGACGAATTCCTGGAGCTCAACGCCATCGAGACGCTGGTGGAATTGGTGCGGCAGGAGGTGGGCGTGACGCTGCTGCCCCTGATCCACGGTTCGAACTGGCAGCAAAGCCCCGAGCTGCGGATCTTCCGGCTGCCGCCGGACCTGGGGCCGCTGGCGCGCTCCATCGGCATGCTGGAGCGGCGCGAGCACGCCCGCCAGGGCATTACGGCGGCAATCTGCGCGGGTTGCGCCGCGGCCTTCCGCGAGCGCGACGCGCAGATTGCGGCCCCGGACTTATGACGAGGCCATCGCCGGGTCCGTCACCGACGGCCGGCCGGTTTCGACGCGGCCGGCGAAACGGCGCACGTAGGCCGGGTCTTCCTGCAAGGTGGCGGTGAAGTCGTACCAGCTGCCGCTGCCCGCCAGGGCCCAGTGCTGCTCGACCTGGCCGCCCGCCGGCACGGTGAAGCTCCAGCGCTCGTGGTTCGCGTAGTAGGCGTTGGGCGCCACCACGAACGTGCACGGGGCCAGGCCGCCGTTGATGAAGCTGACGTAGACGTCGCCGTTGGCCACGTCGTAGCAGACGCGGATCTCGGCATCCAGCCCCGCCGTGCGCGCCAGCGCCAGGTCGCCCGCGAAATGCCGGTGGTAGCCGTTGGGGCCCAGCACCCACAGGTCGTACTTGCCGCCGTCGGCCGCCGCGTCCCAGCTGCCTTCCAGCTGCTTGTCGGGCTGCACGGTATAGCGGCGCGGCAGGCGGTCCAGGTGCAGGCGGTCATAGACGTGGAACACCGCCGTCGCGGCGCCCGTGTTGGCGCAGATCAGGCGCATCTCGCCCGAACCCGGCCGGGCGCGGCCGCTGGTGTGCAGCTCGTAGGGCAAGGCGCGGGAATAGCGCACGCCGCGCTCCTGCACCGGGCGGGCCTGGGTGGACGGGTCCGGCAACGGCACGGCGGTCAGCGCCTGCTGGTCGGCGCGCACCTGGTCGGCGCCCGCGCGGGTCAGCAGGTTCAAGTCGGGCAGCTTCTCGTCGTTGGGCGTGGCGAAATTGAAGGCGGACGTCAGGTCGCCCAGCACCGCCCTGCGCCACGGGCTGATGTTGTCCTCGGCCACGCCGAAGCGGGCTTCCAGGAAACGCAGCACCGAGGTGTGGTCGAAGGCCTGGGAATTGACCCAGCCGCCGCGGCTCCACGGCGACACCACGTACATCGGCACGCGCGGGCCCGGTCCGTAGACGCGGTTGTCGGCGGCGTCCTGGGCGGAGGCGCGGGTGTGGCGTTCCAGGTCGGTGTTCACCGTGGATGCGCCGGCCATCGAGCCGTCCGGGTTGAGCGAAGGCGCGGCGGGCGGCGGCACGTGGTCGAAGTAGCCGTCGTTCTCGTCGAAGTTGATGAGCAGAACCGTCTTGCTCCAGACCTCGGGATTGGCGGTCAGGGCGTCCAGCGTCTCCTGGATGTACCAGGCGCCCTGGATGGGGCTGGACGGGCCGGGGTGCTCGGAATAGGTGGCGGGCGCCACGATCCACGAGATCTGGGGCAAGGTGCCATTGAGCACGTCCTCGCGCAGCGACTGCAGGAAGCCGCCGTCGGGCATGGTGTTGGCCGTGCCCTTGTACAGCGGGTTGGCCGCGTCCATGGCGGGCGTCCAGGCGGGGTACGGCGCGCCGTTGGCGCCGTTGCCGGCGAGCTCGTTGGCGCGGCGGTACTGGCGGAAACCGGCCAGCGGGTTGTCGCCGAAGTTCTCGGGCAGGTTCTGGTAGACCTTCCAGCTCACGCCCGCTTCCTGCAGGCGCTCGGGATAGGTCTTCCAGGTCCAGCCCGTGGACGAGGCGCCCAGGCTGTCCCACTGGTTGCGGGTGGACGGGCCGTTGCCCTGGGCCAGCGGGTCGTTGGTGCCGGTCCAGTGGAACAGGCGGTTGGTGTTGGTGCCGCCATGCGTGGAGCAATGGTAGGCATCGCACAGCGTGAAGGCTTCGGCCAGCGCGAACTGGAACTCCACCTCCTTCTGGCGGTAATAGCCCATGGACTGGTTCTGCTTATAGCGCGGCCATTGCTCCATCCGGCCGCCGTCCCAGGCCATCTGGGCGTCCACGTAGTCATGCGGCGTGCCGGCCACGCGCTGCGCGTTGCCCTGCGTGCTGTCCAGGTGATAGGGCATCACCACGCGCGTGCCGTTGCTCTGCTCCCAGACCGAACGGTTGTCGGGCAGCGGGATGGTGATGCGGTCGCCGAAGCCGCGCACGCCCTTGAACGTGCCGAAGTACATGTCGAAGGAGCGGTTTTCCTGCATCAGGATGACCACGTGCTCGACGTCGTTGATGGTGCCGGTGCGGTTGTTGGCGGGGATGGCCAGCGCGCGGCGGATCGCCGGCGGGAACATCGACAGCGCGGTCAGGCCGGCGGTCGAGGCGGCGGCATTGCGCAGGAACCGGCGCTTGCCGGCGTGGACCTGGTCTTTTTCGGACGTCACGGATTCTATTCCTATGGATTCGGGGAGAGGCGCGGCTCAGGGCGCGCAGCGCAGTTCGGGCTTGGCGGGCGCCGGCGGCACGGGGGCCGGCGTTTCCGGCTGGCCGCCGTTGGCGGGCGGCGGGCTGTCGTCGCCGTCGTCGCCGCCGCAGGCGGCCAAGGCGGCGCTCAGCATCAGCACCGCGCCCAGGCGCAGGAAACCGCGCGAAATCATGGACATGCTCATCGTTCTCTATCCTTGGAACATCAGGGAAACAGTTCGGAAACGGACTTGCCGGACAGGGCCAGGGACTTCACTTCGTCGTCCGTCAGCGCCCGCGACCAGAAGGCCAGGTCGTCGAAATACATGGTGTAGGGGCCCTTGGTGCCGGCGCAGCAGATGCCGTAGGTGCCGCGGCCGTCTTCGTTCAGGCCCAGGTGCGGGCCGTAGCTGCCGGCAACCTTGGTGAGATCGACCGCGGCGGTGCTGATGGTGCGGGTCGAATAGCCCAGCTCGCTGTCGTAGACCGCGGCGGTCAGCGTCTTGGCCGTCTTGTCGACGGTCATGGCGATATAGACCGGCTTGTTCGGGGTGAACTTCACGTTGTTGATGTCGACCCGCGTCCCGCCGCCCGCCAGGTTGAAATACAGCACCGGGCCGGCCCATTGGGCGATGGTGATACCGGGGTTGCCGCCGGAGTTGTAGTCCTTGTTGCCCAGGATGGAGCGGTCGCTGGCGGTGCCGTCGGACTGGTACCAGAAGCCGATGGTGAAGGCCGTCGCGGCGTCCAGCATGCCGGCCGGGTAATCCAGCTTGAAGGCGCCCAGGGGGTCCGCGCTGCGGTCGTTCTTGAACATCTTGCCGAACACGCCCGGGTCGGCGTAGGCCGGCGCCTGCACGCCGTCATAGGGCGTGATGGCGCCGCCGCCCGCGGCCACGTCGGTGACGTTGCCTTCGAAGGGGAACAGCATCGTCAGGCCGCTACGCAGCGAAGCCAGCAGGGGCAAGGGCTTGGTGTAGGTCACGGTGGCGCGCACGGCGCTGACCGCGCTGCCTACGGACACGCTGTAGTTCAGCGTGTGCACGCCCTCGGTATCGAAGGTGAAGCCCTTGTCCACGTACCCGGCGTCCGTGCCCGGCACGCGCGCGATCTCCGCGCCGTCGCGGCTGATCACGACGTCGCCGGCGGGCTCGCCCACGCGCACCCAGCTGAGCGTCACGCTCTTGTTGTCCATCGAGGTCCGGGCCGAGGCATTGCGCAAGGCCAGCGCGCCCGCGAGCGAGGTGCCCGCCATGTCGTAGTCGGCCACGGCCGGCAGCGCGCCCAGATACCCGAGCAGGGTCGGCGTCACGTCGGCGGCGCTGGGCAGCGCGTACCAGTTGTTGTCCCACAGGCCGTCGAACGAAGCGTCGTCGGCGCTGCCGCCCAGCAAGGCCGGCTGGTTCGCCGCCAGCAGGATGGTCTTGTTCGACGAGAACGGACGGCCGTCGGTGGCGCCGGTCTTGCCCAGGCCGTGGCTGGAAGCCACGACCACCAGCCATTTCTCGCCGGGATGGTCCGCCTTGCGCTCGGCGATCTGCCGGGTCAGGGCGCCGATGGCCGCATCCGCGCGGCGGATGGACTCGTCGTACGCGCCGCCGAAGCCGGACTCCGCGGCCACGCGCTCCGGCGCGCCGAATTGCGCCACCACCACGTCATAGCCTTCCGTGATGCGGTCGCGCGCCTGCGTCGCCACGCAGTCGTCGACGCCGGCACAGTCGGTCAGCGCCTGCAGGTAGCCCGCGTCGCGGTCGGGGCCGAGCAGCCCCGCCAGCGTCGTGGAATTGAACGCGGCGGCGGTGCGCGCCGCCGGCAGCGCCGACTTCACGCGCTCGAACAGCGTGGGGGTCTTCACCGCCTCGCCCTGCACCGAGAAACGGACCCCGTGCTGGTCCGCCCATTGGCCGGTCAACAACGTCGCCCAACCCGGCGCGGACAGCGTGGGCTGCTGCGTGACGGCGCCCGTGACGCCGCCCGTCCAGGCGCGCGTGACGGTCAGCTGGCCGATATTGGCGAGGGATTTGTCGGCCACGCCGCGGCGCATGGCGTCGTAGGTCAGGCCGTCGACGCCGATGAACAGCACCTTGTCGGCGCGGGCCTGGTCCGGCGCGGTCACCGGCGGCGCGGTCGGCGGCGCGGCCTCGTCGTCGCCGTCATCGCCGCCGCAGCCCGCCAGGGCGCTGGTGGCCAACAGGGTGGCGCACCATCTTCTCCAATCCAATGCTTGCATGCTTCTCTTCTCGCTTCATGAACAGGTTTTGCGTTGGCGCACATAGTGGCCGTCGAAAGTGAAAGGCCCGTGAAGCGAGAAAGAGAAAGGCTGATCGACGGATCAGGATTCTTTTTGTGTGGCGCGGCGAATCGGCCCCGCGCCGGCCGCGCCGTCCTGTCATGTAGGCCCGCTATAGTCGGGCGGATCGATCCCCGTCCGTATCCTGCGCCATGCCCCTGTCCTTGCGTTCCGCCCTGCCCGCCGCGCCCGCGGCGTTTCGAGTTCTCGCCGTCCTGGCCCTGGCGGCCGGCCTCGGCGCGTGGGGCTCGATCCTGCTTGCGCCGCGGCCCGCCTCGCTGCCGCCCGCGGTGTCGGCCGCGGCCGCGCCGCGCGCCGCCGACAACGGGCCGGTGGCCCTCTGGTTCGGCAAGGACGAAGCGATGCGCACGCAGATCAGCGTGCTGGGCGTGATCGCCGCGGGGCCCGATGGCGCGGCCGTCCTCAGCATCGACGGCGGCCCGCCCGCGGCCTGGCGCGTCGGCAATGAAGTGGCGCCCGGCATCGTGCTGCGCGAGGTCACCGCGGACGCGGTCACCGTGGAGCAGGCCGGACGCGGCAGCCGGCTGCCGGCGCCCGCCGCCCAGCCCGCGCCCGCCGGCATCGCGCGCGCGGGCTAGCCCGGAAAGAAAACCGGCGCGCCCATATTGCTGTCATATTTCATGACCACAATCCTCGGCTTCTACTGAAGACCGGAGTTGCAAAGTGCGTCAGTTACCGCGCGGGCTTGCCCGCCAGCAAGGTTTCACCCTCATCGAGATCATGGTGGTGATCGTGATCATGGGGATTCTTGCGGCGCTGATCGTCCCCCGCGTGCTCGACCGCCCCGACCAGGCGCGGCAAGTGGCCGCGCGCCAGGACATCGCGGGCATCATGCAGGCGCTCAAGCTCTATCGCCTGGACAACGGCCGCTACCCCACCACCGCCCAGGGCCTGCGGGCGCTCGCGGAGAAGCCCGAGGGCGTCTCCAACTGGCGCGGTTACCTGGACAAGCTGCCCAACGATCCCTGGGGCCATCCCTACCAATACCTCAGCCCCGGCGTCAAAGGCGATATCGACGTGTTCTCGTTCGGCGCCGACAACAAGCCCGGCGGAGAGAATGGCGATGCCGACATCGGCTCCTGGGAACTCTGAACGCGGCTTCACGCTGGTCGAAGTCCTGGTCGTGCTGGTGATCGTCGCCATCGCGGCCAGCATGGTGAGCCTGTCCGTGGGGCGGGGCGAGAATCGCCTGCGCGGCGACGCCCAGCGCCTGGCCGACGCCTTCGCCGTGGCCCAGAGCGAAGCCCGCAGCGACGGCCGCGCCATCCGCTGGCTGCCCAGCGGCCAGGGCTGGTCTTTCGAACGCCGGGGCCGCCCGCCCGGCATGAGCGCAGAGGAAGACATCGCCGTGCCCGCGGACACGATGGAACGCGACGAGGTGCTGCGCCCGCAAGCCTGGTCGACGGGTCCGGTGGACCTGCGCCTGGAGCCCGACCGCCCGCTCGTGTTCAACACGGAATGGGTCGCCGCGCCCATCACGCTGACGCTGCGCGCGGGGGACGCCCGCGTCATCCTGCAACGCGACGCCGCCGGACGCTATGACATCCGCTGAACCGCCCCGCCCTCCCGCCCGCGAACGCGGCTTCACGCTCATCGAAGTGCTGGTGGCCCTGGCCATCATCGCCGTGGCGATGGCGGCCGCGCTGCGCGCCACCGGCGTGATGGCGGTCAACAACCGCAGCCTCCAGGACAAGACGCTCGCGCTGCTGGCCGCGCAGAACGCGCTGGCCCAGCTGCGCCTGGAACAGGTCCTGCCGCGCGCGGGCTCGCGAACCCAGCCCTGCGCCCAAGGCGGCCGCGCGCTGCAATGCGACCTGGAATTCACGAACTCGGTGAATCGCAGTTTCCGCCAAGTATCGGTGCGCGTGCGCGACGCGTCGTCGTCGCGGCCCGAGGTCGTCCTGCTGCAGCTCGACGGCCTCTTGTCCGGCGTCCGCTAGCCATGCGCCCGCCTTCACGTTCGCAGGCCGGCTTCACGCTGATGGAAGTGCTGGTGGCCCTGGCGCTCATGGCCCTGGTCAGCCTCATGGCCTGGCGCGGCCTGTCCAGCGTGTCCAGCGCCCGCGACCGGATCGAGGAACAGGCCGAGGACACCGACGCCATCGTGCGCGCGCTGGGCCAGATCGGCCGCGACGTGGAACTCGCCTACACCGGGCCGGCCTTCGAGCCGGCCGGCCAGGACGCGCTGTCCTATGGCAGCGGCCTGCGCCTGCTGCGGCGCACCGGCGGCGGCGAAGCACTGGAAGTGCTGCGCCCCGATCCGGACGGCAACGGCCTGTGGCAACGCGTGCACTGGCAGGTGCGCAAGGACGGCCTCTGGCGCGCCGCCGGCCCGTCCGCCGCGCAAGCCCCCTTGCCCGCCGCGGACGGCGGCCTGCTGCTCCTGCCCGGCGTGCGCGCCCTGCGAATGCGCGCCTGGGTGCCGGGCACCGGCTGGGTCGACGCCAACGCCAGCCTCGCGGCCCCGCCCGCCGGCCTGGAAATCACGCTGGAACGCGGCGAGCCCGCCGCGCCGCAGCGCTTCAGCCGCATCCTGGAGCTGCCATGAGCGCCCCGGACCGGCGCGAGCGCGGGGCGGCCGTCGTCAGCGCCCTCATCATCGTGGCCATCGTCGCGGCGCTGAGCGCCAGCCTGTTCCAGCGCCAGACCGCCAGCACCCGCCGCGTGGAGAACGAATTGGCGCGCGTGCAGGCGCGCGCCATGCTGGCCGGCGGCATCGATTGGGCCCGGCTGATCCTGCGCGACCACGGCCGGCGCGAGCCCGTCACCCGCGGCGACCAGATCTGGGCCACGCCCATCCTGGACACGCGCATCGAGCGGCCCGGCGACGAGCGCGTCGCCGTGTTCTCCGGCCGGATCCAGGACGAACAGGGCAAGTACAACCTCTATAACCTCGCCGCCAACGGCGTGCCGCAACCGGAACAGGAGCAGGTCCTGCGCCGGCTGCTCTCCACGCTGCAACTGCCCGACACGCTGGCCGCCCAGCTCATCGGCGTGATCACGGCGGCTCAGCCGCCGGCCCCCGCCGCCAACTCGCCGGGCAGTCCATCCGCCAACCCGCCTGCCGGCACGCCGGGCCAGGCCGGCGCCGTCGCGGCCCGCGCGCCGCTGCCACGCGGCGTGGACGAGATCGCGGCCCTGCTGGCGCTGGACCCGCAGGCGCGCGCCGAGCTGCGCCGCACGATGACGGTGCTGCCGCTGGCCACCCCGGTCAACGTCAATACCGCCCCCGCCGAGGTCCTCGCGGCCCTGGTGCCGGGCATGTCGCTGAGCCAGGCCCGCAGCCTCGCCGGCGAACGCGACCGCGGCAACTGGTTCAACAACGCCGGCGACTTCGCCAACCGGCTCGCGGGCACCGGCATCAAGACGCCCGCGCCCGCCGTCGCCACCAGCAGCGCCTGGTTCCTCGCCACCGGCACCGTCGCCTACGAACGCGCGCGGATCTCCATGCAGGCCCTGATGCGCAGCACGCCGCCGGCCGCGCCCGACACGATATGGACAAGAGAAAACCCTTGAAGAACATCCTGCGCCTCGCGCTGCCGGCCCTCGCCGACTTCGGCGAGGACTCTCCCCTGCCCTATGCCTGGTTCGACCGGCGCGGGCGCTGCGCGCGGCAAGGCGAACTCACGCTGCGCGCGCTGGGGCACGCCTATCCGCAGGCCGCCTGCGAAGCGGTGCTGCATCCCGCCGACGTGATCGCCACCACCGTGCATATCCCCGACGTCGCCCGCGCCCGCTTTGCGGCCGCCGTCCACAGCGCGCTGGAACCGCTGGTGCTGAGCGACCTGGACGCCCTGGCGATCGGCCACGGCCCGCGCGGCGCCGACGGCGCCGTGCCGCTGGCCTGGGCGGCGCGAGAACCCGTGCGCCGCGCCTGGAGCCTGCTGAACGCGCAGGGCCTGCGCGCTTATGCGCTGATCGCGACGCAAACGCTGGCGCCCGACGCACCGGCGCCCGACGCATCCACGCCCTTGCGCGACCCGGCCGATCCGCGCTGGCTCGCGCCGTCCCCGTCGTGGTCGCTGGCCATGCCCCGGCTGGCGCCGGCGCGCGCCTCCCGCTGGCGTCCCGTCTGGCGCTGGAGCGCGGCCGCCGCCGTGGTCTGGATCGCCGGATTGAATGGCTACGCCTCGCAGCTGCGCGCCGAAGCCGACGCGCTGCGCGACGGCATGCGCCGCCAGGTGCTGGCGGCCTTCCCCGACCTGCCGGTGGTGCTGGACCCGGCCCGCCAGGCGCAGCAGGGCCTGGACGCGCTGCAGGCCAACCGCGGCGCGGCCGGCGCGGGCGACTTCCTGCCGCTGGCCCGGGCCGCGGCCCAGGCCCTGCCGTTCGCGGCCGACAAGGTCGCCCGGCTGACCTACGCCGACCAGTCGCTCACGCTCCAGCTGGCCGACGCCGGCGAACAGTCGCAGCGTGTCGCCGAAACCCCCGCGTTGATCCAGCAGGCCGCCGCCCTGGGCCTGAAGCTGGAGCGGGCCGACTCCGATCACACCTGGCGCGTCACGCGCGCTCAACCATGACTACGTTTACGCAACGCCTGGACGCCGCCTGGCAATCCGTCCGCAAGCCCCTCGATCCCGCGCTGGCGCGCGCCCGCGAACGCTACCGGGCACTGGCGCCGCGCGAACGGCGGCTGCTGGCCGGCGCCGCGCTGGCGCTGGGGGCCGCGCTGGTCTTCGTCGGCCTGATCGAGCCGCCGCTGAAGGCGATGGCGAAGCTCCAGGCGGAATTGCCCGGGCTGCGGGCGCAGGCCGCCGCCGTGGCCGACCTGAGCGCGCAGGCGGCCGCCTTGCGGCGCCGATCCGCCGCCGTGAACGCCATGCCCTCGTCCGCCGAGCTGGCGGCCTCGCTGGAACGCGCGGGCCTGCCGGCCGCGCAATGGGCCCTGGGCGAACCCGAGACGGGCCCGGGGCTGTTGCTGACCCTGACGCAGGCGCCGTCCTCCTCGCTGCTGCGGTGGCTGGATGGCGCGGCGCGCGATTGGGGGCTGGCGATCCGGCAGGTCGACCTGACCCGCGCGGCCAACGTCCATGGACGTCCGCTGCCCGGCCTGGTCAACGGCACGGTGACGCTGTCGCCGCCGGCGGCACGGAGCTGACATGGCCGGATTTCGCATGTCCCGCAAGGGCGCCGCGCTGCTGCTGGCCGGCGCGGCCTGCGCCGCCGCCGCGGGCGCCGCCGTGCTGCCCGCGCGGTGGCTGTTCGCGGTGCTGCCCGACGACGCCCCGGTTGCGCTGGCGGACGCCAGCGGCACGCTATGGCGCGGCAGCGCATGGATCGCGCTGGGCCCGCCGGGCGCGCGCCGCATGCTGCCCCAGCCGGTGCAATGGCAATGGCGCTGGAGCGCGCTGGCCCTGGACGTCACGCACCCGTGGCTGCAAGGCCCGCTGCGCGCCAGCCCGGCCTGGAATGGATTGGCGCTGTCCGCCCAGTCCCTGCGCGCGCCCGCGTCGGTGCTGGCCGCGCTCGGCGCGCCATGGAACACGATGGCGCCCCAAGGCATGCTGGAAATCGCCTGGCAGCCCTTGCGGCTGGGCGCCGCCCTGCCCTCGGGCCCGGTGGCGGAGCTGCGCTGGCGCAATGCCGGCACGGCGCTCGCGCCGGTCGCGTCCGTGGGCACCTACGTGCTGCGCGTGCAAGGCGGAAAAGCCGGCGCCACGCTGGCCTTGAGCACCGAGAACGGCTTGCTGGACGTGACGGGGCAAGGCAGCGCCACGAGCCGCGGCCTGCGCTTCCAGGGCCAGGCCAGCTATGCCCGTTCCGCCGGCGAGGCGGACCGCGCCGCGCTGGATGGCTTGATGTCCATGCTGGGGCGCCGCTCTGGCGATACGGTGGAATTCGGCACCTAGGCGGCCGGCGCGGCGCCTGGGCGGCCGATGCGGCAGCCAGGGGCGCGGCGCGGCCGCTAGGCGTCGCGCGTGACGCGAACGATTTCCTCGGGCGAGGTCTGCCCGCCCTCCACCCAGCGCTGGCCGTCCTCGCGCATGGTCCGCATGCCCGAGGCCGCGGCCGCGCGCCGCAGCTCGCGTTCGTCGCGGCCTTCATGGATCAGCCGGCGCGCCTCGTCGTCCACCGTGAAGAGTTCGTGGATGCCCGAACGCCCGCTGTAGCCGGTGTGATTGCAGGCCGCGCATCCCACCGGGTGGTACACGCGCATGCCGTCCTGCATGGCGGGCTGGCGGCACGCCGGACACAGCTTGCGCACCAGCCGCTGCGCCAGCACGCCCAGCAGCGACGACGCCAGCAGGAACGGCTCCACGCCCATGTCGGTCAGCCGGGTCACGGCGGAAACCGAATCGTTCGTGTGCAGCGTGGCCAGCACCAGGTGGCCCGTCAGGGACGCCTGCACCGCGATCTGCGCGGTTTCCAGGTCGCGGATCTCGCCGATCATGATCACGTCGGGATCCTGCCGCAGGATGGCCCGCAGCGCCAGCGCGAAGCTCATGTCGATCTTGGCGTTCACCTGGGTCTGGCTGATGCCGGGCAGGTCGTACTCGATCGGGTCTTCCACCGTGAGGATGTTGCTGGTGGCCGCGTCCAGCCGGCTCAGCGCCGCGTAGAGCGTGGTGGTCTTGCCGCTGCCGGTGGGCCCGGTGACCAGCACGATGCCGTGCGGCTGCCGGATCAGGCGGTCCAGCTGCCCCAGCACGCCGGGCGCCATGCCCAGCCGCTCCAGCTGGAGGCGCCCGGCCTCCTTGTCCAGCAGGCGCAGCACCGCGCGCTCGCCGTGTCCGGTGGGCAGCGTCGAAACGCGCACGTCTATCGGCCGGCCGCCCACCCGCAGCGCGATGCGGCCGTCCTGCGGCAGGCGCTTTTCGGCGATGTCCAGGTGCGCCATGATCTTGATGCGCGAGATCAGCGCCGCGTGCAGGGCCTTGCGCGGCGACACCACGTCGCGCAGCGTGCCGTCCACGCGATAACGCACCACCGAATGGGTCTCGAAGGGCTCGATGTGGATGTCGCTGGCTCCGTCGCGCGCCGCCTGCGCGAAGAGCGCGTTGATCATGCGGATCACGGGCGCGTCGTCCTGCGCTTCGAGCAGGTCCGCCACCTCGGGCATGTCCTGCAACAGGCGGTCCAGGTCGATCTCGTTCTCGGCCACGCCCATGACGGAAGCGGCGTCCTCGGAGTGGCTGTAGGCCGCCGTCAGCAGGGTTTCCAGCGCCTCGTCCTCCACCTCGGCCAAGGCGATGTCGCCGTGGCAGCGCCGGATTTCGCGCACCGCCCATTCGGGCGTGCGCGGGCTGACGGTCAGTTGCGCCCGCCCTCCCCGCAGCGACAGCACCGCGCGTTGCGCGCGGGCCCAGGCATAGGGCAAGGGATGCGCGCTCATTGGACGACCTTCATGCTGCGCATTCCGGTATTCGCGCTTGGGGCGGCCCGGCGCGCTCATAGCTGCGACACCACTTCGCTCTTGTAGCCCAGTTCGCGCAGCAGCGCGGTGGCGGTGGAAATGGTGCCCGGGTCCTTGGCCACCTGGCTGCGCACCACGTAGCCCATGCCGCCGGGGCCGAGCTGCACGTAGGCCTGCAGGCCGCTGGCGCGAACCCGCTGCGCGATCTTGTCGGCGTCGGCGCGCGCCTCGACCGAGGCGAACTGCAAGGTGGCGCTGCTGCGGTCCGCCTCGCCGTAGAGCGATTCGGGGTCCACCGCCACGCTCACGCCGCGGGGCAGGTTCACCCGGATGGGCAGCGCCGGGTCGGCGGGCTGCGCCGCCGCGGGGTATTGGCGCACCGCGAAGGATTCCACCGTGACGGGCGGCGGGCGGCGCATGGTGTCGGCCAGCTGTTCCGGCCGCATGTCGTAGGCGTTGTTCGACACCGAGGGCGCCGAGCCCGGCGGCGGCAGCATCGGCGCCTGCAGGTCCGGCAGCAGCCAGTGCTTGCCCGGCTGGGCGCCGGCCTGCGCGCGGCGCATGTAGTCGTAGCGGTCCATGGTGACGCTGGCGCTGCGGCGCGCGTCGCGCACCACGTAAGGCCGCAGGAATACCATCAGGTTGGTCTTGGTGCGCTTGCGCGTGTCGTAGCGGAACAGCGCGCCCAGCACC
>Ga0182739_1001982_pt1 | contig 19937 bp, 15 predicted proteins | sample eDN5th30CBELigBY_FD_128873 | JGI IMG/M metagenome (GOLD analysis project Ga0182739, IMG submission 128873) | Enriched backyard soil microbial communities from Emeryville, California, USA - eDNA 5th pass 30_C BE-Lig BY (version 2) (version 2) | ecosystem: Environmental > Terrestrial > Soil >...
CCCCGGACGACAAGCTCCTGGCCGATGAAGACCTTGTTGAGCTCGGCTTCGATCCGCGTCGACCAGAGCGCCACCGGTCCGCGATCCGCCGTGGCGTTCGCGTCACCATCCAACGCGGCCCCGTCCTCGGGCGCAGGGGGATCGAACGGAGTCGAATCCAATGACGAGGGCGGCGGCTCGTGGGGGTCACGGATCTCGGACTCGCGAGCGGAATCAAAGTCATTCATGCTCAGGTGACTCAGATTGAGAGGGTTGCCCGGTCCGGTCGACCGAGGCCGGAGGCGACGGAAGGGGCGCAACCGGGGCCAGGCCGAGCCGGGCCGGACCGGAGACGTTGCGCCACCGACGATAGGCATCGAGGATCAGCCGGGCGTTTCCGATATCCCCGGCGCGGGCCAACAGGGCTCCGAGCGCTTCGGGATGCGCCACGGGACGATCCTCCCCGGTCGACGCCTCCTGTCGCGCACGCCCCAGCCGAGGAGCGCGCGCCAGGCAGGCCGCCAAACCCAGGAGCAGGAACTGAGCGACGACCCACCCAAACGGATGAATCTTGAGCAGGGCAAAGACCGAAGGGTCGGCCGAGGGGCTGCTGAGGGGAGCTCGGCCATCGACAAACGCCACGTTGAGCGGCTCTTCCCCCACCCAATCGACCGTGTACGACGCCAGCGGCCGCCGCGCCGGGAGAAGCAAGGCCCCGTTCAAGAGGAACGACCCATTGGCCACCGCGAGAACCCGGCTCTGGTTGTACAGGGTCCAGTCCATCACCAGGGCCTGTCCGTCCCCCTCGAGCAACACGCGCTCGGCCTCGACCTTGAAGGTTTCGTGGCGCGAGAGCCGCGCCCGAGCCGGGTCGACCCCTTCACTCCATGGCCCCTCGAGCGTCTTGCACGCCGTTGGCGGGTCCTTGGGACGATTCAGATCAAACCAGTCTTCGGGGCGGGCGACCTGCTTGGGCCATTCCCGCTTTTGTGAGTCCGCCGACACCGCATCGTCGCGTAACTGTTTGGCGCGCGAACGCTCCGTGTCGGCGCCGGAGCTGGGGAGGTGGTCGAGAACCTCTTGCCAGTAATCGGCCAGAGCGCTGTAGTCCCGCACGACGTAGATCATCTGCCGGTCGCCGAGCTCGCTCAACCAACTGAAATACCAATCGGCCTCCTCCTCTTCAGGAGGGCCGGGCCGAGGGGAGAACCGGACGATCACGTCCGCCCACTCGCCCAGCTCGTCGGACAGCCGGACAGCCGTCCGAACCGTGTGGCCGCGATCGCGGAACAACTCGACGAGAGCCCCCGTCCCGTTGAGGCTCCGGTCTCGTGACCGGCCGTAGGCGGTCTCAACCTGCTCTCCCGAGCATCCCGAGAGCAAGGACGCCACGAGAAGCAGTGCGAACGAGGCGCAGGAGCCCGGTACGGGTCTCGGTGTCCTGGGCCCCCAACTTCGGGCCTCCCCCTGAGGCCTCCCACGACGGTTCATGAGCCCGTCCCTGCGACCATGTGTCGCTCGAAGTCCTCGGCCAGGGTCCAGACTGCCTCAAACGCCTCGCGCGACGGGCTGAGATGCCCGTAATAGACCGCCTCGAAGAGCCGGAGCGTCGGCTCGACCGAGCGGAGAAACCGACGATCGTCGATCGACCGAACCAGTTGCCTGCCGGTTCGGCCGGGGCGGAGCCGAAGCACCTGGCGCTGGTGGAGCGCCAGGAGTTGATGGGCGAACAGCGAGATGACCGCCCCCGCATAGTCTCCCTTCTCACGGCAACGGAGCGCCTCGGACCAGGGGTCGTCGGTTTCGGGTCGGACGCCGGCCGGCAGGCTTTCGATCGAAACCGCCGACCCCACCGTGGCGGGCTGTTGCCTCGCCTCGGCCACCGTGGGCTCATAGCGCCGCCAGAGCTCGACCAGGAGGGCGAGCAGAACCGCGAGCGCGAGCAGGATCAGCCCCGTCATCAAGAGCTCACCCAGGTCGTGCAGACCAAGGGCGCGGAGCCAGCTCAACCCGCTGGGATTCCGGGGAGTCGGTGGCTTCGGCGGCCAGAGGGGTCGCGCGGCGTCCGACTTCCCGTCGTACCAGCGATACCCCCCGCGCTGAAGCGCGTGGCGAAACTCGGCGTCGGACTTCGTGACCGGCTCCGATCCGGGGGCAGAGACGACCCCAAGCATGAGCCAGAGCATCAGGCTCACCATCTCCCGGCCTCCTCCAGCGTGCGTGCCACGGCTCGCACGCGAAGCTCCACCTCCCAGCCTTCCAGTCGAATCCGGTGGTCGATGTAATTGAGGAACCGCGCGATCGCGAAGAACTCGATCGCTCCCCAGACCGCCAGGTGGAATCGCCAGCCGAGAAGGTCACTCCAGGCGGGTTGCCACGTGAGCTCGCTCGTCGACAACCCCTGGATCAGGGCCATCGAACCCGCCCAGAACGCCAGCACGAAGAGGCCTCCGAAGAAGAACTGAGCCATCGACTGAATGAACAGATCCCCCTCGCGGCCCTGGCAGATCGTCGAACAACGCCGCAGGAGACTTCGCCAACGTCCGCGCTCAAGCAAGATCACCTCGTTCAAGAACGCCCACCGCAACGGGAGCAGCGGCGTCAAGACCAACGTGATGACCAGGATGCCCCGAAGGAGACCCTGGAATAACGCCAACGCCACAATCGACGACCACATCGATTTGATTGTCCGGCCCGCCGTGGGGCGTTCGCCGAACATCAGGCCCCCGAGCACGACCGTCAACGGAGCTGTGGCCCAGGGGATCTCCAGAACCAGCAGGAACGGATAGAGCCCGACCGGAAAATCCTCCTGGCCCATCAGCCAGGCATTGAGTGCCGCGAACGGGACGGCCCCCACGAGCGCCGCGAGAACAATCGGCACTGGCTTTTGCCGGACCACGACCAGCGCCAGATCGAGGATGTCCAGAAACGAGCGCTCACGGATTTGCACCAAGGTCCGGTCGTGCGCCAACCAACACCCCCACGATGATGAAGCCTGGGCGATTCAATCTCGCGTCTTACCGGAGGACGGAAACAAGAGAACGGGCTCCCGACTCGATGGAACCAGGCTTGTGGCGGGTCCCTCGGACGGACGGGCCAGGCCAGCGTGCCCCGATCGGCTCGGTGAAGCGCGCATCGGCGGGGTGAAGGCTCCACTCAAACAGCGGTTGCAATGGACCTGCGCCCCCCGAGCGTGAGGTAGGCGATGAGCAGCCCCGCGCAGCACACCGCAATTGTGGCCTTGGCGGAATAGGGCATCGCCGACGCCGAGACATACCCTTCCAGAAAAGCGGCCAGGAAGAACAGAACGACCGAAGCTCCCAGGGTGGGCAAGGCATTCCCGGCCTCACGCCGCAGCGACGCCAGCCGGGTCTGCCCTTTCGTATCAACCAGGCCGTATCCGAATCGCAGTCCCGCCGCCCCGGCGAACACGATCGCCGTCAGTTCAAATGGCGCATGAGCCGTGACGAACTGGAAGAAATTCAACGCGTAGCTGGTCGTCGCCATCGCTCCGAAAACGGCGCCCAGGAGCGCGCCGTTCGAGAGCAGAATGTACAAGGTCCCCAGCCCGAACAGCAGGCCGAAGGCGAAACACTGAAGCCCGATGGTCGTGTTGTGGTTGATGTAATAGCCGGCCATCAGGGTATCGTTACGGGTCTGGCCGTCCTCACGATCGGCGGAGAACGGCTCGGCGTACATCTGCTCCATCTGTTCGAGCATCGACTCGCCCAGTAATGTGGCCGCAAACCCGGGCCGGCCCGCTGCCAACAGAGCGCAGAGCAAGAAGCTTCCGAAGAAGACCGCCGCCGAAATCCGCAGCGCCGGATCGGAACGAAGCCGCCGAGGGGCGGTCTCGAACAGGGCCTTGGCCCAATCCCGGAACCGAAACCCCTGCGCCCGGTAGACCGCATTGTGCGCTCGACCCACCAGGGCATGAAGATAGATCACCGTGTCGCGTGGCAGGGCATGCGTCTCGGCCAGCATCAGGTCGGTGCAGGCGGCCCGGTAAAGCTCACCCAGCCGAATGACCCGAGCCGCCCGCTCCGCCGGAGGCAGACGCCGCGTGAGTTGATCAAGGAGTGCGTCAAGCTCACGCCACGAGGCCTCACGCGAGCGCAATCGATCGGCTACCCGCATGCGCGACTACTCCCCAACGAACACGCGATGGTAAACCGCGCACAGGACCAGGTCCGCCGGAATATCCTCGGGCAAACCGTAACGGGCGCGGAGCGGCCGAGCCAGATACGCGGCGATCTCTTCCCGACGGCCCCGGGGCAGCCGCGTCCGGTGTTTAACGTAATCGGAAAGCGCCCGGGCCAGTTCGGAACCGGCCTCGACACGCAAGGGGAGCCAGGGCAACACGGCCGCCACACCCGGCTCGTCGACGCGGACCAAACCGGACCTGCCCCGTCGCGCCTCGACCACCACCATCGTCCCGGCCGCCAGGTCACCCAACCGCTGGAACTTCCGGGTCAGGAGCATGCTCGTCAGACCCGTCAGGAGCAGCAGGCTCGTCAAGTCGGGACGGAGAAGATAGGGGACCGTGCCGTCGAGCGAGCCGACCACGTTGCGAAGGATCGCCTGCGCCCCGGTGACCGGCACCCCCTGCTCCGAAACCACACGCAATCCGAGCATCCGCTTCCCGAGGGTCTGGCCATTAAAGATGGCCTCGGCCACTCCGCGGTAGCCCCAGAACAGAACAAAGTAGATCACGAGGATCGGCCCGATGCCGGCCCGAGTTCCCGGCAAGAGCAGCATGATCGCCAGAGACACCACGACCACCGTCCCCGTCACGAGGACAAGGTCCACCAGGTAGGCCATGTAACGGCGAAACGGGCCCGCCAGCGGATACTGGAATACGATTCGCTCCGGCGTGATAAGCCGGACGGTCGTATCCAGAGGGGCCTCGCGCAGCTCCTGGGTTGCCATGGCCATCAGCAGTGTCGCCCTTTCAAGAGCGGGTTCCGACCTCTCGGCGCAGCGAATCGCTCGGGCCTGGCCCAAGAAGCTTGGCGTGTAAGTGGAATCGGGCCTGCTCAGCGACCAACGCCAGTGGCTCGTGTCCGCGTCACTCGGCCGCCACAGCGCCGTGGTAGACTGGAGCGAAGCCGGCAAGACTCATTCTCACACATGCTCCGGGATCATACTAACCGAGCGTCCACCGTTCCGCAACGATCTGTCCCGCCGACGAACCCGACCGCTGGATTCAAAACCAAGGGGTCTGAAGGCGCCCAGCTCCGAGCAACCACGCCAAGCGATGGTCCGCGGTCGTGATCACGGCCAACGCCCGGTTCTGCTCCCAGGAAAGGCTCACCGATGGAATGCGTTGCGATGATTGCCGTCTCCGCGGGTCTGATCTTCGCCCGTCTCGCAATGGCCCAGGACCTGAATCCGTTTCTCTGGGGCTTCCTGGGGATCGCGGTCTACATCGCGGCGCCGGGCTCCATGATCTGGAGAGGAGCGAGCTGGATGGACGCCGGCTGGGTCTGGCTCAGCTCATTCGGCGGCCTGTTCGTCCTATTCGTCATTCAGTCGGTGATCGCGGAACGTAAACGCCATCGCGGACGCTCGCCCGCGAAGAAGCCAAAACGGAAAGCCGGTCGTTGACCGAGGGACGAGGTCGGGGAACGGAGAGAAGGGGGGAGGAGATTCGAGGAGACGAGACGCGGCCGCGTGTGTCGAGTCGAATCGGGACCTCAGCGAGGCAGATTCGTTCGAACCGTCGCCGGATCACGCGTCGGGGGATCGAAGATGGTGCTGACCACCGTCTGCTTGCGAAGCCGGTCCAGGAAGACCGTCGTCTCGTGGCGGACCTTGCTATCGAAGATCTCGTTGCGGATCTTGTTCTGAATCTCGACCTCGGAGAACGGCGCGGGACCAGCGGGACGCCGCCGCTCCACTCGGACGATGTGGTAGCTCGACGGCCCTTCGATGATTTGACTGACCTGGCCGATCGGCAACGAGCTAAGGGCGAGGTTGACCGCCTCGACACCGTACCCACCGGGCGTCGTCTCCCACGCCCCCCCCTTGGACTTGTTCGGGCCGTGACTCTCGACGGCCGCCACCTTGGCAAAGTCTTCGTTACGACGCAGCCGAGCAAGCACGGCGTCGGCCTTGGCTCGGGCCTCGGTCCGCGACTGGCACTTCTCGACCTCGATCACCACTTCGCGCCACACGATGAGCGCGGGCCGATCGAACTCTTTGATGTGCTCCTGGTAATATTCTCGCATCTCGGGGAGTGAAACGGTGAGCTTGGGCCCAATCTTGGCCCGCATGTACCCCTGAGAGAGGTACATCTTGCGATACGACTCCCGCATCTGGTCAAGCGACACCCCGGCCTCTTTCAGCTTCGCCTTGAGCTCATATTCGTTGGCCGCGGCGTGCCTCCGAAGCAAGTGCTCGAGCTCCTTCGCCCTCCATTCCTGGTCGGCGCCTTCCATGAAGAGTTTCAACTGTTCCGGCTTTTTGAGCTCTCGCTTCGCTTCCTGAACGATGATGCTCCGTTCAACCAGCTCCTGGAGCATGGCCTCGGCAAGCATGTTGATTTCCTGCTCCGAGGGGGGCTGGCTGGGATTGACCCCTTTGAGCCGATCCTGAACCGCCGTCTTCAGTTCGTGGAGCGAGATAATCTCATCGCCGACCTTGGCGGCCACCTCACCGGCAGGCTGAGCATTCCGAGGCCGGAGTTGCGAGCGAATCATGGTCGCATCCCCCCCCGTCTGCTGAACCTCGGGATCGACCTTGTTCGAAGCCGCCGCTCCGACCTTGGCGGAGGGTTCGGCCCCTTCGGCCGGCTCAGCCTGAAGCGGCGGCAGCATCGGGGGAACCTGGGGAGCAGCCGGATTGGCGGGGTCGGCCCCTCCTGCAGCGGCCGGCGTGGCTGGGGACGGCGGAGCAGCCGGAAGCTCCGTAGCCGGCGGCAGCGTGGGGATCTCTTGCGGAGCATCGGCGGTCGGCGGCAATTCCAGAGCGGGCGGCAATGCCAGGGCGTCTTGCGGACTTCCGGGGCTCGTCGTCACTTCCGAGGGAGGACTTGGCGGAGCGGGGCTCTCGTTCTGCGGCTCGGTGGTGGACGGAGCCGAAGGCACGAGGGGCAGCGCCGAGGGGACCTCTGCCGGAGCCACCGCGGGCTCCTCAGACGGCTTGGCCGCCACAGGAGGCGTTTCACCGGTCGCCCGGGGATCGGGCTCCTCCGAGGGCAACGGTGGCACCTCGGGCAACGCGATCGGTGGCACCGAGCTGAGCTCGGCTGGTTCGGAAGGCTCAGCCGCTTCGGCGGGCTTGGCGAGTTCGCCTGGCCCTTCTTCCGGCCCACGGCCGGAGGGATCGGCCGTCGGAGACGGCTCAACCGGGTGCGGAAGGGCTGGCGCAGGCTCTGGTGTCCGCTCCTCCGAGGTCGGCGTGACGGGACTCGAAACCGGTGCGGTTTCGCCGACTGGCGCGGGGTTCGTTGCCTCTTCCACCCTGGGCGGTGGCGTCGCCGAACTCTCCGGGGCCGGCGCCTCCGAAGCCGGGCCGGTGGTCGACGCCGGCAGCTGCTCCGCCGAAATCGCCTGGCTCGGACTCAGGCTCGGATCGCGCCCCGATTCGACGGGCGACGGAAGCGTCCCCGCCGCGGCCGTAGGTTCTGCCCCTGAGGGCGCCTGGCCCGTCGCCGAGGAGTCGGTCGCGTCGACCGATTCCAGCGAAAACTGTGTGGGAAGCTCACGAGGGGCAGGGGCATTGCCAGCGGCTGCGGCGGTCGCGATCGCCGTCTCCGCCCCATTTGGAGCAGGATGGGCATGTGCCGTCTCGGCCGGTTCCGGATGGGCCGCCCGCTCGCTCATCCCATTCCGGGTTGCGATTTCAGCCGCCTGCGCGCGGAGTGACCGGGGATCAACCTTCGGGTTCTCGCGATTGATCGTGTCGTGAATCGACGGGAACGAGGTGAGCGCCACCGGCGCAGCCTCAGGGGCGCGACTCGGGATCGCCGAGCGATTCTGAGCACAGCCCGCCAGGGCCAGGCCGAGTATTCCGGCGACGACGTGGCGGTTCATCGGCATTCTCCATCCTTGGAGATTCGATTGGATACGGCAAAACTCCGGCCGGCCGTCCTGGCCAACACACGGGATTCGCAGTCCGACAGGTTCACCCGAGAGTCCGGAATTGCTTCAAACGTCGACAGCTCGAGCCAGCCTAGAGAGGATCGGCCACGGCAAGCTATCCACAACGCGGATCATTGGCAAGACCGTTTTCCTCGTTCGAATTCCGGCGCTCCGGCCGCCGAGAGTTCGAGCCCGGGCCTCTCACGACGGCTGAATGTGGCCAGACCGACCACCTCTCGTGCCAGCGATCGAGGTCGAATCGCGTCTCGCAGTACGATTCTTTCGTAAGTCTTCGTGAAGTCATTCGCCAAATCACGGATGAACATTACCTTCACTCGACTCTTCCCGTCGGCCGGGCCGGCCGGACTCCGAACGGAAGCGACTTTCATCAGGCACTCTGCAAGAGGGGCTTGATTACCCCAACGACCACGGAGCCGTGCGGGCGCCGCTCTTCGAGAGGAACATACGCCGTTTTCTCGTCGACGATCCGAACGTAACCGGGAAATCGCTTGGCGAGGGTGGCGATCTTCTTGGGGTTCCGATAGGTGAGGACCACGTACTCATCTTCGACGTGAATGCGCTCCAACTGCCAACGCTCCGCCAAGATCCGGAGCTCGGCCTCGGCGATCAGGTTTTCGGCGGGGGCGGACAAGGGTCCGAAACGATCGAGGAGCTCCTGGCGGAAGTCGGCCAGGCGTTCGAGGCTCCGGACCCGCCCGAGCCGACGGTAGAGCTCGACCTTCACGCGGGGACCGGGGACGTAGTCTTTTGGCAGATACGCCCGCCAGGAAAGCTCGATCGAGCAGTCGAACAGCGGCCGGGCCGGCTGCCGGGTCAACGCACGGACGGCCGCCTCCAGCAGCGAGCAGTAGAGCTCATAGCCCACGCTCTCGATGTGTCCCGACTGCTCGGCGCCCAGGATGTTGCCCGCCCCTCGGATCTCCAGGTCGCGCAGCGCGATCTTGAACCCGGCCCCCAGGTCGGTGAACTCCTCGATCGCCTTGAGTCGCTTGACCGCGTTGGGCGTGACCGGCTTGTCCGACTCGAGCAGCAGATACGCATAGGCACGGTGCTTGTAGCGACCGACGCGACCGCGAAGCTGATGCAAGTCGGAGAGGCCGTACTTGTCGGCCTCGTTGATGAAGATCGTGTTGACGTTGGGGATATCCAGGCCCGACTCGATGATGGTCGTGGCCAGCAGGATATCGTAATCGCGTCGGATGAACGCGAGCATGGTCCGTTCGAGCGCCTCGCCCCCCATCTGGCCGTGGGCGATCGTGATCCGGGCCTCGGGAACGATCGCCTGGATCCGCTCGGCCACCGCCTGGATATCGTGGACCCGGTTATGGACGAAGTAGACCTGGCCGTCGCGATTCAGCTCGCGGTGGATCGCTCGTTTGATCGTCTCGGCATCGAACCGAAGGATCCGAGTCTCGATCGCCTTGCGGTCGGGGGGTGGGGTTTCCAGATTCGAGATGTCGCGGATGCCGAGCAGGCTCATGTGGAGCGTGCGCGGGATTGGCGTGGCTGAAAGGGTCAGCACGTCGACGGTCGAGCGGAGGGACTTGAGCCACTCCTTGTCCTCGACCCCGAAGCGCTGCTCTTCGTCGATCACGACCAGGCCGAGGTCCTTGAAGGCGACGTCCTTCTGAACGATTCGGTGGGTCCCGATGAGGACGTCGACCCCCCCGGTCGTGGTCCGCTTGAGCACGTCCCGGATCTCGGACTTGGGCCGGAACCGGTTCACCACTTCGATGGTGAAGGGAAACTCGGCCATCCTTGATGTGAAGCTGCGATGATGCTGTTCGGCCAGGATCGTGGTGGGCACGAGGACGGCGACCTGCTTTCCCGCGTCGATCGCCTTGAACGTCGCGCGGATCGCCACCTCGGTCTTCCCATAGCCGACGTCGCCACAGATCAAACGATCCATGGGTCGAGCCTTGGCCATATCCTCCTTGATCGCGTCGATCGCCGCGAGCTGGTCGGGAGTCTCCTGGTAGGGAAAGGCCGCTTCGAACTCGGCCATCCAGTGGCTGTCCTCGGCCGGATAGGCGATACCCGGTTGGCTCGCCCGCGCCGCCTGGATGTCGATCAACTCGCCAGCGAGGTCGACCACGGCGTCGGCCACGCGCTTCTTCCGCTTCTCCCAGGCCGACGACCCGATCTTCGAGAGCGGGGGTTCCGCCTTACCGCCCCCGACATACTTCTGGACCAGGTCGATCTTGGCGATCGGCACGAACATCTTCGTGCCTTCGGCGAATTCCAGGAGCAGCGTTTCTTCGGAATGCTCGGCCGTCCGATCGACCATCTGGAGGCCACGGTACCGGGCGATGCCGTGGTTGACGTGAACGACCAGGTCCCCTTCGTTGAGGTCGAGGAAGCTGTCGATGGCCCGGCTCTCATAACGGCGCCGGGTGGTCGGACGCCGGACGTCGGTCCTGGCGAACAGCTCATGATCACCGATGACCAGCGTCCGGGCATCGGTCAGGTGGAACCCCGCTCGCACCCGCCCGACCGTGAGTTGGAGGCGGCCGGATTGGGCGATTGCGGTATCGGCGAAGACCTCGCGCAGGCGTTCGACCTCTGCCTCGTTGTGGCAGGCGATCAGAACCCGATCGCCCCCCGAGGCGCTGTCGAGCTCGGCCTTGACCTTGGAGAGCTCGCCCGAGAACCGTTCCACGCTCTCGATCCGGAGATGGCAGGTCGTTTCGAGCGAGTCAGCGGCCAGCGTTGAGATGGCGATGGACGGGCGCTGAAACAACCGGGAGAACGTGCTGTCGATCGTATAGAGACCCCGTCGATCGTCCGTTCGACCGAGGTAGTGGCGTCCCTCTTCCTTGAGGTCGCCCGGTTCGACCAGGGCCACCCAGATCCCTTCGGGGAAATAGTCGGTGACATGGCCGAAGCCGGCCAGGTCATCACCGTCAAACGTCGGCGAGACGGTCAAGGTCACCGAGCTCCAGCGGTCGAGCGAGCGCTGGGTTTCGGGGTCGAAGGGGCGGATCGACTCCACCTCGTCCCCGAAGAACTCAATGCGAACCGGCTCGGAGGCGTCGGGCGAAAAGATGTCGAGGATCCCCCCCCGAAGGCTGTACTCGCCGGCGACCTCGACGACCTCGGCGCGGGTCACCGAGCGCGCCGCCAGCCAGCCGGTCAGCTCCTCGATGGCGACCGACTCACCGACCCGGATCGTTCGCGACGAGCGTGCCAGGAGCTCCGGTGTCGGCACCGGCTGGAGAAAGGCTTGAAACGGGGCGATGATGAACCGGGGGGGCGAATCGCTCGTGAGCTGCTTGAGGACCCGGAGCCGCCGGCCGAACACCTCGTCACCGGCATCCGCCTCTCGGGGCAGGCGTTCCCAGGCGGGAAAGACCTCGGGGGCCACGCCAGCAAACGTCGCCACGTCGTCCCGGAAGTCGTCCACGTCGCCGACATGGGCCAGGACGATGACCAGGGTGCGCGGGGCATGCAATCCCAGGGCCGCGGTCGCCAGCGGACCGGCCGAACCCCAGGCACCGTCGAGCGTCCCGCTGCGCCCGTTCTTGAGCGCGGCGAGCAGCTCGGGAATCCCGTCCGAACGCTGAATCAGCCGGGTCAGATCCTTTAGGTCACGCACCGGCGCGATGGACGTCGTCGAACCCTTGGCCATTGGCGACTCATTCGGACGATCGGACAGGCGGCCGATCCGATCTCATCCCTTCCCTTGGGGAAACCGATCCAAAAGAAAGGAGGCGGAACACCCCCACCTCCCCGATCTCAAGCAGCACGTCGCGTGCTAATTGTAGGATTCGCTCCTCGGTTCGACCACCGGCATCTGACCTCGCCGCAGCGCGTGCGGCGGCGGCGGAACCTCGTGGGTGCCGTCGGGCCGGACGCCGGTGAGGCGGTCGAGCACCTCGATCAGGTCGGCCGGCTCGCAGGGGAGGTCGAGACAAGCCGCCGCCCCTCGTGCGCGAGCCTCGGCGACCAGCCTTCGATCGGCAAAGCCGACCAGAGTCACCACGCCCCCCTGCCGCGCGTATCGGCCCAGCGTCCGCCCCCAACCCGGCTCGAGCACCGGGACATCCCAGACCGCGACCGCTCCCGGCTCGACCTCGGCCCAGTCGGCCGCGATGCGGGTGGGATAGCCGGCAGACCGGCAAATGTCGGCCAGCGCCTCGCGCAGCTCGTGGTTACCGCTGATCACGTCGATTCGTGGGCGGTGCCCCGACCCCCGGCCTTCCCCCCCTGCCCTCACGCTCCTCTGGAAGACGTGACGGGCGATCGTCTCACGGGCCGTCGCCTCGGGCAAAACCACGTCCACAAGCGCGGACCAACGAGCCAAATCGACGTAGCGTGGGTGCGGGCCGACGCAAAGAATGACCCAGAGCCGTCCCCCTCGTTCCTTCCTCAAACGGGCCAATCGCTCGGCGTCCTTCGCATCCAGCAGGGTACGGTGCAAGACCAGCGTGGCCGGATCCGGCAGCTCCTGAAAAAGCCCCTCGGTCCACCCCTCTGGGCAGCCAACTCGGCGGACGCCGCGAGGCAGCGCATCGGCGATCTCAACGACCCAGGGGTCGTCGAAGTCGCCGACGAACCAGACCGATCGTCCCGACGTGTCCATCGCCGGCGCCTCCCTGCACCCGTCGCGGCCGTCATCCCAGGCAGTCCCCCGGATCCCTCACCAGGACCGAGCCGAGGTTCGCGGACCATACCACACCGCTCCGATTTCGACAATCAGGAGGATCGCAAAGTCACTCCGACCTTACCAATTCGTGACGCCCGAGGACGTTCGGGTGACTGGTGATCTCGGCTTCGAGATCCCGGCATCCCGCCTCCCGATCCGTGGTCTCGAGGCCGAGATCACCAGTCACCCCAGAGAGTAAAATCCACAACCTGGCCATCCTGCGGTTTCGACCATGGGCCTCTTTTGCATCCAGAACCACCGTCCGGTATGGTGGACTCCCTCGATCATGCAACCGGTCACGGCCCTTGCCTCCCCGATCACCCGGTTCGGACAGGTTCAAGACCCCGCGAAGGCCCTACCGATACCATTCGATTGTGCTCTCGTCTCATGGACTCAACCTATTCGGAGCGCTGTCATGTATCCGCTCGATCGACGTTCGTTCCTGAGCACGACCCTCGGCGGCCTGTCGCTCTTCGCCACGGGTTCCCCCCTGCTGGTCCAGGCGTTCGGCTCGGGTCCCCAGGACGAAACCCGGCCGGACACCCTTTTCCTCACATGGCAGCGTGACCCGACCACGACCATGACCGTGCAGTGGCTCGCCCCGGCCAACGCTGACGGAGCCAAAGTCCACGTCGCCGAAGTCAGCAGGCCGGACGACACGCAGGCCGTCGCCACCAGGCAGCGGCCCTATCCGATGACCAACTTGCAGGTCTACCGGGCCGAGCTGACCGCTCTACGACCAGGAACCGAGTATCGATTTCAGATCAACGGACAAGGCCCCGTCCATCGATTCCGGACGATGCCCGCCAAGGCCACGGACGCGTTCCAGTTCGTTTCCGGGGGCGACTGCGGCGTGAACGCGCACGCCGTGGCGAACAACATCCTGGCCGCCAAGCAAGATCCGATGTTCACCCTCATCGGGGGCGACCTCGGCTACGACAACGGTTCGAACGTCGAGACCAGCCTCGCCTTCCTTCGCAACTACAGCCGCCACATGGTTGACTCCGAGGGACGGCTGATCCCGCTGGTCGTCTGCATCGGCAACCATGAGGTGGCCGGCGGCTATAACGGCACGCGAGAAAAGAGCCCATTCTTCCTCGCCGTCCACGACGGGCTCTACGCCGATCGCACCTTCGCCACCCTTGACTTCGGCGACTATCTCAGCCTGATCCTGCTCGACTCCGGTCACATCGCCCCCATCGACGGCGAGCAGACCGCCTGGCTCGACAAGGTCCTCGCGGAGCGTGCCGAACGGCCCCACGTCATCGCGGTCAACCATGTCCCCGCCTACCCCTCATTCCGAAAGTTCGAGAACGACGGCGGCAAGGCCGGGACCGGCGAGCTGAACCGCAGACATTGGGTGCCGCTCTTCGAACGCCACAATGTCGACCTGGTTCTCGAACATCATGATCATACGTTCAAGCGGACCCATCCTCTCAAGGACGGGTTGGTGAACGCCAACGGCCTCCTCTACCTGGGCGATGGTTCGTGGGGTAAGCTCCGGGCCCCAGCGTCGCCCGAGCAGCGACCCTACCTGGCGAAGACGGGCGAGTCGTACCACATGACGCTGCATCGGCTCGAAGGCGACCAACGGTTCCACATGGCCATGCAGGAGAACGGGCGCGTGATCGACATCTGCTCGACCCGCAAACGCCCCCGGCGGGTTGTCGGCCGGGCCGGTCTCTGAGAGTCTGTCCCGGCAGCCGCTGTCGAGCCGTCAATGGCCCCCACCACCCGAGGTTGAGTTCCCCCAGAAGGGCCCTTCCGAGCCTGACTCTTCGTCTCGGAAGGGTCGGCCCAGCCCGGAACCTCTCGGCCAGGGGGGCCAAGAGGCTCCAGACCTCGGGGACGCTTCCGACTCGCACCGAACTCCGGCGCCAGGTCTCTCGTTTCTCGACTCGGGTCAGTGCGGTTTGAGCTTCTTAAGCAACTCGCCCCGCGCGTCCGCCTCGCGTCGGAGGTCGTCGACGATAGTCTCACAGACGAGCTCGCACAGCCGTTCAACCAGCGGGTCATCGAGCCGGTAGAACACCTGCAAACCCTCCTTGCGCCGGGCGATCAATCCGTCCTCGGCAAGCATCTTGAGATGCTTTGAGACGTTCGCCTGGTTCCTCGCCGTCTCGGCGACAACCTGGGAGACGTTACGCTCTCCCCGCATCAGCACCCGGAGGATCGCCAACCGGGTCGCGTCGGCCAGCATCCGAAACTTCGAGGCCATCAGGTCGAGGATCTCGTCGGGGATGTCGGTAGGCATTCAGTTGACTAGTTAACTGATCGGGAATATAGTTCATTGGGTCTACAAGAATATTGTAACCCGAAGACGCGAGTGGGGAAGGACGAACATGCGACGACGCGACGGCGGCCTGTGGACGATCGGTTTGTTGATCCTGGGTCTGCTCGCGACCTCGTCGCGGGGTGAGGAGCCAGCGGGGGACGTCCTCAAGGTGGTGGTCCACATCAACTTCGCGGAAGCTGGCGCCCAGGGGGCCGGGCTTCGAAGTGTGGGGAACGTCCTCAAGGCCGAACCGCACGCGAAAGTCGAAGTGGTCTGCCACGCGGCGGGGATCGGGTTGGTCGAGTCGGCGCGGAGCGATCATGCCGCGTTGGTCACCGAACTGGTCCGAAAAGGGGTGCGCTTCGTCGCCTGCGAAAATACGATGCGGCAGAAGTCGATCCGCAAAGCCGATCTCCTGCCCGGCGTCGAAACCGTCCCATCGGGCGCGTTGGAAGTGATCCGGAAACAGCAGAAGGAAGGTTATGCCTACTTCAAGCCGTGAGTCCTTACGGGATCGTTCGAGAAGGCGCGAGATCGAGGTGAGGAGTTGATGAGATGAGTGCGACAACCATCACACCGGGCGAGTTGGAGAGGTTGCGCCGGGAGGGCTGTGCCGTCGACCTGCTCGACGTGCGGACCCCCGCCGAGTACCGCGAGTCCCACGCCGAGGGCGCGCGTTTGGTGCCACTGAATGCCCTCGATCCCACGAAAGTCATGGAAGCCCGCCAGGGAGAGGCCGGCGAGCCGCTGTACCTGATTTGTCAGTCGGGGGCCCGGAGCCGCCAGGCGGCCGAGAGGTTTCTGGCGGCCGGGTTCACCAACGTCGTGAGCGTCGAAGGAGGCACCTCGGCCTGGGAACAGGCGGGATTGCCGGTCATTCGGGGCAAGAAAACGGTCTCTCTCGAACGCCAGGTTCGGATCGCGGCCGGCTCACTGGTTCTCCTGGGAACGCTCCTTGGCGTCCTGGTGCATCCAGGATTCCTGGGCCTGTCGGCCTTCGTCGGGGCCGGCCTGGTCTTCGCGGGCGTGACCGATACATGCGGCATGGGCATGCTGCTTGCCCGGATGCCCTGGAACCAGGTCCGGGATGCACCCAGCGTCTCATGTCAGCTTCGTTCCCCCGGGTCGCAGTGACCCCGGAGTCCAAACTTGAGAGCGCGGAGTGTTCACGACGTGGAGCCTGGAGCCGGTTGTCAGACACTCGGCCAGGCCACTTCGGTGGCGAGGTGTTCACCGAAGCCATGGCCGGGGATCGGCTGCCCCACGCCGTGAAGTAGTCGCGGGGCCAGGCCCCGGGACGTGACTCGGTCAACGATTCGCCGACGTGGCCGGGCCCTTGGGGATCGCCAGCCCAGTGGTCACAGTCTCGCCCGGTTTGTTGACGACCTTGAGCAGGTAGACGCTGCTGGGGGGGCTCTGGTGCCCCTCGGCGTCCACGGCCAGGGCGTGGAAGCGGTAGACCCCGTTAGCCAAAGGCGTCCCGATGGTCACGCGGTAGTTGCCATTGGACGCGTCGACGAGCGACTGGCCATAGACGACCCCCTGGTCGTCGATGATCTGCATCATGACCCCGTTACTATTGAACCCGCCGCCCGGGCTACCGGCGAAGGCCCCCACCGAGGCCCCGGCGCCGTAGGTCCCGACCAGGGTCGGTTGACGGGCCGTCGTCTTACCGATACCAGCCGACACACGAGCCCCGTCCTGGAGCGAAATCTGGGGAGCCAACGGCCGCTGGATCGGCCGGCCGACCCCGAGGATCGTCTGGAGCACGAGAGAATAGTCGTTCGTCGCCAGGTAGACCGGATCGCGACTCTGCGAGTCGATCTTGGCCAGGTCGTTCATGTCCTGGGTGAGGTTGGCGACCTGCTGGGGCGTCGCCCCGGTGTCCGCGATCACCGCCTTGAACGCCCGGTTCAGAACCGTGGCGTCGGAAACGCTCAGGCTGGTGTTCGGTATCACGTCCTGGAGCGTCTGGTTGAAGACCTCGAGGGTCCTCGGGTTCGGGCGATGGAGACGGCCGGCAATCGAGAGCAGGTCGTCCTGAAGCTTCCGGATCGTGTCCTGAGGGAGGTACCGGCCCGGTTGCAACTGGTCCATGTAAAAGGGAAGGTGCTCGATCCGCGTCTCCTTCTGATGGAAGGTGACCGGGACCTGCGCCGGGGCAACCTGAGCAGCGCTGGCCGAGCCGAAGACGCTCAGCAGGGCACGGCCTTCCAGCCCTTCGGAAGACGGAACGAATCGGCGGCGGTCCATCGCACGGATCTCCTTCGATCACCGAGAGAACGGGGCGGCGGACAAAGCTCGGGACGTGCCCTGTCCGGGGCCGGCGGCCATCGATGGGTCGTCAAATTCACCAGGAAGATGAGCTCAATGACGTGAGGTTTGGGGCGCTCCCTGCCCTTCAACCGGCCCACGTCTTACCAGATCCGCTCAAGTCTGGCCAGCCGGCTTCCGACGAGTTCTCGGGCCGGCCGACCCGAGCGAAACCGGCGGCCGGAGAAACTCGAGACAGCCGGTCCTTCGACCCAACAACGCTCAGCGTGCAGAACGGCTTTCGCCCTGGAGCAGGCGCTCGAACAGCGCCGGGTTGATCACCCCCTTGAACCGTACCTTGCCGTTGACCTCGACTACGGGAACCTCGGTGTTGAACCGTTCCCGGAGAATCGGGTCGGTGTCGATATCGATCGTTTCGATCGCGAAGCCAAGCTGCTGCTGATATGACCGGAGCAAGTCCAGCGCCTTGTGACAGCAACTGCAATGTTCTCTCGTATAGAGTGTGATTTGAAGATGGCCCACATCGGCCTTGAACCGACGTGGCCGCCAGCGCGCCAGGAAAGACAACATGGGCAGGAGTTCTCCCTTCGACCGTCGAACTTTTCCCCGTCCGACCCCTTGTGTTGGTGAAAGCTTGGCCCCAAGCTGCGGCCGAGGCCCCGCTCATCAATCTGTTCCTTCAACACATGCGCGAATAGCCACAAGATTGTCGAAGAATGTCGCCCCTCCCCCCATGTCGGCCAGCGCCGAGGACGTGGTGCTGTTCACGTTGGATCGGCCGGGACTGAGCTTGTTCCAGTGGATTCCCGGGGCCACGGCCACCCCCGGCCGGACGTTCCCGGTGAGGGCCACGCGGGCCCGAAACCGGCCTCGTTCGTTGTAGACCTCGACCGCCTGGCCCTCGACCAGACCGAGGCGTTCGGCATCGGCCGTCGCGAGCTCGACCGTGGGATCGGCCCCCAGGGTCCGGTGTCGCTGGTCGTTCGCAAACGTCGAATTCAGGAACTGGGGCCGGGGCGGACTCAGGAGTTGGAACGGGTACGACGCCGCAAGCTCGGGGCGTGACTGGGGATCTTCCAGGGGGGGCGTGTACGTCGGGAGCGGGTCGAACCCATCTCGCGCCATCCGCTCGGAATAGAACTCGCACTTTCCCGAAGGAGTGGGGAATCGTCCCTCGGCGAATGGGGCGTATTCCGCCGGGATGTTGAGCCGGATCGAGGGTTCGGATTTCAACCGGTTGAGCGTGATCCCTTCGAGGGTTGCACCTGTCCCGAGCGCCTCCCTGATCAGGGTCTCGTCGTCGGGGAAGAGTTCGGGCTCGAACCCGAGCCGACCGGCGAGGGCGCGGAAAACGTCGTTGTTCGAGCGGCATTCCCCCAGAGGAGCAATGGCGGGGGCGTTGTACATTACATAGTGATGGCCGTAAGAGCCGTGGATGTCCACATGCTCGATCTGGGTCGTCGCCGGGAGCACGATATCGGCATAGTCCACCGTATCGGTGGCGAACTGCTCATGCACGACGGTGAACAGGTCATCGCGAGCCAACCCCCTGGCAACGAGCGCCTGGTTGGGCGCAACGGCCGCGGGGTTGCAATTGTAGACGTAGAGGGCCCGCACCGGGGGGCCGGGAAGCTCCCCTGTCAACGCTTCGGCGAGTTGATTCATATTGATCGTTCGCGTGCCCGGTGGCGAGAGATCGGGACGCGTCAGCTTCGTCAGGTCGAACTCATAGGTGCCGCTGGTGGTGAGCAGCGCACCGCCACCAGGATATCGCCACGAACCGACCAGGGCGGGCAGGCAGGCGATAGTCCGAACCGCCATTCCTCCCCCACCGTGGCGCTGGAGACCATAGTTCACACGAATCAGCGAAGGCTGATCAGTAGCCAGCCGGTGCGCGAACCGCGTGAGGGTCTCGGGATCCACCCCGGTGATGGCCGCGACGCGGTCGGGAGGATACTCCGAGTGGACCCGGGCCCGCAGTTCCTCCGCGCCGATGGTGTTGCGCGTCAGGTAGTCCTCATCCTGGAGGCCGTCGCGCCAGATGACGTGCATGAGCCCCAAGGCCAGCGCCGCATCGGTCCCCGGTCGGGGCTGGATATGCCAGTCGGAGCGCGAGGCCGTGGGGCTCCGATATGGGTCGACCGTCACGATCGTCGCCCCGTTCTGGCGAGCCTTGACCATCAGGCTCCAGAGGTGGCTGTTCGTATTGACCGTGTTCGAGCCCCAGTTCACGATGAATCGACAGGCGGAAACGGCCAGAGGGTCGGCCCCGAGGCAGCCCCGGCCCAGCGTGTACTCATAGCCCCTGCTGCCGGCCGCCGCACAGATCGTGCGGTCGAGGCGGGACGCCCCCAGCCGGAAGAAGAACCGGCGGTCGAGGCTGTTCGCCTGGAGCTTACCCATCGTCCCATAGTAGCTGTAAGGGAGGATCGCCTGCGGCCCTTCGGCCGAGGCGGCAATCGCCGCGAACCGACCGGCGATCTCGTCGAGGGCTTCATCCCAGCCAATTCGTACAAACTGCCCCGCCCCCTTGGGTCCCACCCGGCGCAAGGGATACTGGAGACGATCGGCGCTGTAGACCCGATCGAGAAACCGCGCCATCTTCTGACAAAGGAAGCCTCGCGTGAACGGGTGCTCGGGATCACCGCGAAGCTCGACG
>Ga0182739_1001983_pt1 | contig 19927 bp, 16 predicted proteins | sample eDN5th30CBELigBY_FD_128873 | JGI IMG/M metagenome (GOLD analysis project Ga0182739, IMG submission 128873) | Enriched backyard soil microbial communities from Emeryville, California, USA - eDNA 5th pass 30_C BE-Lig BY (version 2) (version 2) | ecosystem: Environmental > Terrestrial > Soil >...
ATATCGTATGGCACACTCAAATCATACTCCCCCGATTCGATGACTGCTTGAGCAGCGGCCAATGCCCCGCCCCAATTGCCACGGGCAAGATGCGTTTTTGCCTGGAGGGCAAATGCTGCGCCCTGCGTTATCCTTCCGGGAAATCGATCTTCCCAATGTGGTGGCAGCACGGCTGTAGCTTCCATCAAATCCTCATCAATCAGCGCGTATATCTCGGCGATACTCGATTTTGGTACAATTGCCTGATCTTGTGTATAGATACGGAAATCGATTTTGGGCACTTCGCCAAAAGCCCGAACCAAATTAAAGTAAGCAAATGCGCGTACAAATTTCGCTTCTGCCACATTAATTGCAGTCAATTCTGTAGGCGTTTCCAGGCTATCGGCATCATTCAACAAATTATTGGCAAGCGCAATTACGGCATAATGATCACTCCAATAGTTGTTTATCAACCAATAATTCGTAGAATATCCAAAGTCATCGAATATTGGCCCTGCACCCGCTTCGTCACCCGTGCCGCCACCGATATTCGCATCGTCTGCACGAATATTATGGATGGCCACATAAGGCAGTCCGCTTGTGCCCTCTTTGCGCAGGCCGGCGTAAATACCGAAAACCTGCCCTTCGAGCGAACCTTCCGGCATGTCATCTTCGGTCCATCGGCCAAGAGGATCCCCACCCAGCCAATCCTTTCCACAACCGGCGATCAAGGTAGCGAACAACACACCAAATGCCAGATAACTTATTCTCATGCTATTATATCGCGTTTTCATATTTATAAGCTCTTGTTGATTAAAAATTGAGGTTAACACCAAATGTATATATGGCGGGCACCGGATAAGTGCCGTTATCCACACCAAACGAAATGGCAGACCCGCCGATTTCGGGGGTATACCCTGTATTATTCGCAAAGGTGAATGGATTTTGGGCGTTCACGAATAAACGCATGCTCTTCAGCCGAATCCGGGAAGCGACCTCTGGGGTCAGGTTATAACCCAACTGGATATTGCGGACCCGAACAAAACTTCCATCTTCGATATAGTACGACGATATTTCACGATTATTCGCTCGACCGGTATTCAAAATCGGCTCCCAATTCGAAGTACCCTCGCCATGCCAGCGATTCAAACGATCTTGTTGATAGTTGAATGGAGCAAATTGATTGCGATTCCAATCGCGGAAAATTTCATTGCCTTGTACACCCATCACTTCGATCCCAAAATCAAATTGGCGATAAACCAAACTTACATTAGCACCATAGATAAAGTTGGGCGTGGGGTTACCGATCAATGTACGGTCATTCGGATCGATTTTGCCATCGTTATTGATATCCTTGAAGCGGATATCGCCGGGTAAGAAAGCACTCCCGCCCTGTCCGGTAGCGTTGTCTGGCCCAGCTTCCACCTCCGCTTCATTCTGGAAAATCCCATCATGCACATAGCCGTAAAAATAGCCGATAGGGTAGCCTACGGCTGTGCGAGAAGCATTCTGTAGAATCTGGTAGCCATCATTTACCAAGAATTGTACTTCGTTCGCCATCGTCGTCATATTGGCACCAACAGAGAATGACCAATCGTCGTTTAGCTGCTGACTCCAACCTGCGGCCACTTCGATGCCATGATTCTTGATAGTTCCCTGGTTTGACAAGCCCGGTTTAGTACCCAGAATACCCGGTACCTCTACCATGATATTTTCCGTAAGCTTATCGTAGTAATTTGCCTCAATGGTCAACCGGTTAGCGAAACCCGAGAACTCGAACCCCGCTTCCCATGCCTTTACAGTTTCCCATTGCAGGTTTCGGTCAGCGATGTACTGCGGCTCATATCCGGGAAATATATTATCACCGAATACGGCCGAACTGTTTGCTACCAATAGCGGAAACATCGGATAGCGGTAATCATCTCCCGTATTTTGATTTCCAAGAATACCCCAAGAGCCTTTAATCTTCAAATTATCAATAAATGAAGCGTCGGCCATAAAGTCCTCCTGGCTAATCACCCAGGCAGCGCCCACGGAACCGAAATTCTGCCATGGATTACTTTCTATAAATGCCGAACTTCCATCCCGTCTGAAGGATGCGTTAAGCAGGTATTTGCCCTGGTAATTATAGAGCACCCGGCCAAGGTAGGAAATGGTTTTACGTTCCCAGGCCGTGCCGTTACCTTCTTGTGTATCTGAAGAACCAATTCCAACAAACCATTTGTCAGGGTCATTTGGAATGGGGTCCCCTACGCCCTGTGTCCGACTGGCCGTCAACCCCTCATAGCGTGTGCTATACGTGGTATAACCTACCATTGCGGTAAGCGAGTGTTCATCAAATGTATTCTTATAAGTCAGCAACCAATCTGTCTGAAGCTTGGTGATGTTGTTCTGCCCTTGCGATACACTTGTGAGTAATCCTACCCGGTCTGTCTTATCACTTCCGTCCAAATCCGGATTGTAATAATTTCGAAGCGGTGTATATGAGCGGTCTTTATTGAACCCGAAGTCGCCCAAAAACGATGCCCTGAACGTAAAGTTCTTTAAAAAGTCAATTTCACCGAACACACTCCCGACCCCCCGGTATTCATGGCGGATAAAATTGCCTTTGCGCAGTTCCACGTTGGTTAACGGATTTCCTATTTGTGCACGTTGGAAATTGGGAAGGGTATGGTATAATCCGTATTCGTCGTTAAATACCGGAGCGATAGGTGCGGCTCGTAATGCGCTGGCAACCGCCCCATTCATCAAGTCGGCGGGCGCCGGCAAATCTGAATGGTAACCATTGAAGTTGATTCCAATCCTGAAATTATCGGTAACGCTCAACTGGTCATTGATTGAAATGGTGATTTTATCCAATTGCTCATGTTTGACGATACCCTGGTCTAACGTATATCCCAGCCCCATATAAAATTTGTTCCGTTCGGATGCGCCGCTCACACTGATGTTGTTGTAATTGAGCACCCCCCTTTGGAAAATCTCGTCTTGCCAATTGGTATTCGCATCCCAGACGTCGTAATTAAATGGTGTAGAATTTTGATTTACCAGCTGCTCATCGTATAACGTACGGAAGCCTGTGGCATCAGTCATCGCCATCTGGTCCGTTACGCTTTTAATGCCGACCGTTGAATTAAAATTAAAATTCAACTGCCCCGCCTTCGCTTGTTTGGTGGTAATCGCAATTACGCCATTCGCGCCCCGAACGCCAAAAATAGCAAGAGATGAAGGGTCTTTCAATATCTCCATGGATTCGATATCCGCTGGGTTCAAGAAATTAATGTTGTCGTTGAGTATCCCATCTACTACATATAGGGGTTTTACATTATTGATAGAGTTTGTACCACGGATACGAACATCTGGATCTTGTCCTGGTCTACCGGCGTTCGTCACTTGAACACCTGCTACCTTGCCTTGCAATGATGCAACGGGATTGGCCGCAGGTTTATCCGCTATCTCTGCACCGCTAATGCGTGCAATCGACCCGGTTAAATCCCGCTTCTGCGCGGTACCATAACCGATCACCACCACCTCTTCCAGTTCCGTTCCCTCCCCTTCCAGCACGACGTCTATCGTCGTTTGGTTGGAAATAGCAACCTCCTGCAATGCATATCCCAATGAACGGAATACCAGGGTATCGGTAGCGCCGGTTTCGATGGTATAGTTTCCCGTGGCATCGGTCTGGGTAGCTGTTTCCGTACCCTTTACCGTGACAGTCACACCGGGCACGCCGCCCGATGTCAACGCATCAGTCACCTGGCCACTTACCGTGTGCTGCGCCACGGCAAATGCAGGAACCATGCACAGCAATAAGAAGCATGTAAATAAATTCCTCATGTTGTCTTTAATTAGTTGGTTTATTACTCTGTTTAATTCCCACATATCCCGCTATCCCGCTGGATTAACTGGCTCTTCTTACTCATACAGCTTTTCATGCCGTATTGTTTTACAAAGTTGTGATGAAAGGGTTCAAGCAGCAAATAAAAGGCTTGCACATCCCTACATCATCGCTTTTAAAATTTCTCAAAACGGCAACCAATAACGGATTAAAACACTTATAATAAACGTTTTAATCAAATAAATCAATTACTCATTTCCGCATTAAGTGTGTATTGGGCACACTATTACTTATGAGAGGTGATGATGTAGTGCCGCGCACAAAAAAACCACCCGCTTAATGCGGGTGGTTCAACCAAATCTGCGGATTTGAAAATATGATTTCCTATTTCTTCACCAAAGCTACGTAATCTGCCATCACAGCCAGGCTTTCCTCTTGGATGAAATCGAGACCTTCATCCAATGCCGTGGTTGCGCCTCCAAGCGGAAGGTTTATCTCCAATTGCTGCAACGCATCAGACCGTCCCTTTCTCTTCAATCGGCTATCTTCACGCTCCTTCTTGAGCCGTTCTTCCAACAGGGTAACACTGGTTTCCGTCTCCTGCTTTTTCATTGTTTCGATATCTTCCAGCAAGAATCCGTATGCAGGCGACTCATCCATACGCGTTTTATGCCTGGTAGCCAACTGGCTAATCATCGGATTCAAATCAGCAACCGGTGCAAAATCGGTAGCCGAGATCCGATCCCATGGTAATGCGGACGGCTCCGAGCTTTCTCCGTATTTCTCTGCGGCATATATTGACGGGAAGACGATATCAGGCTCTACGCCTCTATGCTGGGTGCTGCTGCCGGTAATCCGGTAAAACTTAGCCAGCGTAATGTTAATCTGACCAAATTGCGGGGCTCCGGCGGGTAACCCATCCGCACCGTCTGTCCGCGCTTTGAGTAGCAACCGATCGGTCGGACTAATAACCCGGCTCATGTCAATGGCCGATTGCACAGTCCCTTTGCCATAGGATTGAGAGCCCAGAATAATTCCGCGGCCATAATCCTGTATGGCGCCGGCAAATATTTCAGATGCCGAGGCACTGAACCGATTAATAATGACACCCAAGGGTCCGTCCCACGCCACGCCTTCTTCCCGATCGCTATTCACCTCGATACGGTCGCGCGTATCGCGCACCTGCACCACCGGACCTTTGTCGATAAACAAGCCGGTCAACTCAATCGACTCTTGCAACGAACCACCACCATTGAATCGTAAATCCATCACCACGGCGTCTACATTATCCTGTTTTAGCGAGTCAAGCAACAAACGCACATCACGGGTAGTACTTTTATAATCCGGATCATTTTTCCGATAGGCTTCAAAATCGATATAGAATTTCGGCAAGCTGATAATGCCCACTCGATAAGTTTTCCCATCATCGCCCACAACTTCCTTGATCTCACGCTTAGCCGATTCGTCTTCGATGATCACGCGATCGCGCGTGAGGGACACGATTTTAGGCTCAGCTGTAAGTTCCTGTCCTGCCGGGATAACTTTCAGTCGCACCACCGTACCTTTGGGTCCCTTTATTTTAGTTACCGCATGGTCCAGCTTCCACCCGATGATATCCTCAAATTCACCATCGGCACCCTGCGCCACGCCGATGATCCGATCGTCAATCTGCAATGCTTTCTCCCGGTATACCGGTCCACCCACAATCACGTCAGCCACCTTAACAACCTCATTTTCAGTAGTAAGACGCGCTCCAATACCTTCAAATGTGTTGGCCATCTCCTCATTGAATCGCTGTGCAAAATATGGATTGAAGTAACTCGTATGCGGATCAATGGCATCGGTCAGTGCCGCCATAATTACCTGAAAAGCCTCGTTGTTATCGGTTTTCTTAGCCATCGAAATCAAGTTTTGATAGCGCTTGGTCAGCGTCTCCCGCTGCTTGGCCGCAGTTGAGTCACTGCCGTCCCCACTGATACGCAGGTTCAGTAAATCATATTTGACCCGCTTGCGCCACTGCTCGTCTGCCTCGGCTTCAGATGCAAACCAATTTGCATTTTCGCGATTGTAAACGTACACTTCGTCCACCGAAAAATCATGCGGTGCAGTAACTTCTTTGATCGCATAATCCAACCGCCCGAGGTAACGTTCCAAGTACACGTTAAAGATATGATACGCCGCACTCAGGTCTCCTTCACGGAAGTCCTGGGCCAGCGTTTTCCGGTATTGTTCAAACGCATCGATATCCGATTGCATCAGGTAATTCTTGCCCTGATCTACCGCTTCGATCAGATTATCAAAGATAATCGACGAAATGGAATCGTTGAATGGCACTTTCTTGTAACTCACCGATTCGAATAACCCCACAACGTCCTTCGCAATCACCGCATGCTGGGCTGTAGGCTGCAAAGCCCCCACCTCGGCATCTAAATTGACCCGTGGTTTGGATCCGCAAGCCGCTATGGCCACCACAAACAAAGCAAAAAAAACTTTCTTCAACATATTCTCCATACTGATAATCCTATCCCATTATGCCGATTGCGATTGCCACAATCCCATATTATTAAAGTCGCTAAATGTAATTAAAAATCCAATTATCTTTATTACCTAATTGTCATACCTTAATTGTCTATCGGTGTTACTCCTTTGAATAACATATTCTTCAGCATATCGTACTGATTGAGGGCAAGTGCAGCACCGTCATAGTCGCCCGCCTCATGGTACAGGTTGCCCAACGCGTCCTGAATGGCCAACTGCATGCCAATCCGGTGGTCTTTTCTGGCCAGGTCACTAGCCATTTTATATTCCTCAATAGCAACGCTGGGGTTACCCGCAAATTTCTTTGTTTCCGCAAGGTGGAAGATAATCTCGGGCAGCTGCTCACTGATACCTTCCCGATCCACAATTGTCTTGGCCTGCACCAAAAACCATTGTGCCTCGGGATATTTATGCTGAAGTGTGTAAATCGCTGCCAATGTGCTATAAGCCGACGCACGCCCCGCTTCATCCCGTAACCGGCGGAAAAGTGGCACCGCTTTCCGGATGATATCACGTTCTGCTTCACTCCACCCTCCTTTCTTGGCTTTAATCAGCGCCAGCTCCAATAATGTGTTCGCCTGATCGCGATTGTTGCCGTTTTTCACCGCACGTTCATACAATTGCTGCCGGAGTTCATACGCTTTATCCAATTGCCCCAGGTACTCATACGCCACGGCGAGGTTTTGCGTAATAGTTTCCCAATCGGCCATGTTATTCACATTCCGTTTAGCTTGTATGGCTTTTTCAAAAAACTCGACCGCATAATCCACCGTCCCTATTGCTACATACTCCATGGCCAGCCTGTTATGGATGTCGGCCAGCGCATTGAGGTTATTACGCGTAATATTGTAAGCTGCGGCCAACAGTAATTTACCCTCTATACTGGCTGCCTGGGATTCACGGATAGGCACATACTTCACGGCTACGTCGCTATTGCCCGTCATTTCTAGCCGATGGTAGTACTGCATCCGCTTTACATACTCTTCCACCAATGCAGAATCCACTTCTTTTTCCGCATACCGGTCGTCCAGCAATTCCGCCTCCGTCTTAGGTGGCGGCAGAAAATAAACTTCCGGACCTATTCCTGAAAACGTACTGTCATACTTCGTAACTACGCCCGAGAAATCAACATTCCCCTGGCCAAAAGCACTCGTCAAACCACCCCACAAAAAGAAGCAAAAGCATGCCGAAAAGTGCCACAGCGGTTGTTTTACCTTCATATATCATTCCAATCAGCGCACCAAGGTACAAAAATTGTTCCTTAATTTTTCGTTGCATACGATAAATCCACTTACTTTTGCTAAGAATCATGGCAACAAAAATTCCATTAGCAGAGCGGATGCGCCCCACTACCATTGCTGACTACGTCGGGCAGCAGCATATCATTGGTCAGGATGCGGTACTCTATCAGGCAATCCAGCAGCGAAACATCCCCTCTATGATTTTATGGGGGCCGCCAGGCGTAGGCAAAACGACACTTGCTTCCATTATCGCAACGCAATTAAACCGCCCGTTCTTTAGTCTAAGTGCCATCAACTCGGGTGTAAAAGATGTACGTGAAGCCATCGATAAGGCCACCCAACTACGCAATTTTCAACAGGAGCAACCCATCCTGTTTATCGACGAAATTCACCGGTTTTCAAAATCGCAGCAAGACTCCCTACTCGGCGCGGTGGAGCGTGGATTGGTTACATTAATCGGCGCCACCACAGAAAATCCGTCTTTCGAAGTTATCTCGGCTTTGCTTTCACGTTGCCAGGTGTATGTGCTGGAGCATCTAACCGAGGCAGAGTTGGTAAACATCATCGACAAAGCGCTTAAAGAAGACGAATACCTTCGCCATCTGCCTGTTACTATCAAAGAGCATGGCGCATTACTCCGGCTCTCGGGCGGCGATGCCCGCAAACTACTCAACGTCCTGGAGTTGGTGATAAACTCGGCCGGTGGCAAACCCCTTGCCATTACCAACGATTTCGTACTCAAGCAGGTGCAGCAGAACATGGTACGCTACGACAAAACAGGCGAGCAGCATTACGATATCATATCGGCATTCATCAAATCGATTCGTGGTAGCGACCCCAACGCCGCGGTTTATTGGTTGGCCCGTATGATAGAAGGCGGAGAGGACCCGTTGTTCATCGCCCGCCGGCTACTTATCCTGGCTTCGGAAGACATCGGCAATGCCAATCCCAATGCGTTGCTACTGGCCAACAACTGTTTCCAGGCCGTCAACGTAATCGGCTGGCCGGAATCGCGTATCATTCTTTCGCAAACCGTTACCTATCTGGCGTCGTCGGCCAAAAGCAATGCTGCCTATGAAGCCATCAACAATGCACAGACGCTGGTACGGCAAACCGGCGACCTGCCCGTGCCACTTCCCATACGGAATGCACCCACCAAGCTAATGAAACAGCTGAACTACGGAAAAGACTACCAGTACGCCCATGCATATGAAGGGAACTTCGTCAACCAGGAATTTATGCCGGATGAACTCGTTGGCACGAAGCTGTACGACCCCGGGAGGAACCCTGCCGAAGAAAAGCTGCGCGAAAAGCTACGGGCTAACTGGAAGGATAAATACGGGTACTAAAGGCGATAGGTCCCTCATGGAGGAAATCTGTTGGTGCAAGCCTGCCATTTCGCCAATCGTCCGATAGATGTCCTCAGAAGTATATCCACGCTTGCGCAGGTTGTGAACAGATGTAGCTCCGGCCGATTTGGATAGCTTTTCGGCTGTCCCGTCTTTCAATAGCGTGTGATGCACAACCGATGCTTCACGAAACCGCTCATACCCCAACACACCAGCTAAAAAGAGTTGTGCTTTTGTCGAATCCCATAAATCCTGTCCCCGCACAATTAAGTCCACGTCAAAATGGACATCGTCTACCAACGAGGTCAATTGGTAAGCGGGCATCCCATCTTTTTTCCGTACGATAAAATACCGCATCTGCTCCGGCAGAACGGCGTTGTCTGTATCGACGCGCCAGCAGCAACCTTCGTCATCCAATGATAGACCGCGATGCCTGCATCTTCCCGTATAACTGCCATCGGCATGATGGCGCCGCAACATCGCCCGCGAACAATCGCAGGCAAAAACGACACCTTGTTCGCGCAGTTGCTCCAGCGCCTTCCGGTATAAACCGCAGCGGTGCACCTGAGAATAGATTGTTTCGTAGGTATGATAGTCGCTGGGGCCCTCGTCCCAAGGTATATCGAGGTAGGCCAACGTATCAAAGATGTCTGCCACATACGCTTTTCGTACTCGTTCCCGATCCAGGTCGTCTATACGTAGCATTGTCCGGGCCGCCGATTGCCTGGCCAGCACCGCAGTAATTGCGAAGGAGAGCACATTACCCAGGTGCAGGTAGCCACTGGGCGTAGGGGCAATACGGGTACGTACAAACGTCTGCATGATTCCAAACTAGCAATTTCTCCAGCATCAATGATCAGCCAACCAGTTCAAAAAGTGATCGAACCACCTATCTGTTGTGGTTTTATTATTCAGTCCAAACCCATGTCCACCTTCGGGGTAGGTAAGTAACTCAACAGCAACACCATGCTGTGCTAGTGCCCCCGCGTAGGCCTCACTGTTGGCAATCGGCACCACGGTATCATCTTCGGCATGAACCAGGAACGCAGGGGGTGTATCAGCCGTTACCTGCAATTCGTTGGAGAAAAGCGTCACATCAGTCGTACTAGGCTGGCTACCCAATAGGTTTGTTCTGGAACCGCCATGTGTCATTTTTTGCTGCATGCTGATGACCGGATACACGAGCAATGAGAAATCGGGACGCAGGGAGGTATGCTTTGGGTTATCAATAACTGCCTCTTTATAGTGAGTAGACAGCGTCGACGCCAGGTGACCGCCCGCTGAAAACCCAGCAATACCGATCTGGTCTTCATCTATCCCCCATTCAGGGGCCTTTTCGCGCACCAATTGGATCGCCCGCTGGGCATCCTGTAGCGAACCGATACGTTTGTCTACCATAATCTCGTCTTTCGGCAATCGGTATTTCAACACAAAAGCGCTGATGCCATTCGCCGCAAGTAGTCTGGCCACATCATGTCCCTCGTGGGTAATGGCCAATATGGCATATCCTCCGCCTGGGCAGATAATAACCGCATTCCCGGTATTGGGCACGCCTTCGGGCGGGAAATACGCCGTCAGCGTCGGCGTGGTCACTCCCGTGACACGAACAATACCATTGTCATCGGTAGTCCATTCCTCTTCCATCGCCAACGGCTTGCTGTTGGGCACCTCCGTTGCATACAACGTCATCTCTTGCTGACTGTTAGCAGTCAGGACCCCCATAGCCAATATCACTATACCACAAATTTCTTTTATATACTTCATCCATATTGATTTAATGGTTTGAAACGACCAGGAGATCCAAATCTTTGGGTGTAAGGTTAAACTTGTTTGCCATATCCTTATTCGTGAGGTGTCCCTGGTACAGGTAAATCGCGCTCCGTACGCCAGGCTTCGCCCAAATCAGATTCATGATCCCGCCCATCTCACCGATATCCAGTAGTATGGGTGTAAAAATATTGGTCAGCGCGTATGTCGCTGTCCGCGCCACCCGCGACGCCACGTTTGGCACACAGTAATGAATCACATCGTACTTCCGGAAAACCGGCGTATCGTGGCTGGTAATCTCCGAGGTCTCGAAGCAGCCACCCTGATCAATGCTGATATCAATCAGCACCGAGTTGGGCTTCATCCGCGACACCGTTTCTTCGCTAATGATACACGGACTGCGGCCGTGGGTTGCACGGATCGCACCGATCACCACATCACAACCAATGACGGCCTTGCGAAGTACAATAGGCTGGATCACCGAGGTAAACACGCGGCTCCCCACGTTGTTCTGTAAGCGGCGTAAGCGGTAAACGGAACTATCGAACACCTTTACCTGCGCCCCCAGCGCAATGGCCGTACGGGCAGCAAATTCACCCACCGTACCGGCACCAAGAATCACCATTTCCGTAGGCGGCACGCCGGTAACGCCCCCTAGCATCAATCCTTTCCCATCAAATATATTGCTCAGGTACTCAGCAGCGATAAGTACAGACGTCGCGCCCACGATCTCACTCATGGCACGCACCACAGTCAATGTATTGCCTTCATCACGTAAATATTCGTAAGAGAGGGCTGTTACTTTCTTCTTCATGAGGGCATGAAGAAGTTCGACGCTCATCAATGAAGGCTGTTGCGACGAAAGCAGCACTTGGCCGTTCTGCATCATAGCCACCTCTTCAATGGTTGGCGGTGCTATTTTAATAATGATATCCGCCCGGTATACTTCCGCCTTATCATGCACAATGCGCGCGCCCTGTTCACTATAATGGTGGTCCAGAAAATTAGCGGCGGCGCCAGCCCCGCTTTCCAACACCACCTCATGGCCATACTCCACGAGCAGCGCAACGGAAAGCGGCGTCAACGGAACGCGATTCTCTTGAAAACTGATTTCTTTGGGTATGCCGATGTAAAGGCTGTCTCTTCTTTTCCCTGTTTCAAGCATCGCCTCCTGCGGTTGCAGCAATGCCTGACGCGCCAACTTCGATAGCTCATTCATGATGCGCTCACTTTATCAATAAATTAGGGTTCATCATGCGAAAATAATCAAACTTTTAATAAACTGAGCGCTAATTGTCTAGGAATAGGCGAAGTCAGACGCCCAACTTGCTTGACGAGAACGACTTAAAAATATAAGCATTCTTGTTTGGTAATAGAAAATACCTATATTTGAGCACATTTACGGATACGCCGACATGAGTAACGCAACACGTTAATCACACTGGATGTTTGATAGATTCAATATCGTCCCCCGCTGGATAATCTTCACGCTAGACTTGGGGTGCAGTGCGATAGCGCTGTTTTTTGCATATCTGCTATTAAACCGATTCACATACGACGCCATCAATTCGACGGATTTCAGCCGAAAGTTGCTGGTCGTACTTGCCGTCAGTACCGTCGTGTTCTATCGGTTAAAAATGTATGCGGGGATCGTACGCTATACCAGTGCCCTGGATTCGGTACGCATCCTCTCCTCCGTATCATTGAGCATAGCTGGTTTGTTTCTCATCAACACCATTCTGATCGCACTTAATCGGCCGCCGTTAATGTCAAACAGTTTGCTGATTGCATATGGTTTGATGAGTTTTCTGCTACTGATTACGTATCGCTCTGCGGTAAAGCTGTTTTTCCTTTATATCAAGAACCTTAAATCTACCCGAAAACAGACCGTCATATACGGTGCAGGCGATTTGGGTATTGCAGCTAAGCGGACGCTTGATCACGATCATCACGCCGAAAATGTGGTCATCGGGTTTATCGATGACAACCTGCATAAAGTAGGCAAAATCATCGATGGTGTTCACATTTACCACACCGATTATTTCGAACAGCTCATCGTTCAGGGCAAAGTCGACGAACTCATCATTTCCTCCCACAACATACCTGTAGAGAAAAAAGCGAACATCGTAGACCTTTGCCTGGAGCGCAGCATCAACGTGCTCACCATGCCTCCGGTGCACCGGCTGATCAACGGTGAGCTGACCCCCAACCAGATTCAGAAATTACGTATCGAAGATTTGCTTGAACGCGAGCCTATCAAGATTAACAACCTGTCTATCCAGCAGCAACTTGCGGGAAAGCGGATACTTGTCACCGGGGCCGCAGGCTCCATTGGCAGCGAAATTGCGCGGCAGCTTGGCAAATACAGCCCGCAGATGATCATCCTCAATGACCAGGCGGAGACACCGTTGCACGAGCTCCAGTTAGAACTTGAAGATTTACAGAAAAACCAGGTGTACCACGCTTTCATCGGCGATATACGCGACGAGGATCGCATGGAGGCGTTGTTCAAGACGTTCAAACCCCATTACGTGTACCACGCGGCCGCATACAAACACGTGCCGATGATGGAAAACCACCCCGTGGAGGCCGTACGCACCAATATCATGGGCACCCGACTGATTGCACGCCTGGCTGTAGCCCACGGCGCCGAAAATTTCGTCATGATATCTACGGACAAAGCGGTCAATCCGACTAACGTGATGGGTGCCTCCAAACGCATCGCCGAAATTTATGTGCAAACCTATTTCAATTACCTCTCACACAAACGTACCATTTTCGATAATAGCAATACCCAAGGTAACGACACCCGATTCATCACCACCCGGTTTGGCAATGTACTAGGGTCCAATGGTTCGGTGATTCCCCGGTTTAAAGCCCAAATTGAACGAGGAGGTCCGGTAACCGTTACCCACCCCGAAATCACTCGGTATTTCATGACTATCCCCGAGGCTTGCCAGCTCGTACTGGAGGCCGGGTCAATGGGTCAAGGCGGGGAGATCTATGTGTTCGATATGGGCAAGTCGGTTAAGATTGTCGAACTGGCGACCAAAATGATTAAACTATCGGGGCTCGTGCCCAATAAAGATATTGCTATCGAATATTCCGGACTCCGACCCGGAGAGAAGTTATACGAAGAGCTGCTCAATGACCTCGAAAACACCTTACCTACCCACCATCACAAAATCATGGTAGCCAAAGTAAGGGAATATGATTTTGATCATGTGGAAGCTCAAATCAACGCGTTGATCAACATGGCGAGGAATCAAAACGAGCGGGAGATCGTCTTGAAAATGAAAGAGCTGGTTCCCGAATTCAAAAGCAACAACTCCGTTTACGAAGAACTCGACCAAAAACACAAAAATGGCATCGATGTTTGACGCCCCCTTGCAAAAAGCACTTGGATATAAGTTGTAAAAGTGTATTTTTGCAGTCCGAATTTAGAAACAGAAATGTCAAAAAATCAAAAACATAAGGCACCATCAGCCGGTGCCCGGCATACGGCAGGCAGCAATTTCATTCAGGAAAACCAAAAGAGCCTGGTGTTTATCATCGGCGGTATCGTCGTGTTGGTATTGCTTTATATCGGCTATCAGCGTTTTTATCTCGCCCCGCGTGCAGAGACAGCAGCCAACCAGCTCTTCAAGGCAGAATCGTATGCCGCCATCGACTCGCTGCAGCAACGCGCCATTGATGGCGATGGCTCTTACCCCGGTTTCCAGGAAATTGCCGCGGAATACGAGAATACCAAATCTGCCAACATCGCCAACGCCTATTTGGGTGGACTTTACCTTCGCCAGGGTAATTATCAAGAAGCGATTAACGCTCTTGAGAAATATACCAATACAGGCAGTGTTATACTAGACCCATTGGTTATCGGTCTGCTCGGCGATGCTTACTCCGAGTTGAACGATTATAAAAAAGCGGCATCGTTCTACAAGAAAGCGGCAGAAAAAAACGAAAATGCATTCACTTCTCCGTTGCTACTCAAGAAGTTAGGGTTGGTGTATGAGGCGCAAAACGATTTCAAAAACGCCGTCTCTACTTATAAGCGCATCCAGTCTGATTATCCTCAGAGCCACGAAGCCACTGCTATCGAAAGCTACATCGCTCGGGCTGAAGCGCAATTGTAGCCTTTGTTTTTATCGCCCATGGCAAGTCATCATAAAAATCTTTCAGATTTTGCCCACATCGAAGTGGCATCCGCCACTCCGTACCGGTTCGGCATTGTCGTCTCACAATGGAATGCCGAAGTGACGGGCCCGCTGCTCGACGGAGCCTACGCGGCACTGTTAAAACATGGTGCGTCCGAAAAAAATATCCAAGTGGTGCAGGTACCGGGTAGCTACGAACTCACCGGCGGGGCAGATATCCTATTCCGAGACAAGCAATTGGACGCCGTGATATGCCTTGGTTGTGTTATCCAAGGAGAAACCAAGCATTTCGATTTTATCTGCAGTGCCGTTGCCCATGGCATCACCCATGTAGGTCTGAAATACAATAAACCTGCTATCTTTGGCGTTTTAACAACTGACACTTTGCAGCAAGCGCTGGACCGGGCAGGTGGGAAACACGGCAATAAAGGTGAAGAAGCGGCTGTTACAGCCATTCAAATGGCACAGCTAAGTACGCGGCCGAACCAGCAATAACAGTTAATCCGTTAGCGGCATGAAAAAAATATTGATCATCGGCATCGCGTTATTTACGCTCGTTTCACTGTCATTGCAGTCCTGCTCGCCCAAAACCTGTCCGGCTTACAATACATACCCGAAAACAAAACGGCTCCGGTAATTGTTGTTACCGATCATATAAATAATCCCTTTTGCGGTCATTAATACCTTCCGCATTTTCGGCCCGCACGTCATACGCCTTGCTTGCTGAAAAATAAGAATGATAAAGATGATGCAACGTTCTGTTAAACTCAAGCTAAACCTTCTACTTGCACTATGGTGTTGCACAACAGCTGTAAGTGGGCAAGTCGTGCCTTCGGGTGTTGAAAATGACCTGATTGATAAACTCTGGGATGCCGTAGGAGGGCGGGAGAATTGGCAAAACGCAAGGTATTTCATGTTCAGCTGCACTGGCGGTCAACACTCTTTTGCACAAGGTGAACGCAAATACCTCTGGGACAAACAGACGGGAGATTGCCGGTTTGACGGCGTGACCACAGATGATGAATCAGTTATTGTTTTGTTCAACATCGAAACGAGCGAGGGAACGGTCTACATCAATAACACAAAACTCGGAAACCCGCGTACCACAAGCGATATCATTGGTGAAATAACGGAAGAGTTCAACAGGGATGCCCAACTTTTATTCCTACCCACCGTTTTGGAAGGAAACCAGGTTTCCTATCACATCACCGGTGAAAAGCTTATCGGCTCCCAGCGCTTCACAGTAGTCGACGTTAAAAATAAACATACCAGTTTCGACGCATCCATAGCAGGTCAATTGTATGTAGACTCACAAACCGGCCGAATGCACCAGTGGCGGCCCAGCGATGGAACCGATGGATTCTATATTGGCGATTATAAAGCTATCGGCAGTGGCCTGCTACTGCCCACCCGTTTCACCGGCAGCGACACAACGGCAAGTATCACCTACCCAATCGCAGCGGCGCTCACGCATATCGAAGGTCAGAAATTCAGCAGGCCTTAGTCTTCGTCCCACCAATCCTTTTGTAAGTCGTCTATCTCCCGACGGTCCTTTTTCGTGGGCCGCCCCGCACCGCGATCGCGAGTGGGTACCGATGCCCGGTAAATCGATTTGTAGCGATGGGTTTCTTCCACCGGGGTAAGATCTTCGTAAAAAGCGGCAGCTGTTTTGGCGTCCACCCGCTTATCCAATAAACCGGTAACCTGCAGCATTTTCTTCTCCAGTCCTTTCTGAATCTGATAATTGTCGCCCACCTTCACCAGGGTCGACGGTTTCACACTCCGTCCATCGAGTTTCACGCGGCCGGCCCTGCATGCCTCCGTTGCCAAGCTCCGCGTTTTGAACACGCGGATAGCCCAAAGGTATTTATCTACACGTAACTTTTCCACGTCAGCCATCACAGCAAACTTAGGTAAAATATGGCGTAAGTCGGAAGAATTTGCTTTCTTTGCCGAACAACTTTCGATACACTGCTCGATATGATTAAAGAATTAAAAGAACTGGTCGAAGCCGCTTGGGAAAACCGGCAGTTTTTAGAATATAAGGAATACCAGGAAGCAATTGAAGCGGTCATCCAACGACTGGATAGGGGCGAACTGCGCGTCGCCGAACCTATCGGCTCACGCTGGCACGTGAACGACTGGATTAAAAAGGCCGTCATCCTCTATTTCCCTATCCGGAAAATGGAAGAGGTAGCCACGGGTCCATTCGTATTCCACGACAAGATGCGACTAAAAACCAACTATAAAGAGTTGGGTGTACGTGTGGTGCCACATGGGATCGCTCGTTATGGCGCGTACTTGGCCAAAGGCGTAATTATGATGCCATCATACGTCAACATCGGCGCGTATGTAGATGAAGGCACTATGGTCGATACTTGGGCAACAGTAGGGTCGTGCGCCCAAATCGGCAAACACGTGCACCTTAGTGGTGGCGTGGGTATCGGGGGAGTACTGGAGCCTGTCCAAGCCGCTCCGGTTATCATCGAAGATAACGTTTTCGTGGGGTCGAGAGCCATCGTGGTCGAAGGCGTACACGTTGAGGCAGAAGCGGTATTAGGTGCCAACGTAGTACTCACGGCGTCAACCAAAATTATCGACGTCAGCGGTCCCGAGCCTATTGAGTATAAAGGTTTGGTACCGGCAAGGTCGGTGGTTATCCCCGGCTCCTACACTAAAACATTCACCGCTGGTGCTTACCAGGTTCCCTGTGCCTTGATTATTGGCAAACGCAAGGAGTCTACCGATAAGAAAACGTCGCTCAATGATGCGTTACGCGAGCACAATGTTGCGGTGTAAGGGGCGTTATCAGCTGTGGCAGCAAGCATGAATACCCACGTTAGCCAAACGGAAATCAATCAAGCGCTCGATACCTTGCGGAATGGAGGGCTCATTCTGTATCCTACCGATACCATCTGGGGCATCGGCTGTGATGCGACAAACCCGTTGGCCGTAGACCGTGTGTATAAGCTCAAGGGGCGAGAACAGGCAAAAAGCCTGCTCATTTTACTCGACAGCGACCATAAGCTCCAGAGTTACGTACAGGAAGTGCCTGAAGTAGCCTACCAGCTCATCGAATATACAGAACGTCCGCTTACCATCGTCTATTCGGGCGCCAAAAACCTGGCACCCAACGTGCTTGCCCCAGATGGCAGTATCGGCATCCGTATCGTGCAACATCCGTTCTGCTCGGCGCTGCTCCAACGGTTCCGGAAACCCATTGTATCCACATCGGCCAATTTAAGTGGCCACCCGGCACCGGCCACGTTCGGTGAGGTCGACCGAGCCATCATCGAAGGCGTAGACTACGTGGCGCAGTACGGCCAGGATGATAACCGGCCTAGGGCGGCATCCATCGTGATGAAACTCGAACCTGGCGGTCAGTTTTCGTTCATCCGTCGTTAAGGCAGTTGTCGAAAGCAAATTGCGGGAAAATAGCTAAGTTTGCATAGATAAAAATTACAGATTATGAAAAAAATAGCATTCATCTTTGTAATCATGTGCTGTTTTGTAATGGCGTCGATGGCCCAGGACCAAATTCCCTCCGCCCAGCCGGGAGCACAATACGGCAAGGCGATTACCCAAGATGGGGCAATTGGTGTGCAGCAACTGGAGGCAAAGCTTACCACCGATACTGCCTACACGGGAAAGGTAACAGGCAAAGTGGTGGAAGTCTGCAAGAAGAAAGGCTGTTTCATCCGCGTCCTGCGGGAGGGCGATGGCGACCCCATTCTGGTAAGGTTCAAGGATTACGGTTTTTTCATGCCACAGGACATCGTGGGCAAAACGGTGGTGCTTGAGGGCGAAGCCAGCGTACAGGAGGTTTCGGTGGCCCAGCAGCAGCACTTTGCTGCGGACGCAGGTAAAGATGCGGAAGAAATTGCCAAAATCACTGAGCCCAGGACAGACATTAATATCATTGCCGACGGCGTAGTCGTGGTTCGTTAGCATGAATGCGGGCGGCAAGCTGATTGATCTTTCCACACCGAAGGTGATGGGCATATTGAACATCACGCCCGATTCTTTTTACGATGGCGGGCGCCACCATACGGTGCCTGCGGCATTGGCTCAAGCCGAACAATTGCTTACCGCCGGAGCTGATATTCTAGACCTTGGTGCGTACTCCTCACGGCCAGGCGCGGCAGATGTAAGCGCGGTTGAGGAGTCGGATCGGCTTTTGCCTGTCATTGACGCCATTACCGCCCGTTTCCCCCACGCAGTCCTTTCCATCGACACCTTTCGTGCAGACGTAGCACGCGCATGTATCGAAGGGGGAGCGCACATCATCAACGACATTTCTGGTGGAACACTCGACGACCAGATGTTTTCCACCATCGCCGGGTTACAGGTGCCCTATATCCTAATGCACATGCGGGGCACACCCAACACCATGCAACAACTGACCGATTATGACGATGTAACCCGCGAGGTCAACCTGTTCTTCGGTAACCGGATCGCCACCTTGCGCCAACTCGGCGTACGCGACATCATCCTGGATCCCGGATTGGGGTTTGCAAAAACACTGGAACAGAACTACGAACTCCTTCATCACCTGGAAACGCTGCACGTGCACGGGCTTCCTATATTGGGTGCCGTCTCCCGGAAATCCATGATCTACAAAAAGCTGAACATTAAACCGGAGGAGGCACTCAACGGCACGACCGTCCTCAACACCGTACTCCTAATGAAAGGTGTACACATCCTACGGGTGCACGATGTAAAAGCAGCCAAAGAGGCTATCGACCTGCTTCGATAGGTCGCGGGGCTCTCGGCCGCACACTAAATCTACCGAATCACGCTACCTGGTTGTATAGCGGTCTGCGGCGCCACGAATTCGAGCCGGCCATTCGCATCTTCAGCCATCAGGATCATGCCTTGCGACACGATTCCCTTGATGGTACGCGGTTCAAGGTTCACCAGAATGGCTACCTGCTTACCCACTATTTCTTCGGGCGCAAAAAATTCGGCAATCCCTGATACCACGGTGCGCTGGTCTATGCCGGTGTCAATTGTCAGTTTCAACAACTTCTTGGTCTTCGCTACCTTCTCTGCCGCCAGGATTTC
>Ga0182739_1001984_pt1 | contig 19926 bp, 16 predicted proteins | sample eDN5th30CBELigBY_FD_128873 | JGI IMG/M metagenome (GOLD analysis project Ga0182739, IMG submission 128873) | Enriched backyard soil microbial communities from Emeryville, California, USA - eDNA 5th pass 30_C BE-Lig BY (version 2) (version 2) | ecosystem: Environmental > Terrestrial > Soil >...
GAACGGCGTCCGCCGGTCGAACGCGTGATAGGCCTCGATGTTGTTGAAGGACAGGATCAGCGTGCCCTGGCGCGGCTTCACCTTCGCCGCGAGCAGCGCATCGACCACGATGGCGCCCGAGACCTCGTTACCGTGCGTCAGCGACGCCACCATGACCGTCGGACCCGGCTCGCCGCTCTCCAGCACGTGGATGTAGGGCGCGGCACCCTTCTCCCACTTGCGCAGGTCGGGGAAGGCGAATTCGATCGGCGGCGTGTCGGGCATAGCGTCGAGACCGTTGTAATACTCAGGGGGATACTGAACACTAAGCTCAACCCATCCAATCTCAAAGCTCTACCACGTCGTTCAAAATTCGATGTTCTTCAGCCGGCCCAACCTCAAGCCTCTCAACATCGATCTCATTTCGATCGAGGGCGGTGGCAGTTGTCCCTCTCAATTCTGGGGGCAGACAGCCGATGGACGCTCCCTCTACATCCGGTACAGAGGCGGCCATTTCGGCGTGGAGTGCGAAGACGTCAAACTGATCGATGCTTGCATCGGCCCAGGATTGCACGGCGACCTGCTGGTGGAGCAAGCATGCGATCTGGCCGGCCTCACAGTTCGCGGGAAGCGGCTGGTCCTTTCGGAAGAAGCGCGGCTCGAAGCGGCAGAACATGGACCCATTCTCGATTGGTCCGGGCGAACGACTTACTGGGAGAGACATTTCCAGGGCGCGCCGGCACAGGCCCTGCACTTCATCGATACCCTCCAGCTTCGCCATCCCCGCGGCGTTCTGCTGGAGATTTACTTCGAAAGCCTGCCACTGGAGGGCAAAGACACTCGCGGTCTCTTCCGCGCTTGCCGTTTGCGCAAGAGGTTATCGGAATGTCCGGACCTAGGCGCGGTTGTCTTCGGTGTCGAGGCAGACGATCAGAAAATCGCCGGCATCGTGGAGAGCCGTGACGTCAAGCTGAGCGCCGTGGCGACTGCGTTCCGATACTCGATGCATTTCACCTATCGCTTCTGGAATCCCATCAGGAAGAAATCCGGTTTCTCCTGGGAAGAGGCTGGCCGCGACGAAGACGACAGGTGGCCGTTGCGGGGATCGGTGCGCGCGGATTTCGCAACCCAGGATTCCGACGCCAGGGCATTCGTGGATACCGTTGTGCCCGTCGCCGAGGCATGCTTCCCAGAGCCTGCATAAGAGAGGAAGCGGATGCCACGCACGCGTTACCGCTGGTTCATCGTCTTCCTGCTGTTCGCGATCACGGTCGTGAACTACATCGACCGCGCCGCCCTCTCCTACGCCATCCCCATGATCCAGCGCGATCTCGGCCTGTCACCGGCCGAAACCGGCGGCATCCTGGGCGCCTTCGGGCTGGGCTACGCCGTCACCACCCTGATCGGCGGCTTCGCCGTCGACCGCTATGGCGCCCGGCTGGTGCTCACGATTGCAGCCGTGCTGTGGAGTCTGTCCATCGGGGCGACCGCGCTGGCGACCAGTGTCACCATTCTCTACGCGGCCCGTGTGCTGCTGGGTGTCTCGGAAGGCCCCAACTTCCCCGCCCTGACCGGCGCGGTCAGCCACTGGCTGTCGCCGCATGAGCGGGCGACCGCGCTGGCGAATGCGCTGGTGGCCGTGCCTCTGGCACTGGCGATCGGCGGGCCGCTGGTGACGGTGCTTCTCGGCTGGCTCGACTGGCGCCTCACCTTCGCCGCCCTGTTCGTTCTGTCCGCCGGCTGGATCCCGCTCTGGTACTTCTTCTTCAGGGACGACCCGTCACAATCGCGCTTCGTGAACGCAGCCGAACTGGCCCATATCCGCAAGGCCGATCCCGGTGTCACGGCCGCGCCGCACGCCGTGCTGAAATCCTGGCCCGAGCCCGGCGTGCTGAAGGAACTGCTGACCAACCGCACGCTTCTCGCGAATTACTGGGCGTTCTTCGTCTTCGGCTACTTCCTGTTCTTCTTCATGAGCTGGCTGCCGAGCTACCTGGAGCGCAAGTACGGGCTGAACCTCGCCGCCGTCGGCCTGTTCTCGGTCCTGCCCTGGCTGTCCGCCGCGTTCCTGCTGTGGGCCATGGGTCGCTGGTCGGATCATCTGCTCAAGACCACGGGCAGCATGCGCATCTCACGCTCTTACCTGATCGCCGGAAGCCAGTTCGTGGCGGCCGTCGCGGTCATACCGGTGGCGCTCACCGACAACCTCACCGTCGCCATTGCCGGCATCACCCTGGCCGTCGCGGCCTCGATGGGCGCCAACGCGGCCTACTATGCGGTGAACGTCGACATCGTGCCGCAGCGGGCCGCGACGGCGCTCGGCATCATGGATTTCGCCTTCGCCATCGCCGGCTTCCTGGCGCCCGCCATCACCGGCTGGGTGCTGAACCTGCGCGGCTCCTTCGCCGACGGCTTCCTGCTGATGACCGCGCTCGCGCTTTCCTCGGTGATGGTGGTCCTTCTGTTTCACCATCCCGACCGCGACCGCGCCAGGGTCTGAGGATCAACCCTCGCGATACCAGTTCGCGAGGTCCCACGTGTTGTTGTCCCAGCCGCTGATCTCGAGCGCGAGGTCCGAGGCGGCAGCGGCGGCGTTGGGCCGCATGACCAACGGGATCACCACGTAGTTCTCGATCACCAGCTCGTTGCACCGGATGAGCAGGGCGGCCCGTTTCACCGGGTCGAGCTCGACCTGGGCCGCCTTGTGCGTCTCGTCGTATTCCTTGTTCTGCCAGCGCGTGATGTTGCGACCCTGCCACTTGTTGTCCTTCGTGGCGGCCTCCCAGGAGCAGAACTGGCGCAGGAAGACCTCGGGATCGGGCGCGTTCATGCCGTTGCTGTATTCCTGAAGGTCGGCATAGAACTTGGTGTAGGTGTCGGGATTGGCGACGTCGGAGGAGAAGAACACCGAGGCCGTCACCGACTTCAGCTCCATGTCGATGCCGGCCCGCTGGGCCGCCTGCTTGATGATCTGCTGCGTCTTCTGGCGCGGCTGGTTGATCGAGGTCTGGTAGACGAACTTCAGCCTCTTGCCGTCCTTGACCCGCACGCCGTCGGCGCCGCGCACCCAGCCGGCCTTGTCGAGCACGGCATTGGCCTTGTCGACGTTGAACTCGTAGGACGTCCTGGTCGAGCGGAAGCGCTCGGGGTTGTTGATGTAGTTGGCCGTCGCGATGCCGATGCGGCCGTAGATGTGGTCCTGGACCGACTTCTTGTCGACCACCAGCGAGAGCGCCTCGCGCACGGCGCGGTCCGACAGGACCGGATGCTTGGTCTTGAGGCTGGACCGCTCGCCGTCGACCTCGGTCCACGGATCGGTGGTGTTCAGCTGTATGTGCTCGATGCCGCCGCCCAGGGTGACGATGACCCGTCCCTTGCCACCCTTCTCCATGCGCACGAGGATCTCGTCCTCGACCTGCAGGTTCCAGGCGAAGTGATATTCGCCGGTCTGCAGCACCGCGCGCGCCGCCGACACCGCATCGCCGCCGCCCTTCATCTCGATCGCGTCGAAATGCGGCCGGTTGGGTTCGTGATAGTCGGTGTTGATCTCACCGGTGACGAGATCGCCCGGCTTGAAGTCCTTGAACTTGTACGGACCGGTTCCGACCGGCTTCAGGTTGGTCGGCGCCTCGCGCGATTTCGCACCCCTGTAGTCGCCGAACAGATGCTTCGGGATGATGCAGCCGGCCCAGCCGACGAAGGTATCGGCCCAGAAAGGGGTCGGCTGCTTGAACCTCACGCGCACGGCATGGTCGTCGACCTTCTCGACCGTGACGTCGCGATAGGAGCCGTTCGACACCGTCGCCGTGGCCGGGTCGCTGGAATATTCCCAGGTGAAGACGACGTCGTCCGCGGTGAACGGCCTGCCGTCGTGCCAGCGCACGCCGCGCTTCAGCTTCCATACGACCCAGAGGCCATCCGCCGACAGCGTGCCGTCGGCGCGGTTGGGGATCGCGGCCGCGAGCTTCGGCCTCAGATTGCCGTCACGATCCCACGCCGCCAGCGGCTCGTAGAAGATCCGCGAAGCGTCCTGGTCCTTGGTGCCGACCGCGAAGTGCGGATTGAGGAGCGTCGGTCCCTGCCACCACATCACCTTGAGCAGGCCGCCGCCACCGCGCCTGGTGGGCTTGTAGACCGGCCTGGATTGCGCCACCGCCAGGCCGGAGAGCGCCAGCAGCTGGGTCGCCATCGGCGCGGTCAGGCCCGCCGCCGTCAGGCGCCGAATGAAGCCCCGGCGCGACAGGCGGCCGGCTTTCACCTTGTCGACGAGACTCCTCAGGCCACGCTCGTTCATCGATGCCTCCATCGCGATCGTCGAAGCTACCCTGGCGCTCCTGCTATGCTGCAAGATGCGTGCAATTCGATGGGAACAGCCGGAGCCGGCATCGTCAACCAGCGATGCGGCGATCGAGAGGCACAACATGATCAATCCGACGAGGGCCTTGAGCCTGCGCGCCGCTCTGGCCGCTGCGATCTCGGGCCTCCTGGCGACCGCTTCTCTCGCTGCGGACCCGCCTGCCAAGGACTGCAATCAGGTGCAGGACTACAAGGAGATGGTCGAGTGCCATCGGCGAGATGCGGAAACGAACATCGCCAAGGTCGCCGCGGCGTACGAACTCCTCATGAAAAGACTGGGTTCGTCGCCAGCTGCCGAAAAGCTCAGCCAGTCACAGAAGGCCTGGCTCGAATATCAGTCCAGCTACTGTGCCTTCGTGGCCTTGGCGAACGAGGGCGGCAGCATCGTGCGGCTGACCCGAGCCCAGTGTTATGCGGCCATTGCGAAGGCCCGCCTGCATGAACTCGAGTATCAGGTCGATTGCCGCGAAGGCTATTCCGGCTGCTTCAGGGCGCGCTGAATGCCTTGATTACGTCTCCCGACTGCGCGATACCCGCCCGCCCCTGGCCTTCCACCGGCGGGGTGCGCGGAGGTCCAAACCCCGCGCCATCGACCTGACCCGGAGTCCACATCCATGAACGACACGACGACCGCCGCCGCAGCCGGCGCGCCCAATTCGCATCTCGCTCCTTACGAAGCGCGCGGCCTCAAGGGTCGCATCCTTTCGGGCGTGCAGCCCACCGGCAATCTCCATCTCGGCAACTATCTCGGCGCGATCCGCAACTTCGCGCGCCTGCAGAACGACTACGAATGCCTCTACTGCGTGGTTGACCAGCACGCGATCACCGTCTGGCAGGAGCCGGCCCAGCTCGCGGCGCAGACGCGCGAGATCGCCTCGGCCTTCCTCGCGGCCGGCGTCGACGGCACGAAGCAGATCGTTTTCAACCAGTCGATGGTGCCCGAGCACGCGCAGCTCGCCTGGATCTTCAACTGCGTCGCCCGCATGGGCTGGATGAGCCGCATGACGCAGTTCAAGGAGAAGGCCGGCAAGGACCGTGAGAACGTGTCGCTCGGCCTGTTCGCCTATCCGGCGCTGATGGCGGCCGACATCCTGATCTACAAGGCCACGCACGTGCCGGTCGGCGAGGACCAAAAGCAGCATCTCGAGCTGACGCGCGACATCGCCATCAAGTTCAACAACGATTTCGCCCAGCCCGACTTCTTCCCGATCACCGAGCCGCTGATCTTTGGCGCGGCGACGCGTGTCATGAGCCTGCGCGACGGCACCAAGAAGATGAGCAAGTCCGACCCGTCGGACTATTCGCGCATCAACCTCACCGACGATGCCGACGCGATCGCCCAGAAGATCCGCCGCGCCAAGACCGACCCGCTGCCGATGCCCGACACGCTGGAAGATGCCGAGAAGCGGCCGGATGCCGACAATCTGCTGGGCATCTACGCCGCCCTCGCCGACCAGGAGAAAGACGCCGTGGTCGCACAGTTCGCGGGCAAGCAGTTCTCCGAGTTCAAGACGGCGCTGACCGAGCTGGCGGTCGCCAAGCTCGGCCCGATCGGCGCGGAGATGCAGCGGCTGATGAAGGACCCCGGCCATGTCGACGGCGTGCTGCGCAACGGCGCCCAGCGTGCCCGCGCCATCGCCGCGCCAATCCTCGACGAGGTCTACCGGACGGTCGGCTTCCTCAAGCCGTAATCGTCAGCCCTCCATGCGCGTGAGGGCCCACTTCACAGTGGTGCCCTCCGGCGGGACCTGGCCAACCAGAACGATCTGCTCGGTGCGGCGCACGCGGCCCTCCTCGCCGAGATAGATGCTCTCGGCCAGGCCGATGCCGGCACCGGTGGCGCGCAGCCGCCAGCCGCGGCCGCTCGGCAGCCGCATCAGGACGGCCTGCCCGCTCTGAGCCAGGGTCGCCTTCACCGTCGGATGCAGGTGGAAACGCACGATGTAACGCCGGTCCGGCACGGTGACGGGCCGGCCCTCGTAGCCCAGGAACGAATCCTCGCCGCGCAGGTCGCCGCCGTCGGGCGACAGCCACAGGCGCCGGCGATGGATGATGCCGTAGAGCGAGCGGTAGCCGTCGTGGCACATGTCGAGCCACTGGGCGCCGGCATCGTCGGCCCGATCGATCAGCACGTTGCCCGCCCGATACTCGAGCGCGCCATGGTTGGTGATCTCGGTCGAATTGACGTCGTCGACCACCGCCGTCGAATGCGCAGCCGTGAAACGCATGAAGTGCTGCCAGTCGCGCGGCGCACCGGGATAGGTGCCGCAGTTCACGACCAGCCGCTCGTGCGCGGCGCTCATCTCGAAGCTGAGCGTGCCCGCATGGGCGATGCCGTCCATGCCGCGGCCAGGCGGACTGCCGGCATCGGCGATCACCAGGGAAGTGCCGGCGGCCAGCCGCTGAAAGCCGCTCGCCAGCGCCATCGCAGGCGCGACCTCGCCCGAGCCGGTGCGCGCCAGCGCGAGATCGATCAGGCGGCGGTCGCCCTCCCACGTGCCGTTGAAGAGGGCGAGACCCCCGTCGCCGTGGCGGAAGAAGCGCAGCATCGGCGCCATGCGGTCGATCGCGGCGACCAGTTCGGCCGGGGCTCGGCGCTCGGCCGAAGCGAGAGCCGCCCGCACGTCGATCAGGTGGCGCAGGACGGTCAACTGCAGGTGGGGGGCGCGTTCCGAGACGATGCCGTCGTGCAGCACATAGCGCTTCACGAACTTCGAAAGCCGCGTCAGCGACTGCTCGAGGCTCTTCTCGAAATGCTTACCGTCGCGGATGAAGGCCAGGTCGGCGTAAATCAGCGCCTTGTACACGGCGATCGCCTCGTGGCCGATCATGCCGCGGCGCGCGATGCGGCGCAGATGCACGCGCTGACGACCGAGCGAGAAGACGAAGCGGGCCGCGAAGCCAGGATCGGCCGCCGCCGCCATCCATTCGTAGTGCCGGATCCAGGCGACCATGCGCGCCGCCAGCACGTCGCGCTTCCAGGTCACCGGCGACCAGCGCCATTCGCGGTTGGTCCAGTCGTCGACCAGGCGCACCGCGAGCGTCGCACCGTGCGGATCGCCATTGTCGCGCAGGTCGCGCAGCCAGCCGAAGCCGTTCAGCGCATCGAGCCAGAGCGGGGCAGCACCGGCGCGCTGCCATGGCGGATCGTCCGAATCGGGCAGTACCGTGCCGGCGGTGCCGCCGGCCGCGAACTCGCCCGTTTGCAACAGGCGTTGCCCGGCCACCGGATCGCCCGGCCAGGAATCGGCGGCGACGGCGAAGAAACTGCGAGGAGTGGCGTAGCCCAGAGTCAGGGAATAGAGGGAGGAGCCGAGAAGCCAGCGGCCGAAGGCGCGGCGCTCCCCTTTCGCGCCGGCAGACGGGCGGGTCGGAACCGAGCGGATCGGGCGGGCGCCGGAGACCAGAGGTTCCCCGTGCCGTCGTGTGTCAGCGACCAAGGTCATCTTTTCGTTCTTTGGCCCGGGGACTCGAGCAGCCGGGCGGTGGAGGGGTTTGGGATATTTTAGCCCAGCCTGAGCCCTCTGGCGATGGCCCGGTGGGACTTGAACGCCGGCCCTTGCATCCCAAATTCATTCCAAGGGAAGGCCCGCATGGGATTCCCTGCCACTCGCTCCATGGGAGGGGGGTCATATGAGTCGCGTATCGATGTTCAATTCGCCCTTGTTACTGGGTTTCGACCAGCTCGAACGGACGCTCGATCGGCTGGCCAAGAATGCCGAAGGCTATCCGCCCTACAATATCGAGCGGATCGGTGAAAACGGTCTGCGGATCACCCTTGCCGTCGCCGGCTTCACGAGCGAGGGGCTCACCATCGAACTCGTCGAGAACCAGCTGACCGTCTGCGGACGGCAGGCAGACGAGGGTGGCCGCGTCTATCTCCACCGGGGCATCGCCGCCCGCCAGTTCCAGCGATCCTTCATGCTGGCTGACGGAATCGAGGTAACGGGCGCCCGTCTCGACAACGGACTTTTGTCCATCGACCTGGTGCGACCGGTCCTCGAACCCCGCATTCGAACCATCCGCATCGACGCCGGCGGCCCGGCCGGCGGTGCGGACCAGACGATCGATATCACCGCGCGTCGCAGCCGCTGAGACGGAGCGCGTTGACGCTGCCAAGGAGGTAGCCATGGAAAACGATGTTGTGATGTTCACCCCTCTCGCCGACGAGGCGTTCCTCAGCCTGGGCGCCGAGCACATCGCCTATGTGAAGGAGATCAGCCTGCCCGATGGCGCCCACGCCATCGGCATCTTCTCCGCCGACGGCAAGCCGATGGCTTCTGCCCCGTCGGTCGAGATCGCGCAGGCGCTGATCCGCCAGCACGAACTGGAGCCCGCGCTCGTGCACTGAGGAGTGGCTTCGGAAATCTGAAGGACTGGCGGTTCAGGCCGCGCTCTGGGCCTGGACCGTCTCGATCAGCAGCGCGTAGAGCGCTTCGGGATTGTCCGTCGCCCGCAACTTCTCGACCAGGCTGCGGTCGCGCAGCAGGCGCGACACCCGCGCGAGGGCCTTGAGATGATCGGCCCCGGCGCCTTCGGGCGTCACCAGCAGGAACACGATGTCCACCGGACGCTCGTCGATCGCATCGAAATCGACGGGCTGGGCCATGCGGGCGAACAGGCCGAGGGGTTTCGTCATGGTCGACAGGCGACCGTGCGGAATGGCGATGCCGCCCCCGATGCCGGTCGATCCCAGACGCTCCCGTTCGAGCAGGCGGTCGAACAGCTTGCGCTCGTCGACGTTGAAAAGGCCAGACGCACGGCTGGCGAGTTCTGCCAGCAACGCCTTCTTCCCGGTTGCCTTGGCGCTGGCCAGGACGGCATCCGGGCCGGTCAGCAAATCGGCGATTTCCACAATGTCACCAATGGGTTAGCGAGCGCGAACTTTGGCGGCCCGGCGAGGGGTGCGCCCCTATAGGCGCCTCCCCCGACCGGGTCAAGCCGTGGTTCGGAAGCACGCTGGCCCGCCTGGCGGCCGTCAGTCGGCCGGGCCCGTCATCGCCTGCGCAGCGATGGCGGCATTGGACAGGACCGAGGGGATCTGGCGGCTCATTCCCAGGCGGCCGAGGCGACGGCGCTCGGCCGACGAGGGAATGCGCATGGCCTCTCGGTATTTGGCGACCGTGCGGCGTGCGATCTCGATGCCCTCGCCCTTCAGCAGGTCGACGATGCGATCGTCGCTGAGCGGCTGGTGGGCATTCTCGCCGCCCACGAGAAGCCGGATGCGCGACCGCACCGATTCCGAGGAGACGACGACACCCGGCGTGCGCGCCGGCAGCGCCGAAGTGAAGAAGTACTTCAGCTCGAAGATGCCGCGCGGCGTGTTGATGTACTTGTTCGAGGTGACGCGGCTCACCGTGCTCTCGTGAAGCTCGGTGGCGATCGCGATGTCGCGCAGCACCAGCGGCTTGAGCGCGCTGACACCATGGCGGAAGAACCCGTCCTGCTGCCGCACGATCTCGCGCGCGACCTTGAGGATCGTGGTGGCCCGCTGCTCCAGCGTCTTCACCAGCCAGTTGGCCGTCTGGAACCGTTCGGCGACGAAGTCGCGGTCGGGCTTGCCGCGGGCGCCCTTCATCAGCGTGGCGTGGTAGTTGCGGTCCACCAGCACCTTGGGCAACGCATCGGTGTTGAGCTCGATGTGCCAGCCTTCCTCGCCGGTCTCGGGATCCTTGGCCGGCGTCAGGTAGAGATCGGGCTGCACCGGCTGGATCGGCTCGAAGTCGAAGGCCTGGCCGGGACGCGGGTCGAGCGTGCGCAGCTCGGACAGCATGTCGCGCAGATCCTCGTCGTCGACGCCGCAGCGGCGGCGCAGCTGGCCCAGCTCGCCCGCGGCGACCAGATCGAGATTGTCGAGCAGCGCCTTCATCGCCGGGTCGAGTCGATTGCGCTCGGCCAGCTGCGCCCCCAGACACTCGGCGACGGTGCGCGAGAACAGGCCAGCCGGCTCCATCTGACGCAGGCGCGCCCAGATCTTCTCCACGACCGCGATGTCGGTCGCGACGGCTTCGGCCACGGCGGCGGGCTCGATGCGGCAGTAGCCGGCCTCGTCGAGACCCTCCGCGATCTTCAGGGCGATGCGGCGCTCCGCCGGATCTTGGAACAGGATTTCGAGCTGCTCGAGCACATGGACCGCCATCGACCGCGGACGTTCGGCCACGAAATCGAGAGCGTCAGGCGCATCTTCGCGCTGGCCGACACGGCTCGCGGCGGCATCGCCGCCCCGGTCGGCATGTTCGCGGGACCAGCGATCGTCCGCCTCGGCGAGGGCCGGTGCCGCGGCCGCCAGGGCGTCCGCCGTATCTCCGCCGGCCTCCAGGACTGGAGCCTCGTATTCGGCCGCCGGGCCCTCGTCGGAAGCTCCCTCCGAGAGCAGCGGATTCTTTTCCAGCTCCTGTTGAATGAACGCTGCCAGCTCCAGGTGCGAAAATTGCAGCAGCTTGATGGCCTGCTGGAGCTGTGGCGTCATCGCCAGGGTCTGGCGTGACGCAAGGATTAGGCTCGGACCAATACGCATGACACCCCACCCCTGAAGGTCGCTGGACCTCCCCGATGGGCAGTCTAGAGCAAGAACCGTGCCAATGTCAGCACGGGCGAGCTCTCAGTGCGCGAATATGTCGGTTTCAGGCCACCCGGCAACGTCCAGACGGGCGCGGGTGGGCAGGAAGGCGAAAGCGGCCTCCGCCAGTTCGCGACGCCCTTCGCGCTCCAAGAGCACGTCGAGCTTGGCCTTCAGCGCGTGCAAATGCAGAACATCTGAAGCGGCGTAGGCAAGTTGCTCGTCCGTGAGGCTGTCAGCGCCCCAGTCCGAGGTCTGCTGCTGCTTGGAGAGATCGACGCCGAGCAGTTCCCGGCACAATTCCTTCAGACCGAAACGATCGGTGAAGGTGCGGACCAGCTTGGCCGCGATCTTGGTGCAATAGACGGGCTCGCAGCGCACGCCCAGCGAATGCTCGAGCACGGCGATGTCGAAACGGCCGAAATGAAAGAGCTTGAGCACAGTCGGGTCGGCGATCAGGGCGGCCAGCCGCGGCGCCTTGGCAGCACCCTTCGGCGCCCCGCGCGGAATCTGGACCAGATGGGCATTGCCGTCGCCGCCCGAAAGCTGAACCAGACAGAGCCGGTCGCGATGGGGATTGAGACCCATGGTCTCGGTATCGATCGCCACCACCGGGCCAAACGAAACGTCCGCGGGAAGATCGCCGCGGTGAAGGCTGATCGCCATTATTGGGTGCTCCGACTGACCTGCATGGTGCCCAGGAGAAGACTCGAACTTCCACGCCTCGCGGCGCTAGTACCTGAAACTAGTGCGTCTACCAATTCCGCCACCTGGGCACGGCATGCGGTCTAGTGCGGGCGCTGAGTTAGGGCCGTGCCGCGCCGATGTCAACCTCGCAGGACGCTCCCGCTACACTTGCGAGCACGCTTCGCCCTTGAACCTTCATGGGTTTGGGCTATAGGCAGCATCCATGAGCATCAAGCAGGTCACGGTCTTTGGCGGCAGCGGCTTCGTCGGCCGCGCCATCGTGCGGGCACTGGCGCAGGACGGATACCAGATCCGCGTGGCCTGCCGGCGCATCGAGCTCGCGGAGCGGATCAAGACCGCGGGTGATGTCGGCCAGATCACCATCCTGCGCACTAACCTGCGCAATCCCGCCTCAGTCGCGGCCGCCGCCTCCGGCAGCCAGGCCGTGATCAACGCCTCCGGCATCGCCTTCCAGCGCGGCCGGCAGCGCTACGAGGCCGTCCATGTCGCGGGCGCGCGGGCGATCGCGGACGCCGCCAAGGCGGCGGGCGTGCAGCGCCTGGTGCACATTTCCGGCATCGGCGCGGACCAGCGCAATTCGACGAACAAGTATGTCCGCTCCAAGGTCGATGCCGAGGATGCGATCATTGCGGGCTTCCCGGATGCCACGATCCTGCGCCCGAGCGTGGTCTTCGGGCCGGAGGACGTGATGTTCAACCGCATGGCACAGATCGCCGCCAAGGCGCCGTTCGTGCCCGTGGTCGGCGACGGCTCGGCCAAGGTCCAGCCGGTCTATGTCGGCGATGTCGGCGCCGCTGCCGTGGCGGTGCTGGCGCGGCCCGAAACCGCCAAGACCGTGTTCGAACTCGGCGGCCCGCGCGTCTACACTTATCGCGAGATCGCCGCCCTCGTGCTGCGCGAGATCGACCGCCACAAGCGCATCGTCGGCGTCCCGGCCGGCCTGATGAAGATCGCGGGGTTCTTCGCGGAATTCCTGCCCGTACCGCCGCTCACCCACGACCAGGTCGACCTTCTGGTCGCCGACAACGTCGCCCGACCCGGCGCGCCTGGACTTGCCGAACTCGGCATCGCGCCGACCACCGCCGAGGCCATTCTGCCGATGTACCTCGACCGCTACCGCATCGGCGGCCGCTACAACCGCCACGCTCCCGCCTGACATCAAAATAAAGGCGTCATCGAGGGCGTCTATGCTTGCCCAGAGCAATTAGTCCATTTTCGGTATTATTTACCTGCAACTCTCTCGGTAACATTCCACCGAAGGTGAACCTCTCACCGCATTACCATTTATTAGGTCAATAATATTGACTAACGTTTCGCGGCATGATTTAACGTGTGCAAGAACGCAGCAAAGGCGCGGTCGGCGCGCTTCTTGCGTAATAAAATTTCACAATTTGTCCGAGGAGGCCGGGGATGGCCGAGAGGATGCTGAAGTTCGTCGGAACGCCGCAAGCCATGCCCGACAAGCGGCCGGCAGCCGAACGCCGCCGCGACTTCGACGAGATCTATGAGGGTTTCGCCAAGGAAAAGGCGGCCGAGCAGGCGGCGCGCTGCTCGCAATGCGGCGTGCCCTTCTGTCAGATCCATTGTCCGCTGCACAACAATATCCCCGATTGGCTGAAGCTCACGGCCGAAGGCCGGCTCGAAGAGGCCTACGAACTCTCCTCCGCGACCAACAATTTCCCGGAGATCTGCGGCCGCATCTGTCCGCAGGATCGGCTGTGCGAAGGCAATTGCGTCATCGAGAAGGGATTCGAAGCGGTCACGATCGGCTCGGTCGAGAAGTACATCACCGACACCGCCTGGCAGCGCGGCTGGGTGAAGCCGATCCGGCCGAGGCGCGAGCGGCCCGAGAGCGTCGGCATCGTCGGCGCGGGCCCGGCCGGTCTCGCCGCGGCCGAGCAGCTTCGCCGCAAGGGCTATCAGGTCGCGATCTACGATCGCTACGACCGGGTCGGCGGGCTGCTGATCTACGGCATCCCGAACTTCAAGCTCGAAAAGGAGATCGTGCAGCGCCGCGAGACGCTGCTGCGCGACTCGAAGGTCACCTTCCACCTGAACTGCGAAGTCGGCCGCGACGTTTCGCTGGAGGAACTGCGCGCGCGTCACGGCGCCGTGCTGATCGCCACCGGCGTCTACAAGGCGCGCGACATTGCCGCCCCCGGCGTCGGCCTCGCGGGCATCGCCCCGGCGCTCGACTATCTCACGGCCTCGAACCGCCAGGGACTGGGCGACACCGTTCCCGCGTTCGAGTCGGGCACGCTGAATGCCGCCGGCAAGAACGTCGTCGTGATCGGCGGCGGCGACACGGCGATGGATTGCGTGCGCACGGCCGTGCGCCAGGGCGCCAAGTCGGTGAAATGCCTCTATCGCCGCGACCGCGCCAACATGCCGGGCTCGCAGCGCGAGGTGAAGCACGCCGAGGAGGAAGGCGTCGAGTTCGTCTGGCTGGCCGCGCCGCAGGCCTTCCTCGGCAAGGACAAGGTGAGCCACGTCCGCACCGTGCGCATCCATCTCGGCATGCCCGATGCCTCGGGCCGCCAGACTCCGCAGGAGATTCCCAACAGCCACGTCAACATCGAGGCCGACCTCGTGTTGATGGCGCTGGGCTTCGATCCCGAGGACCTGCCGGCGGCAATGAGCGCGCCGGACCTCGGCGTCACCGGATGGAACACGCTCAAGATCGACTGGAAGAGCATGATGACCAGCCTCGACGGCGTGTTCGCCGCCGGCGACATCGTGCGCGGCGCCTCGCTGGTCGTCTGGGCGGTGCGCGACGGCCGCGATGCCGCCGAGCGCATCCACGCTCACCTGACCACCAAGGCGCTGGCCGCCCAGCGCATCGCCGCGGAGTAGACCATGCCGAAGGTCTATGACTTCACCGGGTCGGGCAACGGCTACAAGGTGTGGCTGCTGATGTCGCAGCTCGGCGTGCCGTTCGAGCGCATCGAGTGCGATATCCTGAAGGGCGAGACGCGCACGCCCGAATTCCTGGAGAAGAACCCGAACGGCCGCATCCCGACGCTCGAACTCGAGGACGGCACCTTCCTCTTCGAGTCCGGCGCGATCCTCTGGTATCTCGCCGAGGGCACGGCCTTCGCGCCTGCCGACCGGTTGTCGCGGGCGAAGACGCTGCAGTGGATGTTCTTCGAGCAGTACAGCCACGAGCCCTATATCGCCGTGGCGCGCTTCTGGAAGCACTTCCTCGACAAGCTGTCACCGCAGCAGGAAGCGAACCTGCCCGACATCATGAAGAAGGGCCATGCCGCGCTCGAGGTGATGGAGAAGCACCTCGCGACCCGCACGTTCTTCGTCGACGACCGCTACGGCCTCGCCGACATCGCGCTCTATGCCTACACGCATGTCGCCGACGAGGGCGGGTTCGACCTGACGCGCTATCCGAACGTCACCGCCTGGCTGGCCCGCGTGAAGGCGCAGCCCGGTCATGTCGCGATCGATCACGAGTTCTAAATCGAGGGAGACGAAGAAAATGCCGATGATCAATGTCCAGATGTTCGAGGGCCGCACCATCGAACAGCGTCGCGCGCTGGCCAAGGAACTCACCGAGGGCACCTGCCGCGCGCTGGGCTGCACGCCCGACGCCGTGCAGATCGTCCTGACAGACATCAAGAAAGAGAACTGGGCCGAAGCCGGCAAGCTGTTCTCCGATACGTAGTTTCTGTCATCCCGAGCGCAGCGAGGGACCCTTGTCGGGCGCCGCCCAAAGGTCCCTCGCTGCGCTCGGGATGACACCGATCTCCTGAGCTGGAGTTTTTCGTCATGTCCGCCACACCCTTCGATGCCGAGCAGTTCGTCCGCGACTATCAGAGCGGAACCGCCAAGCTCACCGCCGCCTATGGCTACAACCCCGCCGAGGGACTGGATTCCTGCGGCGTCGGTCTCGTGGTTGCGCTGGACGGCAAGCGACGCCGCGACGTGGTCGCGGCGGGTATCGATGCGCTGAAGGCCGTGTGGCACCGCGGCGCGGTCGACGCCGACGGCAAGACCGGCGACGGCGCGGGCCTCCACGTCGAGATCCCGCAGGACTTCTTCAAGGACTATGTCCGCGACTCGAGCGGCGAGGTCCCGCAGGTCGGCCGCATCGCGGTCGGCATGGTGTTCCTGCCGCGCACCGACCTCGGCGCGCAGGAGCGTTGCCGCACCATCGTCGAGACCGAGATCCTGCGCTTCGGTCACACGATCCTGGGCTGGCGGCAGGTGCCGGTCGACATCTCCGTCATCGGCGCCAAGGCCAACGAGACTCGGCCCGAGATCGAACAGATCCTGATCGGCCGCGGCGATGCGAAGCTCGACAACCGGGAATTCGAGAAGCAGCTCTATATCCTGCGCCGGCGCATGGAGAAGGCGGCGCTGGCCGAGAACATCGCCGAGTTCTACGTCTGCTCGCTCTCCTGCCGGTCGGTCGTCTACAAGGGCATGTTCCTCGCGGAGCATCTATCGGCCTTCTACCCCGACCTACTCGACGAGCGCTTCGTCTCGCGCTTCGCGATCTTCCACCAGCGCTATTCGACCAACACCTTCCCGCAATGGAAGCTGGCGCAGCCGTTCCGCGTGCTCGCCCACAACGGCGAGATCAACACCATCCTGGGCAACGTCAACTGGATGAAGAGCCACGAGGCGCGCCTCGAACACGAGACGTTCGGGCGTTTCATCGAGGACCTGAAGCCAATCGTGCAACCCGGCGCGTCGGACTCGTCGGCGCTCGACAACGTGTTCGAACTGCTGGTCCGCGGCCATCGCAACCTGCCGATGGTCAAGACGATGATGATTCCCGAAGCCTCGGCCACGAACCCCAACGTGCCGGCCGAGCATCGCGCCCTGTACAATTACGTGAACGGCGTCATGGAGCCATGGGATGGTCCGGCCGCCATCGCGGCCGTCGCCGGCAAGTGGGCGCTGGTCGGCCTCGACCGCAACGGTCTGCGCCCCATGCGCTACGTCATGACGTCGGACAAGCTGCTGATCGCCGGCTCGGAGGCCGGCATGGTGCCGCAGGACGAGGCCAAGATCATCGAGAAGGGCCGGCTCGGCCCGGGCGAGATGCTGGCCGTCGATATGGACAAGCCCAAGGTCTACAAGGACCGCAAGCTGAAGGACAAGCTGGCCGCGACGCACGACTATGCGAGCTGGACACAGCGCACGGTCGAACTCGATTCGCTGATCCGCCAGGACGCGCCGGCGGCCGAGCACTTCCCCGCCGACGAGTTGCGGCGCCGTCAGTTCGCGGCCGGCTGGTCGATCGAGGACCTCGAGGCGATCCTCCACCCCATGGTCGAGGACGGCAAGGAGGCCGTCGGCTCGATGGGCGACGACGCACCGCTCGCGGTGCTGAGCGACACCTATCGCGGCATGCACCACTATTTCCGGCAGAACTTCAGCCAGGTGACGAACCCGCCGATCGACTCCTTGCGCGAGCGCAACGTGATGACGATCCGCACGCGGCTGGGCAATCTCGGCAACATCCTCGACGAGACGCCGGACCAGAGCGAGATGCTGTCGCTGCAGTCTCCGATCGTGCTCAACGCCGAGTTCGAGGCGATGCGCAAGTATATGGGCGATACGGTGGCCCGCATCGACTGCACCTTCGACCCGAAAGGTGGCCTCGACGCGATGCGCCAGTCCTTCGAGCGCATCTGCAAGGAGGCCGAGGACGCGGTGCGCAGCGGCTGCCTGCACATCGTGCTGACCGACGCCAATATCGGCCCCGACCGCGCAGCCCTGCCGATGATCCTGGCCGCCGGCGCCGTGCACTCCTACCTGGTGCGCCAGTCGCTGCGCACCTTCACGTCGCTGAACGTGCGCTCGGGCGAATGCCTCGACGTGCACTATGTCGCCGTCATCATCGGCGTCGGCGCGACGACGGTGAACCCCTATCTCGCCGAGGAGACGATCGCGGCCCGCCACGCGCGCGGCCTGTTCGGCAAGCTGTCACTCGGCCAGTGCCTCGCGAACTTCAAGAAGGCGCTGGACGAGGGCCTGCTCAAGGTCATGTCCAAGATGGGCATCTCGGTCCTGTCGTCCTATCGCGGCGGCTGCAACTTCGAGGCGGTCGGCCTGTCGCGCTCGCTGGTCGCCGAGTTCTTCCCCGGCATGCCCTCGCGCATCTCGGGCATCGGCCTGCGCGGCGTGCAGGAAGAGATCGCCGAGCAGCATGCGCGCGCCTTCGACGAGGACGTGATCGCGCTCCCGATCGGCGGCTTCTACAAGGCGCGCCGCGGCGGCGACCGGCATAATTTCGAGGGCGCGCTGATCCACATGCTGCAGGATGCGGTGAACACCGAGTCCTATGCGAAGTACCGCAAGTACAGCGAGGCGGTGCGCCGCCAGCCGCCGATCAACCTGCGCGACCTGCTCGACTTCAAGCCCGACCGTACGCCGATCGCCCTCGACGACGTCGAGTCGATCACCGAGCTGCGCAAGCGGCTGGTGGCGCCCGGCATCTCGCTGGGTGCGCTGGGGCCGGAAGCGCACGAGACGCTGTCGATCGCCATGAACCGCATCGGCGCCAAGTCCGATTCGGGCGAAGGCGGCGAGGATGCCGCGCGCTACCGGCCGCGGCCGAACGGCGACAACGCCTCCTCGGCGATCAAGCAGGTGGCGTCCGGCCGGTTCGGCGTCACCGCCGAATACCTGAACAACTGCCGCGAGCTCGAGATCAAGGTGGCCCAGGGCGCCAAGCCCGGCGAGGGCGGCCAGCTTCCCGGCCTCAAGGTCACGGAGATGATCGCCAAGCTGCGTCACTCGACGCCGGGCGTGACCCTGATCAGCCCGCCGCCGCACCACGACATCTATTCGATCGAGGATCTGGCGCAGCTGATCTACGACCTGAAGCAGATCAACCCCGAGGCACGCGTGACCGTCAAGCTGGTCGCGCGCTCCGGCATCGGCACGATCGCGGCGGGCGTGGCCAAGGCAAAGGCCGACGTGATCCTGGTGTCGGGTCACAATGGCGGCACCGGCGCCTCTCCCCAGACCAGCATCAAGTATGCCGGCATCCCGTGGGAGATGGGCCTGTCGGAGACGCACCAGGTGCTGACCCTGAACCGGCTGCGGGACAAGGTGCTGCTGCGCACCGACGGCGGCATCAAGACCGGCCGCGACGTGGTGATCGCCGCCATGCTGGGCGCCGAAGAATACGGGCTCGGCACGGCCTCGCTGATCGCCATGGGCTGCATCATGGTGCGGCAGTGCCACTCCAACACCTGTCCGGTGGGAGTCTGTACCCAAGATCCCAAGTTGCGCGAAAAGTTCGAGGGCTCGCCGGAGAAGGTGGTGAACCTGTTCAGCTTCGTCGCCGAGGAGGTGCGCGAGATCCTGGCGCAGCTCGGCTACAAGTCGTTGCTCGAGATCGTCGGCCGCTCGGACCTGCTGAAGCAGGTCGGCCGCGGCGCGCGCCATCTCGACGATCTCGACCTCAACCCGCTGCTGACGCGGGCCGACGGCGGGCACGAGACCGTGCATTGCACGGTCGAGGGCCGCAACGAGGTGCCCGACACGCTCGACGCCCAGATGCTGCGCGACGTGCAGCCGCTCTTCACGCACCGCGAGAAGATGCAGCTTCAGTACAGCGTGCGGAACACCCATCGCGCCGTCGGCACGCGGCTGTCGGCCATGATCACGCGCAAGTACGGCATGACGGGCCTGCCGCCCGACACGGTGACGGTCCGCCTGCGCGGCACCGCCGGCCAGTCGCTCGGCGCCTTCGCCGTGCAGGGCATGAAGCTCGAAGTGTTCGGCGACGCCAACGACTATGTCGGCAAGGGCTTGAGCGGCGGCACCATCGTGGTGAAGCCCACCATCTCCAGCCCGCTGGTGCCGGAAGCCAATGCCATCATCGGCAACACGGTCCTGTACGGCGCGACGGCCGGCAAGCTCTTCGCCTCCGGCCGCGCCGGCGAACGCTTCGCCGTGCGCAACTCGGGCGCCGATGCGGTGGTCGAGGGGCTGGGCTCCAACGGCTGCGAGTACATGACGGGCGGCACCGCGGTGATCCTGGGATCGATCGGCGTCAATTTCGGCGCCGGCATGACCGGGGGCATGGCCTTCCTCTACGACCCGGAGGATGCCTTCCAGCTCAAGGTCAATCCCGAGACGGTGACGTGGCAGCGCATCGACCATCCGCACTGGGAAGCCGTGCTCAAGGCCCTGGTGGCCGAACATGTCGCCGAGACCAAGTCGCCGCTGGGCGCGCGCCTGCTGAACGACTGGGATCGCGAGGTCGGGCATTTCTGGCAGGTCGTGCCGAAGGAGATGCTGACGCGCCTGCCGCAGCCGCTTACCGTCGCGCAGGAGAAGCGCGCATAGGC
>Ga0182739_1001985_pt1 | contig 19924 bp, 14 predicted proteins | sample eDN5th30CBELigBY_FD_128873 | JGI IMG/M metagenome (GOLD analysis project Ga0182739, IMG submission 128873) | Enriched backyard soil microbial communities from Emeryville, California, USA - eDNA 5th pass 30_C BE-Lig BY (version 2) (version 2) | ecosystem: Environmental > Terrestrial > Soil >...
CAGGACTTACGCAAAATGATGCTAGGCGCGACAAAAACGAGCGAAAAACCGCAGTTTACAACGAGTAAATGAGGATTTTGAGCGAGTTTTTAACCAAGCATAGCGCATTTTGCGTAAGTCCTATCGGTTAAAACACTTTAAATTCCATTGATAAATTGATTCCCAGATAGTTGCCGTCGTACTTCTAGTAGAATTGGCTTACTAGCGACATCTATGTCTTATGATTTATAAAATTATTATGTGAGAAGGGCATGCTGCGGTTATAACCGCTCTCTTATTAATCTTGTACTAAAGGTAGTACCAGCTTATAAAGAGAAGCTGGCACTTTGGTAAAACCAATAATGGGGAATTTCATAAAACTATTATTACACTTAAATCTGCAATGGTCAACACTTAAAGTTGTTGATTTGAGATAAAATAGAGATCAAATTACAGATCAAGGATTAAATGCGCTATTACTATTCCTAAAATTTTATAATGAGGGTTATGATCGACCCGAATGCCAGTATAGAGAGGATTGAGCGGCATTAAATATTTCTGCCCGGCATCTTCACGGTATTTTTTAAAGATAGGTGGTTGAACGTGATCAAATTGGGCGATGACAAAATTGCCATTTTTAGCCTCGCGTTTGGGATCAACTATAATAATAGTGCCCTCTTTAAAAGAGCAATCATTATTTAATAGCGAAACCATGGAATCGCCATCGACTTTTACTAAAAAATGATCGGGGCAAATTTGGATAGGTAAAGAGAGAAAATGCTTAGGTTGAAATTCTTTGGTTTTAATTGGGTCTAGATAGATTGGAATATCGGTTAACTCTAAGACATAGGTTTTATCAGATAAATGGGATAATTGCCTTTGAAGTGACGTGCCTTGCCCCGTCGCTAGCCAATTAACATTATAGCCTGTGGCAAGGGCAATATCATGTAAAATACGTGGTTTTTGTACTAAGTCTAGTTCAATTCTTGCTAGCGATTGTTGACTAACCCCTATTTTCTTAGCCAATGCGTCTTGGCTGGTGAAGCCTGCTTTAAGCCTAGCAAATCGGACTCTTTGCCCTAAAGTGGATAGATTCTGTGACATTGTATAACTACTTTTAGTGTTAAAAATATAAATTTATCGTGTAAGATGCCATGAATTATTTTTTTATTCAATCCTTCTGTTTTATTGGAAAAAGGTAAGAAGTAGGTTCTTGCTAATTAGGATTATTTTTAAGGAAATTAATCGGCTACGGGAATAAAAGAGCTGATAACCTGTCAAGCCTAAGCTCGAACAGGATCATCAGCAAACATGCCAAGTTAGTAGAGCCAATTTTCTAGAGCTGATTTTATTATACACTGGTAGTTTCCCAAGCCTTACTTTCAATGGCTTGCTCAATATAGGCTAAATGACGCTTTTCATCCGATAGATTTTTATCAACTAAGGCTTTTATCTCGATAGGTAGTTCCCAATCCAATGCTTTTTCATAGGTGCGATTGGTTAGTTTCTCATTACTACGCATGGCTTTAAGGGCTCCCTCCGTACCTGTCATGCTACGAATAGCTGTAAAGCCTTCGATAAAAAAACCTTTTAAATCGGGCTTAAAATTAGGCGGTTCACCACCTAGGCGCCGGATAGCGGCACTCAGATCATGTACGTGGCGATCATGATCGGCTTTAAAGCTGCTTATTTGGCTGTGAATAACGGGGTGATCGATATTATCTAGGGCTTGAGCATAGGCTCTGGTAGCATCGATATCGAGTTGGGCTAGCTCGCAAAGATTTTTGATAAGGGTTTTATTATCCATAGGTTTCTCCTTTTATAAAGCTAAAATAAATAATTTAAAAGGCGTAAGTGCTATGAACTTAAGGCAAAACTATTTAAATGAAATTTTGAAATTTCAATCTAAATATCTTTATAATAGTATTATACAAGAATCAGTGTTTTTTTAAATTCCTATATTTGCTAGCCGCTTTAGTACTCTATTAGAAAGTCACTTTATTTACAGGAACTAGCTAATGAAAAAACAATCGGTTTGGCTTCATACAGCGGATATTCAATCGAATTATCCATCGCTTAAAACCTCACTTGAAGTAGATATCCTTATTGTTGGCGCTGGTATTACGGGGCTTACCGCTGCCATGCAGCTTAAACAAAGTGATAAAAGTATTGCGGTAATTGAAGCACATACTATTGGCAGTGGGACTACGGGTTCTTCAACCGCTAATCTTTATGTACCCGTGCAAAACTATTATCATCAAATAGCCGCTAAGTTTAATCGTCAAGTAGCTAATCAAGTTGCCCAATCGCGTAAAACGGCCATAGACTACATTGAAACCTTAATTAGGCAATATGATATTTATTGTTCTTTTCAACGTAGGCCCTGGTATATGTTTACTAAGTTGCCAGAAAATAAGCTAATTATAGAGCGTGAATTTGCCGCCTTAACTCACTGCGAGCTACCGGTAGCTTTCACCGATGAGCTGCCTTTGGCAATACCCTTTAGCCGGGCCATTAAATTAGCTAATCAGGCCCGCTTTAACCCATTATTTTATTTGCAGGGGCTTGCTAAGGTACTGGTAAAAAATAAAGTTCAACTTTATGAGCGGACGCCTCTTACAAGCTACAAAGAACATAAAGATTACTGTGTCATTGAAACTCCAGCGGCGATTATTAAAGCCCGTAAATTGCTGCTGGCTACTCACGTTCCGGTGGGATTTAATTTCTTACAAATGAAGGTTTTTCCGTATCGCAGCTATGCGATTGCTGCAAAGCTTAGCGAAGCTTTTTATCCTAATGGCGTTATTTGGGATATTGATAACCCGCATTTTTCTATCAGTTCACACAGTATGATGGGAGAGGCTCTGGATTTACTTATCATAGCCGGTAATCATCATAAGACGGGCCAAGCTAAGCAGGCCTCTCACAGAAAGCAACAACGAGCGGTGGTAGCCTATTTAAAAAAGCATTTTAAGGTGAGCGAAATCGAGTATGAATGGTCGGCTCAACATTATCAACCAGCCGATGGCCTACCTTATATCGGCTTAGCTAGCCGTTTCAGTAAGAATACCTATGTTGCAACCGGTTATGCAGCCGATGGATTAACTTATGGTACCCTGGCTGGCATGTTATTGGCAGACAAAGTCCAAGCTAAAAGCAATCCTTGGATTGAGCTTTATAAAACCCCTCGCTTTACTCCGCTTGCTTCCGCTGCTAAGTTTAGCAAGGAAAATCTTAATGTTTTAGCCCATTATTTAGCCGACTATCCGGGTAGTGTTGAAGCCTGTGACTATTCTGCTATCAAACCGGGTCAGGGAAAGATTCTTGAGGAACAGGGTGAAAAATGGGCCGTATATAGAGATAAAAATAATCAGCTTCATAGAGTTTCCGCCATTTGTACTCACATGAAATGCCTTGTCAAATGGAATGATGCAGAAAAAAGTTGGGACTGTCCTTGTCATGGCAGTCGTTTTACCATAGATGGAGATGTAATCGAGGGCCCCGCGTTAAGCCCTCTTAAGAAAAAACTTTTTTATAGAGGAGATGAGCCAATATGAATAAGGTCAGTATTTTATTTTTAAGTGCCGCTACTCTACTGGGAATGACTCTATTATTGTACGTGCTTAAAAATAAAAATACGCCCAAGGCCTTAGTATTAAATCACGGTTTATTGGCTACCTTAGGTTTACTGTCTCTGGTTATTTATGCCTGGATTTACGATACTAAATTGCTAACGCCGGCCTTACTTTTCTTATTGGCAGCCTTAGGTGGTTTTTTATTAGCGTGGCGAGATTGGCTTGGTTTATCTATACCAAAGTGGTTGGCGGTAGGCCATGGTTTTCTTGCATTAGTGGGAATGGTTCTATTATTGGCAAGTGCTTAATTAGCATTAGCTACTATGACGAAAATATACCTACAAATTTTGCACTGAGAGAAACTTGTGACAGCTACCCATTCCGTATTTTACAAAATTTAGTTTTAAAATAGCCAGCTCCTATTTTAAACAATAGGCATTAATAAACTTAGGTTATCATTATACTCGATCTCTGGTTAGTATATAATACTTAAATTTTTTATAGTTACCCTGCCGAATACTAGTAGGATCAACATACTAAAAGATTTGGTAATATTATAAATATTATAACTTAAAAACTATTACTTATACTTATGAATAATAATAAACCGGCTTCATCCGTTTCCCGAGACAATGTACTATCAAAAGAACTATTAGCAATATACCGATCGTTGGCTTGTGTAGAATCGATTTTGGTTAAAATATTTCAACATTTTGATAAGCCAGATCTTAATCATGACAGCATAATTTTTTTAGAAACGGCCTTACAAAATATTTCCTATAATTATCGGCAAGCTTTTAACACAATTACCGCACATGGCTTAACTAAACATAGCCAGGTGATTACTTTATATAAAAAAATAACGGAAAATCACCTACGTTATTTTCAAAGTTTATTACTCAGTTTAGCAAGGTTAAATACATCTCAACCAGTCGATTTTACCACCGAGGCAGTTTTACAATCGCTAAAAAGTATTATCACATTATTACAGCCCTATGATAATTCGCATGTTTTACCTGCTACTTATCAAGCTTTGCTGGAAAAGCCCGGAATTCTTATTATCAAGCTGGAAATAGATCCCATCATGCAAAGCTTAGCGCAAGCAATGCGGAATTTTATTCCTATTTATAAGAAAAAATCCATACGGGGCGCCGATCTTATTAAAATCGAAGAGGGATTGGCTACTATCACGACTTATTATCAACAGATAATTGCAAAAATTATTAATTATAAACTCACAAATTATCCTTATATCCAAAGTTTTTATCAATGTATTCGAGAGTCACATCAAGGTTTTTTCCATTCATTATTCACTTGTTTAGAAGAGGTCGACTTTATTCAGCACGAAAATTTTTTTAAACTTAAATTACCCGCTTTATTGAACCAAATCTGCAAGACTTTGAAACCTCTCAATCTTCAATTATTTCATTTAGCCAGTTACCATAATAGAGCTAAGCAAATCAGTGCTAATTTTGCCGCTTTTGTAGAGTTGCGGCAGCTAAACCTCAACACTTTGGTTATTTTGCGGCAAGCGAAACAAGCTAAAGACACTCGCGAACAGATTTTAGCTACAGTTAAAAGCTCTTTTGACAAAATCATGCCAAGCTACATAAATCTGCAAAAGCTTATGCCAGAACTAGCCCTCGAGTATATTGAGAGTAGAACGGAAATTTATGCTGTTGAAGATCTATCTCTCGCTTATGATAAAGCTAATTCTTTAGCTCAGAAATTAGAATGGATTAAAATAGATATTGATAAAATTTTTCAATGGCTTAAGGAATATAGCCGTATAGATAATATTTATCTTTTTATTCTAAAAAGCTTAAAACCTTTTAACCTCATGCGAGCGGAAATTGAAAGACAAATAGTGCGGATGGAGAAAAAGCGGATCCAGGCTGTAGAACAAGAAAAGCAAGTCCAAGCAGCAACCGAAGTGATTAATAACACTAACCAGTTTATTGCGGGAATAGTATTAAAATTAAAATCTGCCACCGAAAAAAATCAGGCTGTCCTACAACAACAATTTAGCAAAATCTTAATTAGCTATAAACAAGCTTTAACCCAATTGAGCGGAAAAAATAAGCATGGTTTAAAGCTGTTGGCCGACCAGGCTCTATCCCTTGATGATCTACTGGTCCATCTTGAAAAACCCACTATGAACTTAGCAGAGCGGTTAGCCGCCTGTACCGATTTTCAAATTTGGATAATGAAACAGAAAAAAAAGCATAAGTTAAATCCAACTCAATTTGGAGGTGATTTATTATTAACTGATTTGAAAAACCAAATTAAACTTTATCGCCAGGCCGAGACTTTTATTAAGCAAGCCATAAATTCGGCGGTTATTCAGGGGCAAAAAAAGCTTAAGGTAATGAATAAGGAAGAATTGCAGCAAAAATTTAGTGCGGCTTTAGTTGCGGCTAATGGTGAGTTATTAAACAGATGCTTAAACTTGGCGGAAAATATGCTTAAGTTGGATAAGCGCACGCGGCAACAATTGTTAAAAATATTTATCTATCTCGATAGAACGGTAAAACCGCCTTTTAGCAGTGCAAATAAAGAAAAGTTACGCCAATTGAAAATCCAATTTGACTCATTATTAGCGACTCAATCCGTTAGTCAAAAAAATGAACTAAAATCTATGGAAACCACTAGCACCTTATTCAATAAACTCGATTTTGAATCCCAAGCTAAAGATACAGAAACTTTATCTCGGGATGAACCCTGCTCTCAAGTAGTAAATAATTGGAAGACGTTGATTCAAAATCAACCTAATCATGTTACCTCCTACAGCTTGTTTTTGGCGAGCAACCCTTATCGATTATGGCCTAGTGATTTTTCCTTATTTTCAACCCCTATTGAAGAGCAAGTAATTAAAGGTTCACCTACTGATAATAGCTTAAACCATATTGGTTCAAAGTCTCTTAACTAAAATTGCAGATCCGTAAGGATAATGAAAGCCCACTTTGAAGTGGGCTTTGCTTGATTAATCATCCCAGCTTAAGGCGCCGCCGGTTTGATATTCTATGACGCGGGTTTCAAAGAAGTTTTTCTCTTTTTTCAGATCCATGATTTCGCTCATCCATGGGAAGGGATTAGTTACGCCTGGATATTGTTCGGCCAAGCCAATCTGGGCTAAGCGGCGATTGGCAATGAACTGTAGATATTCCTTCATCATGGTCGCATTCATACCTAGAATACCACGGGGCATTGTGTCTAGTGCATATTGATATTCCAGTTCCGTACCTTCTTTAATCAAATCTATCATTTCTTGTTGGAAAGCAGGGGTCCATAAGTGTGGATTTTCTATTTTGATTTGATTGATAACGTCAATCCCAAAATTCATGTGCATGGATTCATCACGCAAAATGTATTGCAGCTGCTCGGCGGTTCCGGTCATTTTGTTGCGGCGTCCCATGGATAAAATTTGGGTAAAACCTACATAAAAGAAAATACCTTCAAAAACCACATAAAAAGCGATTAAGTCACGTAGTAAACGCTGATCGGCTTCCGGCGTACCGGTTTGGAAAGTAGGATCGCTTAAACTTTGGGTATATTTTAAGGACCATACGGCTTTACGGGCTACCGAAGGTAACTCACGGTACATATTAAAAACTTCTGCCTCATCCATGCCTAAGCTCTCTACCACATACTGATAAGCATGGGTGTGTAAGGCTTCTTCAAAGGCTTGGCGTAATAAATACTGGCGACACTCGGGGTTGGTAATATGCCTATAAACTGCAAGCACTAAGTTATTAGCAACTAAAGAGTCAGCGGTTGAGAAAAAGCCTAGGTTACGTTTGACGATGGTGCGTTCATCTTCGGTTAAACCATTGGGATCTTTCCAAAGCGCAATGTCGGCCGACATATTAATTTCATTAGGCATCCAATGGTTAGCACAGGCCGCTAAATATTTATCCCAAGCCCAACGGTATTTAAAAGGCACTAACTGATTTAAATCCGCCCGGCAATTGATGATTTGCTTATCGTCCACCTGAATACGCGCTGCTCCCATTTCAATACTCTCTAAACCGGTAGCGCCGCCGGCAGAGGCGGTCGTTTCATTAAAGTCTAAGGTTGACATTATTCTTTCTCCACTTTTAACTCTTAATTCAATTTTATCACTTAACCCGATACCGCCGAGAATTTGTATTTTTGCGGCCACTGCAAAGCCAAGCTGCGTAGGAACGAACCCACGAGGAAAAATACAGACTCTCGGCCGTTATCACGTTTATTGGCATGACTCGCAACTAGGGTCATCAATTGGACATACTTGAGGAGCCATATCAACTTTAACCGCATTCAAAGTGCCCTGATTAACCGTTGATTTTTCGGTGCCCGTAGCCCCTAGAGTACGTAAATAATAAGTGGTTTTTAAACCACGTAGCCAAGCTAAGCGATACAGTTCATCTAGCTTTTTACCCGAGGGTTGAGCCATATATAAATTCAAGGACTGGGCCTGATCGATCCACTTTTGGCGGCGAGAGGCTGCTTCAATGAGCCATTGAGGATCCAGTTCAAAGGCCGTAGCATAACGCGCCTTAATTTCTGCTGGAACCCTATCAATAGGTTGTACACTGCCATCGTAGTATTTTAGGTCGTTGACCATCACCTCATCCCATAAACCGGCTTGCTTAAGATCATGAACCAGATAGGGATTAACCACGGTAAATTCACCGGATAAATTGGACTTAACGTATAAATTTTGATAAGTCGGTTCAATCGATTGCGATACGCCACAAATATTGGAAATGGTAGCGGTAGGCGCAATAGCCATCACATTGGAATTACGCATGCCGACCGTTTTAACTCGCTCGCGTAATTTATTCCAATCTAAAGTCTGCCCACGATCTTGCTCTAGGTATTTACCACGCGCTTGTTGTAAAAACTCTATAGAGTCAATAGGTAGAATACCTTTGCTCCATAGCGAGCCTTCAAAACTCTGATAACTACCGCGTTCTGCCGCTAAATCACTGGAGGCCTCGATCGCGAAGTAGCTGATTAATTCCATAGAGCGATCGGCAAACTCTACCGCCGACTGCGAGCTGTAAGAAATACCCATTTTATAAAGGGCATCTTGAAAGCCCATGATACCTAAACCAATGGGGCGGTGTTTTAAATTTGCACGTCTAGCCTGCGGTACCGAATAATAGTTAATATCGATCACATTATCTAACATGCGTATGGCCGTGTGAACGGTTTGGCGTAATTTAACTTGATCGAGCTGGCCATCGTTAATATGGGCCGGTAAGTTAATACTGCCCAAGTTACACACCGCAATTTCTTCCGCCGAGGTATTGAGGGTTATCTCGGTACAAAGATTGGAGCTATGTACTACACCTATATGTTGCTGAGGCGAACGCAGATTGCAGGGATCTTTAAAGGTGATCCAAGGATGACCCGTTTCAAATATTAAAGACAACATCTTACGCCATAATTTAACCGCGGATATTTTCTTAAAATTGCGAATCTCACCCGTAACGGTTTTTGCCTCATAAGCGGTATAGGCTTCCTTAAATTGGCGGCCATAAATATCATGTAAATCGGGTGCATCATCGGGCGAGAACAGCGTCCACTCGCCATCTTCACTAACTCTTTCAATAAAGAGGTCTGGGATCCAATTGGCGGTATTCATGTCATGGGTACGGCGCCGTTCGTCACCGGTATTTTTACGGGACTCTAAAAACTCTTCTATGTCCAAATGCCAAGTTTCTAAATAAGCACATCCCGCCCCTTTGCGTTTACCACCTTGATTAACCGCAACTAAGGTATCGTTGGCAACTTTCAAGAAAGGCATTACACCTTGTGATTTACCATTAGTGCCTTTAATACGCGCACCCATGGCTCGCACGGGTGTCCAGTCATTACCCAAGCCGCCGGCAAATTTTGATAACAAGGCATTGTCTTTAATAGCGCTAAAAATGGCGTCTAAATCATCGGGCACCGTGGTTAAGAAGCAGCTGGATAACTGAGGCCTTAGCGTTCCAGAATTAAATAGGGTAGGCGTAGAACTCATATAATCTTGTGAGGAAAGCAAATTATAAAACTCAATCGCCCGCTCGGTACGGTTTTTCTCCTCAATGGCTAATCCCATGGCTACGCGCATTAAAAAAGCCTGTGGTAATTCAAAGCGTTTGCCCATTGAATGCAGAAAATAACGATCGTAGAGGGTCTGCAAACCCAGGTAAGTATAGTTTAGATCGCGCTCGGGTTTAAGCGCTTGGCCTAAAGTGGTTAAATCAAATTCGAGTAAACGAGGGTCTAGTAATTTAAGCTCAATCGCGCGGCTAATAAAGCTCTTTAAATAATCTGGATAAAACTCCGCCATTTCTTGATAAGTGGCACTTTCTTTCAAGTTTAAAAACTGCAAGGCTTCACTGCGTAACTCATCCAGCAATAAACGGGCGGCTACATAGGTATAATTGGGTTCTTTTTCAACAAGCGGGCGAGTCGAGATAATGAGCGCCTTGCTGACCTCCTGAGCGGGAATTCCATCGTATAAATTACGCAGGGTATCTTGGATAATCTGTTCTGCATTAACATCAGAGAGACCTTGGCAAGCTTCATTAACGATGGTTTTTATCCTGGCCACATCAAGGGGTTGGCGCTGTCCATTGTGCAAAGTGACGTAGATGACATTTTGTTGTTCTACCTTTTGTTTAGCCTCCTGGGCCCTCGCTCTACGACGTTCTTCGCGGTATAACACATAAGCACGCGCTACCTTATGCTGGCCATCCCGCATTAATGCTAATTCAACCTGATCTTGGATATCTTCGATGTGCATGGTGCCACCGTCCGGCATACGACGTTGAAAGGCGTCGCTAATTTGACGGGTTAAACGAGCTACGGTGTCATGAATTCGGCTTGAGGCAGCCGCATTGCCACCTTCAACTGCTAGAAAGGCCTTGGTCATAGCAACGGCAATTTTAGCATCATCGTAAGGGGTTACTTTGCCATTGCGGCGAATAACTTTAAGATGGCCTGGTTTGGTAGCCTGAAGGGCTACTTCGGATGATAAATCATTAAGAGTAGCTTCGGTTTCGCGGTTTTTTTCGACTAAAATTTCAGATTGCATGTTCTCTCCAAGGAATGGGGTATATACAAGATATTGATTTTTTAACATCTATGACCACAAGATAATGGGTTTTTTGCCAAAATGCAAGCCAATAAATTGGGGGCAATCTGTGGATAAGTTGTGAATTTTGCTAAATTCTAAAAGTAATCTCATTTAGCTAATACGACGGATGAAGGTCTTGGCATTTAAGTAGCCATGGCTACTTAAATGCTTATTCCTTGATACGGCAAATTAGTTCAAGCTTACAAAATTCACAAACTTTTTTATCTTTAGGCGCAATGGCGGCATTTCCGGCTAAAAATTGAGCCGCAAGTTCTTCTAGCAATACTTGCCAGTTAGCTTGTAAGGTTTGCCAATTATCATAAACTTTAAGCTGGGGAAACAATCCATCGCTATGAGCTAGACCGTGAAATTTCATTTCGTCATTTCGAACTTGGGCAAGCGCGATGGCCGCAATAGGGTATGAGCTGCTAATACAATAAAGAGGAAGTTGAGGTTCCGTTAAATCGTCGGGATCCCAGTTTATTTTAATTTTACCGGTTTTATAATCAATAATAGCGTATTCACCGTTTGCTAGTTTGTCTATTCTATCAATTTTAAGTGAGAGGGGAATTTTACCTACGGTAATGTCGGTATGTTGTTCCACCGCAATGACTTCAAAGGCTGCTCTCTGTTTCTCAAGGTTAAGCCAGGCCAATAGTAGTTTAGTGAGCCTTTGGGTTTCAAGTTGCAAAAGCCGTTTAGATAGCATTCCTTGCCGCTCTTTTTGTAAGAGGTTCAAGGCCTTTGTTATGGCTTGCTTGATAAGTGCTAGGCATTGTTCCTCGGTCAGTTCTCTCAAGCGTTGTTGAGTACCCAATTCCTGCCAAATGGTTTCTAAGCACCGATGTAGCAGGGTTCCACGTTCGGTTGCCGCCAAACCAAACTCTAAAGATTCTATGATTTTCGCACCTAGCCTGTATTCGGCAAAGGCTTTAAAACCGCAGGTGGCTTGGCTCTTAAAAATACCAGAGCCACCCTTAATGATTTCATTTTCGCTAACCGGCGGGGCGTTAAGCAGTTCAATGGATTCTAGCGCGGCATGGTTATAGACGAGTTTTGCTAGCTGTGGGTCGTCTACTTGCAGCAGTTCGATTGGGTTAACCTTAGGTAAGTGTTCTATTAATTTACTGGGCCTTAAAGTTTGCTCGGTATCGTTCTGCGGATAACTGACCAGAATAGTCTGGCTGCTATTATAATAATGATTAAGAAGCTTGATACAAAATTCTGTTTCACGACTAGAATTTGCGTGAGGTAATTGTTGTTCACGCTGTAATGATAAGGGTAAAAAAGGATTAGGGGCCGGTTTTCTAGGCCAATTTCTGTCGTGTACGCCCATAATCCATAGATGGGTAAACTGTTGTCCTATGGCATCCAGTGGATCTAAAATTTGCACATTAGTTTCAGCCGATTCGGGTTGAAAAAGGGTAATGGCGATTATATTTTGCAATTTTTGTAAGGCTTGAGTTGCACTAAGCTTGGGCGCAAAATAGTCAAAACTGGCAAATTGCAGTAGTAATTCCTGCCATTTTTGTAAGAGCTGATATTCTTCACTGTTTAAACCACGTTCTCCAGGCCAACCCAGCATAGCAAGTTGTTGACTAAATGACTGTGTCCAAGCGCTTGGAGTTTGTTGTAAGGGTTGGTTGGCCAGCCCATTCAATACTTGAGTTAAATTAATAAGCCATTGGCATTTTAGGGTTTGGGATTGTAGCCAATTCAGTAGTTGTGCGCGGCTTAAGGTATGTTCTCCAAATTGGTTTAAATAGCCTTGTAACCGTATGTGAATAAATAATTCATCGGGTTTGCCAAAAAAGGGAGAGCGTAGGAGATGGCTAACGAGAGTGGCTGGTATATGGGCCTGATTAAGTTTTAGCGCTGTAAGAGCCGCGTGTATGAGTGGGTATTGGATTAAATTTAAACCGGCAGAGATGGTAAAAGGTAAATGAGTATGATCGCTGCTAGGATCGAGCAGTAATCTAGGATCGAAAATTTCACTAAAAATACGTATTATATCCATTCGAATAGGGCTTAGCTCGGGAACGATGCAGCCAATGCGGTTTTCCGGTGAACTGGCTAGCTGTTTGGCCCATCGCGCCATAGTACGTATTTCGATGGCCTGATCGGGAAAAGTGATTTGCTGTGGCGAAACCGATCGGTTTTTGGGTTGAATAAGCTCATATTGACAACCCTGAGTGGTAAAAAGTTTAAGTAACTTTTCTTGCTGAGGCGTCAATTCCAGAAATCCTAGCCAGAGCATAGTAGTGGGCCTTAAGTCCGGATTCTGCTGAAAAACTCGATATAAGCGTTCGGGTAAACGGCTGCGGTCTAAGCCATTTTTTTGCGCGAGATATCGCTCAAATTGAGTGGCCCAGTTCTGAAAAGCAAGACTATCTTCACTATTTTTAAAGCTTGGGTGTTCTAAAGAGCATTGCCAGTCCCATAGCAATTGCCAGGCCTGTTTAACCGCTATGGCCGTAGTATGCGTCTGTAAAAGGGGTTTATCGGGAGTTGATTCAATGATGATCTGTTCCCAAAGGCTTAATTCTTGATATTCATTAAGTAAAAATTCCGGCGCTAGTAAACCTTGATCTAAAGCTACTTGATAGCAGCGAGCTAACCAAGCCTGATAGGGAATGATATCGGGAGTCTGCCAAACCCTATGGCCTTGCTGGGTTTTATAAAGGGCATATTGCTCAGAGAAATAGCGTGCTAAGCGACGATTGACCGTTACAATCAGCTGAGTTGAATCGAACTTAGCCAATATTGCTGAAATCTCGGGGTGCATAAAAGCCATGTTTAATAAAAAATTGGAGAGCCTATTATAGCTAAGTAAATGGTATGATTGGCAAATAGATTTAATCAATTATTCTTATATACAAGCTGCTCAACTTTTAAAAAAAATTGAGCAGCGCGTTATATATTCTAAAATTTATAAGCTCTCCGTCGAATAAATACGAGTTTTGCAAAATACGGAGCGGCTGCAATAGATTGATTTGAGACAAAATTTTATGCGTATCTCTCTTAAACAAATAGAAGTTTTTTTAAAAATTGCCAAGTTAGGCAACATGAGTCAAGCCGCTAAAAAGTTGGGTTTATCTCAGTCGGCTTGTAGCATGGCCTTAGCCGCATTAGAGTCGCAACTCAATGGAGTTTTGTTTGATCGGCATAGTAAACGTTTAATTCTGAATGAAAGGGGCCGAGTATTATTGCCTATGGCCGTCGATCTGATCACTCAAGCAACCAATATTCAGGAAATCATGCTGGAAACGAATAGTCAATCGCTAGCAGGGGAATTAATCGTAGGTGCAAGTACGACTATTGGTAATTATTTAATGCCAGCTATGGTGGGTAATTTTGTTCTGGAGCAGCCCCTTATAAAAGTGAATTTGCAAGTGGCTAATACGGAACAAATAGTTAAGCAATTATTAAATTTTAATATAGATATCGGTTTGATAGAGGGCGATTGTAATAGCGAAGAGTTAGAGCTTATTCCCTGGCGTCAGGATAACTTAATTATTATAGCAGCGGCAGAACACCCACTTGCTAAAAAACCTAAGCTTACGCCTAACGATTTAGAACAAGCTCGGTGGGTTTTTCGGGAAATAGGTTCCGGTACCAGACAACAATTTGAAGCCGCCTTTCCTAAAAAAATCGTTCCTTTTTTAGAGCTGGGCTCTACCGAGGCGGTTAAACAAGCAGTTCATGCGGGCTTAGCCATTAGCTATATTGCAAAAATTGCTGTCACCGAATCACTAAAAAGTGGTCAATTAGTGGAATTAAAAACTCCGTTTTTAAAACTAAGCCGAAATTTTTCTATTTTACTGCATAAAGAAAAATATCAAACGGCGGTGCTAAAAAAATTTATTCAAGCCTGTTTTAACTTTTAGTTTACTTATACTAAGTTTAACGCGCTTTTAACAAGGACTTGGGTCCTGGCCACCTACGTTTCTAAGTAAAGCCCGCCTGGCTTTGCTTAGAAACCAGCCTTGCCCCATCCTGGTCAAGGTGCTTCAGCGGGACAAAGCGGTGCTTGGTCTGTTCCCGCTTTCGCCCCCACAGGCTCGCAGGCTGCGCGTGTGGGGCCCCGCCTTGGGTGTCACCCGGTTTGTTAAAAAAGTTGAGCAGCGCGTAAGTTTAATGTAAACGTTGGAGTTATTATTTAGAACTTAGGTAATTGGGAAACATCACTTTCACTTCTAATCCCTTGCCATTTTTAGGCGTAGCTAATTTTACCTTGGCTTTATGTAAGAGGGCTATTTGCTGCACAATTGCCATCCCAAGGCCACTACCGGTACTTTGATTACCTAAAACCCGATAAAAACGTTCAAATACTCGCCCACGTAGCTCGGGTGGAATACCGGGGCCGTTATCGGTGACTCTTAAATTAACGTGATTGCTAGTGGTGGTGATATAAATTTTGACTTTACCATTATTGGGCGTATAACGAATGGCATTATCGACTAAGTTACGAATTAAGATGCCTAAGGCAATCGCATTGCCTTCTATAATCACAATGGGTTTGCGATTGATAAGCGCCACCTCAATATTCTTCTCAAGTGCGGCAGGAACGAGTTGAGCAATAATTTCGGCGGCAAGCGCGGGCAAGTTAACCTTCTTGATATCTTCCAGCATATTTTCTTCGGGTAACAAACGGCTTAAGGTAAGTAACTGTTGTACCACGTGAGTACATCTATCAACCCCGGTAATTAAATGTTGCAAGGCTGTATTGCGTTCTTGTTCATTGGTGGTTCTTAAGGCTACCTGGGTTTGGGTGCGTAGCGCGGCTAAAGGCGTTTTTAATTCATGCGCGGCATCGGCTGCAAAGCGCTTTTCTCTTTCTAAAGCTTGATGTAGCCTATAAAAGAGTTTATTCAGCTCATTAACTAAGGGCTTAATTTCCACCGGAACCGATTGTAAGTCAACGGGTTCTAAGTAATTAGATTCTCTATGCGCTATTTCATCGGCTACCCGCCGGATACTTTTTAGCCCAAGTCCAATGATAAACCAAATTAAAACCCCGGAGATGGGGTAGGTTAGCAACATAATATAAAGATCGTCGCGTGCAATACGATTGCCTAATTCATCACGTATGACAAAAGGTTCGGCGGCAACAATCACGATGCCTAGTTGATTATCATGAATAGTGAAGACTCGCCATTTTTCATTATCAATAAACCGGTTACTAAAACCATCTTGAGGGCTATAGAGCTTATTTTTAGGCGCATTGGCAGAATGTAATAACACCTTGCCGTTTGTGTCCCATACCTGAAATTGAAAACGATTGGTATAGTGGCTCTTAAGCGGGTTTCTAACCATGTTATTCGTGAAATGGCTGATCTGAGCGGGGATGGCGTCGAGTTGCTGTTGAATTTCACCTAAATGGTCTTCGCTAATGTCTTTATTAATCAACCCTTGGCAAATTAAGGTGGCCTGTACTAAAAGCGAATCCATATAACGCCGGATATCTTTATGCGCTAAATAATAGCTACCTATGATGGTCAATGATGAAATGATGATCACTGCCATAAATAAATTAATCAATAAAAATTTGCGGATAGAAAGCAACATCAGCGTTTTTCTACCATGTAGCCTATGCCGCGAATGGTGCGAATATAATCCGCATCCAGTTTTTTCCGCAGGTTATGAATATGTACCTCTAAGGTATTACTATCGACTTCTTCATCCCAACTATAAAGACTTTGCATCAATTGATCGCGGGACAAAACGTGTCCGGTGTTTTCTAATAATTTATGTAATAAGGCAAATTCCCGTCTAGGTAAGCTCACTAACTTACCCTCACGTTTAAGTGTATGTGAGGCAGGATCTAACTCTAAATTAGCAAAGGCAATAGTCGGTTGAGCGCGATTACTGCGGCGGCGTAATAGAGCGCGGATACGAGCGTATAATTCATCTAAATCAAATGGCTTACTGATATAGTCATCGGCGCCAGCATCCAGCCCCTTTATTTTATCTTCTACCGATTCGCGCGCCGTTAGAATGATGACTGGGGTGGCAATACCTTGTGCCCTAATATGACGCAGCAGCTCAAGTCCAGCCAGCTTAGGTAGGCCTAAATCCAATACAATGATATCAAAGGTTTCGGTCTCTAGGGCGTATTTTGCCGCCAGCCCATCCTTTAGCCAATCAACACTATAGCCTACTTGTAGCAAGCCTGCTCTTGCGCCATCACCTAATAATTCATCATCTTCAACCAGTAGTACGCGCATATATTTCCTTCAGTGATAGTACCTATACTATTATATAGACTATAATCGGTAAAAAGTGTAGCAACTTAAGTTTTTGTTAAGTATAGTGTGCTAAAGTTATAGGATGATACAATTTATACAGCAATATGGCAGTTACCGATATATGAAATATAATCAATCTACTATGAAGACGCAAATTGGAATTAGTTTATTAGAGCTTTTGCTGACTTTGGCTATCACTGCTACCATCTTGGTAGCCTCCATGCGATTTTTTGGAGTGGCGAATGAAAACGCTAAGGTAAGTAATGCCGTAACCATGATTCACGAAATTAGCGACGCCAGTTTTAAATGGTATGAATCTCATCCACAATTTGATACTACTAAATTTACTTTGGCAAATTTGGTCGCTATGCAATTGCTACCTAATAAGTATAAAGAGCCTGATAATCTTAATCCCTGGGGAGGCTCGGTTGCCATTGAGGGTTCGGGAGAGCATTTTAACGTTAGCATGACCAATGTTGCTATAAAGAGCTGTAATATGCTGGAAGGTAAATTTTATGAATTCCCTCCCAGCGATAACAATTTTTGTGTGTGTGAGAAAGCTACCTGTGTTTTTACCGTTAGATTTTAATCACGATAGCGTTTAACTAAATCCTCATAGGCGTCGATGCGTCTATCCCGTAAAAATGGCCACATCCGCCGTACTTTTTCGCTGTGTTTTAACTCAAGGTCTGCGATGAGTACGGCCGGTTTATCGGTAGGGGCCTGAGCCAAAAATTCACCCTGTGGACCCGCGATAAAACTATTACCCCAAAAATGCAGCCCATCGGCGGGTTTAATGGGATCATTTTCAAAGCCTACTCGGTTGCAACTTAATAAATAACAGCCATTGGCAACGGCATGAGCCCGTTGAATAGTTACCCAAGCTTCAAGCTGCCGGTTTTTTTCATCTTGCGGATCGGCGGGATGCCAACCGATAGCCGTTGGATAAAGTAAAATATCGGCTCCGGCGAGTGCCATAAGACGTGCGGCTTCCGGGTACCATTGATCCCAGCAGACTAAAACGCCTAATTTGCCAACCGACGTTTGAATAGGCGTGAAGCCTAAATCACCCGGCGTAAAATAATATTTTTCGTAATAGCAGGGATCATCGGGAATATGCATTTTGCGATAAATACCGGCTAAACTACCATCGTTTTCCAAAACAATAGCAGTATTATGGTATAGCCCGGCTGCGCGGCGTTCGAAAATACTGCCTACAATAACAATGCCCAGTTCTTTGGCCAGCTCGCCGAGTTGCTGAGTGGTGGGGCCTTGAATTGCTTCGGCTTGATCATGAAAATCTGGATTTTCGGTTTGGCAAAAATACAGCCCCGCGTGCAATTCTTGTAATAACACTAACTTAGCGCCGTGACTCGCCGCTTCGCGAATACCTTTTATACTTTCTTGCAGGCTGGCATTGCGATCTTGATGGCCTTGGTGTTGTACTAATGCGACTCTTAACATGATATCTCTCCAACTCAAATGCTTAGGATGGTATTACACCCGCTGGTAATTGCATGGTTACACAGTGCAGACTGCCATATTGCGGGATCACTTTTAAACAATCAATACCAATAATGCTACGGTCCGGGAAACAGAGCTGGATCTGAGCTAAAGCTTCTTCATCCGCGGGATCGGCATAGGTAGGTACTAAGACCGCTTGATTGATAATTAAAAAATTCGCGTAAGTGGCCGGCAGGCGTTTACCTTCTTCATCAAATTTGGCCTTGGGCCAGGGAAGCGGCACTAGGCGAAACGGTTTACCGTCTAAATTACGAAAAGCCTGTAATTCTAATTCCATTTTTTGCAGTTCGGTATAATGCTCGTCATCGGGATCATCACAACGCACATAGCAGATGGTATTTTCATCGGTAAAACGGGCCAGGGTGTCGATATGACTATCGGTATCATCACCGGCTAAACCACCGTGTTCCAGCCAAAGAATGTGTTTAATACCAAACCATTTGGCAAAAATGGTTTCCCAGCTTTGTTTGGTAAAATCCTTATTGCGGTTCTTATTGAGAATGCAATGACTGGTAGTTAACATCACGCCTGCGCCGTTTACCTCTATGCTGCCGCCTTCTAAAATGACGTTTACATGCTCTAGCGGAGTGGTGGCAAAAGCCTGTTGTTTATGTAGCCGCGTAGTGACTAAATTATCATCTTCTCCCGGATATTTACCGCCCCAACTGTTGAATTGAAAATCTAATAAGGTAGGTTTACCATTTTTTAACACGGTAATCGGTCCGTGGTCGCGTACCCAAATATCATTGGAAGGCGCGACATAAAGCCGGATATTGTTTAACAGGGCACCGGCCTGTGTAAGTAAATTTTTAACATGTTGCAGATGCTCTTGGCAATAACAACTAATAAGGACGGGTTCTTTTAAGCTAATTGCGCGCGCCATGTTTACAAAAGTAGGCTCAACTGCGAGAGGATTTTTCCAATAACGTTTAGCATGGGGCCAAGTCAACATTACCCCACTTTGAGCTGCCCATTCGGGTGGAAGAATATATGTCATGATTAATTACTTTTCCTATTGGTTTTGTTATGCTATCGGGTTTATGGCCCGTGTTAGGGTTTTATACTCAAATACGCTGTTAATACTTTGTGGCATGCAATGCCCTGTACGCTCCCTTGTAGTAGTCTTGCTGCCAAGGGTTTATTTAGCTTAAGTCCGCCCCTCTTTTTTTAAATAAGAGGAGTATGGGCAATAATGCCAAAATTGCGTAAGTTTTTAAAGTTCTTATTCATGGTGAAGCATGTTTAAACCATTATCGCTGTACATAGGGTTACGTTATTTACGAGCTAAGCGCCGTAATCATTTCATTTCTTTTATTTCTTTAGCCTCTATGTTAGGGATAGCCCTTGGGGTTATGGTGTTAATTACCGTTATTTCGGTAATGAATGGTTTTGATGAGGTCATTCGAGAACGAATGTTTAGTATGGCACAGCATGTGACCGTTAGCACCTTAAGCACTCGGATGAATAACTGGCAGGCCGCGCAG
>Ga0182739_1001988_pt1 | contig 19916 bp, 17 predicted proteins | sample eDN5th30CBELigBY_FD_128873 | JGI IMG/M metagenome (GOLD analysis project Ga0182739, IMG submission 128873) | Enriched backyard soil microbial communities from Emeryville, California, USA - eDNA 5th pass 30_C BE-Lig BY (version 2) (version 2) | ecosystem: Environmental > Terrestrial > Soil >...
CGAGACTGCGCGACGAAGTGCAGAGCCTGTTGTCGCGTATTCCCGGGGCGCGCAGCTCAAGCGTGGGCGGCCGCATCCTGATCGAGGGCGACGATCTTTCCGATGACGATCGTTCCCGCATTGCGGCGCTGGCGCAGCGCTATCCGGATGTCGTGGACTTCACCGGGCAGGTTGGGTGGGACCGCATGGTGCTGTTGGATGTCCAGGTGGTCGAAATACCTACATCCAGGCTGCAGGAGTTTGGCGTGCGGTGGGACGGCATGACGCAGGGGGGCGTCAATGCGGGGCTGGCCTGGGACGCGGGGTCCCGAGGCCGCATGGCCCGTCCGGGTGAACAGCTCATCGAGACGGCGGCGCCAGCGTCGGCGGCCGCGGGGTACTTCGGCATAAACGCCTTGCTCTCTGCGCGCATCGCGGCGCTGGCTCAAACGGGCGAAGCCGTCATGCTGGCGCAACCTCAGCTTCTTGCCCGCAGCGGCGCCAGCGCCACCTTTCTTGCCGGCGGCGAGGTGCCTTATGCGTCCACCGACGCGCGCGGCAATCCGACCACGCTGTTCAAGCCTTACGGCGTGTCGCTGAACATCACGCCTCGGATAGACCGCAACGGCGTCATCCGGTCGTTGATCGAAGTGGAGGCCAGCTCGATCGACACGTCGCTGAGCCTGCCGGGCGGCCCGGCGTTGCGTACCCGGCGTGCGTCCACCGAGTTCAACGTGCGGTCCGGCAACACGCTGGTCATCGGCGGATTCCTGTCGCGCGAGCAGGGAAATGACGTCAGTGGCTTGCCGGGCTTGCAGAACATTCCCATCCTGGGCGCATTGTTCTCCTCAAGTCGCTATCAGCGCCGCGAGACCGAACTGGCGATCTTCGTGACGCCGAAGATCGTGTCGCAAGGCGAGCCGGCCATGACCGACCGCGTGCGGCGCGGGCGCGAGACACTCCAGGCTGCGTTTCCGGATCCCCCACGGCTGGGAACGGTGGCGCCCGCCGATGCGCCGGGTTGGGATCCTTACTCCGGTGTGGGTTCGCAGTGGGCTGCATCTTGGCCGCACCCCAGTTCCACCTTGCCGGAGTGACGCAATGCTCAAGATCGAACTGACCTTTGAGGACGCGGCCGAGCACCGGCTCGAACTGCCCGTGCCGGTCTTGATCGGCAGGGGCACCCATTGCGCATTGCGCATCCCGACCTGGAGAGTCGGGCGCCAGCACGCCCGGCTTCTACGCGAAGACGGCGCCATTGTGCTCGAAGACCTGGGCACGCTGGCGGGCACGCTGGTCAACGGCGCAAGGGTGGTGCGGCACTCGCCCGTATTGCCCGACGACGAGATCCTCATCGGGCCGTGCCGGCTGCGCGTGTCGGCTGCGACACCGGAGGGGGTGTCTTCGGCCGGCGCCCCGGGAAGCGCGCCGGTCATCACTGAGCCCGCTGTCGCGCGGTCGCTGGCGGTAGCGGGCAGCGTCGCGCCGTCGATGTCCGTGCCGTCCGTGCCGTCCGTGCCGTCCGTGCTGCACCGGCTGCACGACCGCCGCCGCCTGCATGCGGCCTTGCTGGGCGCGCTGGACCTGCGTCGGCGCGACGTGGCGGGCATGAGCGACAACATGCTGCGCGCGGAAGCCGAACGTCTGCTCACCCAGATCGTGGCTGCGGACGCGGATCTGCCGGCGCAGGCCGACAAGGCCGCCCTGTGCCGCGAGGTGCTGGATGAAGCCGTGGGCCTGGGGCCGCTGGAGCCTCTGCTCGCAGCGCCCGACATTACGGAAATCATGGTCAACCGCTACGATGAAATCTATGTCGAGCGGGCTGGCCGCCTGTGGCGTGAGCCGGCGGTGTTCACCAGTGAACAGTCGGTGCGCTGGGTGATAGAACGCATCGTGACGCCGCTGGGCAGACGCATCGACGAAAGCTCGCCGATGGTGGATGCGCGGCTGCCCGATGGATCGCGGGTGCACGCCATCATTCCTCCCGTGGCCATGAAAGGGGCAAGCCTGACGATACGAAAGTTCCCGCAGCGGCGGCCGCTGATGCCCGACCTGATTGCGCTTGGCGCGCTGAGCGACGAGATGGCGCAGTTTCTTGCGCTATGCGTAAGGATGCGCAAGAACCTGGTCGTCTCGGGCGGCACCGGTGCCGGCAAGACGACCTTGCTCAATATCCTGTCCAACGAAATTCCGGATGCCGAGCGCGTGGTCACGATCGAAGACGCGGCGGAGCTGCGTCTGAACCATGAAAATCTGGTGGCGCTCGAGGCGCGTCCGGCCAACCAGGAGGGCCGGGGCCGCATCGACATTCGCGAACTGGTGCGCAACGCATTGCGCATGCGGCCGGACCGCATCGTCGTGGGCGAATGCCGAGGCGCCGAAGCGTTCGACATGCTGACGGCCATGAACACGGGCCACGAAGGCTCTCTCACCACGCTGCACGCCAATTCGCCGCGCGATGCGCTGGGCCGCCTGGAGGCCATGGTACTCATGGCCGGACTGGACCTGCCCTTGTCGGCGGTCCGTGAACATATCGCCGCCAGCGTGGACCTTGCCGTGCAGCAGGCGAGGCTGGCGGACGGACGCCGCATCGTGACATCCATCGTCGAGGTGGTCGGCATGGAGAGCGGCCGCATTCAATTGCAGGAATTGTTCCGCTATGACCGCGCGCGGGGTTTTCAGGGGTGCGGCGCGCTGCCCAGTTTTGCGCGGGAGTGGGCGGAGCAGGGCGTGAGCCTGGATGGGGGATGGTTCTCGGATAAGGGGGGCCTCGCCGTCGATTCCTCGGCCTTTTCGCAGGGGTTGGCGTGATCTGGCTCGCGGCGGCGGCCGCCATGCTGTGCGCCGGCCTGCTGGCGTGGCGCGCGCAGAGCTGGTTCGCGCCCGCGCTTCGGCGATATCGCGAGGTCTACACCCAGGAAGCGGGTGTGCGGCTAAGCGAGGTGTTCCTGTTCATCGATCCCGCGCGGTTGTGGGTGGGCGCCGTGGGCTGCGGGGTGGTGGCGGCGGGGGTGGCCTTCTCGGCGACCGGCAGCGGCCTGGTGGCGGCGCTGTTTGCCGTGCTGGCATCGCGCGTGCCGCGGATGGTCGTGGATGGACTGCGGCGCCGGCGCGCCCGGCGCTTCGAGGAGCAACTGCCCATGGCCCTGCTGATGCTCGCCTCCGCGTTGCGCGCCGGCGTGGCATTGACGACCGGGCTGCGGCATGTGGTTGATCAGAGCGGGGCGCCGCTCGCGCAGGAGTTCGGCTTGATCCTGCGCGAGCAGCGGCTGGGTGTCTCCTGGGATACCGCGCTCGATAACCTGCATACGAGGATGCCCGCCGATTCGACGTCGCTGGTCGTGGCGGCCATGCGCATCGCTGCCAAGACGGGCGGCAACCTGGCGGAGGCCCTCGAAAGCATTGCCCAGACATTGCGGGCTCGCCTGCAGTTGCAGGCCAAATTGCTGGCGCTGACCTCGCAGGGACGGCTGCAGGCCTGGATCGTGGGCGCGCTGCCCTTGGCGCTGCTGGCGGTGCTTGACCGGCTGGAGCCGGAAATCATGGGGCTGCTCTGGCACACGCCCTTGGGGTGGGGCGTGCTGGCGATCGTGGCGGTGCTGGAGACCGCGGGCGTGTTGCTGATCCGGCGCGTCATGCGGATCGATATCTGAAGGGGAACGGGAATGTGGCTTTATCTGGGCATGTTCGCGGCGGCGGCGGGGACGGGCTGGCTTGCCTGGGTGCTGTTGAAACCCTTGTTGGCGCAGGAATCGGAAGCTTCCCGCGCCATGCCGTGGTGGTGGCGGGCGGCGTGGCCCTGGATCGCGGCGGTGGCGCCGCTGGCAGGGCCGCTGTGTTCCTGGCGCTGGCGGTCGCGGCTGACACGGCTGATCGAACAGGCCGCCTTGCCGGCGGGCGTCGGCTACGCGCACATCGTGGCGCTGTGTGGCAGCGCTGCCATCGCCGCCGGCGGCATGGGCGCGGCCGCCGCCGCGGCGCTGGCGCCCGCCGGGAGCATCGTGTGGATGCCTGGGGCGGGGGCTGCGGGGTTGGCAGCCGGAATCGCGCCGGCGCTGTGGCTCAAGGGGCTGGGCACGAAGCGGCGGCTTGCCATCGAACGGGACCTGCCTTTCGTGTTCGACATGATGACGCTCTGCGTCGAAGCCGGTTTGGGCGTGCAGGGCGCACTGCAATTGGCCGCCCAGAGCGGGCCGCCCGGGGTATTGCGCGATGCGCTCGGAGATGCATTGGCCGAGATGCGCGCCGGCGTGTCCAGAATCGCCGCGATCAAGGCGCTTGCCGACCGGAGCAACAGCCCGCTTGCGCGCAACTGGGCGGCGGCGCTGGCGCAGGCGGAATCCTTGGGGGCCAGCCTGGGGCCGGTCCTTCGGGCGCAAGCGGCGCAGTGCCGCAGCGAGCGGCATATGCGTGCGGAGCAACTGGCCATGCAGGCGCCGGTAAAGATGCTGTTGCCTTTGATCGGCTGCATTTTTCCCTGCACGTTCATCGTGCTGGCCTTTCCCATCGCGGTCCAGTTGCTGCAAAGCGTGCAATGAGCCGGCCGGCACCCCTGCCAGAAGGGCGTCTGCGCCTGCTGGCCGTCAGGCGCTGGCAGGGCCGGATGCGGGGATTGCTGGGGCGCGTCGCGCCCAGCCCGCGGACTGGAATCCTGCTGATGCCGTGCGCCGCGGTGCACACCTTCGGCATGCGTTACGCCATCGACGTGGCGTTCATCGGCCGGGGCGGCCAGGTGGTGGCGTTGCGCCGGGCGCTCGGGCCGTGGCGCGTGGCGCTATGCCTGCGCGCTGTTGCCGTTGTCGAAATGCGTGCCGGCGCTATGGATGCCGAACACGGAGGTGTACGCCGGATAGAAGCTGCAGTAAAGGACGCCACCCGCCGCAATGTTGAATGGAATCTGCAGGGTGCCCGCCAACTGCGGCGACAAACCGATGGCGACCAGTAACCCGGCGCACAGGTCGATGAAGAGGAACACCATGATCCAGCAGGCGCCGTAGACCAGGAACGGCAGCTTGTTGCGCCAGCACGCGATGCCCGAAAAGAACAGGGCCTGGGTCAGGCGCAGTCCGTGCCAGGCCACCAGCACGGGCGCATGCCAGAACAACGCCGCGATCACTACATAGCAGATCGCGAACAGCATGAGGGGCAAGGCCATGGCCGACAGGATGGGCTCCACGCTTTGCTCGACCGAAGCGATGCGTATGCCCTCCATCATGGCGTCGGTGAAAGGCAGGAAGATGAGCAGGCCCGTCACCAGGCACAGCCCCGCATAAAGCGCGCCCATGAGAAACAGCTTGCGGAAAACGCCCGGCTGCTTGAGCGGTTTGCCCCACATGGACGGCAGCATGACGCGATCGGCCTCTACGTGCTTGCACGCCGACAGCGTCATCAGGGTGATGATGGGCATCAGGGCGACGACCAGCATCGGACCCACCGGCGGCGTCGCGGACGCAAAGACGACCAGCAGGCTGATGGCCATGGCCCAGGTGAACATGGCCAGGGGTTGCTTGCGGAACAGACGGAAACCGTCGCGGACCCAAAGCCAGCCGGACGTCGCGGGTAGAAATGCTGCTTGCATGGCTCTCTGAAGGGGAGTTCTCTCAAGGGGGGCGCTGTTCCCATTATGGGGGGCGTAGCGGTTACGGCAAGGTTGGCAAGGCCGAGCGGTGGCGTGCTTGCAACACTCGTTCGAAATGGCGCGGGTCGTGCGGCTTGAGGGTCTGGGCCGGCCGCGGCAGGTAGAAGTCATACAGGCGGGACAGCCAGAAGCGCAGGGCGGCCGCGCGCAGCATCAGCGGCCAGACTTCCCGCTCGGCGTCGGTGAATGGGCGCACGGAGGCGTAAGCCTTTAGCCAGGCCTGCACCAATTCAGGGACGAATTCGCCGGTGTCGCGCTCGATGCACCAGTCGTTGACGCTCACGGCCACGTCGAACAGCCACGTGTCGCAGCCCGCGAAGTAGAAGTCGATGATGCCGCCCATGAGCGGATCTTCGAACGTGCCGGCGAAAAGGACGTTGTCGCGGAACAGGTCGCAGTGTGCCGGTCCGGTCTGCAGGGCCTGCCAGGCGGGGGTCGAGGTAACGGCCTGCTGCGCGGCCAGTTCGGCCGTCAGCAGCTCGGCCTGCGCCGGGCTGAGAAAGGGCATGACCTTGGGGGCGGTCTCCAGCCACCAGGACAGCCCGCGCAGGTTGGGCTGGCGGATCGGAAAGTCCTGCGCCGCCACGTGGGCGCGCGCAAGGGTGGCGCCGGCCAGCGCGCAGTGGGCGGGACCGGGGGCCGGCTCGTAGCCGCCGGGCAGGCGAGACACGATGGCGCAGGGCTTGCCGTGCAGGGTGGTCAGCCGGGTGCCGTCGCGCAATGTCTGGGGCTGGGGCACGGGGATGCCGCGTTCCGCCAGGTGGTACATCAGCTCGATGTAGAACGGCAGTTGGGCATGCGTCAGCACCTCGAACAGCGTCAGCACGTATTCGCCGCGCGTCGTGTAAAGAAAATAGTTGGTGTTCTCGATACCCGCCGTAATGCCTCGAAGCGAGACGAGCTCGCCCAGATCGAAATGCGCCAGCAGGGCGCGCGCGTCGTCGTCGGATACAGAGGTGAATACGGCCATGGATCTACGGTGTGAAGGTTAACGGACGCGCGGACAGGCGTGCACGGCGGCGGCGCCGCAATTTTAGACCACATGGAGGGCGGCCCCTGGGCCGCCGTCGGACGACCGAATGGCGGCTGCCGGGCACAATGTCGCCAAGCACCGTAAAATACCGCATCCCCTTGTTTTGTAGAGTGATTCTTGGACTCCCCCGACTGGCGGCTTTGCGTCGCCCCGATGATCGACGTCACCGACCGCCACTGCCGTTACTTTCACCGGCTGCTGGCGCCACGTGCTCGCCTGTACACCGAAATGATCACCACGGGGGCGCTGCTGCACGGCAACGTCGCGCGCCACCTGGAGTTCGACGAGGCCGAGCATCCCGTGGCCTTGCAACTGGGCGGCAGCGAGCCCGATGCGCTGGCCCACTCGGCCAAGCTGGGCAAGCAATGGGGCTATGACGAAATCAACCTGAATTGCGGCTGCCCGTCCGAGCGCGTGCAGAAGGGCGCGTTTGGCGCCTGCCTGATGGCCGAGCCTGCGCTGGTGGCGGACTGCATGAAGGCCATGCAGGATGCCGTGGACATTCCCGTCACGGTCAAGCATCGTCTGGGACTGGACTACGACGAATCCTATGAATTCGTGCGGGATTTCGTGGGCAAGATCTATGACACCGGCTGCCGCGTCTTCATCGCGCACGCCCGCAACGCGGTGCTCAAGGGCCTGTCGCCCAAGGACAACCGCGAGATTCCGCCGCTGCGTTATGACGTGGTCGCGCAGCTCAAGCGTGATTTTCCGGATTGCACCTTCGTGCTCAATGGCGGGCTGGCCGATGCCGGGCAGTCCGTGAGCGCCGCGCAGACCTTTGACGGGGTGATGTTGGGACGCGCCGCCTGGCACACGCCGCGCGTGCTGTCGGAAGTGTCGTTGCAGTTGTGGCCGTCGGTGCGGCTGCCCAGCGACGCGCAGGTCGTGGACGCCATGACGGAATACGCCGCCCGCCAGGTTGCCAAGGGCGTGCCGCTGCGGGTGATGACCCGTCCGATGCTGGGCTTGGTGAACGGCCAGTCGGGTGCGCGCCGTTGGCGCCGGATGCTGTCGGACCCGGCCCTGCTGGCCGCGAATAATCCGGAACTGATCTACGACGCGTGGCGCAGCCAACGGCATGCGCCGGGCTCAGGCGCGCACGACGCCGCTCGCGAGGCCGCGCCGGCCGGGATGTGATTCCCGGGGCAGGCCGCAGCGAGGGCGCCCGCGGGCTCAGGACTTGGCGGGTTCGGCGCTTTCGGCGGGCCAGTCGCGGATATACGCCTTGAGCATGTTGTTTTCGAACTGCTGGGCGGCGACGATGGCCTGCGCCATGTCATAGAAGGAAATCACGCCCATCAGCGTGGGACCGTCCATCACGGGGATGTAGCGCGCGTGCTTTTCCAGCATCAGGCGCTGCACTTCGTCGGCGCTGGTGTTGGGCGACACGCTGACCGGGGCGTCGTCCATGATCGAACGGATGGTCGTATCGCCGGCCCCGCCATGAGCATGCATGTGGCGGATGATCTCGCGGAACGTGAGCATGCCGGTCAGGGTGCCGAATTCCATGATGACCAACGAGCCTATGTCCTGCTCGCTCATGGTTTGCACGGCCTGCGCCACGGGCATGTCGGGCGACGCCGTATAGAGCGTGTCGCCCTTGACGCGCAAAATCTCACTGACCTTCAACATCGGAATCTCCTGGGGCGGACTGCGCCCATATGCTTTGCTATTTCTTGTTCGCGCCCAGTTGCAGCAGCACGGGTGCGACGTCATTGTCGGTATTTTGCGCTTCTCCGCAGAGTTCTTCCAGCGTTGGCGTGGTTTGCGGCGAAATCACGGACGAAGCGACGCGCAGGATGTCGGGATCATTGCGCACGCGGGGCTGGCTGCGGTCGATCAGAAAGCGGTCCACGACCGGCGCCATCGAGGTCGTGCGGGCGTCGCAGGTCAGCATCCAGTTGTCTTCGGGGCTGCGGGTCACCAAGCCCATGGCGCTCAGCGTCTCCAGGACTTCATTGAGCTCGTCCTGGTGCAGGCGCAGCTGCGAGGCCAGCGTGTTTGCGGCCACGCCGCCCGGGGTCGACAGTTGTGCCTTGCGCAACGCGCGCAGGGCAGCCAGCGCGTCCACGAACGAGGCGCCGGGATAGCGGTTGATGTGCCAGCGTCCCAGCCGGATCAGGGGGGCGCTGGAGGCGAGCGTGGCGCCCAGCAGGACCGCCAGCCAGGACAGGTAGATCCACAGCAGGAAGATGGGGAGGGTCGCAAAGGCGCCGTAGATGACCGTGTACGTGGGAAACCGCGTCAGGTAAAAGGCGAACGCCGATTTCATGATTTCCAGCACGATGGCCGTGACGCTGCCGCCGATGAGCGCGTCGCGCCACAGCACATCGCGGTTCGGCACGACGACGAAGAGCGCCGCGAAGCCCAGTCCCGTGAGCACCAGCGGGATGAAAGAGATGGCCACGCTGACCACCTCGGGCACGTCCTTGATGAGCCCCAGCGATTCGCGGGCCACGAACGAGGTGGCCCAAAGGCTGCCGCCGGCCAGGACCGGTCCAAGCGTGATGATGGCCCAGTACACGAGCGCCCGCTGCGGCAAGGGGCGCTGGCGCGAGACGCGCCAGATGTCATTGAAGGCCTGGTCGATCGTCATGATCAGCAGCAGTGACGTGACCAGCAGGAAGGCGCCGCCGATGGCGGTCAGGCGTGATGCCTGGTGCGCAAACTGGTTCAGGTAGTCCATGATGTTGTCCGAGACGGACGGGGGCATCAGGCTGGTGGTGAGGAAGTCCTCGAGAGCGACCCGGAATTCCTGGAAAACGGGAAAGGCGGTGAACAGCGACAGCACCACCGCCAGCATGGGGACGATTGCCAGGACGGTGGTGAAAGTGAGGCTGGACGCCACCTGGAGCAATTTCTCTTCGTTGGCGCGCTGCACAACAAAGATAAATACGCGTCCGGACCTCGCGACCCATGAAAAGCGCGAGGTCGATCGTTTGGTGACCGCCGGCGTAGCGGCGGCGGGCTCGGCGGGGCGATTCATCAGGCGATAATAGCAGCATGAACCCCGAACTCAACCCCCGCTTGCGCCTGCTGGCCTCGGTGTCGTTGTTTGCCCTGATCGTGCTGTGCGTCGCCTGGGAAACTGTGGTGGCGCCCGTACGGCCAGGCGGATCCTGGATGCTGCTCAAGGCCCTGCCGCTGGCCTTCCCGTTGCGCGGCATCGTGCGCGGCAATCTCTATACCTATCAGTGGGCGTCGATGCTGTCGCTGCTTTACCTGATGGAAGGCGTGGTCCGCGCCATGTCCGATCCGGCGCCCCTGTCCGTCCTGATGGCGTGGGGCGAGATACTGCTGTCGACCACCTTTTTCCTCAGCGCCATTTTCTATGTGCGTCCAGCCAAACGCGCCGCCCGGAGTCAACGCGCATGAAGAATGCCCAATCGCTGTCCGAACTGAATGCCGTCAACTCGTTTGCGGCCTTGCCCGAGGCCTTCTATACCCGGCTGGCAGCCAGAGGGCTGAACAACCCCAGGCTGTTGCACGCCAATCATGAGGCGGCCGCCCTGATCGGCCTGGATCCCGCGGTGCTGTCCACCGCGGAATTCCTGGAGGTGTTTTCCGGCAGCCGTCCGTTGCCGGGCGGAGACACGCTTGCCGCCGTTTACAGCGGTCACCAATTCGGTGTCTGGGCGGGCCAGCTGGGCGATGGGCGCGCGCACCTGCTGGGAGAGGTGGAGGGGCCCGAAGGCGCATGGGAATTGCAGCTCAAGGGTTCCGGCATGACTCCCTATTCCCGGATGGGGGATGGCCGGGCGGTGCTGCGTTCTTCCGTGCGCGAATATCTGGCCGGCGAAGCCATGCACGGGTTGGGCGTGCCGACCACGCGGGCGCTGGCGCTGGTGGTGTCCGACGATCCGGTCATGCGGGAAACCGTCGAAACCGCCGCGATCGTGACGCGGATGTCGCCCAGTTTCGTCAGGTTCGGCTCGTTCGAGCACTGGTCGTCGCGGCGCCAGCCGGACCTGCTCAAAACGCTGGCCGATTATGTGATTGATCGGTACTACCCGCAGTGCCGCGAGGCGCAGGCGGGGGAAACTCCCTCTGAAACCGCGCCCTACGTGAATCTGCTGCAGGAAGTCACGCGCCGCACTGCGCTGTTGATGGCCGATTGGCAGGCCGTGGGGTTTTGCCATGGCGTCATGAATACCGACAATATGTCCATCCTGGGGCTGACGCTGGATTACGGTCCCTACGGTTTCATGGACGGTTTTCGGTTGGGGCATATCTGCAACCATTCGGACGCCGAGGGGCGGTATTCCTGGAATCGCCAGCCGTCCGTGGCGCTCTGGAATCTTTACCGGCTGGGCGGCAGTCTGCATATGCTCGTGCAGGACGCCGATGCCTTGCGCGCGGTGCTGGACCAGTTCGAAGCCATTTTCACGCGCGCTTTCCACGACAGGATGGGCGCCAAGATGGGACTGGCGGCCTGGGTGCCCGACGACGAGGCGCTGCTGGACGATCTGCTGAAACTGATGGATGCCAACCAGGCCGATTTCACCCTGACCTGGCGCCGGCTGGCCGATGCATTGCAGGGCCGGCGCAGCGCGTTTGAAGATCTTTTTATCGATCGCCCCGCGGCAGGCGCCTGGCTGGATCGGCTGCTGGCCCGCCACGCGCAGCAAGGTCGGCCCGTGCCCGAAACCGCCTCCGCCATGAATCGCGTCAATCCCCTGTATGTCCTGCGCAATCACCTCGCCGAGAACGCGATCCGCGCTGCCAAAATGGGGGATCCCGGTGAAATCGATACGCTGCTTAAACTACTGCGTAACCCTTATGTCGCCCAGGACGGTTATGAACGTTATGCCGGGTTGCCGCCGGATTGGGCCAACGGAATCGAAGTGAGCTGTTCTTCCTGAAGCCGATTTTGAGATATTCGCGGCACGATTAATCCGGCGGCAAACCCGGCTTGCGAAAAAAACGCGCGAAAAATGCAAAATATCGCCGTTTTTTTCACTGCAATCATTCGTTTCCATTGTAAAAGTCGTAAGATTGCCGGCTCCGGGACCTTTTTTTCAAGAGTCTCCAGGGCATTTGTCGACAATCTCAATGTAAAGCGCTCTGAATATGCCTGGTGCAGATGGTTTGCTATGTATCGGCCTGCTTGAGGACGATGCCGATTTCCGCGAGGAATTGGCGCTGGGCCTGGGCGGCTACGGCTTTCGCGTGGCGTTCGCCTGTGACAATGCAGTGGCCTTTTATCGCCGGTTGCAGGAGCAGCCGTGCGACATCGTCATCCTGGACGCCCATCTTCCCGGCGAGGATGGTTTTTCCGTCGCCACGCGCCTGCGCGCCTTGAGCCCGGTGGGCATCGTCATGTTGACGGGCCGCAGCGCCCTTGAGGACCGCGTTCGCGGGCTGGAAGGCGGCGCCGACGTCTATATGACCAAGCCGGTCGACCTGCTTGAACTCAGTTCGGTCATACGCAGCCTCGCGCGCCGGATGCGCCTGGCAAAGGCGCCGCGGCCGGCCGATGCCGAGACGCGTGCGTCGGCGGACACGAACTGGTCCCTGCAGGACGGCGGCTGGATTCTCGTCGCCCCGGACGGCGCGTCGCTGCACCTGAGCGCGCAGGAACGGACGTTTCTGGTGGCCTTGATGGATGCCGCTGGCAGCGCGGTCAGTCGCCAGGCGCTGGCCGAACTCTTCCTGCCGGACAGTCCGGGCGGTTTTGAATTGCGGCGCATCGACGTGCTGGTGAGCCGGTTGCGCGCCAAGGCCCAAAGCGCCGGCCTCAAGCTGCCGGTGCTGTCCGTGCGCGGCCAGGGTTACGTGTTCGCCGCCTGATGCGGGCCGCGGCCGCGAGCCGTGGACCGCGCACGCCGATTGGCGCCTAGGCCTGCGGTCCGCAGGTCGGCAGGGTGACGACAAAGCGTGTGCCCACGCCCACCTGGCTTTGCACCGTCAACGTGCCGCCCTGGCTTTGGCAGATGCGCCGGGCCAGATACAGCCCGATCCCCATGCCCTGGGTCTCGCGATGCGCAGACCGCCGAAAGCGCGGCTCGAAGATGCGGGCCTGTTCTTCTTCCTCGATGCCGGCGCCGCGGTCGACGACGGCCGCCCACGTCATGGGCGTGTCGCCGACCCGGGTATGACCGGTTTCGATACGCACCGGCTCGTTGGCGGGCGAATACTTGATGGCGTTGTGGATCAGGTTGCGCACGACCACGCTGGTGAGCGGACGGTCGCAGTAGACGGGCAGCGGGGCGTACGCGTCGACCACGAGCGCATGCGCCGTATCGGGCTGCATGGCGTGGACCACGTCGCGCACCAGGTCGGCCAGGTCGGTCTGTTCGCCGCGCGGGCTCCAGGCGTGTTCTTCCAGGCGGTCCTGGTTCAGCAACTGGTCCATCAGCTCCGTCATCCGCGCGACTGATCGGTGGATGCGCGCCAAGCGCGTATCCACGGTTTCGCCGCTGTCGGAGAGAATCATGTCCAGGGATTGGGCCGCGGCGCTGATGGTGGCCAACGGGGCGCGCAATTCGTGCGAAATCAGCGCATTCATCTGCCGCTGCGTGTCGAGCGCGCCAGCCAGTTCCGCCAGCCGCAGTTCGCCCTGGGCCAGATGCTCGGCGTTCGTGGCGCCACCGGCGGGGCGGGCCGGCGCGAGGTCGACAGAGGTATTGAGCGCCAGCCAGAGCAGTGCGCCCGAAGCCAGCATCAGCCGCAATACCTCGATGCCGGCGTCGGCGGCATCGGCGCCGCCGGCGTTCCAGGCATCGTGTCCGAGTATCCATGCCGATGCGCCATACGTGAGCGCCAGGGCCAGCATCAGGGACATCGCGCGCACGCACCGTTGCCTTGCCGCGCTTGCCAGAAACCAGATTGCCAGCGGCACGCTGAGCAGGGCGCAGACGCCCGCGATGGCGGCGGGCAGCACGCCGGATTCGGTTTCGTAGACAAAGATCAGCGCCAGCGCCGCCACGCCGCACAGCGCGATGCTGAAGGATCGGCACGCGGCGGCCAGCATCGTGGCCCAGCGCGAGCCTTTCAGCAGGGGGGCGGTCAGGGCGAGCAGGGCCGCGTAGGAGGCGGCCTGCAGCGCGCCCGGGGGCATCAGCGCGGGCAGGGATCGGAACAGGCCTTCCACCAGGGCAAAGGCCATGCCTGCCGCGTACAACGCGTTGCGGGTATGCGCCCAGGCCACACCGCAGGCCAGTGTGCATGCGATCGCGACGCCAGCGGTCAGGCCGGACTGCAGGCTGTCGTAATCGGCATTCAGCCCGTAGGCCAGCGCATGGCCCGGCCAGAAAAGGGCGCATAGCAGCAGCCCCATCCCCGGCCAGGCGGATCTCCGGAGGGAGCCGGCCCAGCTCGCGCGAAGGTGGCGGAAACGCCAGCGGGTGCGAAGAAACAATCCTTCCGTCAACTAGGAACCCATTGGTGATCATGCGCGAGATCGTGCGCGTGGGCGAAGTTTACGACAGCCCCGCTGATCGCGCGGACACCGATCTCTTCCAGCACGAACTGCGTGGCGCTGTCAGGCACGTCGGCGGCATAGACCGCCATGTCCAGCGTCCTTGCGGTGGCGACCACGGTGGCGGCCAGGTGCTGGCTGCCGGGGCTGTGGAGCAGGCCGGTGATGAAGCTGCCGCAAAGCGTCACGTAGGACACGGGGAATTCATGCAGGTGTTCCATGGCGCCGAATTGCTGCGACAGCCTGGACACGCCGACCCTTCCGCCGGCGCCGGTGACGATGTCGCAGAGCAGGCGCACGTCGGCGCCTTGTTCCACGAGTCCCGCGGCGTCGACGTCGAGGATGAGCCGCATCGTCAGCGCCGGCCGGTCGGCGAGCATGCGCTCAAGCCGGGTGAAGAATGACCCTTGCGCGAGCGTGGCGAGCGACACCGGCACGGTGAGCGCGCCTTCATGGGTGAAGAGCCAGTCCAGTCCCAGGCGGATCGCCTGAATATCGCATTCGGCCGACAGGCCCAGGCGCACCGCCGGGGGCATGAAGATCGAGGCGGGGACGGGGTCCGTGCCGGACGCGTCGTGCAGCGCCAGCGTGGCCTCGTAATGCAGCACGGCGCCGGACAGATCGTGCAGCGGCTGGGCCGCCAGCGAGAACCGGTGCTGCTCCAGCGCCGTGACCAGCGCATCGTGCCAGCTGTATTCGCCGATACGGGTGCTGTCGGCGGCCTGGCTCGCGGGCGTGATCTGGTCGTCGTCTGCGCTTTCCGCGCACATCAGGGCATGGTCCAGGCGGGCCAGGATGTCGCTCATGTTGTCGCCCGGGGCGAACTCGGCCATGGCCAGCGCCCAGCGGCACCAGCCGTATTTGTCCATCGGCACGCGCAGGGACCGCAGCTCGCGCCGCACGCGTTCGGCCAGCAGGCTGGCCTGCGGCGCTGAGGTGCGGGGCAGCAGCAGGGCAAAGTCCGAGCCGCTGATCCGCGCGAGCAGCGCGCCCGGACCGCCGAATTCCTCCACCAGCTTGCGCAGCCGGTCCGACGACGACCGCAGCCACTGGTCGGTGAAGGCGCGGGACAGATGCCGGTTGATCTGCGCCAGATCGCGCTGGCGGAACATCAGCAGGTGGCCGCCCGTGTCGTCGGATTTGTCGGTCAGGGCCAGCCTGAACTGATCGATGAAATGCTTGCGGTTGGACAGGCGGCTGATTGGGTCCCGGTAGATCTCGCTTTGCAGGGATTCGATGCGGGCATTCTGTTCCTGCACCGTGGCGGCCACGCGCCGCTGCGCATCGACCAGCGCCTGGTCCACCCCCGGCATTTCGCAGGAGCCGGTCAGCGCCGTGCCGGCGCCCGGCGCCAGGGCCCGGACGCGGTCGCAGATGTCCCGGGAGGTCCGGGCCTCGATCCACCGCACGAGGTTGGTCGCGAAAAGCGCCCAGAAAGCGGCGGCGGCCAGCGCCAGGCCCAGCACTCGCACACCGCCTTGCCATAGCGTGTCGCGCGCCAGCCGCGCGTCGGCCTGCACGGTCAGGGTGCCCTTGGTTTTGCCGTTGGGCGTGGCGAAGGGCCGGGACACCGCAGGCGCTTCCATGTTCAGCCATGCGGCGCGCCAGTCCCGGTCGCGTCCGGCGGCCGGCGGCGACCGGCGCTCGACGCGCAGGACATTTCCTTCATTCGTGATATTTACCAGCGAATACAGGCCTTGGCCGAACAGTTCATCCGCGAGCTCGGCCTGCTCCTGCTGGGTGCCCGTGCCGTGAGACAGTGCCCACGCCAGCGCGTTGGCGCCCGCTTCGCTTTGCTGCGCGAGCTGGGTGTTCAGGTAGCGGTGCGCCGCCAGCATCCCGAGCGCCTGGGCGCCAAGCAGGATGAAGCCGATCAGAAGAGCGGAGCATAAAAGCAGCCGGCGTAATGTGGGCATGTTACTTGCGTGTCCCTTCCTGGGCTTGCGCGGTGCCGGCGGGGTATCGCGTCGGCTGCCGCCTAAACGGGAGCGTCAGGCGGCAAGAACGCCTGCGCGGGATAAAACCTGGATATCAAACGTGACACACGTTACGGAGATTGCGATGGCAACGCTGACACTGTAATGGGGCCTGTCACAGAACGCACAGAATATTACGAAATCCTCGGTCATATCAGACAAGGTGTGCAATTATTTCGCTCGTGATAATTGGCCGGTTGAGAACTATTGAGACACTGCGTATTAATTTTTGGCGCTTCGGTGTCGTAGATGGAGCGAGGCATGGCGAGAGGACCGGCCAGCGACTGCCATCCAGGACCCTGCCATGACCTGCCGCGAGCAAACCAAGAACCCAAGGATGTCAGGAAAGAAGGGGCGTGTTGCCTCCGAAAAGTGGCGTGTTTTTGCGAAAGCAATGCATAATTTAAAATATGTTACAGCCCCTGGGCCCGTGGTCGGGCCGCAACGCCGGGGGCATATGGATAGGGGGCTCCGTGCGTGAGAGTTACCTGCTCGCACTGTGCCTGACGCTCGCGGGCGCACTTGCAGCGATCAGTCTGCTTTTCGTCCGCCGGGAGCGCACGCTCCGGCGGCGTTTGACGCGTGACGAATTGACCGGCCTCCTTAGCCAGCAGGAGCTGCATCGTCGCGTGCGTACCTGGCTGGGCAAGCCGCAGGGCACGACGCGCCGCGGCGCCTTTTTTCTGGTCAGTTTCGAACACTACGCCCAGATCAGCGCGATGCTGCGCGCGGGCGAAGACCAGGCCCTCGTGGTGCAGGTGGCGGACCGGCTTGGGCTGGTCGCCCGCGCGCTGGGCGGAATGGCGGCCCGTGCCGGTGCCGATTCGTTCACCGTCTGCGTCCCCAGCGTGGACGAAGAGGGCGCGGCGCAGGTGTCGGCCAAATTGCTGGCCGACCTGAGCGCGCCCTATGAACTGGGAGGCCGTCCCCTTATTGCGGTCTTTCGGATCGGCGCCGCCCTCTATCCCGCCCACGGCCGCAGCGTCGAAGAACTGCAGCGCTGCGTTCAGGTCGCGATGGTCCCGCTCAAGGAACGCGGCGGCGAGGGCTGGAACCTCTTTGATTTCCGTCTGCTGGCGCGCCAGCGGGATCAGCAGGGCCTGGAAAACGACCTGCGGCTGGCGTTGACCACGCCCGACATGGAGCAGTTCGAGCTGTACTACCAGCCGGTCTGCGACAGCGGCACCGGGGTGGTGCAGGGCTGCGAGGCCCTGCTGCGCTGGCATCACCCCGTGCTGGGCAGCGTGTCGCCGGCCGTCACGATCGAACTGGCCGAACGCAGCGGCCTCATTGTGCCGCTGGGCGCCTGGATCCTGGAGCGGGCTTGCACGCAGGCGGCGCTGTGGCCGTCCGCCTGGCGCGTCCACGTGAACCTTTCCGTCAAGCAGATGGACGAGGACAGCCTGGTGCAGCTGGTGACCGACGTGCTGGAGGCCACCCGGCTGTCTCCGCGCAAACTGGTGCTGGAAATCACCGAATCCATCTTCATCCTGCACTACGAGCGGCACGTAAAGATCCTGAACATCCTGCGCGACAAGGGCATCGGCGTGGCATTGGACGACTTCGGCTGTGGCTATTCCAGCCTGAACCACCTGCGCCATCTGCCCATCGACTGGGTCAAGATCGACCGGAGCTTCATTTCCGCCCTGGAATCGGACGCCGGCAGCCGCGAGGTCGTGTCGGCCCTGTTCGGGCTGTGCCAGGCGATGCATCTGCCAGTCGTGGCCGAGGGGGTCGAGACGGAAGGGCAGCGCGAAATCCTCAAGTCCTTGGGATGCCGCGTGATGCAGGGCTATTTGCTGGGTAGGCCCGCGCCCGCCGCCCAGATCCAGGCTTTGGCCTCGGCGGTGTCATAATCGGGGTTGCTTGCAAACCCGACCTGTTGACTCCCTATGCCCGGCAATACCCTAGGTACTCTCTTTACCGTCACGAATTTCGGCGAATCCCACGGGCCGGCCATCGGTTGCGTCGTGGATGGCTGTCCCCCCGGATTGGCGCTGGACGCCTCGGACATCCAGGCCGAGCTGGACCGCCGCCGTCCCGGCACCTCGCGCCATGTGACGCAGCGCCAGGAAGCCGACCAGGTCGAGATCCTGTCGGGCGTTTATGACGGCGTCACCACCGGCACGCCCATCGGCCTCCTGATCCGCAACACCGATGCGCGCAGCAAGGACTATTCCAACATTGCCGACACCTTCCGGCCCGGCCACGCCGACTTCGCCTACTGGCGCAAGTTCGGGGTGCGCGACCCGCGCGGCGGCGGCCGTTCGTCCGCGCGCCTGACGGCGCCCACCGTGGCGGCCGGCGCCATCGCCAAGAAATGGCTGGCCGAACACCATGGCGTGAAGGTGCGCGGCTACATGAGCCAGCTCGGTCCCATCGCGATCCCTTTCGTTTCCTGGGACGAGGTGCCCAACAATCCCTTCTATGCCCCCAATGCCGAGGTCGTCCCCGAACTGGAAGCCTATATGGACCAGTTGCGCCGGGACGGCGATTCCATCGGTGCGCGCATTGAAGTCGTCGCAGAGAACCTGCCGGCCGGCTGGGGGGAACCCATCTACGACCGTCTCGATGCCGACATTGCCCACGTCATGATGGGCTTGAACGCGGTCAAGGGCGTGTCCATTGGCGCCGGCTTCGACTGCATCGCGCAGCGCGGGTCCGAACATGGCGACGAGATCACGCCCGACGGCTTTCTGAGCAACCACGCCGGGGGCGTGCTGGGCGGCATCTCCACGGGCCAGCCCATCACCGTGTCGCTGGCGATCAAACCCACGTCGAGCATCCGGGTCGAGCGCCGCTCGGTCAACCGCGCCAACGAGCCGGTGATGGTCCAGACGCTGGGCCGCCACGACCCCTGCGTCGGCATCCGCGCGACGCCGATCGCCGAGGCCATGCTGGCGCTTGTGCTGATCGATCACGCGCTGCGCCACCGCGGGCAGTGTGGCGCCGCCCCGGTCTGATACGCTTTCCCGTTGTTGAAATGGCTTGGAGGCCGACATGAAACAGAAGCGTCATTTTCTGCGCAATGCCGGAGCCGTGCTGTCGCTGGCCGTACTGGCCGGCTGCACGGGCATGAACACCACGCAGTCTGGCGCCGTGGGCGTCAACCGCACGCAATATATGTCCAGCATGGTGCCCTCGCAGGCACTGGAGCAGGAGGCGGCCCAGCAATACGCCGACATCCTGCAGCAGGCCAAGTCCAAGGGGCTGCTGGACCGCGACGCCAAGCAGGTGGCCCGGGTGCGGGACATCTCCCAGCGCCTGATCGCGCAGGCGGGCGTGTTCCGTCCCGATGCGACAGGCTGGAAATGGGAAGTCCATGTGCTGTCCAGCGACGAGATCAACGCCTGGTGCATGCCCGGCGGCAAGATCGCCGTCTACACCGGGCTGATTTCAAAGATCAATCCGACCGACGATGAGCTGGCCGCGGTGCTGGGCCACGAGATCGCCCACGCGCTGCGCGAACATGCGCGCGAGCGCGTATCCCAGCAGATGGCCACCGATCTGGGCTTGCAGGTGCTGTCCATCGCCACGGGATCTCCCGCGGCGTCGGACCTGGGCGGGCAGTTTACGAGCGTGATGTTCACCTTGCCCAACAGCCGCACCCATGAGACCGAAGCGGATCGCATGGGCGTGGAACTGGCCGCCAGGGCGGGCTACGACCCGCGCGCCGCCGTGACCCTGTGGCAGAAGATGGGCGCGGCCAGCCAGGGCAGCGCACCACCCGAGATCCTCTCGACGCACCCGTCGGCCGCCTCGCGCATCAGCGACCTGCAAGCCGCAGCGCAGAAGGTGATGCCGCTTTACGAACAGTCCAAGGGCCAGGGCGCGCGCTGAGCGCGTCCGGCCTCGCGCAGACGATAC
>Ga0182739_1001991_pt1 | contig 19894 bp, 15 predicted proteins | sample eDN5th30CBELigBY_FD_128873 | JGI IMG/M metagenome (GOLD analysis project Ga0182739, IMG submission 128873) | Enriched backyard soil microbial communities from Emeryville, California, USA - eDNA 5th pass 30_C BE-Lig BY (version 2) (version 2) | ecosystem: Environmental > Terrestrial > Soil >...
AATATGCTCCGCCCGAGATCTAAATTGCTAACCCGCAATTGAGGCATGGGCGGATATTCCAATTCGGGGCCGCCAACATTCGGAAAATCAATGAAATCCCTGAAATTGTGGTAGCGACCACCTGGAATCAACGCTTCCGGGTCTAATTTCATCCGGCTAACCAGGTAATTTAACGATGCTAACGGGATATCACTGTCATACAGCAACCGCATAGGGCGCCCCTTGTCGCGGCGTTGTAGGCTATGCATCAGCGCATCGACAAATTTTTCGCTCATATTTGGGTCTATATCCAACTCGGCATCCCGCGTAAGCTGGATACCGTAGGCTTCTATGGTATCATACTCAAAGATAAAAAACAGATCATCCAGACAGTACCTGATGATATCATCCAGCAGAATAATAAACTTCAACCCGTTATTTTCAGGCAGGATAAGGAATCGGGAAATAATCGGACTGGGGATTTCTACCAACGCATACTTCAGCTTCTTGCGGAAGATCAGCTTGACGATAAAGTAGGTATGCCTGTCTTTCAGTTCGGGGAAGGGCTTTTCCGGGTCCGTTTCGTCCAACATGATAGGTACCAGGGTAGGCAGCACTTGGCGGCGAAAATATTCGCGCACATAAGTGCCCCTCGCAACATTCAATTGCTGTTCGTTTATGATAAAGATCCGTTGTGCCTCGAGTTCTTTGATAATTTCCTGCTCATAGAGATAGTCAAACCGCTTTTCGAGCCTGACAACAATATCCTTGATTTCGTTGAGGACTTTCTTAGGGTTGAACCCGAGCATGGTTTTGGTTTTGTTGTTGATATCAACCAGGCGGTTGAGTGTGGCCACCCGAACACGGTAAAACTCATCCAGGTTGGATGAAAAAATAGCCAGGAACCTAAGCCGCTCGATAAGTGGGACCGTTTTGTCGGCAGCCTCCTGCAGCACACGCTCGTTAAAATATAACCAGCTTATTTCACGGTTTATAAGGGGATATTTATGCTTCACAATTGCTATCATGGGCCGCCAAGCGTTATTTGGCCAATAATAGCAATAAAACGTTTCGTTAATATGAACTGTGTGTTAATTCACAATCACTAAACGTCGTATTGAAATGGGCCTAAAGTTTACGAAGGCGGGTGTGACTACCCGGCAATACCTTGGCATCAATCATTCCAAACCTGCTGTTCAAGGATTTCCAACTGCCAGCGGATTTCCTCTTCTTTTACCGGGAACGGTTCATTTCGCCGAATCTGTGCATATACAGCATTAAACAGATCGTTGTAGTCGCCTTTTAACGCCTCCCGGTAGCGAATTTCCCGATCGCCGTTGGGTTTCATTAGTGTGATCAATGCCTCCTTGCCGGGGGGCTCGATTCCATATTCAGGATCTTTGGGCGAAATGCCAGCCTGCAACTGGTCTTCCTGAACATCTGCCCTGACTTTTTGAAACGATCCTTTAGTGCCATGCAATACATAAGCCGGGAGCGGGTTAGCTACCAATAAGCTGGCGTGAACGAACACCGTTAAACCGTTGGGATAGCTAAGCACCAATGTAGCAAAATCATCTACCTCAGATTGTGGCCGATGGGTAGCGAGTATTTTCATACTTTTCGTGGGCTTCCCAAATAAGCAGATGACCTGATCGAGAAGATGCGGGCCCAAATCATACAACACGCCACTGGCGGGGATTTTCTGTTCCTTGAATACTTTGGGACTTTTTTCGGGGCGATAGCGATCAAACCGTACGTGTAACTCGATCGGTTCGCCAACCGATTGCCGCTCTACGATACGTTTGAGCAGCTTGAAATCACTATCCCACCTGCGGTTTTGGAACACCATTACGTGCTTGCCTAGCTTTCGTCCGAGGTCAAACACCTTTTTGGCTTCTTTGCTACTGGGAGCAAAAGGTTTCTCTACCAAAATATGTTTTCCGGCATTTAATGCCTGTATAGCATAATCTACGTGAGTATTGTTTGGGGTGTTGATGACAACGAGCTCGATAGCATCGTCATTCAGTAAGTCGGTTACCGAGTCGTAACTGATGATATCAGGATACCGTTGCTGCGCGCGTTTCTCGTGGCGTTCAACGATTGCACGCAATTCAAACCTTGTCTTTTGGTTAATGAAAGGCGCATGGAATACACGCCCTGACATCCCATACGACAATATACCTGTGACTATGCTTTTTTTCGGCATCGCTTGTTTGTTTAAATCAATGATGGGTACCGTGGCCCTCTTGGCCACCGGCAGCAGCGAAAACCGTTTTAACGGTCGACACTTTTTCTAATGCATATTCCTGAAGTCCCTTATTAGTATTGCGGGCCAAGCGCTCGAATTGCTCCAGAATAGCACCTTGTTCGTGTTGAACGTGTGCAATATAGCCAGCATTGTCAAAGGCACTCAAACTATCGGTTTCAAAATGATGAGGCACAACGAAATCGGGCTCGGTCCGTTCGGTCAGTACCACCGAATATTCACTAGCGAACCCGGCAAGTTCAGCAATAATCGGCTCATAGGTTTCGGTCACCTTTGCCGCCAGCCCCTTGGCTTCGGTGGAAGCCGGGATGGATTGGACATACTTAGCGAACGCCATTTCAAATAGCGCTTTTTCATGCACCCGTTTAAAGAAGGTAAACCCCTCACTATCTACGTTTGTTTCGTTATTATAAAGCGTACCTCTGCGTACAGATTCTCCCGGATGCCTTGCACAAGCCCCCAAAACCAACAATGACGCAGCAACTAAAAAGCTATTTTTAATATTCATCAGCATAAATTGTTTTCAATGCAACAAACTTAGCGAAAATTGCAATATGCATCAACAAATTTGTAAGCGTCTGCCAATTAAGCCAAATTCCTACCGGCATTGACCACGCCGTAGATCGTACGTGTAATCAGTTTTGAAAACACCTCGCTGTCCTTTTCATCCAAATCGCCGGCCTGTAACTTCCGTATGGCATAATGTTGGATAATCAGCAACGGCAGTATGATTTTCTCCCGCATGGCGATGGATTCACGCTCGACTGGATAATTCTCCATCAATACCGTACTGCCGCTAAGTTTCAGCACGTACTTGGTGGTCCGCTCGAACTCGTCGCGCATCCGCTTCCAAAAATCACCGAAGACCTCGTCGTATTGAATGTACGATGTCAACTCAAAATTCGACTTGGACATCGACATCATGCAGTTGTCGATAATGGTCTTGAACATCCCCGACGTTTCATAGAGTTCTTTCACCTGCTGCCATTTGCCTGCCTTTTCGGCTTCCTCCAACGCAGTTCCTACCCCATAAAAGCCAGGGATATTCTGCTTCAGCTGGCTCCAAGACGTCACAAAGCTAATGGCTCGCAGGTCTTCCAATCGTAACTCTCTATCTGAATTGCGTTTTACCGGCCGGCTACTGATATTAATCTGCGACAAGAGTTTGAGTGGGCTCAACCGCTCAAGGTATTTGAGAAACAGCGGATCATAACGCAGTGCCAGGAACTGGTCGTGACTCACCTGTGCCATGTATTCAATCAGCTTCTTTTTCTCGTCGGAAAGTGTATCGCCGTTCCGCTGTTCGATATGCGAGGTAAGACCGGCATGAAGCAATTGCTCAATGTTGTATTGCGCGGTATCTAATGAGCCATACTGGCTACTGATGGTCTGCCCCTGTATGGTTAGCTGGATATGGTCGTTCGCAATTTCTTTGCCCATGGATGCATAGAAGCGTTGTGTCTTCCCGCCACCCCGGGCTGGCGGACCGCCCCGGCCATCAAAAAACACCAAGTCTACATCGTATTTGCGTGCCATGGCCGTTAGCTCAATTTTAGCTTTGTAAATCGACCAATTGGCCATGAGGTATCCACCGTCTTTCGTACTGTCTGAGAAACCCAACATGATGGTTTGCTTATTCCCCCGGCGTTTCAGGTGCGCTGCATACGGCTTGTGCGTGTATAAAGTCTCCATCACTGCGGCGGCCCGTTGAAGGTCATCCACCGTTTCAAACAATGGTACGAAATCCATATGCAATGCGTCCCGCTGCCACCCGCTCCATAAAAACAGCTCCATCAATTCCAACATGTCGGATGCTTGCTGGCAATTGCTGATGATAAACCGTTGGGCGGCACGTTCCCCTCCCGAACGCTGGATATCATCAATTAGGCGGATGACCTGCAAGGTATCGGCCACCAGTGGTGGTGCGTCGTCGCCCACGGGCAGATCATACTCTTCAAATCTCATCGCTGCCTGCTTACCGCGCTCATCGAGTTGCTCGAAATCGCCCGCTTCGCCTAGTTTGCCGGCATATTTCTCGCGGAGGTAGGCGTGAGTCTTCCGAAGGACGCTGCTATCCTGCCGTAGATCGAGTGTGGCAAAGAAGCATCCAAATGTCCGCACCTTTCGCAACAAGTCTTCCACCAACTCCACGAACAGTCCATCATGGTAGTCGACCAACACCCGTTTAATTTCTTTAAGGTTATGGATGATCACCGGCTTCACATTTTCGGGATTCTCGGACGGGTTGAAACTGTTTTCATAAATCAGTTCCTGCAAAACGTCCATGTATTTCTCTACTCCCTTGAATGTAACACGCCGTTTCAGCGTACGGAAATCGCGATAGTAACATCTGAACAGGACTGTACGGAGCAATAAGGCAACGCGTTTGGTACTTTCTACGGTTACATTAGGGTTGCCATCGCGGTCTCCACCGGGCCAGAATCCCAGCTCAACCAAACTCCTGTTCTCGTCGGCCGGGAGATCGAACTCGTCATCAATCTTGGATTGGATAGCCGAGGCGACACGATAGAACACATTCTCCAGAAACCAAGCCAGGCTAACCGCCTCATCCACCGGTGTCGGCTTATCTTTCTTCATGAACGGTGTCTTACCCAACTGTTGGAGCAAAAGGTGTATATTATGGATGTCGTTCTTTTTCAGCGCGTCGATCAGGTCGGTCATAATCGCTAAAACCGGCCCCGGATAGAATTGTGTAGGGTGTGCGGTTAACACCAACCGCAAAGAAAAATCACTTAGTTTATCGACCAGTTTGCTCCGGAGTTCCTTATTTGTTTCGGTTTGTGTAAACACCGAATCTAACAGGCCCGCTTCGTCCGAACGCCCCGTTTTCCGAAAGGCGGCGTCTTCCACGGCATCAAAAAGCACTACCTGCCGTTCAATGTACTGGATAATCCTAAACAGTAGGTCTATCCGATCCGACTCGCGGACATACTGCGCGTATTGCCCGAAAAAGCTCTCAATAATCACTTCGGGATTTAATTTTTCGGCAACACCGCGTTCGCAATGTGTTGTAAAGAAAGGCAGCAACGTACCCGTGTGTTTAACCTGATAAAACGGCAACGTCATAAACAGGCTATTGAATAACTCAAAACGGGTCAGCACTTCGCTCTCGAAGACAGCTTGCTTTTTACTTAAATTCATTCGAAATTAATTAATAGTGACATTGTTTGCTCTTCTAATCCACGCAGGGTTTGCTTTCGTTTGGTTCGAGGCTTGGAAACGGATAAAAAACGAATATAAGGATTGTTGACCAATGCTGTCGCATTATTAGGAATATCCGACATATCAAACACCAAACAAACCGCCAAATATATAGATATTATCCCAATAAATTACTGGATATATTACAAATAAATCAAAAAAAGTAAAGGATAATTAAAAATAAGATAATTAAATGATTCCGTTTTCACTGGCAAATCGATACAGTGAAATCTTCGAATCATCCAATCCGAGCTTTTTAATGATATTACGCCGGTGCGTTTGCACAGTAAAGGTCGATAAACAAAGCTTGTTTGCGATGTCTTTGGAGTGATTATCATCGCAGACCAACCGGATAATTTCCACCTCCCGTTTGGTGAGCTTATACTTTCTCAAAAATTCGTCGAAATAAGAAAAATCATTTTCGGCGTCAGGTTTCTGTTGAAGAAAATCGGGGAATATCTCCTGTCCGGCCAAAACACGATCAATCATATTAGTTAGTTGGTACAGGTCTTCTGACTTAACGAGGTAACCACTTGCTCCGGCTTCCCTACATTGCTGTGCGAGTTGGGGGGATAGGTAAGTGGTTATCACAATCACTTTTATCGCTAGCTTCAGCTTACGTAGCTCATCCAGCGCTTGCAAGCCATCTATCCCGGGCATGTTGAGATCAAGCAGTAACACATCGGCCGAGCCCAGCTTGGGTGATTGCAACAACGACCGCCCCTCCTGATAGGTGGCTATTACTTCAAAGCGGTCGCTTTCTCTCAACACATCCTTGATTCCTTGTACAACAACGGGATGATCGTCAGCTATAATAACGCGTATTTCCATGTTTGGTAGACCAGTGAGTAATTCAGGTGTTCAAGTATTGCTGCAATACTACTGTTTTTTTCGGAATACCACAATTCAAAATGCGAACTTGCGAGACACCCCGTTCGCCATCGGTGCCGCTACCCCGTTCGGCTATTTTCTAGTGGCAATTCGATGAGCACGAACGTACCTTGGTTCTCACGTCCATTGATCTCCATGGCGCCATTGAAATATTCAATATTCCTCCGCAACAGCGTCAACCCGGCGCCGGTATGCGCGTCTTCGCTATCCAACCCTTTGCCGTTATCTTCGATATACACCGTAATGGAATGTTCAAGCTCAACAAGCTGTACAAACACATGCGTGGCCTGGGCATGCTTGATGATGTTATTCATAATTTCCTGTACAATACGGTATACACCGAAACGGAATTCGTCACTCCACTTACCGGTATCGTCCAACCCTTCCAACAGTTTCTCCACCTTGATTTTTCCCGACGCATTCACCGCATCGACCAAATCGAGGATTGCCGTTTTCAGGCCATGTTTTTCGAGTGCAACGGGCATGAGCGTATGGCTAATCGCCCGTACGGTCTCACTCATTTCGCCCAGTAATCGTTGTGCCACTTTGAGTCTTCCATTGGCTTCGCTATCCGCTGCAAACACATTCGCTTCGAGTTGGTCGATATTCAGTCTTGTCATAGAAAGCTGGGCACCCACTTCATCGTGCAGTTTGCCTGCAATGTTCCGGCGCTCTTCCTCTTCTGCCGCCCTCAGTGCCCGTGCTGTGTCGATCTGATGTTGTTGGGCGAGTTCCCGAAGTTCGATCTCGTGCCGTGCCCTAGCTTGCTTGCGTCTATGGATAAGGGAAATGGCCACAAATACAAGCGAAACGATAGCAACCGACCCTACCAACACAAAAATCCATATCCGCTGTTCCTGCCGTGCCATCTCTAGCGCCTGAATCTCTTGGCGTTGACGGGCAAGATGCAGCTCATGTTCTTTCTCGTGGAGGTTGTATTTGCTTGCCATATCCGCATATGCACGGGTTGTCGCCTCATCAAACAGGCTGTCTTTTAAGGCAAGTTGATGGTCGAGTGCCACTATTATCGAATCCTTATCCTGCCTCGGCGATGCCCCGGCCTTAACCGATTCGGCAACAACGTAATAACGCATCTTGAGGTATCTTGGAATATTGAGGTCACGTACATGCCGGCCACTTTTGGTTAAATAAAACGCTGCCGAGTCGGCTACGCCGGTACGGTTATACAAGGCAGCCAACTCCACTTGGGCCTGAAATGCAGGAATAGGATAACCCCGTCGCTCAGCCGGGAGCTGCGCCGCTTTTTTATACAGGGCCTTCGCAGTCAGGTCATCAGCCCTGAACGCTGCGTACTGGGCGTCCACGAGCCATAAATCTGCCTCCCCGTAGTGAGCAACTGGGTTGGCACGGAGCATGCGCGACGCGCTCATGTAGTGCTTAACGCTATCGGCGTTGTCCATTGCTATATAGCAGCGTACCAGCTGTGCGGCACTACGTGCTTTCTGTTGCGGATTGGCAGTGGGTGTGTGAAAAACTTTCGTAAAGAACTCGACTGCCCGTGGGATATCCGAACCACGCAGTGCATTTTCGGCCACCATTTCATAAAAGCGCGGTGCCCGGCCGTCGGTGTTGCGCTCAATAGCTGGCATCAGTTCCTTCAGCAATACAGCAGCTTCTTCCACTTCGTCGATATTGACCAACATACCGGCAAGATTGAACGTGATGTTAAAAATCAGCCTTGGGTCGTCGATCAGCTTGACGAGCTTTTTGACTTCCTTATTACACTGCTTCACGTTGTCAAATCGCCGCTGCATATGGTATAAATTCGCTTGATTCTGCAGGTTGGTGATCCGGTGCATCACCATCTCTTTATCGGTTTGGCCTTCAGTGATGACGTTATGGCGTTCGTGGGCGGCCAGCGCCTTTTCCAATTGATTTACACGACGATACCCAATAGCCACGGAGTTCAATGCGGTCAACTGCTGTTCGGACGTCAGGCTACTGATGATGTCATTGGCTTTGTCCAACAAAGACTCAGCCGCTCGATTATCTTGTTTATAAATTGCTACCAGTGCTTTGTTCACTAGCAATTCGGACAATATGGTAGGCTCATCCGCTGTCGTTGCGAAAGTAATCGCGTCATCAAGCAATGTTTCGCTATTGGCATCGAGGTTATTGGGATTTCGGGTGAAACGTAACGTCTCGACCAGCTTTTGGCGACCATCGGGCATGGCTTGGATGGTTCCCAAGCCCAACACTGGTGACCGTTGGGGCCGCGCGTTCGGTTCCTGGGCAACGGCTGAAACAACGGCCAACCAGCACAGCAACAGCAGCCACCTGCTTACATGGCTACGACAGCTAATGAAATGAGAAACAAACATTGCTAACGTGTAATCTAATCAAGGTAAACAGAATAGGCCGGCAAGGCTAGTCATTTTCCATGAGTTTTGCAATCCCCCCCAGTATCAACGGCACACGGCCAAATAGACCAAATTACCTCTAAAGCCGTTGCAGGTCCGGTTTCATCAGGGGCGGCGCCGACTTTCTACCGGCCACGGCCACAGCTACCTCCTCCTTTTTATTGGCCAACTGATGAGGGTCGCTAATCGCTTGCGCCGCCGCTTTTCCTATTTGGCAGAACATTGCTGCCAGTTGATTCAAATCGTGATTCAACTTCTTATTTGTCATCGTAATTGGTTAAACGTAAACTAATAAACCCCTACTGGAACCAACCCATAGGCTACCATTGGTTGACCAAACAAACCTATCGATGTAAGCGCTTCTGTCAAATACCTAATTGTAGGTATTTTGTATCGGTGCACCGCGGCGTTTATCACAATCCTTTTATGTACCTTTGTGTCTACCATCCGTCTATGCATGAGTAAGGCGAAAGAAATCCGGAACTTTTTTTATAGCCAGTATTTTTCTGATGGCCTTCGCATTACTTTCGGGACCATCATCCCGGCATTGATCTTTTCAGCATTTGGCAGTCTGCAAACCGGCATTATTGTATCGCTGGGCGCCATGGCTGTTGGTTTATCGGATACCCCGGGGCCGCTACATCACCGCCGAAACGGCATGCTCTTCAGCACCCTGTCGGTTTTGATTGCCGCGCTTCTTACCCACCTGGTTAGTGGCATTCCACTCCTGCTTGCCATTACCATTATGGCACTGTCTTTTCTGTTTTCTATGTTTTCGGTATATGGTGCACGCGCCTCGTCCGTCGGCACCATTGGAATTCTGGTGATGGTACTCAGCATGAGCGCCAGGGATGATACCTCACTGAGCGTCGCTACCTATCTGCTTCTCCTTTTAGCAGGCTGCACGTGGTATACGTTATTGAGCCTTTCGTTGCACCAGGTGCGACCATACCGGCAGGCGCAGCAGGAGCTCGCCGAATCGATTTTAAATGTGGCGGACTACATCCGTATTAAGGCGAATTTTTACGCGGTTGGTTTGGATACCGAAAAGAACTACCGTGCATTGATCGATCAGCAAATTACAGTGAGTACCCACCAGGACAATGTTCGTGACCAGTTGTTTCGGGGTAAGAGAAAAATCAAGGACACGACTGAAATCGGACGATTACTGATTTTGATTTTCACGGATATCATCGACTTGTTCGAGCAGAGCATGGCTACGCACTACGATTATGACGCGGTCCGGGAGCAGTTTGGTGCAACAGGCGTATTACAGCAGTTCTATGTGACCATCCGGCGAATCGGAAACGAACTAGAGCATTTATCCTATCAGATCAATGCCAATAAAAAGCCTAAGGCACTGTATAATTTTAAAACGGATCTGGAACGGATACGAACGGCCATTGATCGTGTTGAAAAGACTCATCAACTCAATGTATTGCCATTGCGCAAGGTACTGATCAACGTCCGCAACCTGGTACAACGCATGGACTCGCTATACGGTTATTTCGATCTGAAAGCCAAAAATTCGTTACGGAGCGACGAAACGGATCTGAGTAAATTCATTGAGCATAAAGAAATCGATTTCAAAAAACTGCGGGAAAACCTGACGATTAAATCAACCTTATTCCGACATTCGCTTCGCATGGCCATTGTGATGGGAATTGGGTACCTGTTGTCATTGACCTTTGATGTTGGCACCCATAGTTATTGGATATTGCTAACAATCATGGTTATTTTAAAACCGGGTTTCAGCCTCACAAAAGAGCGTAACTTCCAGCGGCTAATCGGTACCATCATTGGCGGTGTGGCGGGAGCACTCCTCTTGCTTGCCGTAAAAGATGAGACATCGCTGTTCATTCTTTTGCTGCTTTTTATGGTAGCCACTTTTAGCTTGATGCGAGTCAACTATGTGGTCAGCGTAATGTTTATGACTCCTTATGTGCTTATCCTATTCAGCTTCCTGGGAATGAATACGCTTTCCATTCTCCAGGAGCGAATTATCGATACACTGATTGGCTCAGGCTTGGCGTTTTTATCCAGCTATGTAATACTGCCCAGCTGGGAAAGTGTCCAGGTGTACGGCACGATGCGCAAATTGCTCATAGCCAATTACCAATATATTGCCCAGGCCTTAAAAATCATTGCCGGCCAGCCGCCTACCACCACCGAGTACAAACTAGCCCGCAAAGAGGTCTATATTACCTCTGCCAATATGGCCTCGGCATTCCAGCGGATGATGACCGAACCTAAAAGCAAACGGAAAGACGCCAAGGATGTAAACCGGTTTGTCGTATTTAACCATATTCTGTCGTCTTATTCGGTTACATTGCTTAACAATGTGCAGGGGGCTTCAGACACGTCATTGACAGGCGAACAGATAAAAGTAATCCGGAAGACCTTATCGTTGCTTGCCCGGAGCATCCAGTTTTTTGAAGATGATGCCGAAGAAGAAGACGAAGCCTTCACGGAAGTCGAAGTGGAAACACCATCTGGCATTGATGACAACAATATCGATTCGGAAGAACTGAGGCTAATTACCGATCAGCTCCAATTTATCAACCGCATCGCTGCCGACCTGCATAAAGTATGCAATGATTTAAAAAAACAACCAATGCAATACCTGGAGGCAGACCTGTAAACTGCTTTCTGCCATCTTTTGTTTTTCGTGTGGCTGTCGCTTATCTTTGTACCACATGGAATTACCTTCAGCACCAATTGACGTGCTCATCGTCGGCGGCGGCCCGATCGGGCTGGCCTGTGGCATAGCTGCCAAAGCGGCTGGATTAACTTACCTCATCGTCGAACGAGGATGCTTGGTTAATTCGCTGTACCGTTACCCGCAGAACATGACGTTTTTCTCTACTTCGGAACGGTTGGAAATTGGGAACATCCCCTTCGTATCCACCAATCCGAAGCCTAAGCGCGCCGAGGCGCTTGAATACTATCGACGCATCCAACAGCAATTTGAATTGAATGTCCATTTGTTTGAGGAGGTAACAACGGTAGAGAAAATGGTAAACGGATTCATTGTCCGCACGGCGAAGTCGACCTACACGGCAACGCATGTAATTATCGCCACCGGCTTTTACGACATCCCTTGCTTACTTGACATACCCGGGGAAGCACTTCCCAAAGTAAGCCACTATTATAACGACCCGCATTATTATGCCGGGCAGAAGGTGGTCGTGGTGGGTGCCAGCAACTCATCGATCGATGCCGCACTGGAGACCTATCGCAAAGGAGCGGACGTAACCTTAGTCGTGCGGGGCGAACAAATTGGTCCACGGGTAAAATATTGGGTCCGCCCCGATATTGAAAACCGTATCGCCAATGGCGAAGTCCGCGCTTTATTCAGTAGTAAGCTGATGGAGATACGTCCAAAAGAAATTGATATCCTAACACCTGATGGTCTTATAACCATCGACAACGATTTCGTTTTGGCGTTGACCGGCTACCAGCCGGATTTCTCCTTTTTGGAAAAAATAGGCATCGCTCTAGCTACCGACCGGTCAAAAGAACCATTCCACAACCCCGAAACCATGGAAACCAATATACCGGGTCTGTTTTTGGCAGGTGTAGTATGCGGCGGTATGAATACCCATTTGTGGTTTATCGAAAATTCTCGCGTACACGCGCAGCAGATTGTCAATCGAATTCTTGAAGGCAAGAGACAGCGGCTGGAGGTTTAGGTGGCTGTATTCCTCAGTCCGTTCAAAAATACGGAAGCCATTTTCTTCTGGAGGGTCAATATCCGGTCAAATTCCTCCTTGGTCGGAAATAAGATACCTTTTATATCTTTTAGTATACTGAATCGCATACCCACCAGTGCAAACAACAGTATTTCGGCGGTCTCGTTCAAATCATCGACCTGTAACTGGCCGGTATCAATGCCTTTTTTAAGTATGTTAACAAGCATGCTCCGCTCCTTGTCTTTGGAGTCTTCCAGCACGCAGGCCATGACATCCGGCACTTGCTGAACTGCCGAAACACTATATTCCAACAGGTTATAATACCGCGTAACAAATTCAATGCGCTTATCCAACGCAAACATCATCGCTTCGTGGCAATCGTTGATGGCAGATATTGCCCGGCCCATTTCGTCAAATGACTGATTGATCACGTGCTCCAGCACAGCAGCATACAGTGCATTTTTATCTGGGAAGTAATAATATAGCAATGCTTTGGAAAAAGACAGGTCCTGGGCAATTTCAGCCATGGTGGTCTTAGCCATTCCGAAGTGCGCAAATCGTCGTGTAGCCGCTTCTAATATCTGTGTGCGCTTTTTGTCTGCGTTCATCATGATGAAGTCAACTTAGTTGTGCTGTCAGGTCAATCTGTTATCTTTGAACGCTCGGTTACGGGTAGTTTGCCCAACGGAACGTTATGTTAAAGGTAATCATTATTTTGAATAGTTGAGCATTTCAGTCAAATTTTATGGAGTTAACGGTTAGAGAACACTTCCCCTTAAAGCAATATAACACGTTTGGCGTGGATGCTTTTGCGAAACAATATGTCGAAGTCCGGTCGGAAGAAGCAATTATCCAGCTGTTTACCGAACAACAAGCACTTACCAGACAACGGCTTCTGATATTGGGTGGTGGCAGCAACATCTTGTTCACCAAAGATTTTGACGGGTTGGTGGTCCGCATCAATATCCCCGGCATTCAGCACGTTGTTTCGGGGAGCACAGTTACCGTTACCGCAGGAGCGGGCGTCATCTGGAATGAGCTGGTATGGTACTGTGTAGATCGTCAGTTCGCGGGTATCGAAAATCTCGCCCTTATTCCCGGCACGGCAGGCGCCGCCCCCATTCAAAATATAGGTGCTTACGGCGTAGAGCTTAAAGATGTTTTTGTAAGTTGCCGCGTTTTCGACACACAACGTAGGGAGTTTTCCACATTTGATAAGGCAGCCTGTCAGTTCGGCTATCGCGAGAGCTATTTTAAGCGAAAAGCAAAGGGACGATACATTATTACCCAGGTAACGCTGCAGCTTTCACTCAGGCCGGCATTCAACACTTCCTACGGTGCCATCCGCAGCGAATTGGCCAGACGGAATATCACTGACCCGACCATAACCGATATCGCCAATGTGGTTTCGGCAATCCGCACCGACAAACTCCCCGATCCGTCAACCATCGGTAACTCGGGCAGTTTTTTTAAAAACCCCATTGTGTCCGTACAGTATTTGCAGCAGCTACAGTCCACTTTTCCAGACAAGGATTTCGTATTCTACCCCGTAGACGCCGGGCATGTTAAAATCGCGGCCGGGTGGCTAATTGAACAATGTGGCTGGAAAGGCAAGCGGGTTGGCGACACAGGTACCTGGAAAAATCAGGCGTTGGTGCTGGTAAACCACAAAAATGCTTCCGGATCAGCCGTTTATGAATTATCTGAACGAATCATAAATGATGTTCAAGCCCAATTCGGCATTACCTTAACGCGGGAAGTAAATATTTTATGAAATAATTGAAAACTTTTTGTAATTTGGCCATAAACTGCACAATATAACGTCCAATTAGCACGATACTTGCAGTAACTAACACGACACTAAGTAGACCGAAGTAAAACGTCAGGTTTCCTTATAAGCACTTGAGATGGCTTATTTGGTATCAAAAAATTGTTTAACATGGAGATTCAGGCTCCAAGCCTGAACCCCTTAAACCGTAAAAAGATGACGAGATTTGAGTTTAACACGTTAGTGGTGCAACACGCGGAGTCATTAAGAGGCTATGCATTACATTTCACCCGCGATGATGAAGATGCAAATGATTTGGTTCAGGACACCATGCTTAAGGCAGTGACCTATCATGGCAAATTCAAGGAAGGCACAAACCTGAAAGGATGGCTTTATACCATCATGAAAAACACCTTCATCAATAACTATCGACGTTTTGTAAAGACCAGTGGATTGGTTTCCCAATCTAACGAGATTTCCAATGCACACCTGGTCCACAGCGCTGCCCTCAACGCCGGCGAAAGTAAATTCGTGATGGAAGACATCAGGGAAGCGATGGCCGATTTATCTGAAGACTACTACGTTCCCTTCAGTATGTATTTTGAAGGGTACAAATACCATGAGATTTCTGAACATCTCCAGATCCCCATCGGCACGGTAAAAACGCGCATTCACGTGGCACGGCGGACAATGAAGAAAGCACTGCACGCTTATAAATATGAACGAACCTAGCTCGCGAGAAGAGCTCCCAGTCTATACCTTATCACAGTTGGCATTGCGAAATGGCCAGGATAAGCCTGCAATCTGGATCGCCTATCGCGGGTACATCTATGATGTATCCAGAAGCAGGCTTTGGTTTCGAGGCATGCATTATGAGCACTGGGCCGGGCAAGACTTAACCAATGAACTGGAAAATGCCCCACATACTGATGACGTATTTTCGCGTTTTGAGGTAGTGGGGATATTGCTATGACCGGTTTACCCGCTAGATTTCAAATTTACTCAATTCGGTAAACCGAGCAATTCTTTCGTTGATGAGGCTGTTATCCAATTCGCGAAGCCGTTCCGTGCCAAATTTCTCCACACAGAATGAAGCCAGCGCCGAACCAAAAATAACCGCGTTTTTCATGTTGTTAAAATTCACTGTACCGACTTTGGCCAGGTAGCCTGCAAAGCCACCGGCAAATGCATCACCGGCGCCCGTGGGGTCGAACACCTCGGCAAGCGGCAGGGCCGGTGCAGCAAAAATCCGATCATCGCCAAACAACAGGGCACCATGCTCTCCTTTTTTTATAATCAGGTACTTTGGTCCGAGTTGAAGGATTTTTTCCGCAGCCTTCACCAGGGAATATTCACCCGACAGTTGCCGCGCTTCCGCATCGTTGATGGTGAGCACGTCCACGCGCTTCAATACACGAAGCAAATCATCCAGCGCAATGTCCATCCAGAAGTTCATGGTATCCAGCACCACCAGTTTGGGCTTGCGCTGCAATCGATCTAGCGTGGTTAGTTGTACCTGGGGGGTGAGGTTGCCTAACAAGAGGTATTCGCAATCCTGGTAACTGTCTGGGACAATCGGGTCAAAATCAGCCAATACATTAAGTTCGGTAGCCAGTGTATCGCGGCTATTCATGTCGTTGTGGTACTTGCCCGACCAGAAAAAGGATTTTTCACCTTTTTTTATCTGTACACCATCCAGGTCGATGTTTTTTGACCGCAGGATATCCAGGTTGTCGTCGCCGAAATCTTCACCCACCACACTCACCAGCTTCACGCTATCATACAAATAGGAAGCAGCCAACCCTGCGAAGGTCGCGGCCCCTCCAACAATTTTATCCGTTTTCCCGAAAGGTGTTTCTATGGCGTCGTAAGCGATGGTCCCGATAATGACTAAACTCATGGTATTCTTTTTTCAATTTGGGCGCAAAGGTATAGGTTTGCATCGGCAAATAAAAACAACTCAGCCGAGAAATATATGTATGTGTGCAATGCTATATGCCGGATTAACATAAAGTTAATACTGAATCATTACCTTTAGTGCATCATAAGCAATCGATTCAAATAATTGAACCCGGCAACTAACAGTTTACAGCAAGAAACAACCTATGAAAGCAGCTATCTACACGAAATACGGCCCGCCTGAAGTGGTATCGGTAGTAGAAATCGACAAGCCGCAGCCGGGTTCAAAAGAAGTACTCATAAAAATTCATGCCACCACGGTAAACCGTACCGACAGCGGGTTCAGGAGTGCGGCGTATTTTGTGAGCCGGTTCTGGAGTGGGCTTTTCAAACCACGCACCAAGGTACTCGGAAATGAATTTGCCGGTGAAATTATTGCTGCCGGAGCGGAAGTTTCCTTATTTCAAATCGGCGACCGCGTATTCGGTTATGACGACAGCCGATTCGGTGGCCACGCTGAATACAAGGTTATCGCGGAAAGTGGCACGTTGTACGCAATACCCGGGCATCTAGCCTATCATGACGTCGTGCCGAGTACTGAGGGTGCACACTACGCGCTATCCAACATCCGGGCGGCAAAGGTAAAAGCCGGGGATCACGTGTTGGTGAACGGAGCTACGGGAGCGATCGGATCGGCAGCCGTACAGCTCCTGCGTTATTTTGGGGCACATGTCACGGCGGTGTGTGCTACACCACACATGAGACTCGTTAAGCAGTTGGGCGCCGATGTGGTGATTGATTACCTGACCGATGATTTCACGCAGACCGACCGAAAGTTTGATTTCATATTCGATGCGGTCGGAAAAAGCACGTTCGGCCGCTGTAAGCCGCTACTTAAAAAGAGAGGGATATATGTTTCTACCGAACTGGGTAAAAATGGCGAGAATATCCCGCTTGCGTTAATTACGCCCGTTTTGGGAGGCCGAAAAGTCATTTTCCCCATTCCCACTTTTAGCATGGACGACATGCGCTTTTTACAGGAATTGGTAGCCAATGGTGACTTTAAGCCCGTGATTGACCGGTATTACCCGTTAGACCAAATTGTAGATGCATACCGGTATGTGGAAACGGGACAAAAAATCGGGAACGTGGTCATTAAACTGATAGGGTAACAATGCGTTAACCGTGTTACAACATATCGGGAAAGACCGTCATCTGATTTTTGTAAAAATCGATTTTCTGGTAGACCCTATTGAAAAACATTTTTCTATCCTTCGTGCCAGCCGTGTTGAGCAATTTGGAATTCTTCAGCTGATGCTGGAAAAAACCATACACTGTGTTGCACGTATCTTCATCGCTAGTGATGTAATATCCCAGCATGGTGTAGGGCACGAAAAGTGACTTTTTATGCGGATCCGAAATCAGCACATTGTTATTCAGGATAAGCATATCGTGGTAATACAACCGATATTGATCATTCTTGTCTGCACATTGCTGCTCCAATCCGAATACCAGTTCCTTCAGGCTATCGCAGAGCGACCGTCCGTGCTCGGAAGACAGCAAACCCGATTGAAAAAAGTAGATGATCTGTTGCAACGTACTATTGATTGTGGTATCGTTCCATATTTCGTTCGTTTGCACGGATGCATACAGCTGGTTTAGGTTCTGGCCCTGGTCTACGATAGGTGCCTTGGTTTGGAATGTCTCAAAAGACATGCCCAGGTCTTCGAAATTGAGCAGGTACAACCACACATAGAGCTTGAACTTGGACAACAAATCGGCATTAATGGTATAAAATAAAGGAATGTCCTTGGCCGAGTAAAACAGCGCAGTGTCTAGGTTAGCGTCATGTACCGTCAGGTATTTGAACGAGCTCTCCAGGTATCGAGTCAGGTCCTCAAAATTTTGGACATCTTTCGTTTTCCTGATCAAAACGCTATCGCTCCCCTGAAAGAGTTTATCCATAGAAAGCCCGTAGTGATTGGCCAATTGCACGGCCTCTTCAATGGAAAACTTACTTTTCATGGAAATACGCCGGTGGGCAGCATCATAGCTGATATCCAATGCTCCTGCAATCTCGTCGATCAGTGATTTATTTGCGCCAATGCGTTTCCGTATCGTATCGATTAAGGTTTCCTGATGCATAATTTTGCGATAATCACAAATATAGAAATTAATTTAATTGTTTTCGGCAAATTCATATGCGAATATCACGATACATTTGTATTGAAATAAGGCATTATAAACGCGAACGATTATGGCATCATCGATAGAAAAAGCAAGTACAGCTTTGCACATCATCAATACGATACAGCAGATGGATCACATCATCGGAAACATCAGGGACCGGAAGGCGCCGTTACCGGATGAAGTCGGCAAACTTCCTTTTGAACCGGAAGTAAGTGCTGAAGGCATACAACAGCGAAAAGCATTGCTGGAAAGCAAAACGGCCAAGCGCCTTCCCTACCTCATCGACGGAGAACCCTTCGGTGATTTGGCCGCATTGAATGGCAACATCGAGAACTACATCGGCATGGCCCGGGTGCCTACCGGCGTCATAGGGCCGCTGCGTGTTATAGGTTCGTCTGCCCAAGGCGATTTCTACATACCGCTGGCCACCACCGAGGGTGCATTGGTGGCCTCGTACCACCGTGGGGCACGGGCCTGCATGATGGCGGGCGGGGTCACCTCGATCTGCTTGTTGGAAGGCGTACAGCGCAGTCCGGTATTCAAATTTGAGAACATCGCCGACTTGGGTCTCTTTGTCGCCTGGCTCCTTCCGCAGGTCGACAAGCTGAAAGAAATCGTTGGCCAAACCAGCCGATTTGCCAAATTGACGGACATCAAAATCCAAATTGAGGGCAATCACCTTATCCTCACCCTGGAGTACCATACCGGTGATGCGGCCGGGCAGAACATGGTGACCATCTGCACGGATGCGGTATGCCAATACCTGATTGCGCATTGCCCAACCAAGCCGACTCTGTGGTTCATTGAAGGGAACTATTCGGGCGACAAGAAAGCAACCGCCTTGTCATTTACCAATGTGCGGGGTAAGAAAGTCACCGCAGAGATTGTGCTACCAAAAGAAATTGTCACCAGCGTCTTGAAGACCACCTCCGAGCTGATGGCCGAATACTGGCGCTCGTCTACCGTGGGAATCATACAGAGCGGTGCCATCGGTGCTCACGGGCATTATGCCAACGGATTGGCGGCCTTGTTTCTGGCTACGGGGCAGGACGTGGCATGCGTAGCCGAGGCCGCAACCGGTATTACGCGGATGGAAATAGACAAGGACGGCGCGCTCTACGCCAGTGTTACGCTGCCCAACCTCGTTGTGGGCACCGTGGGTGGCGGAACCCACCTGTCCACGCAACGCGAATGCCTGGAGATGATGGATTGCTACGGAACCGGTAAGGCCCGGAAATTTGCCGAAATCTGCGGCGCACTGGTGCTGGCGGGCGAACTGTCTATCGCCGCGGCACTCTCTGCCGGGCATTTCACACAAGCCCATCAAAAGTTAGGGCGGAAAAAACAACAAGTACAATAAATCGAAAGCATGCATACACTACAAAACCAATACAGCAACACGGTGGAGAACAACGCTTCGTTCATCAGGCGTTTCTGGATATACCAGCGCGAACGGTTTCCGTTGGTCGCACACGCCATCATGATTACCGCGTTTAGCTTTTCGGCGGTGTCGTATTCGCGTATTTCACGGGGGGAAGAAGGCTTCATCTACTGGCCGCATTTCCTGGTAGGGGCTTTCACCACGTTCACCCTTTTCCTGCTGGTG
>Ga0182739_1001995_pt1 | contig 19874 bp, 14 predicted proteins | sample eDN5th30CBELigBY_FD_128873 | JGI IMG/M metagenome (GOLD analysis project Ga0182739, IMG submission 128873) | Enriched backyard soil microbial communities from Emeryville, California, USA - eDNA 5th pass 30_C BE-Lig BY (version 2) (version 2) | ecosystem: Environmental > Terrestrial > Soil >...
TGTTAGGCCTCGCTTAACGAAATCGTGAACCGCCGGGCAGGCGGGGATAGCTCAGCAAAAATAATAGAGTCATCTATTAATTCCTGAGAAGCCCCCACTTCTAAAGTGGTGGGAGCATGTCACACCGCATCTTCTAATTGGCGAGCCCGATGAACCTGTCGAGCAAGCGCTTCGAACGATGTTGTCCTTATCCTCCCTGCAGCCGTTCGGCTGGATGGAGGGCTGTGTGCTTGATGGTTTATATGCACTCAGAGCAGGGCTAGGCGCAGAGCAGGTTGATCCAGTACTGAATTTGCATTTGGGTCAATATTTCAATTCTCTTGGTGAGCTCCATCTACGAGGGTCTGCATGGACGCCAGATCAATGGAAGATTTACGACAATTGAAGCTACGCTGCCGCTCGCTGTCATTGAGCAGTATCGCCCAGAGCATCCTGTTATCGATAAAGTTCTTGCTTTCTTCGAGGATTTAGCTCAAGGCAGCGGCGGAGCGATTATGGACGGCGATATGGTATCTGCCGAAGGCTCTTATACAGTCGCTTATCCATTAGCGGTAATGGCGAGAGTACTCGGACGCGAGGAGATGGCTCATCAAGCGATACAGCAACTACTGCTGCTAAGCATAGGCTGTTGCCTGCAGCTTATAAAGAAGCTGCAGAGCAGAGCTTGACTGCGCTAACTGCCTATTTAACTTCGGACGGCATACTGTCTGGCGTTGCCCAGCATAATGCTGGCGGCATGGAGCTGCAGCGCGGCGGCTATCGGGTCATGTCTCAGATGGGACTCGGCCTATGGGCGCAGCTCTATGCAGCAGTTCGGCTATAGTTGTCTGGAATATGCCAATGCTGCCCGGGCATCGTGATATTTTCTGCTACTCACTAAAGACAAGAGGCATCATTGTTTTTAAGGAAGATGGCAGTGAATAGGTTTCAACAGTGCTAGGCTTGCTCAGCATAGCCCCCTTGATAGAGAGATCCAGATTGTTGATGCTGGCGACGTACTCTTCTGTTTGAGATACAATTTTCCCATCGCTGTCTTTCCCGTCCCACAAAAAAGTAGTTTCAACATACCCTTTCTTCCAATGAATGATACCGCTGAATGGCTCTAATTTTAATGTGCGAATGAGCTGCGAACTGCTATCCTTGGTACTCTTGTAAATTCCAATTTCCAAGAAAATAGGTACTTTAACGAGAATGGAGTCCTCCTTGCTTAAATTCATGATCATGACAGATAACTCTACTGGTTCACCTTTTTTAAGAGGATATTTGGCGATTAAACCTGCCGCAAGAGGATAGCCAGCTGCACCGCCAGCACCGTCTAGAACTGTTCCTACATCTGCTTGTTGAAATGTCCAAGGTGTGCGGTCCACCAGCTGAACTTCAAGCTTGTAGTCGTTCGATGGCTCAATGTAAGGCAAGTGTGTTGAAAATACTGCCATATCTCTTGAGTCCATTTTTGATATATCTTGATTCCTGAGTTTAATAGTTTCCGAAAGAGCAATCGTCTCGCCGTTGCGATTAAGCAGAGCAATAACAATGTCCTTGCCCGAAGGCAGTTTTTTATCGAATAGTATTGTTCCGTTTACTGTCGGTGCGAGACCGTTAGGATCATCCGAAATCTGCAAATCCAAATTGGCCATTCGAACATAGCCGTCCTTATCTTGGTGTGTGAAATTATGCTCATCCTCGTAAAACACTTCAACGCTTGCACTAGAGTGCCCAGGCTGCTTTCCATAGTAGTATACAGAGCTGCCCATCTGCTCCGCGAACGAGCGGAGAGGTACATAGAGTCGGTCCTTATAGTTGAGCACCTGAACCTCATTAGTATTTAAAGTGCTCACTTCCCCATTGATCATGAATTGAACTTGAACCGGGAATAGAAGAGCTCTGATCTCGTTGGACGCTGCTGCTGCAGTTGCCGTTAACAGTGCCATGCCACAAAGCATGCCTAAAACAAATTTTTTCAAGTGTACCACACTCCTTATCCAAAAAATACATATATGGTGTATACTGGATTTATTGACGAAAGTTTCGAAAGTACTCGATCTACTATTTGAATAAGCCATCATCGCGTAAAAGGAGCCTTGTATGCAGAATAAATTGCGAATGTCTACGATGCTGCGGCTTTTTTTCATCCTCGTTGTTATACTGCCTGTTATTCTCATGAGCACTGTCATGCTGAACATTTACAAGAATGATATTTTGCAGCAAAATACGGCCCGTTCGCTTCAGACTGCCCAATCGGTTGCCTACTCTGTCAGTCAAGAAATTAATCGTATGGTAGGGCTGTTCGCGTCAATCGGCGTAGACCAGGATATTATAGCTGCTGCGATGGATGTGCATAACCTTACGGGAATTAATAAGCAGCTGGCCAGCAATAATTTGAAGGTGCTCATTGAGAAGTATACGGCTTCAGTGTCCGGTCGCGTCTTGTCGGTCAACTTCATCTTCGATAACGGCAGAATATATTCCTATATGAAAAATTTAACGATGTCTGCATCCTCTATTCGCGAACAGAACTGGTACCGCCCGACTAAAGAAGCATCTGATGTCGTCCAATTTATCGGAATGCTCCCCAATGCGCTTCATGGTAATTATAACCCTTACATGATGACGGCAGCCCTATCGCCAAGTGAGATGAATGCTTCCTCTAAGCTAGATATTGTTTTGTTTTCATTCGAAAGCAGCGCTTTTGATCCTATTTTGCAATCCCGCAGCAATTCGGAGTCTATCATTCACATTGTTAGCAATAAAGGCGAGATTGTTGCGTCAAATACGATCGTTGAGAGGGGAAGTCTCATTTCAGCAAGCTGGCTGGAAGCGATCGGGCATAGTAATAGAGGATCATTTGTTGACCGCGAAAGCAACGACAGCGACAGCTTGATTACGTATGCGAAAGTGGAAAAAAACGATTGGTATATTGTGCAGACTATTCCTTATGACGACTTGCTCGCTAATTACAATCAGGTCTATTCAATTGTATGGCTGCTTGCCTTATTGATTATTGTCGCGTTTGTCGTTATTTCATTCTACTTTGTCTCCAACTTTACTAGACCGATCCGTGAGCTGCTGCGTCAAATGATTCGCGTGACCGGGGGAGATCTCAACACTAAGCATACAGTATCGGGCAGCTTGGAGATGGCTAAGCTGGGTCATTCGTTTAACGTAATGACTGGGCAGGTAAGGGAACTGCTGGATCGTCATGAGAAGCAGGAGATCGAGAAACGGAAGGTGGAATTCGAGGCGCTGCAATCACAGATTAACCCGCATTTTCTTATTAATACACTAAATGCAATAAAGTATATGGCTTTAGTGAGCAAGGCGGATCATATTCGCAAAATGACTCATGCGCTAACCCAATTGCTGGCATCGTCCTTCAACAGAGGCGGCCTTCTTACAACTGTGGAGCAGGAGGTTGATCATTTGAAGCATTATTTGTACATAATGGAGATTCGCTTCGGGAGACCAATCCAGACGGAGTGGCATATATCGGAGGGGACCTCCCGTTTGTATTTGCTGAAGCTGCTGCTGCAGCCTATTTTGGAGAATAGCATTATTCATGGGTTAAAGGAAATTGAAGAACAGGGGGAAATCTGTCTATCGATTGATAAGGAAGGCGGAGATCTCCTTGTGGGCATTGCGGATAACGGAGTAGGCATGCCGATATCGGATCATGTAATAGAAGAAGCGAGCGGAGGCAGATATACGTTTAACGGAATGGGCAATAGCAACGTTCACCGTCGGATTCAGCTTCATTATGGCGAACGGTATGGTCTTGAGGTCGGTCCTAATCACCCGCGCGGCACCAGAGTGCAGCTTAGGCTTCCGATCATTGACAAGCCTGATGAGGACAACCAAGATGAGCGTTGACAAATGAAACAACATAAAAGATCAGATGATTGCGAAATAAATCATCCTTTTCAGCCTGTGCAGCAGGTATGATAGGAGAATTCAACTATCGGCCGGAAGTCAAGAATACCATACATACCCTCACTAGGAGTAGGAGAAGGTTCCGATGAGATTAGGAAAAGTTTTTCGCGCTGCTGTTGCGATAACGCTCGCAGTAATCGTTGTAATCACAGCCTGCTACGGAATAAGCAAGCTCGGCGCTTGGCGTGCAGTCAAGTTGTACGGCAATGGCTCGACATCCTCGGAGGCTATTCTCAACAATCCTAATCAGCCGGTGAAATTAAAGCTCGGCATTTGGGAATCGAAGACCGACATCGAATATTGGACGGAGAAGGTTAAGGCGTACAGCCTCGAGCGGCCTTATGTAACCGTAGAGGTGGAGACGATACCGGACAACAGCGGTCAATATTTGAAGACGAGACTAGCCTCCAATGATTTGCCGGATCTTTTCTACTTAAAGTCGGTCCATTTGCCAGTCTATAAAGCATCTTTGCTGCCTCTTGAGGGCATGCGAGCAACAATGGAAAATAGGTTCCCAGCTGTGCTGGACGATCACGTACTCGGCCTCCCGCTGGTATCCTTTTCAGAATATGTTTACTACCATCCAAGTTTATTCGAAGAGATAGGCGTTAAAGTACCAACGACGCGGGATGAATTTATAACGGTGCTAGAGCGGATTAAGGATCATGGTCAATATATCCCGATCGCTATTGGCGGCAAGGAAGCTTGGACCTTTTATCCATTTATCGAATTTGGGCCGCCGCTAATTGCGGATGACGAGTATTACTTAACTTTTCTCACGACTCAAAAAGAACCCTTTGGCAGATTTTCCGCATTTGATCAAGCGGCGAATATGATCGAACTAATTGCGAATCGCTCGCTTGCCGGACCGAATACGCTGGAGATCGGCTTTGATGAGGCGAAAAATTTGTTTCAAACAAAAAAAGCGGCCATGATCGCGCTCGGTCAGTGGTACTACTCCGATTATATGTCCAAGGTCGGTGACGACAGTGATTTGAACGCATTCGCTATGCCGTGGCGAACCTCGGTTGATCAGCCGCTAAAGGCTGTTACGATGCCTGACCATTACATGGTCATCAATAAATATTCTAAAAACAAACAAGAGGCTGTTGATTTTTTGGAGTGGATGTTCAGCGAAGAAGTCTACCTATCCTACATCGACTATACGCAAAATTCGCCAACCTTGCACAATGTGACCGCTGTTCTTCCCTTTTTCAACCGTGTCAATCAGTATCATCCCTTTGAACCGTTCATTTACTATGGATTGGATGAAAGATTTGTGCAATTGAAAAACATGTCTCAATATGATGAGAAGGCGATGGCGCAGGAAATATTCGCTGGTGCTGCAATTGAGGATGTAGAGCAGAAAATGAATGAGAGCTGGAGAAAAGCTCAGGAGTAAGTCATCTAGAAGCTTCGCTCATCGTTATAAAGTGACGAGGGGGATACCTATGACGACATATCGGGCATTAATCGTTGATGATGAGCCATTAGCTAGATTGGCGCTCCGTCAATATCTGTCTATGACTCCAGTGAATATAGAGATCGTCGGGGAAGCGAGCAATGGACTGGAAGCGCTCGCTGCGCTGCAGAAGCTGCAGCAGGTGGATATTTTGTTCGCTGACATACAGATGCCGCGCATGAACGGCGTTGAACTGCTACGTTCCATCAAAGAGCTTGTCCTGCTTCGCCAGCCGCTTGTTATTATGCTAAGCGCTTTTGGTGATTACCACTATGTTAGAGATTCCTTTGTGATCGGCGCTTTTGATTACATGCTTAAGGCGAATCTGGATGAGGACTACTTGAAGGCTGTGCTCGATAAGACGATAGCTGAGCTGAAGAGCCGCCAAAGCCGAGCAGACGCCCCGTATGATAAGGACGAGCAGACGCTTGCCATGCAGATTTTGCAGCAGCTTTCTGTAATGGATGAAGCAGAGTTGCCCTGCTTTGAGCAAAACGAGGAGTCGGGAAAAGGCTTTTCCGCTCTTAAAGCGCTGTTCGGGGAGCGAAATCAAGAGGTGGCGCTAGTGCGTTTATCGCAAAGTATTCCGTTTGACCATACTCATCGCATGATTTTCGATACGATTAGCTCGGTGACAAGCGCCTATCATAGTGAAGGGGTGTGCCGAATTATTCGTCATGATGATCGGCAGTATGCACTGTATTTTACTTTTGCAAATCATTGCAGCACGATGGCTATTCGAAAACATACACATATGTTGTTATCGGAGGTCTCGATGCGGCTGCGTCAGTTCATGAATCTGAAGCTTTCGATTGGGATTAGCGACGTTGCCGATGGCTGGCAGAAATGGAACGCGCTCTTCCGCCAAGCCAAACGTTTGTCAGAGCTTAGTTATTACCATGGTTATGACCATTTGTTGTATCCAGAAGCTGAGCGATTCCATTCTCCTGCCGCGAACTGGGCTTCAGAATGGGCGGAGTATAAGCTCGAGCTATTGGGCGTTATGAAGAACTGTGATGGAGGCTTATGGAGGCACCGTCTTGAGCAAGGGTTGGAGCTGTTGCACGCACGCTACCCATCATCGCCTGAACTAATTAAATCAACGCTAATCGATATGATATGGGAAGCAGGAGCACTTCTCTTTAGGCAGAGCTCAGATGGTCGAGTGCTGCAACAATGGCTGCTGCCGCCGGCTGAACAGATGCGCGATCTGGAAACGTGGAGTGAGACAAAGCTCGCCGTCCATTCCTTTTTTGAGATGCTCCATGAACGTCTGCATCCTAAGAGGCTAAGCAGCACTGCTTCATGGCTGAGCCCTGCGGTTGCCAAAGCGAAGGCATTTATCGAGCGACATTATGATGAGGAAATTCATCTATCCCATATTAGCGAGATGGTCGGTGTCAGCGACAGTCATCTCAGCAAGCAATTTACGAAGGAAATTGGCGTTAACTTCATCGCTTATTTGACCGAGCTTCGCATTCAGAAGGCAAAGGAGGGGCTGGAGAACGGCTTGAAAATATACGACGTCTCCGAACGAGTAGGATACGTCAATCCCGAGCATTTCAGCAGAATATTTAAGAAGGTGACTGGAATTAGCCCGCTCGCTTACCGCAGAGAATATGAACGTAAGTTTATGTGACTATATTAGAAAAAGCGTATTCGAAACCAAAATTCGAATATGCTTTTTTTTGAAGTTTAACTTAGCGGCTAACGTGACTTATCTTATCAGCGGTCTGCTCCATTTATCGGAACATAGATGTCTTATTAAGTTGAAATTGGCGGATTTTCGTAGATATCGGAATATAAATCCTTTATTTTGTTAGAAATGATGATTTTATTTAGGGTAAGCCTGAATAAAGAATCCACGTTCCGATAACTCGTAAAAATGACCTTTTTGTTGAGAATAAGGAACCTACGTTCCGATAAAATTCAAATGCTATGCATAAGTCTGCCAGTGTACCGAGTTTTATCCATGAACGGCATAAGTCCTATCATTCAAGTTGCTCATTACATCTAAACAAGTCTATGGTAATATTGTATTGGATAATTTTGTCATCAAAAAAGAAGGGGGGAGGTGTGCAAAAAGAAGAGAGAGGAAGAGTGACGTTTTTATGTTATGGATGTCGCCAATCAGGTCGATCAAACAAACAGACAATTTAGAGGCTAAGGAAATCTCCGAGGTAGATGCATCGTGACGATTTCTTATGAGATTTGATTTAGTCATAAAGCAAACAGCCCTGCCTAGATCGCGCTAGTCAGGGCTTCTTCGAATAAGGCCTATTCCTTTACACCGCCTGCAGTGAGGCCTTCCACCATATAACGCTGCAGGAACATGAACAGGATGAGCAGCGGTAGAGTAGCTACGACGGCGGCGGCTGAAGCTCCCGCCCAGTTGTAGGAGAACTCGCCCAAATAAGTAAGTGACAAGCCAGGGCTGATTGTTCGTTTATCCAGGTCGCTGACGAGCGTTAAGCCGAACAGGAAGTCGTCCCAAGCGATCAGGAACGTATAGATCGCTATGGCTATGATCCCAGGAAGCGACAGCGGAACGACTATGCCGAATAGCGTGCGCAGTCTCGAAGCGCCGTCGATTTGGGCTGCTTCGTCCAGCTCCTTGGATATTCCATCAAAAAAGGTTTTCATCAGCATAACGCTGAACGGCAATGCCGTCGTTGTTGCAGCCAATACAAGGACGAACAGCGTGTTGAGCATTTGCATTTCCCTGAATTGCGCATACATGCCGATGACCAGTGTAACGGCCGGGAACATCTGCGTCGACAGCAGGATGAGAAGAACCATGCCACTGCCAGGAAACCGATAGCGTGACAAGGCAAAGCCAGTCAATACGGCTACGACGATGCACAATGCAGTCGCGCCAGCAGCGACGATTAAAGTATTGCTATAGAACGTAAGAAATTGCGCGTTCGTAAATACAGATATATAGCTTGAGAAGTCCAGTTCGGCAGGAAACCATTTGACCGGCATCTTCATCAAAGCTGCGTTACTCTGAAGGGATGTGTTCACGATCCAGTATACTGGAAACATAAGCACGACCAGCAAGAGCGTAAGAATGAAGTAAATCGAGCTAAGCTGTAATCTATTCTTTGTTGTTGTCTTCATGTTCTATCCCTCCCGCTACCTGTGTGATTCTCTGTTCATTAGCCGCGTAAAGAGCACGGAGAAGGTAAGCAGCACAATGAGCCAGATGACGCCGATGGCTGAGCCTTTGCCTAAGTCATAGCGTTCGAATGCTACCTCATAGGTCAAAATGGCCAACGACTTAGTTGCGTCCGCGGGTCCGCCTCCCGTCAAGGTATAGAACAAAGTGAACATTTGGAAGTTTTGTACAATCATCATTAAAGTTACGCTTGTAATAACAGGCTTCAAGAGAGGTATCGTAATGCTCGTCAAAATGCGCAATGGGCCTGCGCCGTCAATTTTGGCCGCTTCATACAAGCTGCGTGAAATGTTTTGCATCCCTGCTAGGAGCATGACCGCGACTAGCGGAGTCTGTCTGAACACGGCCACGACGATAATGGCGCCCAAAGCGAAGTCGAAGCTGCTAAGCCAAGTAATTTTATTCTCTATAATACCCATGGATTGAAGTGCATAATTAAGTACGCCGAAGTCCGGCTGGTAGATCCACAGGAAGATTAGCGCGGTTACAATAGTCGGAATCGCCCACGGAATCATGACGATACTCCGGAAAAACGTTCTGAACTTGATCTGCTGATTAAGCAGAAGCGCCATGCCAAGACCAAGCAGTAAATCTAATCCTACGGCGAAAGCGACATAAGTCAGCGTAATTCCAAATGAATGATAGAAATCCTGTGATTTCAAAATATCGAAGTAATTATGGAAATTGTTCCATTTGTGCTCGCTGTTCAGAAGAGAATAGTCCTGGAAGCTTACGGATATGGCGTTTAAAAGCGGACCGATAATCGTTATGCCTAGCAGGATGACGGCGGGGAGCATCAGGAATAATAGAAAGCCGAATTGTCTCACATTAAATTTGGAATGCCGGATCATAGGGGTGCGGCTCCTTTCGCCTAGTAAATAAGGAGTCCGAACTCCAGAGGCAGAATTCGGACTCGATGGATGAATCAGATTATTTCGCGTAAAGTTCCTTGATTTTCGGCATGACTTGCTCAATCGTGCTTTCTGGCGTTTGACCGCCTTCTGTAACGAGAATCACCATATCTGATGCGATTTTCATAGCATTGTCGAATACCGGGTTTTTCGCTGGGAACGGACTTGCTGTTGACATTTGCTTATTGAACACGGCAGCGTAGTCGTCCTCATTCATTTCTGGAAGAGCAGCGATCGAAGTTCTTGCGGACATGACGCCGTTCATTTGGTGATACGTGATCATAGCTTCCTGAGAAACTAAGTATTCAACGAGTTTAGCAGCAGCTTCATGCTTCTTGCTGTTTTTGGCGATCAGCAGTTGATGCTCGGAGAATACCGTTTCGCTCTTACCGGTAACTCCAGGAGGAATGACCGTTACGCCCCACTCGGCATCGAAAGCTTCACCTTTGCCGCTTGTATCGCGGAAAATTTGGCGGGCCATGTCGCCGTCGATATGCATGCCTAGTGTACCTGCGCCGAACATGCCGCGAAGATCTTTAATTTCAACCCCCTTTGGAGCTGCGCCGCTGTTGACGAGATCCTGGACGTTAGTTAACGCTTGCTTAAGAGCGTCTCCTTGATCAAATATGATTTCGCCTTGATCGTTCATGAACGTTCCGCCATAAGTCAATACGTCACGGAACAGCATATTGCCTGTATAGGATAGGGAAGCGTTGTTCACGCCGATACCGTAGATCGGATTGCCGTCCGCATCCTTCTTCAGGCTGGCGATCTTCTTCGCCATTTCGATCATTTCATCCCAAGTTGCCGGAGGCGTCTCCGGATCGAGACCGGCTTCCTTGAAGAGCGCTTTGTTCCAGAACAAAGCATTCGGATGCGGCGCCCAAGGGAAAGCCATAATTTTATCATCATACGTAACGCCCTGCTTGCTTCCGTCAACAATGTCATTCAAAGCATTCGCGGAGACGAGACCTTCCAGTGGAGCTGCGATGCCCGCGCCTACGAATGCGGCTGAGAAGTTCTGGTTCGCCATCATGACATCTGGGGGATTGCCGCCAGTGGAGCTGATCAGAATTTGGTCTTTGTACTGGTTGAACGGAATGCCAAGTGATTTGACTTTAATGTTGGGATTAGCTTTCTCGAAATCCGCTATCATTTTCTCATAGGCAGCTTTCGTAGCGTCCTCAACGGAAATCCAGTTGGCGAACGATATTTCGGTCACCGTGCCGCTATTTGAGCTCTCTTTGCTGCCGTTTGCCGATGACGGATTGCTGCTGCCGTTCTTGTCGTTGCCATTGCCGCATGCGGTGGAGAAGGCTACGAGAAGGACAAGCATCGCTGTTAAAAATTTCAGTTTATACCCCTTCACTGATTACATCCTCTCTATATTTGTTTACGTTTACAATACTGATTATAAAGAATAGATTCATCGCTGATTTCGCTTTTATTCTGCTGTTTTGTTCTATTGTTCAGTTAAGTGCCAGCAAATAAAGAAAAGCGCTGCTTGAAATCGGCAGCGCATTTAGACCATTCAATGCTTTCAAGACTTTCCTCCATGCATGCTCTTTTTGTATTCCAGCGGCGACAAGCCTGTTGTTTTCTTGAACACTTTGGCGAAGTGGCTGGAATTGCTATAGCCGACTTTCTCGGCCAGCTCGCTAATATTGCAGCGATTCGTAAGAAGCAGCTCCTTCGCTTTGTCCAACCGATAGTTCGTTAAGTAGTCGTTAAAGTTTACGCCCATCTCTTTCTTGAACAGGCCGGACAAATAAGTTTTGTTCAAATGTACCAGGCTGGCTGCTTCAGGAAGCGATATATTCTGGGCGTAGTTGCTCGCGATGTAGCTGCATATTTGGGCGATGGCCGGGCTTCTTTTTTTGTGCAGAATCGCTTCCATGAACGCGTGCAAATGGGTAAGCAGCCAATCCTTACATTCTTGGAACGTGGAGATGGAATGGATGTCCAAGACAGCGGACTCATCTCCCGCGGGAATAGAGAGTGATTGGAGCTTGCGTCTTAATGAATAAACGATCTCCAGCATAACCGCTTTAACCTGCGTCGCCGACAGATGTTTCTTTGCCTCGATCTCGCGAAGTAGAACGTGAATTTCCTCTTGCACCCCATCAAAGTAGTCAATTTCCAGCTGGCGGACGACGTTGCCATGCCACTCGGCCACAAGGGTATCACGAGTTCGCAGGGAGGAATCAACCAGCATATCCTGATAGCTGACAATCGCTTGCCTGCCATAAAATAAATTTTGCGACAAGGCCTGACTAGCCTCACTCCAACGATGCTTTAGCTCTGCAATATCACCATAAAGCTCGCTTATACCGATAGAAGCATGAAACTTTAAATAGTTCCATAGATTGGACGATATTCGATTCGCGTAATGTAGAATGCTTTCATGGACGGACTTTCGGCCGGATGAGGGACAATTCAGAATGACGGCGAATAAAGCTGTATCAACCGGAAACGCATTGCCTCTGCCATACTCTGCGGCGAGCGTCTCCTCGGTTACGTTCACAATGGCCAGCTCCAGCAAGTCGCGACTTTGGAAATGCGAATTCTTCAGCTCGAATTCCTTGGAGGGAAAGCCTATGGCCAGCATGATGGTCCCTTTTGGATCGATATTTAGTCCAATCTGTGCTTTCTTCTGCGCGAATTTCCCGATCGCATTAGGGGCGCTATGAATTAATTCCTTCAAATAAACATTGCGCAGCGCTTGCTGGTTCTCATTCAGCGCCATTCGCATATGCTTCATTTCATTACCGAGCTTTGTCTCGTTGTTCAAATCAATACGGATGCGGTGCAGAGCGTCCCGCAGCTCGTCAATCGTAATTTCCGCCTTCAGCAAATAATCGCTGGCGCCTAGCCGCATGCCTTCCGAAGCATAATGGAATTCCTCGTGAGCGCTTAAAATAAGAAAGCGAGTGCTCGGCTTGCGGCTTTTTAACTGCTGGATCAATCGAAGACCGTCCATCAAGGGCATCCGAATATCGGTAATAACCAGATCAACATTGTTATCCATGCAAAAATCGTATGCTTCAACTCCGTTAGAGAACATGCCCATGAGCTTTGCGGGAAACTCGGTTTTCTGAAGAAGCAGCTTAAGCCAGTTTTGGATTTGCAGCTCATCATCTACAATGATGATATTCATCGGCGTTTCAGCTCCTTTTCATTGCGAAATGCCGGGAAGGTGATCGTAGCCTTCGTATACGCGTCATGGATTCGTTCCAATCGCAGTTCACCGTCGTCGCCAAAATGAAGATTCAGACGGTTGCGAATATTGGACAACCCCGTTCCCGTTCCCGGTGTTCTCTCCAACTGATCGCTGCTGCTTTGGAGGCCGACTCCATTATCGATGATCTCAATGACAACGCTGTCCTTATCTTCCGTAGACAAGTAGGCTCTAATATAAATAAAGCCTTTTTCTTTCAAAGGTTCAATACCATGAAATAATGCATTCTCAACGAGCGACTGCAGCAACATATGTAACATTTTATAGCTTAAAATGTCCTCGTTCAGCTCCCATTGCACGTCGAATGTGTCTCCCATACGAGCCTTTTGAATCGTCAAATAATGCTTCAAATGATCGATTTCATTTTGAATTTGCACGAATTCGCTCTTTGCGGACAATGTTCTGCGCAGCAGCTTGACGAGAGAGACGATGACAGTATCCGCCTGCTGTGCATTGCCGGTTACGACCATAGAACGGATGGAAGCTAACGTATTAAATAGGAAATGCGTGTTGATCTGAGCCTTCAGCATTTCCAACTCCGCACGCCGTTTCTGCTCCTGCTGGTTGAACAGCTCCTGGTGCAGCCCCTGGATGCGGCTGATCATATGATTGAATCGGAAAGCGAGAAAGCCGATTTCATCGTTGGAGACAAGCTTCGAACGTACCGAAAGATCGCCATTCTCCACCTTCATCATATCAACATATAACGATTTAATAGGGACTGACAGTCTTCGAGCAATAATATAGGATAAAAAGATGCCAAGCCCAATAATCATGGCGAAGACGGCCCAATTGATCTTTTGCGCATGATTCAGCTTCGCGAACAAATTGTCGTAAGGAGACAACATGATGAAATTCCAGCCGGTTGTCGGCATCGAATACGTGCTTACCATCTGCTTAACCCCATCAGCGTCATTCAATCGTCCGTCCCCATAAGAATGATAGGGGGTGTTGTTAATCGAAATGCCGAGCATGGACTTATCGCTCGCTGTAATAATGTTACCTGAAGCATCCGTAATAATAATGTTCTCGAAATCTTCAATAGAGCTTTTGATCTGACTATAGATAAAAGATTCCTTTACGCTTACGAGCAGCAGACCAATATTCCGTCCGCTCTCATAATCTTTCAGAATACGCGCTACTGTCACGTAATACTCTTCGCCAATCGCTTTCGCCAAAACGGAGTCATCATTCAGCAAAACATAGTTTTTACCGTCCTGGCGCACGACCTCCTGATACCAGGGCTGGCTCGTGAAATGCTCAAGACCAAGCTGTCCCTCATACATGGAATGCAGCTCCAGCCCGTTAAAGCCAAGAATGGATACATCGTAATCAAGCCATGTGAAGGCGTATTTATAATTTACGATCATGCGGCTGACGAATTCCTTCTTCAGCCTCTGCTCATTGGAATTGCTGGTAGTCGTCGACAACAACAGATTACGAAGCTCAGAGCTGCCGAAATAAATATTGGACAAGGAAACGAGGTTGTCCATCATAATATTCAATTTTTCGGTCACGACGGCCAGATTGCGTGTGTTGGACATTTTAATTTGCTCTTCCATGCTCTTTTTGGATAGATACAATGAAATATAGCCGAAAAAGAAGAGAGAGCAGACCGTTATGGCGATAAAGGAAATTAGAATTTTATGTTGGAGACTGCTAGTTGTGAACAAAAGTTTTCGTAGCACGCGCTGCACCTGTTTCTTTAAATAATGTGGCTTAGTACATTTTGAGGCGGTCGGCCGACAATGAGCCGCTCTCCGTCGGTATAGCCTTCTTCCCGCCCCTTTAATTCCTGAATGATCACGTTGCGCCAGCCGGAAATTTCATCCGCATAGCTGTCGTCTTGCAACAAATTTCTTAGTTCATTTGGATCTCTCTCTAAATCGAAATATTGCTCGACTCCCGATTGGGAGTACCAAATGTATTTACGCTTACCATCGGTTGCGTAATGGTACGAGAGCTCTCCATGAGCATGCTCGCCATGAATGTATTCCCGCCATTTTGGCTCTTGGCCATCGCCATCACTGCTTCTTTTGCTCAGAGGCAGTACGCTTAATCCGTCGACGCTGTCTGGAATAGCAACTCCCGCGGCATCTAGCAAGGTCGGCATAATATCGCGCATCTCCACGACCTGCTCCACTTTTTTGCCGTGCTCGAGACCAAGCTTGCCGGTAGGATCACAAAGGATGAATGGAACCTTCGCGCTGCCTTCGTAAGCGAGCCGTTTCTGATACAAATTATGATCACCCATCAGGTCTCCATGATCGGACGTGAACATAATGACGGTATTGTCGTCAACGCCGAATTCGAATAGAGCATTAAGCAGTCTGCCGATCTGGTTGTCGATATGGGTGATGAGTGCGTAATAAGCGGCAAGCGCATCCTGCCGCATGCGATCGTGGACGATCCCTCTACCGGTCGTTGGGTTTAGTCCGGCCTCATCGAGATCCTCCGTATCTGCCCAATCGCCTACAGGAGGCTTTGGCAGCTCGATGTTTTTGTACAGATCCAAGTATGCCTGTGGCGGATCAAGCGGTGAATGCGGACGAACGAAGGAAGTCCACAGGAAGAACGGCTTGCTTGGATCTCTTCTTCTTAAAAAATCGATAGATCTCGTTACTGCCCAATTCGTCGGATGGTATTTCTCCTCGAGATGCCAAGGACGGGAAACGACGGAGGCGTTGCAGTCGAGCCCGTGGTCCATGATATCGTTGTCATAGCCGGCTCTCTCGCGAAGCCATGGCAAATAATCGTCCGTATAGTCCCACCACTCCGCGGCGGTAGATTTCGTGCGATTGCGATTGTAATGCATATAACCGTCATGCAGCTCAATATGGTGAAAGCCACATAAATTACGTGTTGGGTACACATGCATCTTTCCGATACACTGGGTATGGTATCCTGCTTTTGCGAGCTCGCCCGGCAAAGTATGCTCATACGTCCAAGGGACCAAATCCTGATAGCCTACGCGCCCGTGACTCCTTTGGCTCATGCCAGTAATGATGGACGCTCTGGCTGGCACGCATGAAGGCGTAGCCGAGTAAGCGCTCGTGAATGTGACGCCTCTTTTGGCTAAGTAGTCGAGGTTAGGGGTTTGAATGACAGGATGGTTCAAGTAGTGAAGACAATCGAATCTCATTTGATCAACACTAATAAATAAAATATTCGGCTTCATGAGGGTCTCCTTTTTATCTGTATATTCGTCCTAGCACTTAACATGCATATACAGTTGATTATAGCTCATTAGGATTGTTTATTTTGTTTGGATTTTCTGTTTTTTTATTCTGACGTTCATATTTCTTTAAATGCCAAATATTATCAATTTCGCATCAAAATAGATCATGTTGCTCTTGCGCCCAACCCTATAGAATGTAGACATCCAAATGAATGGGGAGGGTTTACAAGAGATGAAGAAGACAATGACTGGGGTATTGGTTCTATTAATGGCTATGCTGTCGCTTGCGGCATGCGGAGGCAATGATAAGCCAAATCCTACAGCTGCGCCGGCAGCGCCGACTAAAACAAATGAAGTCAAGGCGACGGAGGCTCCTTCTGCAGAGCCGAAAATTTCTGGCGATTTCGAAATTCAATATTTTGTAGGCGGTTATGGGGACGGCTGGTGGAAGGAAGTTATCGGCGAGTTCTCGGCCATGTATCCTGAATTGAATATTAAGGAATCAGCGGGCTCCCAAATTAATGAACAGATGAAGCCTCGCTGGATTCAAGGCAATCCTCCTGATGTGGTCTATATCGACGGCGCCGGCTCAAATGAAACGCAAATGGTGCTGGATGACCAACTGATGGATATTACAGAATGGATTAAAGGTGCGAAAAATGTTGATGGAGAGCCGCTCGTTGACGGTTTAATAGCTCCGCCTCAAGATTACGACGGCAAGCATTATACGATTCCGCTCGTATTCGGTTCGTGGGGAACCTTCTATGATCAGAAGCTCTTTACCGACAAAGGCTGGCAGGTGCCTACAGATTGGGACAGCTTCCTAGCTGTGAGCGAGCAGATTAAAGCTGCTGGTACTCATCCTTACATTCATACGGGCAAATACCCTTATTACATCGTCGGCGGCTTGCTGAATTCTGGTTTTGTTGCCGCTAATGGCTATGACCCGCAAATTTTGAAGGACCAAGAGGCGGCAAAGGAAAACTCCTTCAACAACGATGCGGTTAGATCGACATTGAACAAACTCGTAGATATGCGCGATAAAGGCTTTTTCGATAATGCTTCATTCGGCATGAACCATACGGATTCCCAAATGCTATTCCTGCAGCATAATGACGCTATGATTCCGAACGGCCTATGGCTGGAAAATGAAATGAGCAAGGATGTGCCTGAAGGCTTTAAATTCGGTTTTATCCCTTCGGTCATGCAGGAAGCCGGCGGCAAGTATGTGGCTATCCCATATACGAGCAATATCGCCATTGCTAAGAAAGCGAAAAACCCTGAGGCCGCTAAAGCGTTTATCGAATTCATTTTCACGAAGCAAGCGGCTGTACGTTGGGCTGAGCTGACGGGCGCGCTTATGAATGTGAAAGCGGATCTCGAATCCTCCGGCGCGAGCGATGTTGTTAAGACCGCTATGAACTATTTCAATGGCGGCGACACAATTGTAGCTCCGGTGTTCAAGCTTAGCGCCGATATGGAGCAAGCGGAGAATGATGCGACGATCGCATTGCTGCAAGGCACCATTACGCCGGATGAATTTATCGACCGAATGGAGAAAGCGGCCGCTAAGGAACGTAAATAATCCCTCTCTACTTTTACAATCAGAGGACTTGAGCTCCTCTGATTGTTATTTTAACCATTAAGGGAGGCATAGAAGGATGATTTCGAAATTAAAAACTTCGCATATTTGGAGCAGGCGGCTGTTCATTATTAGCTTTCTGCTTCCAACATTAGCCCTTTTCGCATTATTTACCGTATACCCGCTCATTCAGGGCTTATACTTAAGCTTCTTCGACTGGTCGGGCGGCTCCGAGACGATGAACTTTATCGGTCTCGATAATTACCGCGAGCTGCTTGCCGATGATATTATTCCGATTGCGTTGAAAAATGACTACTTTCTAGTTTTTTGGAAAGTGATCCTCATTATGCTGTTCGCTGTGTTTTTTGCTGTAGCGCTTACTCGGCTGAAGCTTAAAGAGTACGGCTTTTACCGAATCGTCTTTTTCTTTCCCAACATTATTTCTGTTGTCGTTATTGGCGTCATGTGGAGCTTTATTTATAATCCGACGCTGGGCTTCCTTAACAAATTTCTATCGTTGTTCACAAGCAGTCCGGTAGATACGAACTGGCTGGGCTCTCCTAAGCTAGCGATTTGGTCGCTTCTCCCGCCGAGCGTATGGGCTGGCATCGGGTTCTATATGCTGCTAATTATCGCTTCGATTCTAGCTATTCCAAGTACTTTATATGAAGCGGCAAGTATAGACGGGGCGAGTCAATGGAGGCAATTCACGACCATTACGATGCCTCTGGTATGGGAGCAATTCAAAACCTCGGTTATTCATATTGTCATTACTACGCTGAACGGCTCCTTCATTATCGTCAAGCTGATGACAGAAGGCGGGCCTGACAATCAGACACAGGTGCTTGGCTATTATTTGTATCAAATGGGCTTTAAGCAGTTCCATCTTAGTTACGGTGCGACGATAGGCGTGCTTATTCTGATTGTGTCGTTAATTACTACATTAATATTGCATCGCGTGTTGAGCAGGGAAACCATTGAAATGTAAGGGAGTGAGCCTATGAATGAGACGAAAGCTAAGGTACCCAAGCAGCTGCTGTCGCGATCATTGATTCGCTTCCTGCTTCTGTTATGGACCGTACTGGTTCTATATCCTGTCCTTTGGACGTTCTTAACGTCATTGAAGGATAATGTGCAGGTCATGCAAGGCAAGCCTTGGGACTTGCCAACGGTACTGCGATTTGAAAACTACGGAAATGTGTGGAGCCGCGCGCATTTTGGCGATTATTTCTTGAACTCGATTATCGTTACAGCGGGGAGCATCGCGCTATGCTTGCTTTTAGGGGCGACGACGGCGTATGTCCTGGCTAGATACAATTTTAAAGGAAGAGGCGTGCTGTATTTTGTTTATGTGGCCTCGATGATGATTCCGACAACGCTGGGGCTTATCCCTTTGTTTTTTCTGTTAAGCGATCTTCATTTGTCCAACTCTTTGTTCGGACTCATTCTCGTTTATTCCGTCGGAACGATTGGCATATTGCCATTTGCGATATTTTTTCTGGTAGGCTTCTACAAGTCGCTGCCGAAGGAGCTCGAGGAAGCTGCAACGATTGACGGCAGCACCTATTACGGCATCTTCTTTCGCATCATGCTGCCGTTGTCTAAGCCGGGTCTTATTACGGTAGGAATAATGAATACGTTGACCGTATGGAATGAGTACATTATGGCTACCGTTCTGATTAATGACCCAGAGAAATATACGGTTCCTGTAGGCATTGCGATTATGCAAGCGGAGATGCAGTATCGTACGGAATGGGGGCCATTATTCGCAGGGCTGGCGATATCGATGATTCCCGTAATTATTATTTACATGATCTATCAGCGGCAGATTACAGGCGGACTGACGGTCGGAGCGTTGAAGGGATAGAGCAAGTAACAACGAATGAAAGCGCGAGTTGTGGCTTAGACAGCAAAGGGGTCCTATAGAAGTGACTCATATCCGACCGGGGCTCCTGCCTGCAAGGAAAAATCTAGTTCAAAGGTCAAGGGAATATCGGGATAGCTCAACAAGCCCCTTCATTCAGGAAGGGAGGGTGTTGAAATTCCGATATTCCTTTTGGTGTATTCGGGTCCTTGACCGATTAGCATTTTATAAGCCACGATATGAGCAATAGTTGATGTGCAACGGTACGAGCAAATTGCTAGGTATGCAAAGGTCCGAGTAAGATGCGAGAGGTTCAACGGTCATCACTACCGTTAAATAAATAGGAATCAGGTAAAGGGAAGGTTTAAAGGGAATTCCTACCGTTAAAAACAGAGAAATATGGCTACTTAAGATGACGTACAATAAGTTGTGTACCAACATTTGGAGTCTATCCAAAACGCAAAAAAGTAGAGTATCCTCGGGGTTACCACGCCACCAAGAAGGGACTCTACTCGATGACTATCATACCAGAAA